>Ga0075433_10000058_pt1 | contig 48106 bp, 45 predicted proteins | sample RhiMethybrSRZTD2_FD_75299 | JGI IMG/M metagenome (GOLD analysis project Ga0075433, IMG submission 75299) | Populus rhizosphere microbial communities from Tennessee, USA - Rhizosphere MetaG P. TD hybrid SRZTD2 | ecosystem: Host-associated > Plants > Roots > Rhizosphere > Soil | place: USA... | reverse complement strand
GGGCGACGTACTCCTCCCGCGTCATGTCCTCTCCCAGCGCCGCGGGCACGGCGACGAGCAGGCATAGCCCCCCCGCCAGAACCGTCTTCCCCAGCTTCCCCTTCATCGCTTCCCCACCGAAGGATAGACCCACTTTGACTCGGTTGAGCAATTCACGCCGCTTTCTCCCCGTGCACGTTCAGCTCCGGCAAAACCCGATCTAACCATTTGGGAACCCACCATACTCTGTCCCCTAGAAGCAGCATCACTGCCGGCAGCAGCACGATCCGCACCACGGTCGCGTCGAGCAGCACCGCCACGGTAAGCCCCGTCCCCATCTGGCTCACCGTTCCGATCGGCGCCGTCGCGAAGGAGATGAACACCGCCGCCATGATCGCCGCCGCCCCGGTGATCACCCCCGCCGTCTTCTCCAAACCGAAGGCAATCGCCCGCTTGTTGTCCCCGTAACGCTCATAGCTCTCCCGCATCCGCGCGATCAGGAAGACTGCGTAGTCGATCGAGAGCCCGAAGGTAACGCCGAAGATGGCCGCTGCCCCCACCGTGTCCACATACGTGTGGCCTCCCAGCGGGTACCCGGCCGGCACCTCCAGCAGCAGCGTCATCACCCCGATCGCCGCCCCTACCGTCCCCAGGTTCAGCACCACGGCGACCGCCGACAGCAGCGGCGCCCGCAGGATTGCCACCAGCAACAGGAAGGTGGCGACGATGATCGTGCCGATCACCAGCGGCAGCTGGCCCTTGGTCTCGCTGCCGTAGTCGTTCAGGATCGCTGGCCCTCCGGTCACCAGCGCTTCGACCCCGGCTTCCCGCGCCAGCCCCCCCGCCGCGTCTCTCAAGCGCGCGTGCACCGCGCGCGACCCTGCGGTGTTGAAGGTCGAGGTGGGGATGACCAGCATCCGCGCCGCGTCGCCGTTGCTCAGGCTCACAACTTCCCCAACCTGTTCCCGCCTCAGCGGCGCCGCCCCGTCCAGCGCCGAGAGGACGAAGTAGCCGGAGTCGAAGAGGCGCGGCGAGTTGCGCCGCAGTCGCTCGACGTTGCGGTCCAGGAAACGGGTCCCAGCCGTCACCCTGACCGCCGCACGCCGCAGCCCTGACTGCAACGGGTAGGAGCGGTGGAAGCCCTCGGCGAGCTTCTCCTCCAGCGTGTCGGCGCCGCCCCGCAGCCGCGAGAGCCCCTCCGCCAGCCGCCCCGCCCCGTCACTCAGCCTCTTCAGCCCGTTGGGCAGCGCGGCTGCCGCCCCGGCCAGCCGCTGGGCTCCGCGGTTCAGCCGCTGTCCCCCGGCCGCGAGCTTGCCCTGGCCGGCGTTCAGCCGCTCGGCGATCCCCCGCAGTCGCTTCACCTCGTTGCGATTGGCGGCCAGGTGATCGACCAGCTGCTGCGCTTCGGCCGCGTCGTCGGCCAGGCTCGGGTCGCTTGCCGCCGCTGCGCTAAGGCTGTCCCGCAACGCCCGCGCCCGCGCCAGCCCCTGATCGCGAAGGTTGGGAAGCAGGTCCTGGAGGCCGAACTTCAGTGAGATCGCCCCCAGCAGCGCCGTCCGCTGGCCCTCCGCCAGCCGCCCCGAGCCCTCCGCCAGCCGCCCCAAGGCGCCGACCGCCTGCTCTCCCCCGTCGGCCGCCTGAGCAAGTCCGTCGGCCAGCGCTCCCGCCCCGGCCTCCGCCTTGCCCGACCCCTCGCCCAGCAGGCCCGCCCCGTAGGAGGCCCTGGACAGTCCGCCGCGCAGCAGCGCGACTCCGCCGGCCGCCCGTCCCAGGTTGGGCCCGAGCCGTCGCAGCTCACCCAGCCGCCCGCCTTTCCCTTCCGCCAGCAGCTCGCCGCCGAACCTTCGCAGCGGCGCCACCCGCTTGGTGATCGCCCCCGGCCCGATTACCGCCTGTACCCCGGGGTCGGCGGCGATCCGTCGCTGCCACCTGCCCAGCGCGTCGAGTCGGCGGGGTGCGGTTATCGTTCCCCGCTCGCTGGCCGCGACGATCACGAACGGCGCCTCCCAGCCCGCGCCGACCGCTGCATCGATCCTCTCCGCCGCTAGCCGCGCCGGGCTGTCGCTGGGCAGCTCGTCCAGGCCCGGGGCCCCCGTCTTGAAGGCGATCGCGGGCGCCGCCAGCACCAGCATCGGCAGCGTTATCAGCACCACCGCCAGCCGCGGGTTGCGCAGCGCCCCGTTGACGAAGACCATCAGCCGCGATCCCTCCGCCTCCCGCTGTGCAAGCCCCCAGCGGTTGACGTTCTCACCGAGCATCGCCAGCACGATCGGCACCACCAGCCAGGAGAGCAGCACGCTGATCGTCGCCACCACGACCAGCGTCACCGCCAGGGAGGTGAGCAGCGAGCCCGGCTGGATGAAGGCCGAGAGCCCGATCGAGATCAGCAGCGTGCTGCCGGCGAAGATCGTCGTCCGCCCCGCCGTCCTCTGAGTCAGGCGCGCCGCCTCCAGCGGCGACGCTCCTCTTCGCAGTTCCTCGCGGAAGCGAGACACCATCAGCAGTGAGTAGTCGACCCCCAGCGCCAGCCCCATCATCGTGCAGACGACCAGCGAGAGCCCGTCGATCGTCATCACCGAGGTGAGGATGGACAGCACCCCGCGCCCCGCGAGCACCGTCACCGCGCCGAAGAGCAGCGGGATCACCGCGGCGATCAGCGAGCGGAAGACCAGCAGCAGGACGATCAGCACGATCGGCCCGGCCAGCAGCTCTCCCCGCTCGGTGGCGTCCAGCGACTCTTGCTGCAACGCCCTGGAGATCGACGCGAAGCCGGACTGCGTCGCCGTCACCGGCGGCGAGATTCTCTCCTCCAGGGTTTGCTCCATCTCGGGCACGACGTGCCGCATCGCCTCCGCGAGCGGCACGTGGAAGTCGGCCAGGATCAGCGCCTTGCGCGGCGCCGGCCGCAGCCCCGCGACGCTTCCCCGATCCCAGGGAGAGACGGTTGTCACCGTCGGGTTCCGCCGCAACTCCCGGATCAGCGCCGGCCCCTGCCGGTCAAGCTCCCTCGACGGCCCTTCCAACAGGATCGTGAACGGCGACGACTCGCCGAAGTGGCGCTGCAACATCTCGTCGCCCTTCGCCGACTCGGTGCCGCCGACGCCGAGCGAGGTCGGACTGAGCCTTTCCTCGACGCTGAGCCCGATCGCGCCCAGGACAAGGAAGCAGACGAGCGCTGCAGCCAGCGTCCTGCGCGGATGGTCGAGCATTACCGCGCAAAGCTAACCAGACACCTCCCTCGCCAACTGGGCTCCCCTTGGAGACGGCGACCGCTGCCGAGGAATAAACTCCGCGGTCCTGAACTTGGCTGGTTAGTGGCTGACGAAGCGGACAAGCGCAACGGGGCGGAAGCGACCCCGAGACCGGAGCGGGCGAAGCCCGACCCCCCTGGCTACTTCGAGGGCGAGTCGATGACTCGCCGCCACGCCTTCACGATCGCCGCCCAGGGGATCGGTGGGCTGGCGGGCGCGGCGATCGTCCTGCCCGCGGTCGGCTTCGCGGTTGCCCCGATCTTCCACCGCAGCAAGGAGCGCTGGGAGGCGGTCGGCCCGCTCGACGACTTCGTCGTGGACACTTACCGGCAGGTCGTCTTCACCGAAACCGAGGGGGTCGGCGACGCCGGCAAGACCACCGCCTACGTTCGCAAGGGCTCCAAGGAGCTGGGCGAGAACCCGAATGAGATCGTCGCGATCTCCAACCGTTGCGCCCACCTCGGTTGCCCGGTCCGCTTCGTCGAGGCCGCGGGCAACTTCATCTGCCCCTGCCACGGCGGCGTCTACGACTTCCAGGGCAGGCGGATCGGCGGCCCGCCGGTGCGCCCGCTCGACCAGTTCCAGGCCCGCGTCCGCAACGGCCAGGTCGAGCTCGGCCCCCGCTACAGCGTCACCTCGCAGCTGGAGCCCGTCCGCGCCCGCGACCCCGGCGAGTTCACCGGCGGCGTCTGGGAGTACCTCTATCCGCCGCGCCCGTCCACCTTCCCACCGCCGAGCGGCTAGGAGATCGCGATGAGAATTCCCGACTCGATCGTCCCCGCCCCGCTCCGCAGACCGGCCAAGCCGGGAGAGGGCGGCAACGACAAGGGTCAGGCCCCCGCCGACCTCAAGACCTCCCCGCCCGAGCGCCCCAGCGACGTCCAGCGGGTATCCGACCGCGCCAAGGAGGCCCCCGCCGACGTCCTCGCCTGGGTCGACCAGCGCGCCGGCGCCAGCGGCTTCCTCACCGGGATGCTCTACCGCAAGGTGCCGAAGGGGACCAACTGGTTCTACACGCTCGGCTCCGCCACCCTCTTCGCCTTCATCGTCCAGGCGGTCACCGGCGTCTTCCTGGCGATGTTCTACACGCCTTCGCCGACCCAGGCCTACGCCTCAATCGCCCACATCAACAACGACGTCTTCCTCGGCCAGTTCGTGCACGGAATGCACAAATGGGGGGCGAGCGTGATGGTCATCCTCATCTTCCTGCACATGGGGCGCACCTTCTTCTTCGGCGCCTACAAGTACCCGCGCGAGCTGAACTGGGTGATCGGCGTCGTGCTCCTGATCTTGACGATGATGATGGCGCTGACCGGCTACCTGCTGCCCTTCGACCAGCGCTCCTTCTGGGCATCGATCGTGGCCATCAACCTCACCGGCACCGGCCCGGTCGTCGGCCCCTACCTGGCCGACTTCCTTCGCGCGGGCGCCGAGCTGGGGGGAACCACCCTGGCCCGCTTCTACGCGATCCACATGCTGCTGATCCCGGGGGCGATCATCGCCCTGATCGGTGCCCACCTCTACCTCGTCGTCAAGCTCGGCACCACCGCCCCGCCCTGGGTCAGAGCCGGTAAGCCCAAGGCCGCGGCGCCCGTCTCCCAGCTCGACGCCGGCACCGAGGGCAACGGAGCCTCTCCCGCCCGATGAAGCCCGCCGACAAGCAGGCATATCTAGAGGAATACGAGATCCTCAAGAAGAAGGGCAAGCCCTTCTTCCCCTACGCGGTGCTGAAGGACTCGACGATGGCGCTGATCGTCGTCGGCGTCATCGTCCTGCTGTCGATCCTGCTCGGCGCCGAGCAGGGGCCGAAGGCCGACCCGACCAGCACCACCTACGTGCCGCGCCCCGAGTGGTACTTCTACTTCCTCTTCGAGCTGCTGCGGGTGATCAAACCGCCCGAGCTGGTCCCGATCGCGACGGTCGGCATCCCCACCATCTGCATGGTGCTGCTGTTCCTGCTGCCCTTCTACGATCGCAATCCGGAGCGCCGCCCTGAGCGCCGCCCGATCGCCACCACCGTCGGCTGCCTGACGATCGTCGCGATGGCCTACCTCACCTACCTCGGCGCCACCGGCGGTTCCCCGACCGAGATCGAGATGAAGGTCGCGCCTCAGTACGAGGCGGGAAAGGAGGTCGTCGCCGGCGCCGGCTGCCTCGCCTGCCACAAGATCGGCGAGAACGGGAACAACGGCCCCGGCCCGGATCTGACCCACATCGCCCAGCGGGTGCCGCGCGCCGCGATCGTCCGCTCGGTGCAGATCGGGCCTGGCATCATGCCCTCCTATCGCGACCTTCCGCCCCGCAAGCTCGACGAGCTGGCCAATTTCCTCTCCTCGCTCGACTAAGCCCTCCCGGGACTCCGCGCAGTTCGCCGGCCAGGTGAACCGCATGTTCGATCGCATCGCCGGTCGCTACGACCTGCTCAACACCCTGATGACGGCCGGGCTCCATCATCGCTGGCGGGAGCGGGCCGCCGACCGGGCCGAGCTGCAGCCGGGGGACTCGGCCCTCGACGTCTGCTGCGGCACCGGCGACCTCGCCCTGGAGCTGGCGCGGCGGGTCGCCCCGGGGGGCCGGGTCGTCGGCTGCGACTTCTCCGAGCCGATGCTGGACCTGGCCCGGGAGAAGGCGAGCGAGCGGGGCGTCGCCGGCGTTCGCTTCGAGTGGGCAGACGCCCTCCAGCTCCCCTATGACGACGGCCGCTTCGACGCGGTGACGGTCGGCTTCGGGGTCCGCAACTTCGCCGACCGCGATCGCGGCCTGCGCGAGATGGCGCGGGTCCTGCGCCCGGGGGGGAGGCTGGTAATCCTCGAGTTCACCGAGCCCACCCGGCCCCCGTTCTCAACTTTCTACTCGCTCTGGTTCGACCGGATCGTCCCGGTCCTTGGCAGGCTCACTCCTGATCCCGAGGCCTACTCGTACCTGCCCGAGTCGGTCCACAACTTCCCCGACCCACGCGGGCTGGCGGCGAAGATGGACGCCGCCGGGCTCGAGCGCATCCGGTACACGGTCCTTGCCGGGGGGATCCTCACGATCCACAGCGGCGCCCGGGCGTGACCCGGCCCTCGGCCGTACCGCCGCCGGTCACCGCTGTCCTCGACGCGTCGAGTCGCTGGCTGCCGATTCGCCTCGGGGAGGTCGAGACACTGCTGCGCGAACAGAGCGCCGGCCACGGCGCGACTCTCGCCGAGGACGCCGGTGCGACCCTCGCCGCCGGCGGCAAGCGGCTGCGCCCGTTGCTGGTCCTGCTCTGCGCGGGCCCGGATGGGGGGGACGCCGCGGTGCGCGCCGCCGCCGCAATCGAGCTGGTCCACATGGCGACCCTCGTCCACGACGACGTCCTCGACGACGCGCCCCTGCGGCGCGGCCGGCCGACGGTTGCCGCATCTTCCGGTCGCGACCGGGCTGTCGCCGTCGGCGACCTGCTCTTCTCCCGCGCCTTCGCGCTGCCGGCGGAAGCGGGCGATCGCCGCGCCATCTCTCTGCTCGCCGAAGCCTCGGTCGCCCTCGCCCGCGGCGAGCTGGCTCAGCGCCAGGACGCCTTCGACACCTCGATTTCCGAGGAGCGCTACCTGGAGCGCTGCCGGCTCAAGACCGCCAAGCTCTTCGAGTGCGCCTGCCTGATCGGCAGGGACGAAGAGGCCCTCCGCGGATTCGGCTCGCACGTGGGCCTGGCCTTCCAGCTGCTCGACGACGTGCTCGACGTCTCCGGCCCGCCCGAGCGCACCGGCAAGGCGCGCGGCACCGACCTGCTCGACGGCACGGTCACCCTGCCGCTGATCGCCGCCGCCGAAGTCGACCCGGAGATCCGCTCGGTCGACCTACGCGCCCTCGACCCCGAATCGGCCGAGGCCCTTTGCGATCGCATCGCCGCCACCGGCGCCCTCGACAGCGTCCGCTCCCGCGCCCTCGAGATGGTCGCCGCCGCCAAGACGTCGCTCGACTCCGCCGCCTTCGACCCGGAGCAGAAGCAGCTGCTGGAGCTCGTCGCCGACGGCGTCGTCCAGCGCTACAGCTAGCGCGCGAAGTCGTCGGCGGTGATCAGGTCCGCCTGCAGCGCCGCGGCGAACATCTTTGCGACGTGCTGCATGTTCTCCCGCTCGAGCGCCTTCAGGACGTTGTTCAACGCCTGGGTGCCGAGGTCCAGCTCCTCGTCGAAGTCGTCGATCTCACGCTCGCCGTGGACGGAGTCGCACTCCCAGTCGCACTCGGGGCAGCGCCGCCACAGCCGCCAGTGCCCCCGGTCCCCCGCCTGCTCCCAGCAGGTCGGCTGCACCAGCCGCGACTCGCACTCCGGGCAGACGTGAAGCCCCGGGGCGACCTTGGTCTGGTGGCGGGCCTGTGACATGGCTCACTTATCGAACCCGCGAGCAGGTCACTCCATCCGCAATTTCCCGAATAAATCCAAGAAACCCCAAAAGCGGGTAGCACTCCGCTGTTCTTTTTCCTCATATAGGGGAGAAAAGGAACAGCGGAAGCGCGCGGCGGGGCGCGCTTGCGGGTCGTCTACCATGAGGTCGATGCCCGGAAACATCGGCCCCCTGGAGATCATCATCGTCCTGATCATCGCCCTCGTGGTGTTCGGGCCCAAACGTCTTCCCGAGCTCGGCCGCTCGCTGGGCAAGGGCATCCGCGAGTTCCGCGGCTCCATCACCGGCCGCCACGACGATGAGGACGATCAGCCCCCGCAGGAGCTCGACGCCGGCAAGGACGAAGCGGCCGGCAAGGCCGCCGACAGCGAGACGGTCGGCCAAAAGCGGACCTGAGCCCCATGCCCCGCCGTCTCAAGGCGGTCTCCCATGAGGATCGTCTCACCCTCGTAGAGCACCTCGACGAGCTCCGCAACCGGATCCTCGTCTCGATCGCGGTCCTCGTCGTCGCCCTGGCGCTCTGTCTCTGGCAGAACCACCTGCTGCTGGAGATCGCCTCGGGCCCGCTGCCCTCCGACAAGAAGCTGCTCACCTTCGGCGTCACCGAACCCTTCACGACGACCCTCACCGTGGCGGTCTACGGGGCGCTGATCCTCTCCCTGCCGATCCTCCTCTACCAGGTCTACGCCTACGTCCTGCCGGCCTTCAGCGATGTCGAGCGGCGGGTGATCCTGCCGATCCTGATGCTCGTCCCGGTCCTCTTCCTGGCCGGCGTCGCCTTCGCCTACTTCATCGTCATGCCGGCCGCGGTCAAGTTCCTGCTCAACTTCAACGACAGCCAGTTCAACATCCAGGTCCGCGCTCGCGACTACTACAGCTTCTTCTCCACCACGCTGCTCGCTGGCGGCATCGTCTTCCAGCTGCCTTTGGCGGTGATCGCTGTCACCCGGCTCGGCATCGTCAAGGTCTCTCAGCTGACCGCCAACCGGCGCTACGCCTACCTGGCGATCGCTGTGCTCGCCGCCGCCCTGCCCGGCATCGATCCGGTCTCGATGCTGATCGAGATGGTCCCCCTGCTTGTCCTCTTCGAGTTGAGTATCTTGCTCGCTCGCGCCTTCGGCACCCCGAAGGCGCCGGGAGAAATCGCGGAGCCCTCGACCCAGGAGCACTGACGTAGGGATGGCAGAAGGCGAGCGCCGGATGGTCTTCGACACCAGCGGCCGGCGCAAACGCGTCGTCCAGGTGGTCTACGGGCTGCTTGCGGTGATCATGGCCAGCAGCCTTCTGCTCGTCGTCGGGCCGTTCAGCATCGGCGACCTCTTCTCCACCCAGGACGCTGCCCAGAGCGCCGCCGACGCGCTAGACGACCAGGCCGCCGGCATCGAGCGCAAGTTGAGAAGAAACCCCAATGACGAAGCGCTGCTGCTGGCCCTCACCCGCACCCGGATCAGCGCCGGCAACTCCCTCTCCCAGGTCGACCCCGCCACCGGGCAGGCGGCGATCACCCCCGAGGGTCGCCAGGAGTACCTGCAGGCGGCCGACGCTTGGGACCGCTACCTGAAGCAGGCCGACGAGCCCAGCCCCGCCGTCGCCCAGCTCGCCGCCACCGCGCTGTTCAGCCTCGCCCAGACGGCGACCACCGGCACCGAGTCGGAGGCCGACGTCAAGGCCGCCGCCGAGGCCCAGCAGATCGTCGCCGACTCCCGCCCCAACCTCGGCACGATCAGCACCCTCGCGATCTACGACTACTTCGCCTTCAAGTTCAAGCAGGGCGACGTGGCCGCCAAGCAGGCCGAGAAGCTGGCCACCTCCAGAGCCCAGGCGAAGAGCGTAGAGAGACAGCTCGCCGAGATCCGCAAGCGGGCCCTCAGATTCCAGATCCAGCAAGAGCTGATCGCCAGATCCCAGAGAGGCCAGGGCAGAGAGCAACTCCAGAACCCCCTGGGCGGCCTCTCGGGCACCGCCCCCTAAATGGGCCGTGAAGGGCTCGAACCTTCGACCTTGAGATTAAGAGTCTCCTGCTCTACCAACTGAGCTAACGGCCCCGGTTGGGCAAGTATAGGAAGCTCTCGCCGGCTACTGACGGACGTGGCAGGCCTTCATCACGGTGCCGTCGATGACCGTCGCGTCGGCGAAGGTGAAGCGGCCGTGGGTTTCGAGGATGCCGTCTGCGCAGCGGGCCGAAACGTAGCTGCGGCGCTGGCCCCCGGCGGTGTAGCGGCGACCGATCCTGGCGTCGATGTGGGCCAGCGCGCCGCGGCCGCCGGCGATCTGCGGGACCTCGATCGTCGCCCGGTAGCCGTAGATGCCGGACCGGCGCTCGATCGGCACGACGATCGCGAAGGTCTGCGTCACGGGGTTGGTCATCTGCGCGTGCAGGATGGCCGTCGGGTCGCCGTTCAGGCGCGGCCCGTTGAAGATCGTCAGGGGCGAGCGGGCCCGCACCGTCGGCTGGCCGGGCAGGGAGACCAGCGCCTCCACGCTTCCCTTGCCGACGATCGCCCCACCGCACCGGCGCCGCGCTTGCTGTGGCGTCGCGTCCGCCACCCGTTCCGCCGGGCACACCGCCAACCCGCTCGTGCTCAACCGCCCGTCGCGGTCGAAGTCGATCTTTGCCTCCTGCAGCGCCGGCGGGGGGGCGGCGCCCCTCCCGGCGATGTCCACGTGCCCCTGGAAGTCGATTGGCGCAAACGCCGTGCGCGGCAGCGCGTTCGGGTGGAACCCACCGTCCGCCCGCAGCACCAAGTCCCCGACCTTGACCAAGGCGGCACTCGCTCCTCCCACCGCCGGCAGCGCGGCAAGGGTGACCGCCACCACGGCGATGCCCAGGCTCTTAGCCAACCCGCTCATCCTCCTTCGACCCAGGCTAGCGCCCTGGGCCCCGACGCCCGGGCTATTTCTTGACGGTGCAGGGGCGAAAGACCGTACCCTCCAGGAAGGTGCCGTCTTTGAAGATGAACTGGCCGTTGGCCTGCAGGCGGCCGTCGGCGCAGCGGGCGTTGGCGTAGCTGAGCGTCTTGCCCTTGTACTTCCAGGTCTTGCCGATCTTCAGCCGGCCGTAGGTCGGAGTGCCGTAGCCGCCCGCGATCTTCGGGAAGTCGGCCACCGTCTTGAAGCCGTAGCGCCCGTGGTTGATCTTCTGGATCTCGATCTGGATCACGTAGGTGGTCGGCCCTCCCACGGTCAGGTAGCCGTGACCGAAGACGGTCGGGTTGCCGTTCTTCTTCGGCCCGTTGAAGATGGTCAGCGGCGTGGAGGCCGGGATCGGCGCCTGATCGGGGAAGTTGACCTCCGCAGTGCCGAACCCCTTGCCGACGATCGCATCGGGGCACGCCCGCCGCGCGGTCTTCGTCGTCGTCGCCAGGAGTCTCTTCATCGTGCAGACCTGCAGCCCGCGGGTCTCCACATGGCCGTGCTTGTCGAACTCGAGCACGAGTTTTTCCAGCGGCGAGGGGGGCGTCCCGTCGGTCGTCTCGATTCTCGCGAAGCCGAACAGTCTGATCGGCGCGTCCTCGTTCTTGGGCAGCGCCGTCGGCGTGAAGCCGCCGCCGGTGGTGAGGATGATCTTCCCCACCTGAAGTCTCAGCGCGTACGCAGTCCCCGCGCCCACCATTACGAGCACACCCGTTACTGCAAGCGCCCTTAACAAAGTCTTCCGCATCCGTTCGCTCCCTCCCGTTCCCGGAGCGCCAAACTACCACGGTGCCTTTGAGGAGGAGCAGGGGGCGGGAGGATCGCGCGCGCGCCGATATCGCGCGCCGTGCGCCGCTGACCATTCGTCACCCGCGCCGGACGCTTGCCGTCGCCGCGGTTCTCCTGGTTGTGCTGGGCGCTCTCGGGCTCGGCGTCGAGGACCGGTTGAAGCCGACCACGCTCAACGTCCCCGGCACCTCCTCGTCGCGCGCCAACCAGATGTTGCGTGAGAGCTTTGGCGACTCCGCTCCCTTCGCGATCCTCCTGCGGGGACCGGCCGGCGCCCTCGATCGCCAGGGCCCGGCGCTGATCCGCACCCTGCGCAGGGACCCCCGCGTCACCACCCTCTCTCCCTGGGACCGCGGCTCGGTCGACCGCCTCCGTCCGTCCCCCAACCGCGCCCTCATCCTCGCCGACTTCCACGTCGGCATCACCGAGGCGGTCAACGACACGGTCCCCTACCTCGACCGCACCCTCGAGGAGAAAATTCACCCGCCGGTCCGCGCCACCCAGTCCGGCTTCGCCACCCTCTCGAGGGCGATCCAGGACGAGTCGATCGCCGCCACCGAGCGCGGCGAGCTGATTGCGATCCCGATTCTTCTGATCGTCCTGCTGCTGGTCTTCCGATCGCCGATCGCCGCCGCGATCCCGCTCGGCTTCGGCGCGATCACGGTGATCGCCTCGCGCGGCATCCTTCACTTCTTCACCGACTGGTTCGACATCGACGCCTTCGCCCTCACCGTCTGCACGATGATGGGCCTCGCCCTCGGGGTCGACTACGCGCTGCTGATGGTCTCCCGCTTCCGCGAGGAGCTGGCCGGCGGTGCCGCGCCGCTCGACGCCGCCCGGGCGACCCGGCGCACCGCCGGACGGACCACGGTCTTCGCCGGCAGCACCCTGCTGCTCTCGATGCTGGTCTCGATCTTCATCCTGCCGGGGTCGCTGCTCGCTTCCCTGGCCGGGACTGTGGCGATGGTCGTCGTGCTCAGCGTCGCCGTCGCCACTCTGCTCGGCCCCCCTCTGCTGGTGCTGCTCGGCCCCAACGTCGATCGCTGGCGGGTCGGCGCCGCGCCCAACGGCCGCTCACGGCTGATGACCGTGGTCCACGCCGCCCTGCGCCGTCCCGCCCCGGTCGCCGCCGCGATCGGTGGGATCGTCCTCGTGCTCGCGGCCCCGGCGATCGCTCTGAAGACCGGCCCGCCCAGCCCCGAGCAGCTCGCCCACGACGACCCCGCCCGCCGCGACGCCGAGCTGATCGACCGGGCGATCGGCCCGGGCTTCGATGCACCCTTCGTGATCGTCGCCACCGCCAAGCAGGGCGCGATCACCGACCCCGGCCGCCTCTCCGCCCTCGCCCACTGGCAGCGCCGCATCGCCAAGCTGCCCGGCGTCCAGGCGGTGATCGGCCCCGGCCAGGTCTCCCGCGCCGTCGCGCCGCTGCGCAACGTCGGTGCCGGCGTCCTCGCCTCGAACGGCGATGTCGGCCCGCTCAGACAGCTGGGCCTGCTCGGCCGCAACCTCTCCCGCGCAGCCGGCGGCGTCGCCCAGCTGCGCGAGGGCATCTCCCAGGCCACCTACGGCGCCGGCCTGCTCGCCGGCGGCTCCTACAAGGCCGAGACCGGCGCGCTGGTCATCGCCCGCGGACTCTCCGTCGCCGGGTCGGGCAGTCAGCGGGCGGTCAACGCCCTCGACACCTTCGCCTCCGGCTCCCGTCGCCTCGCCGGCGCCCAGCACCGCGCCGCCTTTGGCGCCCTCCAGATCAAGCTCGCCGTCCGCGACCTCGTCCCCAACCTCCGCCACAACGCCCTGCTCCGCTCGCGCCGGCTGCAGAAATCCCTCAACCAGGACTCCCACGTGAAGCTGCCGCAGCTGATCGCCCCCGCGCAGGACGCCGATGCGCAGCTCAAAACCGCCCTCCAGCAACTGGAGGGGATGACGGTTGGCAGAACCGACCCCAACTACAGTGCCGCGCTCGACGCGGTCCGCCGCGCCGCCGCCGCGGTCAGCGGCACCGACCCCGTCACCGGCCAGCCCTACGCGGCCGGCTACACGGGCCTCCCGGCCGAGCTCACCGCGCTCCAAGAGCGCCTGCTCGCCAACGCCGAAGACGCCGAACAGATCACCGGCTGGCTGGTCACCGGACTCACTGCCCTGAAGCGACTCACCACGGCGACCGATCGCCTCCACCTGGGGCTGGTCAAACTCGACACCGCCGGGGGCAAGCTCGCCCGTGGGTCCGCCAAGCTCGCCCGCGCCGCCGGCTCCCTCAACGGTGGCCTCACCCGTCTCGCCACCGGGGCCGCGGCGCTCGCTGGCGGCATCTCCCGCCTCGGCGACGGCGCCTCCGCCCTGGAGGAGAACCTCGGCCTTGGTTACAGCCGCTCCTACCCCCTGCAGTCGGGGCTGAACCGCGCCGGTGTCCGCGTGATCTCCAGCCGCGCCACCCTGCAGAGCCAGGTGCTGCGCCTGCGCCGCTCCTCACCCGGCATCTTCGACTCGGGCTTCTTCGTCCTCTCCGCCCTCGACGGCGCTCCGCCCGACATCCGCGAGCGGGCTGCGACCGCGATCGACCTCGACCGGGGCCGGACGGCGACGATGCTGGTCATCTCCCGCTACCCCTTCAACTCGTCCGGCTCGGTCACCCTCAACCGTCGTCTCGAGGACATCTCCGGCGACATCTCCCGCGACGCCGACGTCACCGCCGGGGTCGCCGGCGGCGCCGCCCAGCTCAACGACTACAGCCACGTCACCCGCGCCCGCATCCCGTTCATGGTCGCCGCCATCACCCTCGTCACCTTCCTGGTCCTGATCTGGGTCCTGCGCTCCATCCCCCTCGCCGCGATCGCGGTTGGGCTCAACCTCGCCACGGTCGCGGTCGCCTTCGGCATCCTCACCTTCCTCTTCTACGTGCCGGAGGACTGGCCGCTCGGCGGCCACACGTACGTCGATGCGGTCGGCGCCACTGCCATCTTCGGCGTCGTCTTCGGTTTATCGATCGACTACGCGGTCTTCCTCCTCGCCCGGATGCGGGAGCACTACGACCGCCACGGCGACAACGCCGCCGCCGTCGAGTTCGGCCTCCAGAAGACCGCCCGGGTGATCACCGGCGCCGCGGCGATCATGATGGCCGTTTTCATCGCCTTCGCCGGGGCGCCGATCGCGACGGTCAGCCAACTGGGCGTCGGCCTCACCGTCGCGGTGCTGCTCGACGCCACCGTCGTCCGCATCGTCCTGCTGCCGGCGCTGATGCTGCTGCTCGGCGACCGGGTCTGGTGGCTGCCGCGCTCCCTCGAGCGGGCGCTCCCACGCCTCAACGTCTAACCCCGATCTTCCGCTGTTCCTTAGCTGCAAATAACGCAGCAAAGGAACAGCAGAGCTGGGCTTGCGCTTATTTCTTCGTGCAGGCGTGGGTCGACGTCGCGGTCAGCGTCACACCGTCTTTGAAGGTGAAGGCGCCGCGCGATTTCAGCGGCGATTTTCTGCACATCGCGGTGACGTAGGTCCGTCTCTGGCCTTTGTAGGTGAATTTCTTGTTCACCGTGGTCTGGAAATCGGTCAGCGCGCCGGTGCCGCCGGCGATCAGCGGGATGCTGATCGTCAGCCGCGCGCCGAAGCCCTGTTTGTTGTAGTTGGTGACCACGCCGTTCAGCACGAGCGTCACCTGGACCGGCGCGACGCCGTACGTGTGCAGCAGGATCGACGGCTTGCCGCCCTGGGGCACGCCGTTGAAGGCCGTGATCGTCTGGTTCTGGACGAAGACCTGGGAGCCGACCGGGATCAGCGCGGTCGCTCTGCCGCTGCCGATTCTCGCTTTGCCGCAGGCCGCCACCGCGGCGTCGGTCGAGACGTTCTGCAGCTTGTCGGCGCTGCAGGTCGCGACGCCCTTGGTGAACAGCTTCATGTTTCGGGGAAAGTCGACCACCGCTTTCACCGCCGGCGAGGGCACGCCGTTGGCGGCCGTCGTGGAAGTCGTTTTCGTGGTCACCTTCAGGGTGGCCGGCGTCTGTCTCGATTTGAACAGCTTCTTCGGCGAGATCTGCACGTCGATCGCCTGGGTGTTGCCGTCGGGGCCGGTGACTGTCGGGCCGAGTGCCGCGAGAGCGGTCGAGGCGACGACGGCGCCGGCTACACCTACCGCCAGAGCGAGGGTCAGGGTCAGACGTCTGCGCATTGGCTTACTCCTTGGTCGCAATTGCCAAAGCGCCTCCCGATGCCTTAACCAAAATGCACGTCCAGAGTAGCGCGTTGAATTCCAGTTAAGTCCCTGCTGGGCACGTGCTTGCCCGGGGATGCCTCGGATACGATTCGCGCGCCGTTCCCACCCGGGTCGGAGGCCGGTGGGCGGTAAGCGACGACTCGTGGCTGCCAATCCCTTAGGCGAGGAGAGAAGTCCGGCGTCCAGCCGGAGCATTGCCCCCGCTCGAATAGCGGTGATCGCCGCCCTCGCCGCGGTGGTTGTAGCGCTCGCCTACATCCTCTTCTTCGGCGGCAATGGCGGCCACAAGTACGACCTCCTCTTCCAGAACGCGAGCCAGCTGGTCCCCGACAACCAGGTGCTGATCGGCGGCTCGCCGGTCGGCTCGGTCGAGAGCATCGACCTCACCGACGACAACCTTGCCGAGGTCCACGTCACCGTCGATCAGCAGCTGCACGAGGGAACCACCGCGGTGATCCGCGCCACCTCGCTGGGCGGCATCGCCAACCACTACGTCTCGATCAGCCCCGGGCCCAACAGCAACGCCGAGCTGGACGACGGCGCCACCCTCGGCCTCGGCGAGACCACCACCCCGGTCGACATCGACCAGCTCTTCAACACCTTCCCGCCCGCCGTGCGGAGAGGGCTCGCCAACGTCATCAAGGGCTTTGCCGGGACCTACGTCGGCCGCGGCCCCGAGGCCAACAAGACCTTCAAGTACTTCGGCCCGGCGCTCAACCGCACCAACGCCTTCGTCAGCGAGTTGAACGCCGACCAGCGACTCTTCGAGCGCTTCATCGTCAGCTCCAGCAAGCTCGCCACCACGGTCGCCCAGCGCGGCGAGCAGCTTTCCAGCGCTATCTCCAACGCCAACACCGCCTTTGGCGCGATCGCCTCCCAGAACGTCGCCTTCAGTCGCACCCTGCGCCTCCTGCCGCCGGTCTTCCGCCAGGGCAACACCACCTTCGTCAACCTCCGCGCCGCCCTCGACGACATCGACCCGCTGATCAACACCGCCAAGCCCGCGACCAAGAACCTGGAGCCCTTCCTCGCCGACCTGCGCCCCGTCCTCTCCAAAGCGGTCCCGGTCTTCAAGAACCTCCGCCTCACCGTGCGCCGGCCCGGCCAGGCCAACGACGCCGGTGAGCTGCTTGCCGCGCTGCCCACCGTGCAGAAGCGCGCGTCCACGGCCTTCCCGCACTCCGAGGACGCGATCAACGCCTTTCTTCCCACCCTCAACCTCTTCCGCGCCTACTCGCCCGACCTCTTCAACGGCTTTGGCAAGCTCGGCCAGATCACTGGCTTCTATGACGGGAACGGCCACTACGCCCGCGCCCAGCCGGCCGACCTCAACCTCTTCAACTACAACGCCGGCACGCTGGACCCGATAACGCCGAGCCAGCAGTACGACGCCTTCGGACCGCCCCACACCTTCCGCCGCTGCCCGGGCGGCGCCACCCAGCCCGCCCCCGACGGCTCCAACCCGTTCGTCGACCCGCCCTTCGCCGGCGCGGCCCCCACGTCCACCTGCGACCCGGCCGACGTGCCCCCCGGACCATGAGGAAAGGATTGATCGCAGCCGTGCTCGCGGTCGCCGCCATCGTGGCGATCGTCCTCATCTCCTCGGCGGGGAACGGGGACGGCGGCTACAAGGTTCGCGCCATCTTCGACAGCGGCGGCTTCATGGTCAAGGGCGAAGAGGTCCGCATCGCCGGCGCCAACGTCGGCGCGATCGAGTCGGTCGGAATCACCATGCCGGGCGAGACCGCCAGCTACACCGCGGACGGCCGCCCGGAGGCGATCTCAGGCAAGGCGGTGATCGTGATGAAGATCGACGACCCCGGCTTCCAGGACTTCCGCAGCGACGCCAGCTGCATTATCCGCCCCCAGTCGCTGATCGGCGAGAAGTTCATCGACTGCCGCCCGACCCTGCCCCGCGCGCCCGGCTCCCCGCCCGCGCCGCCGCTGAAGCAGGTCCCCGACGGCGAGCCCGGGGCCGGTCAGTACCTGCTGCCGCTGGAGAGCAACAGCACCAGCGTCGACCCCGACCTGATCAACGACATCCAGAGCCTGCCCTACGCGCAGCGCTTCCGCCTCATCTTCAACGACCTCGGCGCTGGGCTGGCCGCCCGCGGCAAGGACGTCGAAGAGATCGTCAAGCGGGCCAATCCGGTGCTGCGCGACGTCGACCGCCTCTTCGGCATCCTCGCCGCCCAGCGCGACCGGCTGGCCCAGCTCTCCGCCGACTCAGAGGCGATTCTCCGGCCGCTTTCCCGCGAGCGCGCCTCCGTCGCCGGCTTCTTCTCCAATGCGGGCGCCGCCGCGGAGGCGAGCGCCGAGCGCGGAAAGGACCTGCAGCTGGCGTTTCGCAGGTTCCCCGAGTTCCTGCGCGAGTTCCGCCTCACGATGCACAGCCTCCAGTCCTTCTCCGCCGCCGCCGCCCCCGTCTTCGCCAGCCTCGGCAAGTCCGCTCCCTCGTTCACCGAGGCCACCCGCCTCCTCGCCCCGTTCTCCGACGCTTCGACCGTGGCGCTCAAGTCGCTCGGCGCCACCGGCGAGGTCGCCGGGCCAAAGCTGCGCGCCACCGACCCGATCGTCCGCAAGTCGACCCAGCTCGCCCGCTCCGGCGCCGGCCCCACCACCCAGCTCGCCAAGTTCCTCACCAACACCAAGCAGAGCGGTGGCTGGAACGGCCTCGTCGATCTGATCTACAACACCACCGCCACGATCAACGGCTTCGACCAGTTCGGCCACTTCACCCGCGGCGCGGTGCGCCTCACCAACTGCCTCGACTATGAGCCCGCCTCTGCCGGACAGTCCAGCTGCAACGCAAACTTCAACGGCCCCAACGCCAACGCCGCGGCCTCCGCCAGCAGCGCCGATCTCTATCAGCGCCTCCAGGACGAGCTGGCCCGACTGGGTGGCGGCACCTTTGCCGCTCCAGGCGACGCAGCCCAATCCAGTGGCGCCACCGCGCAGGCGAGCAACGGCGGCACCGCTCCCCTCCTCGACTACCTGCTGGGACCATGAGCCGGAATCGCAGCGGCATACAGGGAGTAGCGAGCAACCCGGTCCTGGTCGGCGCGGTCACCGTACTGGTTGTGATCGTCGCTGTCTTCCTCGCCTACAACGCCAACAACGGCCTGCCCTTCGTCTCCACCTACAACCTCACCGCCCGAGTGCCCAACGCCGACGCCCTGGTGAAGGGAAATGAGGTCCGCATCGGCGGCGTCCGAGTCGGCATCGTCCGCGGGGTCGTGCCGGTCCAGCTCCGCGACGGCAGCGTCGCAGCCGATCTGGACCTGCGGCTCGACAAGAACGTCGAGCCGCTGCCGGTCGACTCGACGATGATCATCCGGCCGAAGTCGGCGCTCGGCCTCAAGTACCTGCAGATCGTCCCCGGCGACTCTCGCGAGGGCTTCGCCGCCGGCGACACGATCCCGACCTCCGCAGCGCGCCCCGAGCCGGTCGACATCGACCAGTTCTTCAGCATGTTCGACGAGCCGACCCGGGTCGCGATCAGACAGAACCTGGCCGGCTTCGGCAACGCGCTGGCCGGACGCGGCCCGCAGATCAACGGCGCCCTCGGCGCCCTGCGGAACGTGGCCGAGAACAGCCAGTCGGTGCTGCGCACGATCGTCGCCCCCTCGACCCGGTTCGGGGAGTTCTGGCGGGCGCTGGAAGACCTCTCCGCCACCGTCGCTCCCGTCGCCGAGACCCAGGCCAGTCTCTTCGTCGCCCTCGACCGCACCTTCGCCGCCTTCGCCCGCGTCTCCCGCCCCTTCATCCAGCAGACGATCGTCAAGAGCCCGCCCACCGAGCAGGCCGCGATCGACTCCTTCCCTGTCATCCGCCCCTTCCTCAACCACTCGGCGGAGTTCTTCGCCGCCCTGAGACCCGGCGCCAAGGCGATCGGCGACACCTCGCCGACGATCGCCGCCGCCCTGCGGGCGGGCATCCCGGTTCTCAACGCCTCCCCCGTTCTCAACGCCCAGCTCGTGCCGACCGCCGACGCTCTGCTCGCCTTCCAGAACGCTCCCGGCGTCTTCAACGGGCTCGACCTGCTGATCAACACCAACAACACCCTCAACCCGGGAATCAAGTTCATCGCCCCCGCGCAGACCGTCTGCAACTACCTCACAATCACCTTCCAGAACGTTGCCGACGCCGCCAGCGAGGGCAACGGGCTCGGCAACTGGCTCAACTTCATCTCCTTCGTCCCGCCCACCGGCGCCAACAACGAGGGCTCGCCCGCCTCCGCTCCCGCCAACGGTCCAGAGCGCGCCAACCACCTCCACTACAACCCCTACCCGTACACAGCCGCTCCCGGCCAGCCCAAGGGTCTCTGCGAGGCCGGCAACGAGCGCTACGTCCCCGGCCAGACGGTGATCGGCAACGCCGCCGCCCACTGGGGCACCACCACCCGCGGTCAGAGCACCGGAAGAGGGAACAGATGAGCCGCCTGCCCGAACGCGACCTCAGGGCCCAGAACGAGCCCACCGGCCGCATCAAGTGGCGGCCCAGCAACGTGCTGATCGCGCTGATCTTCCTCGCCATCTTCACGATTGGGCCCTACCTGGCCTTCACCGGCCACGTGCCCTTCACCAGCTACGGCTACCAGCTGAAGGCGACCTTCGCCAACGGCGCCAACATCTCGACCAAATCGCCGGTGCGGATCGCCGGCGTCGACGTCGGAGCGATCACCAAGGTCGAGCGCGACGGCGACGCCACCTCCGTCACCTTCACCGTCAGCGACGCGGGCCGGCCGATCCACTCCGACGCCTTCGCCCAGATCCGTCCGCGGATCTTCCTCGAGGGCAACTTCTTCATCGACCTCGACCCCGGCAGCCCCAGCGCCCCGGAGATGGGCAGCGGCGACACGATCCCGGTCAGCCACACTTCGACCGCGGTCCAGCTCGACGAGGTGCTGACCGCCCTGCAGTCCCCCGTGCGGGCCGACCTCAGCCGCCTCCTGGAGAGCTACGGCACCGCCCTCACCCACGAGCCGACCGCGGCCGACGACGCCACCCAGGAGCCCGAGGTGCAGGGCGTGACCGCCGCCGAGGCGCTCAACGGCGCCTTCAAATACGGCGGGCCGGCGGGCCGCTACAGCGCCCAGGTGACCAACGCCTTCCTCGGCACCCAGCCGCGCGACCTCTCCCGCCTCGTCGCCGGCGCCGGGCGCACCTTCGGCGCCCTTGCCGCGCGCGAGTCCGACCTCCAGAGCCTGATCGTCAACTTCAACACCTTCACCGGCGCCCTCGCCGCCCAGTCGGCGAATCTCTCGACCACCGTGCACCGCCTCGCCCCGACCCTGAGAACCGCTCGCACCTCGTTTGTGAACCTCAACCGCACCCTGCCGCCGCTGCGCGCCTACGCGATCGAGCTGGAGCCGGCTGTCGCCGAGCTGCCCGGCCTGATCGACGCCGCCGGCCCCTTCCTCGCGCAGGCCCGCCCGCTGCTCTCCGGCAAGGAAGCCGGCGGCATCGCCAGGCTGCTCGCCAAGTCGACTCCCGGCCTCGCCGGCGCCGCCCAGGCGGGCAAGGCGATCGCCCTGCCCCAACTCAACCAGCTCAGCCTCTGCACCACCCGGGTCCTGGTCCCGCTCGGCGATCAGACGATCGACGACCGGTTCAGCACCGGCCCCAGCTCGCGCGAGTTCTTCTACACCCTGACCAACTTCGCCGGCGAGAGCCAGAACTTCGACGGCAACGGGCCCTACCTGCGCCTCCAGGCCGGCGGCGGACCGCAGTTGGTCGCGACCCACAACGAGAGAGGCAATCTCACCACCGAGAAAGACTTCTTCTCCAACACGATCTCGGCGCCGCTCGGCACCCAGCCGCAGCTCGGCGGCCGTCCGCCGAAGAAGCCCGGCGCCCGCTGCTACAAGCAACCCGTCCCCGACCTCAACGGCCCGCTCGGTCAGCCCGGCGCGCCCGACCCAGCGGCGGTGAGCCCATGACCGAGCGAGAGCCCGGCGTCAGCCGCTGGCAGCACTTCCGCGCCACGCTCGGCCGCCAGGCGCGCGGCCGCGGCAAGGACACGATCGCGATCATCGGCCTCGCCGTCGTCGGCGTCGTGATGATGCTCGGGATCTTCCTCCAGCAGAAAGCCTCGCTGCCGGGCTGGGTGCCCTTCGTCGGCCAGGATTTCGCCCACGTCACGGGAGAGTTCACCACCGCGCAAGCGGTCACCCCCGGCCAGGGCCAGGCGGTCGACATCGCCGGCATCCAGGTCGGCAAGGTCACCTCGGTCAACCTCGAGGACGGCCACGCCGTCGTCGGCATGAACATCGAGCCCAAGTACATGGAGCTGATCCACCCCGACGCCACCCTGTTGCTGCGGCCGAAAACGAACCTCAACGACATGGTCGTCGAGGTCGACCCCGGCGCCGCTCCCGGCCACATCGAAGACGGCGCCAACTTCCCCCTCTCCCGCACTCAGCCGAACGTCAACGTCGACCAGTTCCTCGCCACCCTGGACGGCGACACCCGCCAGTACCTGCAGTTGCTGCTCGCCGGCGGCGCCCAGGGGATCGGCGGCCGTGGCGTCCAGTTCGGCAACGCGCTGCGCCGGCTGCAGCCCTTCGCCCACCACATCGCCGACCTCAACCGCGCCGTCGCCCAGCGCCGCGTCGCCCTCGCGCACGTCATCCACGACTTCGGCCAGCTGACCACCGAGCTGGGCCGCCACGACTCCCAGCTGGAGCGCTTCGTCACCTCCTCTGACGACGTCCTCGGCGACTTCGCCGCCCAGCAGCGGGCGATCCAGGACGCGCTGATCGAGTTCCCGCCGACCCTCGCCGCCGCGCAGGCCGGCCTCGCCAGCTCCAACCGCTTCTCGATCGTCGCCCGCCCGGCCCTGCTGGGCCTGATCCCCCAGGCCCAGGCGCTCGGCCCCGCCTTCGACGCGACCAAGCGCTTCTTCAGTGAGACGACCGGGCCGATCCGCGACCAGATCCGACCCTTCACCCGTCAGATCCGCCCGCCGCTGAACCACCTCAGCCAGGGCTCCGACGACTTTGCGACGACGGTGAGAGGCTTCGGCAACTCGCTCGGCGGCCTCAACTCCCTCTTCAACGAACTCGCCTACAAGCCGCAGGGGAAGGAGAGCTTCCTCTTCTACCTGCCCTGGCTCAACCACAACACCAACGCCACCTACCTGCAGGATGCCCAGGGCCCGGTCCGCCGCGGCCTCGTGCTGCTCACCTGCAACGGCGCCGCGCTCGGCTTTGGCTTCGCCGAGGCCAGGCCGTTCCTGAGAACCGTCCTGCAGGCGGCGAACATCCCCGGTCCCGAATCCCTACCCGAGATCCCAGCCGACCCCTCCTTCCCGGGTAGCGTCGGCTGCGGCCCCAGCACAGCCAGATGAGCAAGAAGGCCCCCAGCACAGGACAGCTCCTCGTCATCGCCGGCTTCGCGCTGTCCTGCTTCGGCATCCTGCTCTTCCTCTGGGTCACCTTCGGCGGCCCGACCCCGTTCAAAGCCAAGCCCTACCAGCTGAAGGTCCCCTTCGACGAGGCGACGCAGCTCGCCGAGCAGTCCGACGTGCGCATCTCCGGCGTCAACGTCGGCAAAGTGAAGAGCATCGAGCTGGCGCCGAACGGCAAGCAGGCCTTGGCGACGGTCGACATCGACTCCAAGTACGCGCCGCTGCCGCGGGCGACTCGCGCCGTCCTGCGCACCAAAACCCTGCTCGGCGAGACCTACGTCGAACTCACCCCCTCCACCGGCGACGTCCCCGACCTTCCCGACGGCGGCACCCTTTCCACCGCCAACGTCGCCCAGTCGGTCCAGCTCGACGAGATCTTCCGCACCTTCGACCCCGAGACCCGCGCCGCCTTCCAAACCTGGCAGCAGGACGCGGCGATCGCGATCGAGGGGCAGGGCGTGGGCTTCTCGAACGCGCTTGGCGAGCTTGAGCCGACTTTCGAGTCCTTCGACCGGCTCTTCCGTGTGCTCGACACCCAGCGCCTCGCGGTCGGCCAGCTCTTCCGCAACGGCGCCACGACCTTCCGGGCGCTGCGCGGTCGCAACGGCGAGCTGCAGAGCCTGATCCGCAACTCCAACACCGTCTTCCGCACGTCCGCCGCCCGCGACCGCGACATCGAGGCCCTCTTCCGTGCCTTCCCGACCTTCCTCGACGAGTCGAAGCTGACCGTGGAGCGGCTGGCGGCCTTCTCCCGCAACGCCGACCCGCTGTTCCGCCAGCTGACCCCCGCCGCGAGACAGCTCTCCCCGACCCTGGTCGCCTTCAGCCGCCTCGCCCCGCAGGCGAAGGGCTTCTTCCTCGGCCTTGCCCCGGTGATCGACCGCGCCCCGACCTCCTTCCCCGCCCTGCGCAAGCTCTTCCGCGACGACTTCCCGCCGCTGCTGCGGGCGCTCGATCCCTTCCTGCGCAACCTCAACCCGATCCTCACCGGCCTCGACCTCTACAAGCGCGAGATCACCGCCGTGATAGCGAACATCGCGGCGGCCACCAATGGGGTCGCGCTCAGCGCCGACAGCAAACGGCAGGTCCACTACCTGCGCTCGCTGGGCTTCCTCAGCCCCGACGCGGTCGCAACCTACGCCAACCGCCTCACCACCAACCGGGCCAGCGCCTACAGCCAGCCCGGCGCCTCCAAATCGCTCGCCGCCGGCCTGCCGGGCTTCGAGACCCGCCAGTGCAGCTCCGGGATCACCGCCTCGCTCGATCCCAACACCCCCAACGACCCCGACTTCAACGCCCGCACCGACGGCGATGTGACCGAGGCCACCGACTTCTTCAACCGGCTGAAGCAGTTCGCCTTCGCCAATCAGGACAACTCGGGCTCGATTCCCGCTCCAGGCTGCGTCCAGCAGGCTCCCTTCGAGCCGATCGGCAAAACCGGCGCTCCTACGACCTACCAGCACGTCTTCTCCCAGCAGGGCCAGTAAACGGCTCGTCACCGCCCCCCGGAGCGAGGGCTCAGCGGTCGAGTTTTTCGGCTTTCTGCTCTACAGTTTTGTAGTGGCTTCCGGTAGACGCACATCTCGGTTGAGTGAGCAGCTACCCAGGGGGCGACACGGGCTACCCAGGGAGGCTGTCACCGAGTCTCAGCGCCGCCGCATCCTGCAGGCGATGATCGAAGTCGTCTCCGAGCGCGGCTATCCGGAAACCCGCGTGGTCGACGTGATCAGCGTCGCCGGCGTCTCGCGGAAGACCTTCTACGAGCTGTTTACCAGCAAGGAAGACTGCTTCCTCGCTGCCTACGACGTGCTGCTCGGCAACCTGCTGGGGGACACCGCGTCTGGGTTCGAGTCGAAGCCCGGCGCCCCCTGGGCCGAGCGGGTGGCGGCCGGGATGGGGGCGCTGCTGAGACACCTCGCCGAGCACCCCGACGAGGCCCGCTTCGCGATCGTCGAGGTGCTCGCCGCGGGGCCGAAGGCGCTCGCCCGCCGCGACGCCGCGCTGCGCCAGTTCACCGGATTCCTCGACGCCGGTCGGGCCGAGACCTCGGTCGAGCTGCCCGGCATCACCTCCCTCTCTCTGGCCGGCGGCATCAACGAGCTGCTCTACAGCGAGATCCTCCACGGTGCCTCCGCGCGCCTGCCCAGCCGCCTGCCCGACCTGATGTTCTGGATCACGCTGCCCTTCCTCGGCGCCGAGGGCGCCGCCGCCGAGCGGGAGAAGACGCGGCTGGCGATGCTCAACGGGACCGTCGACGGCTCCTCCCCGGGAACTCTCTGATTCGCAACGTTTCGCGCGTGTTAAGCCGCTCCTTTTTGTGAATCGGTGGGTTTATCTATTATCGGATGCTGGTACTTTGCCTGGAGGGTTAGACACAGCTTCGACGGCTGAGGCACCTCGATGGGGTCGGCCGCAAAGGAGAGATATAGGGACATGCGCAAGCACTTGATGTGGACACTCGCCTTGGGCGCCGCGATCGCCGTCGCAGTTGCCGGCATCGCGACGGCCGCCAAACCGACGGTCGTCCGGGCGGGGAACATGATTCTCACCGTCAACGGCAACGTTTCGCCGACGGCGCTGCCGAAGAACGAGCTGGCGCCGATCAAGCTCAGCGTCAGCGGCGGCATCAGAACCGTCGACGGCACGCACCCGCCGGCCGCGAAAACGATCACCGTCGACTTCGACAAGAACGGCACGACCAACGCCAAGGGCCTTCCCGCTTGCAAAGCCGGTCAGCTCCAGGCGCGGGACACGACCACCGCCAAGAAAGCCTGCCCCGACGCGATCGTCGGCAAGGGCGTGACCAAAGTCAGAGTCGCGTTCCCCGACCAGGCGCCGTTCAGCGCGACCGGTCCGCTGGTCCTCTTCAACGGCGGCGTCAAGGGCGGCGTCACAACGATGCTGATCCACGCCTACGTCAACGTGCCGACGCCGACCGCGCTGGTTACGACGGTCAGAATCACCAAGGAGCACAAAGGCAAATTCGGCACCAAAGCAGTGGCGACGATTCCGACGATTGCCGGCGGCAGCGGCTCGGTGACGGACTTCAACCTCACCGTCAACCGCAAATTCACCTACAAAGGCAAGAAGCAGAGCTACCTGCTGGCCAAATGCGCCACGGGCAAGTTCTACGCCCACGGGACCGCCCTGTTCTCGGACGGGACGCGGATCTCCGGCGACGTCGTCCGCAACTGCACGCAGAAGGGCTAGCTGGAACTCAGGACGAAAAGGGGAAGGGAAGGGCGGCCACGGGCCGCCCTTTCTTTGCCCTGATGCGCGCCGGGCCGGCGGTCTCCTCAGGCGGCGCGCAGGCTCGGCTCGTCGCCGATCCAGACGACCTGGTCTCGGGAGGGCCCGACCCCGACCAGGCGGATGGGCACGCCCGCAAAGTCGGCGATGAACCCCAGGTAGTCGCGCGCCGCGGGCGGCAGGTCGGCCTCGCCGCGGCACTTACTGAGGTCGGCGTCGAACCCCGGCATTTCCTCGTACTCCGGCTCGGCCGAGTGGAGGATCGACTGGTGGTAGGGGAACTCGTCGAAGACGGCCCCCTCCTTGGAGCGATAGCGGACCGCCAGCCGCAGCGTCTCGATCCCGCTCAGCACGTCCAGCTTGGTGATCGTCAACGCGCTCATCCGGTTCAGCCGCACGGCGTAGCGCAGGGCGACCAGGTCCATCCAGCCGCAGCGCCGCTCCCGCCCGGTCGTCGTCCCGTACTCGTGACCGCGCTCCAGCATGTGGCGGCCGGCTTCGTCGTGCAGCTCGGTCGGGAAGGGCCCGGCGCCGACCCGGGTCGCGTAGGCCTTGGCGACCCCCCAGACTTCGTCGATGTCGGTCGGGCCAACCCCGGCGCCGACGCAGGCGGCGCCCGCGATCGGGTTGGAGGAGGTGACGAAGGGATAGGTGCCGTGGTCGAGGTCCAGCAGGGTCGCCTGCGCCCCCTCGAAGAGGACCGTCTTGCCGCTGTCGAGCGCGTCCCAGCAGAGATGGGCGGTGTCGGCGATGTGGGGCTCGAGCCGGTGGCCGTAGCCGGCGAACTCCTCGGTCATCGCGTGCAGGTCCAACCGCGGGTCGGGCGCGTCGGCGACCGACTGGTCGGCCCCCTCGCGCGCCCCCTCGCCGGCCTCCTTGCGCAGCTTGCGCCGCTGCACCGACAGCTCGCGCAGCGCCTGTTGCTTCGGCTCCAGCGCCGCCAGCATCTTCTTGCGGAGGATCTTCTCGTCGAGCAGGTCCTGGACGCGGATGCCCAGCCGCATCGCCTTGTCGGCGTAGCAGGGGCCGATCCCACGGCGCGTCGTGCCGATCGAGAGCTTCCCCAGCTTCACCTCGCCCGCCGTGTCCAGCAGCACGTGGTAGGGCATGATCAGGTGCGCGTTGGCGCTGATCCGCAGGTTGCCGACATCGATGCCGCGCCGCCGCAGCCCGTCGATCTCCTCCAACAGGATGCGCGGGTCCAGCACCACGCCGTTGCCGATCACGCAGGCCTTCTCCGGGTAGAGGATGCCGGAGGGGATCAGGTGGAACTTGAACTCCTCGCCGTCGCGGACGATCGTGTGGCCGGCGTTGTTGCCGCCCTGGAAGCGCACCACCACCTCGGCCCCTTCGGCGAGCAGGTCGGTGACCTTCCCCTTCCCCTCATCGCCCCACTGGGCCCCGACTATGACTAGACCTGGCATACCGCCGAAGGATTCTGACGATTCCACTCCGCCAACGCCGCCGACGGGCCTCAAACGGGACATATAGGCCCTTTTTAGGCCCGTCGGCAGTTGGTTAGGGTGCGCGTTGTGCCATCGCGTCGTCTGCCGACCCGAGTGACCCGCCGCGCCAAGGCGCGGACGCGGTTTGGGTGGGCGCGCGCTGATCGGGCGACTGTCGGGCTCGCAGCCGTTTCCCTCGCCGGCGCGGGAACGGTGATCGTCGGACAGTTCGGCCGCATGCTGCGCCGCCGTTCCCACCAGCACACCGACGGCGAGGGCCTGGTCGAGGTCGCCCCGGTCGCGGCGCGCGACACGGTCGGGGCGGCGGTTCGCGGCTACGCCGACGCGCCGCGCAGCGAGACGGTCCTCTTCAACCTGCTGGCGGGCTTCCTCGGCTCTTTCGCCCTGGTCCGCCTCTCGACCTGGGGCATCCGCGACAACTGGGGCCCGTTCCGCAACGTCCGCCTCGGCGGCCGCCACATCCACCACTTCGTTCCCGGCATCCTGATCGCCTTCGCCGCGGGCACCACCGCGCTGCTCACCGACAACGACGCACTCGAGGACCGCCTCGCCGTCCCGATGGGCGCCGGCATGGGGCTCACCTTCGACGAGGCCGCCCTGCTGCTGGACCTGCGCGACGTCTACTGGACCCGCGAGGGCCTGCTCAGCATCCAGCTCAGCCTCGGCGCCACCGCGATCCTCAGCGTCGCCATCCTCACCCAACGCATGCTCCGTCGCGGCGAACGCCGCCAAGTGGAGGAAGGCCTAATCCCCTCGGCCGACCACCCCGGGACTCTCCTCTAAGTCGCGCGGATTCTTTCCCCGTATTTGCACAGAGGAGCGCTATGCCGTCACACGGCCTCTGGTTTGCTTGGCCGAGGCTCCGGGAGGCGAGATGAATCCGCCGATCGGAGGCCTTAACTAGGTCGATGGCGCAAGCTCCCACAGCCCACGTTCCGCCTCAGAACATCGAGGCCGAGGAGTCGGTGCTGGGGGCGATGCTGGTCGCCGAGCCGGCGCTGACCCGCGTCATCGACGAGGTGAAGCTGAACGCCGAAGACTTCTACCTCGACAAGCACCGCGTCGTCTTCGCCTGCGTCCACGACCTCTACGCGGCGTCGAAGCCGGTCGACGAGCTCAGCGTCAGCGAGGCGCTGACCCAGCGCAACCAGATCGAGGAGGCGGGCGGAAAGCACTACGTCTCCGAGCTGGCGGCCAAGGTTCCCGCCGCCGGCAACGCCAAGCACTACGCGGAGATCGTCCAGCAGAACTCGCTGCTGCGTCGTTTGCTTGGCGCCGGCCAGCAGATCCAGGGGTGGGTGCACGAGCGCGACGGCGAGCCGCGCGAGCTCTCCGAGCGGGCCGAAAAGCTCCTCTTCGACGTCGCACATAAGGAACAGGCGAGCGACTTCCGGTTGCTCTCCGAGATCCTCCACGACGAGGTCGACCGCTTGGAGAAGCTCTCCACCGGGGAAACCGAGCTGACCGGCACCCCCTCCGGCTTCAAGGACATCGACGCGATCACCGGCGGCTTCCAACCCGGCAACCTGGTCATCGTCGCCGCACGCCCGGCGATGGGAAAGAGCGCGCTGGTGGCGAACATCGCCGAGAACGTGGCGGTGAAGCGGCAGCTGCCGGTCGCGTTCTTCTCCCTGGAGATGTCCGAGGTGGAGCTGGCGCAGCGGTTCATCGCCTGCCGAGCGCGGATCTCGGGCGACAAGCTGCGCAAGGGGCAGGTGGCGCAGAAGGACTGGCCGAAGGTGGTGCGCGCCTGCAACGAGCTGGAGGAGGCGCCGCTCTGGTTCGACGACTCCTCCGACTTGGGGATTCTCGACCTGCGGGCGAAGGCGCGGCGCCTGCACGCCCAAGAGCAAGACAAGGGGGGTCTTGGGTTGGTGATCGTCGACTACCTGCAGCTGATGCGTTCCGACGACCACCGCGCCAACCGCGTCGAGCAGGTGGGCCAGATGAGCCGCGGGCTAAAGATCCTCGCCCGCGAGCTGGAGGTGCCAGTGCTGGCGATCTCCCAGCTCTCGCGCGCGCCCGAGCAGCGCCACCCGCCCAAGCCGCAGCTCTCCGACCTACGTGAAAGCGGCCAACTCGAACAGGACGCGGACCTCGTCGCCTTCCTCTTCCGGGAGGATTACTACCGCGACCCCGACGACGAACCAGATGGCCTCGCCGACCTGATCGTGGCCAAGCATCGCAACGGCCCGATCGGAACCCGCAAGCTGGTCTTCCTTGACCGGTTTCCGAAGTTCGCCGACTTCGCCGGCCAGGAGATTCCGGTCGAGCAGCCGGCGGGCGAGGGGCCACCGTTCGAAGAGGCCGCGGCGGCGGGGCCTGACTTTTGATGGCGATCGCGCGCAGCGAGCCATTCCGGGAACAGGCTTGCCCGCTGGGTGTTTGCGACGGCTCCGGCTGGATCCTCGGGCCCGAGGACGTGGCGCGACCCTGCGAGTGCCGGGAGCAGCGCCTGCGGCGGGGACGCAGCAAGGGGGTCGCCTCGGTGATTCCGCCCCGCTACCGAGGCGTCTCCTTCGACCGCCCGCCCGTCACCGAGATCGAGCCGATGGTGGTGCGCGTGGTGAGAAGCTGGATCGAAGACCTTGAGGCGAACCTCGACGCCGGCCGCGGCCTCTGGCTGATGGGCGATACCGGCACTGGCAAGACAACGATGGCGATGCTGGTCTCCAAGGCGGCGCTGCAGGCGAGCCGCTCGGTTGCGATCTACTCCCTGCCCAAGCTGCTGGCCCGCATCCGCCGCACCTACGACTCCGAGTCGGGCGGCGACTCCTACCTCGCCTTCTTCGAGCGGCTCACCTCCGTCGATTTGCTCCACATCGACGACCTCGGCGCCGAGAAGCGCAGCGACTGGGTGCTGGAACAGCTCTACGCGCTGATCAACGAGCGCTACGAGGCGCAGCGCTCGATGCTGGTCACCACCAACCTCGACCAGCAGGAACTGGAGGAGCAGATCGGGCCGCGCACAGTCTCCCGCCTGGTCGAGATTTGCGGAGACCCGCTGCCCCTCTTCGGTCCCGACCGCCGCATCCAGGCCCGCGCGGTCGGGGAGTAAGCGTCGGCGCTACCTCTCTTCGCTGATGATCGTCTTGACTGCGGCGGTGGCGCCGTCGGCCAGGTCGATCTCGACCATGAAAGTGCCTGTTTCGCGGATCGGGGTGTCGAGGCGAATCTTGCGGCGATCGATGCGTAGGTCGCGCGCCTCGCGGATCGCGTCGGCGATCTCCTTCGGGCCGACCGAGCCGAACAGCTTGCCGTCCTCGCCGGCCTTCTGGTGGATCGTCAAGACGGTCTTGGAGAGCAGGCCGGCAGCTTGGGCCTCGCGCTCGGCGCGTTCCTTCTCGGCCTTCACCTGGGCCTCGTGGCGGCGCTTCGCCTCCTCCAGGGCTCCCGCCGTCGCCGGCTGGGCCAGCTTGCGGGGCACCAGGTAGTTGCGCAGGTAGCCGGGGGCGACGTCAACCGCTTCCCCTCGCTGCCCGAGGTCATCGACATCCTGCAGCAGGATCGCCTGCGCCATCTCAGCGCTCTCCGACATAGGGCAGCAGGGCGATCTCGCGCGCCCGCTTCACCGCCACCGAGAGCTGGCGCTGGTGCTTGCGCGAGAGTCCCGTGACCCGCCGGCCGCGCGTCTTCCCCTTGTCGGAGAGGAAGCGGCGCAGCAGGTTGAGGTCCTTGTAGTCGACCGACTCGACGTTGATCCGCGTGTATTTGCGCGGCCGCATCCGCTCCTGCGCGCGGCGTCCGCGGCGGGGTGGGGCTGCGTCTCGTTGCCTTGCCACTCTTTCCGGTCCTTACGTAGAAGTCGCCCGGCGAAGTGGCCGGGCGAGCCAAGGGGGAGAATCCTAGCGACTCATCCGAAACGACGAGAGCCCCTTGCGGGGCTCTCGGAAGCCAACTTCGCCAGGTCGCGCTAGAACGGGATGTCGTCGTCCCCGCCACCGCTGGCGCCCACTCCTGCCCCCTCGAAGTCCGAGGTGTCGGCCGGCACGTCGCTGCTCGGGGAGAAGCCGCCGTTGCCGTTGCCCCCGCCGGAGCCGTCCCGCGAACCCAGGAACTGGACCGAGTTGGCGATGATCTCGACGCTCTGCCGCTTGCCGCTGCCGTCCTGGGCCTCCCACTCACGCCAGTCGAGCCGGCCCTCGACCGCCACCGGGCGCCCCTTGGAGAGGTAGTTCGCGCAGTTCTCGCCCTGCGCGCCCCAGACCGTCACGTCGAAGTAGTTGGGCTTGTCGACCCACTCGCCCGTCTGCCCATCCTTGCGCCGGCTGTTGACCGCCACCCGCAGCTTGCAGACCGACGTCCCGGCCGGCGTGCTTCGCAGCTCCGGGTCGCGGGTCAGGTTCCCGGTGATGACCACCACGTTCACGTTCGAAGCTGCCACGGCTCTCACTCCTTAAATCGTTAGCTGGATTCCAGTCTAAGAGCGCGGGCGGCGCATTCTCTCCCCCTGGGCAGCGAATTTCCCCAAAGAGCGGGGGTCGATGGGCCGATTCGTCGGTTGCTACTCGGCCGGGTCGGCCGGGACATCTTCAGCGCTCGGCGGGGAGTCGTCGGCCGCGCTCTTGGCCGGGGCGCTCGCGGCGGCGCGCTCGCGGGGCGGCGCGGGGGCCCCGGCGGTCGGCGGCGCCATCGACGGCGCGTCGGGGTCGACCTTGAAGATGCGGAAGCGCAGCACGCCGTCGGCGATCTTCAAGTTGTGGTCCAGCGTGCCCAGCAACTCTGCCGGCGCCTCGAACCGAAACCAGCGGTAGTCGGCCTCCGTCCGCTGGCGAATCTCATACGCCATCTTGCGCAGGCCCCAGTTGTTCTCGGCCTTCAGCGTGCCGCCGCCCTCGATCTGCCCCTTCGCCTCCTGAGCAAGCTTCGCCCGCTCCGCCTCCGGAAGCCCGGGATCCAGCATCAGAACCAGCTCATATTCGCGCGCCGCTGCCAAAACGGCGAGGGACTATAGCTAGTGAGGTGCGAACTCCAGCGACCCATCGCTTGGCGGAGGGGGTGGTGGAGGAGGAACAGGAGAGGATGGGATCGGAGGGGGCGGAGAGGGAGCGGGGGAAGGTGGGGGCGGTGGTGATGGAGGGACCGGCGCTGGGGCGAGCGGGTCCTGTCGCCGGGGGGCACCCTCCTTGCCCTGCGCGCTGCTCCGGGTGCCGGGACGGTGCGGGCGTCGCTTCGGAGCCTTGCCCTCCGCAGCCTCCGGGCTGCGGAGTTCACCCCCCGGCGCCACCCGCTCGAGTTGCGGTTTCGGTTGAACGCTAATCCCCTGCAGCCCGATGTCCTTTGCAAGTGGAGGTGGGGCTGGAGGTCTTAAAAGGGAGGGGAGAGTTTGCAGGGCTAGCAGGCAGGCAACAGCAATTCCGGCCACCTTGGCCGCGACCTGCCACTGAATCCGCACAGAACCCACAAACCCCTAATCCCAAAGCTCAAGAAAATTCTCCCCCTACGCAACAGCCTCCCGAAGCTCTGCGATGTCACTCAGCTGGTCGTCGACCCAGTCGCCGGGGTTGCGGGAGAAGATGATCTCTCTCAGGTGCTCGGCTCGTAGCCGCCGCTCCTCAGGGTCCATAGTCAGGGCCCGGTAGATCGCGTCGGCCTGCTCCTGGATGTCGAACGGATTGACGCTTAGTGCACAGTCCGCCAGCTCCTCGTGCGACCCGGTGTTCTCCGAGAGCATCAGCACGCCGGCCCGCGTGTTTACCGCCGGCGCCTCCTTGGCGACCAGGTTCATTCCGTCGAACAGCGAGTTGACCATCAGCAGGTCGAAGTGCTTGTAGCGGGCGACCGCGTCGTGGAAGTTCTCGTAGATCTTCAGGTCGATCGGCATCCAGTCGGTTGTCCCGTGCCGGTGGTTGATCACCGCGACCAGCGCCTCGATCCGTTCCAGATACTCGGCATATTCGGGAACGTCCTGTCGCGAAGGTTGCAGGTGCGCGATGAACGTCACCTCTTCGCGGAACTCCGGGTGCTGCGTGAGGAAGGTGTCGAAGGCGGTGAAGCCGCGCAGCACGTTCTTCGAGAGGTCCGCCCGGTCGACCCGGATGATCAGATGCTTGCGCCGCCGCTCCAGCACCTCGCGCTCGGCCGCTGCCACCTCGGGCGACTCCGCCGCACGCCGCAGCCGCTCGGCGTCGATCGAGAGCGGGTAGGCCCGCGCCAGCGTCTGCCCCCCCGCGTGCCGCACGATCCCGCTGTCGTACTCCACCTCGCACTCCAACAGCTCGTCGCAGCAGCGCAGGAAGTTGATGCAGTAGGCGTGGGTGTGGAAGCCGATGATGTCGTTGGCGAGCATTCCCCGGTAGAGCGCCTCCCGAATCCGCCCCGGCAGGATGCGCCAGCTGTCTGGCTGCGACCAGGGGATGTGCACGAAGTGGTGGAGGAATGCGTCGGGCCGCTCGTCGCGGATCATCCCCGGGGCGGTGTAGAGGTGGTAGTCGTGGAGCATCACCAGCGGCCGCTCCTGCCCCTCGATCTGGCCCAGCACCGCGCGGGCGATGTCTCGGTTCACCGCCTGGTAGCCGTAGTCCCAGGCGTCGCGCTCCTCCTGGCGGATGTCGGGCGCGTTGGAGAGGTCCCATAGATAGTGCTGGATGAACCAGAGGATCGGGTTGGCAATCACGTTGTAGAACTGGTCGTAGGCCTCGGCGTCGCTGCCGACCAGCAGCACCCGGTAGTCGATCCCGTCGATCGACAGCTCCACCGGCCCCCCCTTCTCCTCGCTGACCGCGACGTCCTCGTCGGTCATCGCCGAGGCGATCCAGAGCGCGTCGCGGTGGGAGACGAGCCCCGAGAGCGCCGTCACCAGCCCGCCGCCGCCGCGCCGCACCGTGCGCCGCCCCTCCTCGTCGCGCTCGAACTGGGCCGGGCCGCGATTGGAGACGATGATCAAGGGATCGGAATCGGCCACGAGCTCCAGCCTACCCGCGACCGCTCAGGAACTATGTATCCAGCTTGGTGAGCAGTTCCATCCAGTCGCGCAGCAGGCGCGGCGAGAGGAACTCGCGCCGGGCGTGCTCCTTCCCCGACCTCCCCAGGTGCTTGCCCAGCCCCGGGTCGCGCAGAATCTCGATGCAGCGCTGCGCGCACTCGGCCGGGGAGTCGACCAGGTAGCCGCTCACCCCGTCCTCGATCTGCAGCGGGATCCCCCCAACGTTCCCGGCCACCGTCGGCCGCCCCTTCCAGAGCGCCTCGGTGACGGTCAGCCCAAACCCCTCGCGGATCGACTTCTGCAGGACCACGTCGGACTGCGACTGGAAGGCGTTTACCTCGATCGCCCCCACGTTGTTCAGGTTGTTGAGGATCTTGATGTCGGGATCGCCGTCGGCGTACTCGAAGGTGTGCTGGAAGAACTCCCACCCCTCGGGGTCGTCGGTCGCCATCGAGCCGACCAGCGCCAGCTGCGCCTCCGGCACCTCCGCGGTCACGTCGCGGTAGGCGTCGATCACCCCGATCGGGTCCTTCCAGGGGTCGAACCGCGACACCTGGGTTATCAGCGGCCGGTCGACGTCGATCCCGAACTGCTGGCAGACGAAGGAGGCGTCCTCGGGCGAGAAGGCCATGTTCTTCGGCGAGAGCGGGTCGATAGCCGGCGGAATGATGTTGACGCCGTCGTGCCCGTTCACCCCCTCCGGCACATAGGAGGGCATGTGCCAGACGGTCGCGTCGTACTCTCCGATCAGCGGCTGCAGCCGGCCGATCGCCGCCGGATTCGGCTCGGAGAGGTCGATGTGACAGCGCCAGATCCAGTTGCGCGCCCTCTCCGCCGCGCCGCGGCGCAGGCCGATCGGCTGTGGATCGTGGACGATCACCGTGTCCCACTCGTCCTTCAGCCCCTCGGCGTTCAGCGCGTTGATCTCGTCGAACAGCGCCCACTGCTCTTCGCTCAGCGTCTCCTCCGCTCCCTGCAGGGCGTTGTGGAGAAGCTTGGTCGCGTTGAAGAACTCCTCCTTGCCGAAGATCACGTTCCAGTGAGCGTCGAGCCCGGCGTCGCGCATCAGCGGCACGATCGTGTAGAGGATCTCCGAGACCCCGCCGCCGAACGCCGTCGCACTGACGTGCAGGATGCGCTGCCCCTGCAGCGGCTCGGCCAGCTCGCGGATCCGCTCGCTCAGCTCCTTGCCGGCGATGTGGGTGTAGTCGGCCAGCGACTTATGGCCTAGGGCGACTTCCTGAAGCACGCCGGAGTTCTACAGGTCCGGGCGGCGCGGGTGCGACGCGGCTCAACCGCTCGGCACGCTGTCGGGGCGCTTGCCCAGCGTCACCTGCACCTCTTCGACGTCGTTGTCCTCGTGCAGGACCCGCAGCGTCACCTCCTGCCCCGGCTCATATGAGGAGATGAACCGAGCAAGATCGTCGGGGCGGACAACCTTGCGGCTGTCGACCGAGAGGATCGTGTCGCCGCCGGTCCGGTAGGCGCCGGCCTGGAAGCGGACCCGCTCGTCGCCGCCCTGCAGCCCGGCCTCGTCGGCGGGCCCGCCCGGGACGATCTCCGCCAGCAGCCCGCCGAAGTCGGTGTCGAGGCCGAGCTTCTCCGCCAGCTGAGGGTAGAGCGCCTGGCTGGAGACGCCGATATAGGCGTACTCGGCGCTGCCGTTCCGCTTCAGCTGGGCGAGCGAGCGCTTGATCGCCGAGATAGGCACCGCGAATCCCACCCCGTCGTTGGCCCCCGAGCTGGTCTCGATCTGCTGGTTGATGCCGATCACCCGCGCGGCGGCGTCGAGCAGCGGGCCGCCGGAGTTGCCGGGGTTGATCGAAGCGTCGGTCTGGATCGCCCCCTCGATCTGGAACTGGGTCAGCGATTTGACCGAGCGGTCGGTCGCCGAGACGATCCCGATCGAGAGCGACTGCTGCTCGCCGAAGGGGCTGCCGATCGCCGCCACCGGCTGGCCGACCACCAGCTCGCTGTCGCTGCCCAGCTCCAGCGGGTGCAGGTCGAAGCCGTCTGGCCCCACCTTCAGCAGGGCGACGTCGGCGAAGGGGTCGAAGCCGACGATCTCGGCGGGGACGACGTTGCGGTCGGGGAACTCGACGAAGACCGCCTTGGCGGGCTTGCGCTCGCCGCCGGTGGCGTCGGTGACCACGTGCGCGTTGGTGACGATGTGGCCGTCAGTGTCGAGCACGAAGCCGGAGCCCTCCGCGGCGCTCGGCCCGCCGAAGGGATTGGAGCTGTCGGCCTCCTCTGCGTCGAAGATCGAGCGGATCGTGACCACGCCGGGCGCCGCCTCGCGGTAGACCTCGGCGGCGTTGAAGCCGTTCTCGGAGGTCTGCACGATCACCCGCGGCGGCAGCCCCTTGGCGGTCGTGGCCACGCCGCCGCTCATCGCCGAGTTCCCGGAATCGTTCCCGTCCGACCCCCCGCAACCGGCGAGCAACGCCAGCGCCAGCAGCGCCGCGGCTGAGGCTGTCCGCAGCCTCACGCGGCGCTCGCCTCTGAAGGCGCCGCGGCCGCAGCCACCGCGGGGGGAACGGCGACCGGCCCGCGGGCCGGCGGCAGGTCCAGCGTGAAGGCGGTGAAGCGCTTGCTCGAGGAGAGCGCGATGCGGCCGTTCATCCGCTGCGCCAGCTCGCGGGCGATCGCCAGCCCCAGCCCCGAGCCCCCCGCCGAGTCCGCCGTGTAGAAGCGCTCGAAGATTCGCCCCTGCACGCGCTGCGGAATGCCCGCCCCCTCGTCGGAGACGGTCAGCTCGGCGCGGCGGTTGGCGATGTAGGTGGTCACGGTCACCTTGGTTCCCTCAGGGGTGTGGGTGAGGGCGTTGTCGAGCAGGATACGGACGATCTGCCGCACCCGGTCCGGATCAGCGAGAGCCACCGCCGGGCGCTCGGGGGTGCGCAGCTCCAGCCGTGAGCCGTGCCGATCGGCGCGCGGCCCGAACTCCCGCACCACCTCGCGGGCGAGCCCCCCCAGGTCGATCCGCTGCAGGGCCATCATGTACTCGCCGGCGTCGAGTTGGGAGAGGTCGAGCAGATCGGCGGTCAGCTTCGTCAGCCGGTCGATCTGCACCCGCATCGTGCGCATGAACTCGGCCCGTTCCTCCGGGCTCGGGTCCTCCTCCTCGAGCAGCTCGACGAAGCCACCCAGGCTGAAGATCGGCGTCCGCAGCTCGTGCGACGCGTTGGCAATGAACTGCTTGCGGGCGCTGTCCAGCTCCGACAGGCGGCGCTGCATCTCGTTGAAGGTGCGGGCCAGCTGCCCCATCTGGCCGGCAGAGGCGATCGGGATCTGCGTCTCGAAGTTCCCGTCGGCGACCTTGCGCGCCGCCTCTTCGATTCTGCTGATCTGCCCCGCCGCCATCTGGCCGTAGTAGAGGCCGACGGCGGCGGTCAGCACCAGGGCGATCAGCGCCCCGATCACGATCTGGCCTCTGACCGAGCCGAGCCCGCTGGCCGCGCCCCCGATCGCGACGACGTATACGTAGATGACGAAGGCCGTGCCCGCCGCGATCAGGATCGCCGTGACCGTGATCCGGTTGCCGAGCTGGGTCAGGCGCGGGCGCTTCACCGTCCCTCCCTACTCCCGGAAGCGGTAGCCGACGCCCCGCACCGTGAACAGGTACTCGGGGTCCTTCGGGTCCTTCTCGAGCTTCTCGCGCAGGTGGCGGATGTGGACGTCGACGGTGCGCGGGTCGCGGTACTCGGAATCCCCCCAGACGTGCTCCAGCAGTGTCTCCCGGCTCAGCACGCGCCCGGGCGAGCGCGCCAGCGCCCCGAGGATCTCGAACTCGACGTAGGTGACCTTCACTTCCTCGCGGTCCAGCGTCACCATGCGCCGCCCGAAGTCGATCTTCAGCTCGCCGCTTTCGATCGCCTCCTCGTCGGGCAGCTCGCCGACCATGCGGCTGCGGCGCAGCGCCGCCTTCACCCGGCTGCGGAACTCCCGCATCGAGAAGGGCTTGGTGATGTAGTCGTCGGCGCCCACCTCCAGCCCGGCGACCTTGTCGGTCTCGCTGCCTTTCGCGGTCAGCATGATGATCGGAACCTGGCTGCGGGAACGGAGCCGGCGGCAGACCTCGACGCCGTCCAGCTTCGGCAGCATCAGATCGAGGATGACCAGGTCGAAGCGCGCCTCGGCGAAGCGCTGCAGCGCTTCGCTGCCGTCCTGGGCGGAGGTGACGTGGTAGCCGTCCTTGCGCAGGGGGTAGCTGAGTAGCGTCTGGACCGACTGCTCGTCGTCGACCAAGAGGATTCGCGCGGACCCGTTGGGCATAAGTGAAGGTTAATCCTCGCTTGGACTCATGTACGAGTACTCAGAACTAAGGATCGGCGGCGGGCGGTCGATAGGAAGGGCATGCAGACGAATCAGCTGAAGACGATGGTCGAGACGGGCCATTACAAGCCCGAGCCTGCGCTGGTGGCGGACGCCATGCTGCAGCGGCGCGGCGTGCGCGAACTGCTGATGCAGGGCGCCGCGTCCTTCAGCTCAGCTGGTCGTATCCCCCCGGCTCCAGTAGCCGGCCGCCGGGCAGCCTGATCTCGACTCCCTCGCCGTCGACGACCTCGCCCACGACGGTCAGCGTCGTCCTCGCCTCGCCCGCCGCCGAGGCTGCCTCGGTCAGCCCCTCCGCCGGCAGCGCCGCCAGCAGCTCGTAGTCCTCACCCCCGGTGACCGCCGTCGGCAGCGGGTCCAGCCCGGCCGCCGCGGTGACTTCGGCAACGCCGTTGGCCAGGGGGACGGCGCTCGCGTCGATCCGGATTCCCACCCCGCTGCGCTCCGCGAGATGGCCGGCGTCGGCGCCGAGCCCGTCACTGAGGTCGATCATCGCCGTCGCGCCCGCCCGCGCCAGCGCCCACCCCGCGGCGAGGCGCGGCCGGGGCTCGAGCTGGCGGGCCCGCAGGCGCTCCGCCGTCCCCTCGCCCATTGCATCGCTCAGTTCCGGTTGCTCCAGCAGCAAGAGGCCCGCAGCCGCTCCGCCGATCTCCCCCGTGAGGACGAGCGCGTCGCCCGGCTTCGCGCCCGCTCGGGTGACGAGCATCTCCGGCCGCGGCGCGTGGCCGACCACCGTCATCGTCAGGCTCAGCGCAGGCGCGCGCGTCACGTCGCCGCCCGCCAGGGTCGTCCCGGTCGACTCGGCCAGCGCCGCGATCCCGTCGATCGTCTCCATGCATTCGTCCTCGCTCAGCCCGGGCGGCACCCCGATCACCACATAAGCCTCTCCCGGCTCGGCGCCCATCGCCGCCAGATCGGAGAGCGCGGTGGCAAGCGCCTTGTGCCCGATCTGCGCCAGGTCGGCGTGCTCGCGGCGGAAGTGGACCCCCTCGACGATCGCATCGACCGAGGTGGCGGTCGCCCCGCCCGGCACAGTGACCGCCGCGTCGTCCCCCATCCCGACCCGCACCCGCGGCCCGGCCGGGGGCAGCCGCTCCCGCACCCGCGCCAGCAGCTCGAACTCACCCATACCCGTCATTGTCCCCACTAGGGTGAGGTCGGTGGAGAAGCGCCAGCCACTCCTACACCGAATCGGGGAAGCCGGGGCGAAGGTCGGCGCCCGCCCACCGCGCAGCAAGCGCGTGCGGCTGGCTCTGCAACTCGGTCTTGCTGTCGTCATCTTCGGCTTCCTGGTCCTCACCGTCGTCGATCAGTGGAGTGAGATCCGCGACGAGGGCGTCCACTTCCACGGGGCCTGGCTGATCCCCGCCGCCGTCCTGCTGCTCGCCTTCTACGGGCTCAGCGCCCTCGCCTGGGACGTCATCCTGCGCTTCCTCGGCTACCGGATCGGCATCGGCCGCGCCCAGGTGGCGTGGGGGCAGCCTCTGCTCGCTCGCTACGTGCCGGGCAGCGTCCTCTACGTGCTGGGCCGGGTGCTGCTCTCCGAGCGGATCGGCGTGCCGCGCCGCACGACGATCGCCAGCATCGTCTACGAGCAGGCACTCTCCGCGACGGCAGCGGTCGGCGTCGCCTCCTACTTCCTCATCAGTCACCCCGACCTGCAGGGCCAGCCGCTGCGCTGGGCGGTGCTGCTCGTCGTCCCCCTGGGGGTCGTCGTCCTCAGCCCGCGCGTCTTCGGGCCGCTCGCCAACCGGGTGCTGCGCGCCTTCGGTCGCGAATCGCTGCCGGCGGTGCTGCCCTTGCGGGGCGTGCTGACGATGCTGGTCTTCTATGCGGGGATCTGGGCCGTCGTCGGCTTTGGCGTCTACTGCGTGGCCCGCTCCGTCACGAACATCCCGCTGGGCGACGCGATGATCGTCGGCTCCGCCCAGGCGGTCGGCTTCGTCGCGGCGCTAGTCACTCTGGTCGCCCCCGCCGGGCTCGGCATTCGCGACGCGGCCTTCGCCTGGGCGGTGAAGGCCGCCACCCCCGGCAACAGCTTCGCGATCGGCTCTCTAATCGCGATCGCCGTCCGGGGCGTGATGACGGTTGTCGAACTGATCTACGTGGGCGCTGTCACCGCCCTAGGCAAACGAGAAGGTTGGTCCATTCCAACCGGAGTGGTCCACCCCTCCCCAGAAGAATCCAGAGCTACAGCGGAATCCGAACTCCAAGCTGAAACGCGGTGAAGGCCAAGACCAGGAACTGAAGCCTGGAGTCGCGGGATAGGGCCGCCAGGGGGAGGGGCCAGATCAGGTACCAGGGGAGCAGCCAGGAGGTGGCCAGGAGGAGGCCGAAGCTCGCCCAGGCAGTAGCGCGGAGCCAGTCGCCGCCGCGCCAGGTCCAGGCCAGCAAGTAGGCGACGAGGACGGCGTAGAAGACGAGGGCCGCGATCCGCACCGGGTCGGGATCGAGGCCGGTGAGCCGGGCGAAGGTGATCGGGATGCTCATGTAGCTGGTGCGTGACTGGTTCTCTCCCGCCAGCCCGATCGCATCCAGCCAGTTCCAGCCGAATGCGGCGTAGGCGGCGACCCCAATCGCCATCAGCGCGAGCCCGGCCCCCAAAAACAGCCCGCCGATGGGCTTAAAACGGGAGATATAGGCTCTTTTTAGGGCCATCGGCGGCTGGCTTGCGGCGAGGAAGGCGAAGGGGAGGAGAACCAGCGTCGAGGCCTTCACTGCCGCGGCCCCGACGAGCGCCGCGCCCCCGGAGAGTTCCCGGGCGGCGAGGATCGCGGCGACTCCCGTCATCGCCAGCAGCATCGCCAGGCCGTCGTTGTGGGCGCCGCCGACCACGTGCACGAGGACCAGGGGGTTAAGCGCAATGAAGGCGGCGGCGCGCAGCGGATCGACACCGCGGCTGGGGGCTAGGCGGGCGACCAGCGCCGCCAGCCCCAGCACCGAGGCCGCGGCGACCGCCTTCAACACTGCCACCGCCGTCTCCACCGGCAGCCACGCCAGCAGGTACGTCGCCAGCGTGAACAGCGGCCCGTAGGCGCTGGTCGTGTCCGGCCAGGTGACCTCGGCGAAGGCCGGGTCGCCCGGCGCCGCCGCCGGCGGATGAACATAAGGATCGAGCCCGTGCACGACCCCCAGTCGCGCGTAGTCGACGTAGCTGTAGACGTCGTGCGAGAGCAGCACCGGCGCCACCGCAAAACCGCCGACCGCAACCGCGATCGCCCCCCACACCACCCGTCGCCCCAGCCGCGGCGTCGCCGCGATCGCGCCAAGGTAGGCGACGAACCCCACCCACATCAGGGCATAGGCGACCCCCGCGCTCAGCTTCGGCTACCCGCTCCCGATGCCGCCGGTCGGACTCGGGGTGCCCCCGGCGCTCCCACCACCGCCCCCGCCTCCACCGGAGGGCGACGGACTCGGCGACGGCGACGGACTCGGACTCGGCGTCCCGGTCGGCTGCTGCCCGACGCCAGGCGCATAGGCATTTGGGTCATAGCCGCCGACCGCGTCCTGGCCTTTCTTCTCGGCTCTGCCTCTGCTGTCGTCCCCCTCATCGCTGCTCTCCGAGAACGAGTTCTCGCTCGGCCCGGCTTGGGTGAACTCGCCGTAGTACGGCGCCCAGCTGACGCTCTGCGCCGGCGCCTCAAAGTCCTCGCACGGAACCCCCCCGTTCGCGTACAGCGAGTTCCAGATCTGTGCCGGGAACGTACCGCCGAACACGGTGATCCCGTGCACACTCGTCATCTCGATGTCGTTCGACTGCGGGTAGCCGACCCAAACTGCCGTCGCCAGGTTGGGTTGGAACCCCGCGAACCAGGCGTCGGTGTAGTTGTCGGTCGTCCCCGTCTTGCCCGCCTGGCCGTAGCAGCCGGTGTAGGCCGCGGTTCCCGTCCCCCCGGTGATGTTGTCGTGCAGGATCCGCGTCACTTCGTAGGCGACCGCCTCGGGGAGAACGCGCTTGGGGTCGGCCTGCTCGGGGCGGTCGACCCGCCCGCTCGGGAACTCCACCCGCCGGATCGCGATCGGGTTGCGGTGCACCCCGCCGGCGGCGAGCGTCGCGTAGGCGTCCGCCATCTCCAGCGGCGAGACGCCGATCCGCAGCCCGCCCAGGCCCTCGGCTGGGATCCCGTCCAGCTCCGTCGTGATCCCCATCGACTTCGCCGTCTCTGCGACGTTCTCCGGGCCCACGTCGAGATCCAGCTGCGCGAACACGGTGTTGTCGGAGGCCACCGTCGCCTGCTGCAGGTTGATCGTCCCCTGGTAGCCCTCGTCCGCGGTCGCCACCTCCCAGTGCCCCCACTCGGGCAGGTCGAGGTTCAGCGGTCTGGAGGTGTAGTAGGTCGAGTAGGGGTCGATCCCCTGCTTGATCGCCGTCGACAGCACGAAGGTCTTGAAGGTCGACCCCGGCTGCCGGTGCCCCTGCGCCGCCAGGTTGAACTGGCTCGTGTCGTAGTTGGAGCTGGAGACCATCGCCTTGATGTGGCCGGTATCCGGCTCGATCGAAACCAGCGCCGAGGAGGGGTCGGTGGAGTAAGGGAGGGCGGAGCGCATCGCCTCCAGCCCCACCTCCTGCAGCGTCGGGTCGATCGTCGTGTAGACGCGCAGCCCGCCCTTGCGCACCGTGTTCACCCCGTACTCCTCGATCAGCTTGTCCTCGACGTAATCGAAGAAGTAGGGCTGGTGGCGCTCGAAGTAGGTGTCGGAGAGCTTCAGCTCCAACCCGCGCTGCTGCCCCTCCAGCGCCCGCCGGCGGGAGATGTACCCCAGCTTCGCCATGCTGGAGAGCACCTCGTTGCGGCGCGCCAGCGCCCCGCGCGGGTTGAGGATCGGGTTGTAGTCCGACGGCGCCTGCGGCAGCCCGGCCAGCAGCGCCGACTGCTCCAGGTCCAGCTTCCAGACCGGCTTGGAGAAGTAGATCCGCGACGCCGCCTGCACGCCGACCGCAGTCGACCCGTTGATCGTCCCGTAGGAGGCGGTGTTCAGGTACTTGCCGAGGATGTCCTGCTTGGAGTGCTCCTTCTCGTACTCCAGCGCCAGCTTCGCCTCCTGGATCTTGCGCTCCAGGTTGCGTTGCGGGTCGCTGATGCAGAGGTTCCGCATCAGCTGCATCGTGATCGTCGAGCCGCCCTGCACGATCTCCCCGGCTTCGACGTTTTCGATCAGGGCGCGGATGCCGCCCTCGTAGTCGATCCCGTCGTGCTGAAAGAAGCGCTCGTCCTCGATCGCCACGGTCGCGTACTTCAGGTCGGTCGGCACGCGCTGCACCCGCACCGGCGTGCGCGCCTCGTCGGAGGCGATGTAGCCCAGCCTGCTGCCGTTGCCGGCGAAGAGGATCGAGTTGCCGCCTCGCTCGATCGGGCGGCAGTCGGAGAGGGGCGGCGCCTTGGCGGCGACGTCAAGCACCCAGGAGGCGACGCCGATCCCCACCGCCGCCAGCGCGCCGAGCAGGCCGACGAAGACGAACAGCACCTTGCTGCGCGCCCCCCCGCGGCGCCTGTGACGTCGGCGATTGCGCTGCGTCATGCGAAAAGGGTACTTCGGCGCCCCCGCCCCTCAGCCCTGCGTGTCGTCGGTTGAGTGGTTGTGGATGATGCCGTCGACGAGGAGCTGGTTGGGGATGACGACCGCGGTGCCGTCGCCGGGGTCGACGTAGGTGTAGGAGAGAGTGAGGTCGACCACGCGGCCACTCACCTCCTCGAAGCTGATCCGGTCGCCGATCTTGATCGGCTGAGAGATGGCGATCTGGATGCCGGCGATCACGTTCCCGATCGTGTGCTGGGCGGCGAAGCCGACGATTGCCGCCAGCACCGCCGTCGAGGCGAGGATGCCGGTCGCCAGCCGCTTCAGCTCGGTGAACTGGCTCAGTGCGATCGCCGCCGCGACGATGAAGATGACGACGATCAGCAGCCGGCGCAGCACCCGCAGACGGGTCTTTGTGGACCGCGAGACCTGTGAGACTGCCGGCGACATGGAGGCCAAATTAGCCGCAAGCGGCGGGGAGGGGCGCACGACTCCATTCCCCTACTCCAACTGGGGCCCTGCAGCTGCTGTCCTGGGAGTCCTTCTGGCGATTGGGACAGGAGTGGTTCTCGGGATTCCGGCGGTGATCGTCGAGCACCCGGAGGACGGGAACCTCAGCAGCACCGCCAATGCCTTCGTCCAGCTGGCCACCGCGGTTGGGTTCCTGATGGTGCCGATGCTGATCGCGGCCCGGCGAGGCGCCTCGTCCGTCGGCGACGCGCTGCGCCGTCTCGGCGTGCGCGTCTTCCGCCCCTCGGCGATCAAATGGATGGCGGCATCGATCGGCGCCTACCTCTTCTTCGCCTTCTGCTACTCGCTGCTCGCCGGCCAGCCGGAGCAGAAGGACATCGCCGAGAGCTTCGGCACGATCCCGATCCAGGTCCTGCTGATCGTCATCGCCGCCCCGATCAGCGAGGAAGTCTGCTTCCGCGGCATGCTCTACGGCGGCCTCCGCGAGCGCCTGCCCCGCCTCGGCGCCGCCCTGCTCAGCGCCGCGATCTTCGGCGGCCTGCACGCGGTCACCGGCCTCAGCGCCGTTCCCCCGCTGATCGCCTTCGGCTTCATCCTGGCCCTCCTCTACGAGAAGACCGGCTCGGTCCTCCCCGGCACCATCCTCCACGCCCTGAACAACTCCGTCGCCCTCCTCGCCCAGTAGCGCCCGTCCCGCCCCGCCGGGCCATCGGTAAGAATCACTGCCCCGTGAGTCGTCGACTCGTCCCCGCGCTGATCCTGATCGCTGCCCTGCTGCTGGTGCCTGCGACTGTGCAGGCGAAGGCGGGCGGCAAGCGGGGCAGCGGCGGGACCGAGTGGCCGGGGCATCCGCGCGCCCTTCACCAGGGCCAGTGCGGTCGGCTCGTCGTCAGCTTCAAGAAGGCGCTGCGCAGCATTGGCTATATCGCCAACGACGGACGCTGCTTCGGCGGCAAGACCGCCCGCGGCGTCCTCGCCTACCGAAAGGTCAACGGCCTCAGCCGCAGCTCGCGCGCCGGCAAGGGTCTGGTCAAGGACGTACTCGCCGGCAAGGGTGCCTACAGGGTCCGCCACCCCGGCGCCGGCGAGCACCTGGAAGCGCCGCTCTCAAAGCAGGTACTGGTCTTCGCCGAAGGCGACAAGCCGGTCGCCGTCTACCCGGTCTCTTCCGGCAAGTCCTCAACCCCCACCGTCACCGGCCACTTCCACTTCTACATGACCCAGCCCGGCTACAACTCGCACGGCATGTACTACTCCTTCTACTTCGTCGGCGGCTACGCAATCCACGGCTACGCCTCGGTCCCCAACTACCCCGCCAGTCACGGCTGCCTGCGCACCTTCATCGCCGATCAGCCGGAGATCTACAACCGTATACACCAAGGCGAAAGCATCTTCGTCTTCTAAGGTCACACACCCTCAGCCTTTGACTGAAAAAGCCCTACAGGCGGTTCTTGCGGTCGTAGCGGCCTACCACGTGGTCACCGGCGCGCTGGCGCTGATCGCCCCTGACACCTTCTTCGACGAGATCGGCCACTACGGCATCGAGAACTCACACTATGTCGGCGACGTCGGGGCGTTCGTGCTCGCATTCGGCATCGCGCTGGGCATCGCCGTGGTGCGCCCCTCCTGGCGGGCGCCACTGCTCTGGCTGGGGGCCATCTGGTACGGCCTGCACGCGATCAACCATGCCTTCGACACCGGCGAAGCGAAGAGCGAGGCGCGCGGTTGGTCCGACACGATTTTGATCGCCTTCGGCGCGGTGGCTTCGGCCTGGCTGGCGCGGGTATCGGAGAGGTTGAACAGGGAAGGCTCCCCAGGAGGTGTGCGATGAGGGTGTTCGTTGCGGGTGCGAGCGGGGCGATCGGGCGGCCGCTGATGCGGCAGCTAGTCGCGGCCGGGCATGAGGTGACGGGAACGACGAGGAGGGAAGAGCGCGCGGCGGAGATCCGCGCCGCCGGCGCCACCCCGATCGTCTGCGACGTCTTCGACCGCCCGGCGCTCGAGGCCGCGGTCAAGGAGGCCGCGCCGCAGGTCGTCGTCAACCAGCTGACCAGCCTGCCGGAGGACTTCAACCCCCGCAAGATCGACTACGCGCCGACCAACCGAGCGCGCGCAGAGGGGGGCGACAATCTGATGAAAGCGGCGTTGGCCGCCGTCGCGCGCCGCTACGTCACCCAGAGCATCGCCTTCATCTACGCCCCGGAAGGCGACTGGGTCAAGGACGAGGAAGCGCGCCCCTTCGAAGACGCGCCGCCCCCCTTCGACGAGGGCGAGCGGGCGATGCTCGCGCACGAACGCCAGATTTTGGGAACCGAGGGAATCGAGGGGCTGGTTCTGCGCTACGGGCAGTTCTACGGCCCCGGCACCTACTACGCACCCGGCGGATCGATCGCCGGGCAGGTGTCGAAACGGATGCTGCCGATCATCGGCCCTGGCACCGGCGTCAGCTCCTTCATCCACGTCGAGGATGCCGCCGGAGCCACCGTCGCCGCCCTCGATCGGGGCGCCCCCGGCATCTACAACGTCACCGACGATGAGCCCGCCCCAGTGCAGGAGTGGCTGCCTTTCTACGCTGAGGCGCTCGGCGCCAAGCCGCCCCGCCGCGTGCCGACCTGGCTCGCCCGCATCGTCGGCGGCAAGATGGCGGTCCAGTTCGGCGTCCACCTTCGCGGCGCCTCCAACGCCAAGGCAAAGCGCGAGCTTGGCTGGCAGCCCCGCTACCCGAGCTGGCGCCAGGGCTTCCGCGAAGCGCTTGGGTAGCGACCCCACCGTAGGATTGCCGCCGTGCCAGACCTCAACGCCGCCAAGCGGACGCTGCTCGCCGAGCTGCGGGAGCACTCCTTGGTGATCGGAGAGGTGACGCTGTCCAGTGGGGCGAAGGCCCAGTATTACGTCGACGCTCGCCGCGCCCTGCTCCGCCCCGCCGGATTCCGCGCTGCCGGGGAGATGATCGCCGCAGCGGCAGCAGACCTCGGCGCCAACGCGGTCGGCGGTCCGGCGACCGCCGCGATCCCGCCCGCCTGCGCCGCCCTCGCCGTGCCCGCCGGCGAAAGTCTGGTCGGCTTCTTCGTCCGCGGCGAGCGAAAGGAGCATGGCCTGCAGCGCTGGGTCGAAGGCCCGGTCGAGCCCGGCACCCGCGTCCTCGTCGTCGAAGACACGGTCACCACCGGCGGCTCCACCGCGGCCGCCATCGAGCGCATCCGCGAGGAGGGCCTCCAGATCGC
>Ga0075433_10000056_pt1 | contig 48702 bp, 47 predicted proteins | sample RhiMethybrSRZTD2_FD_75299 | JGI IMG/M metagenome (GOLD analysis project Ga0075433, IMG submission 75299) | Populus rhizosphere microbial communities from Tennessee, USA - Rhizosphere MetaG P. TD hybrid SRZTD2 | ecosystem: Host-associated > Plants > Roots > Rhizosphere > Soil | place: USA... | reverse complement strand
GTCGAGCTGATCCACGCCTATTCGCTCGTCCATGATGACCTGCCCGCGATGGACGACGACGACCTGCGCCGCGGCCGGCCGACGACGCACCGCGCCTATGATGAAGCGACCGCGATCCTCGCCGGAGACGCGCTCCAGGTGCTCGCCTTCGACCTTCTCGCCAACGGGAAGATGCCGGGCGTCGACGATGCCGGCCGCATCGCGATGATCCGGCTGCTCGCACGCGCGAGCGGCACCGCCGGCATGGCCGGCGGCCAGGCGATGGACCTTGCGGCGACGGGCCGCCGGCTCACGCCGGCGCAGATCGAGGAGATGCACGCGCTCAAGACGGGCGCACTGATCCACGCGGCCGTGCTCATTGCCTGCGCTGCATCGCCATCGCCGGGCGCCGCGCAGCGCAAGGCACTCGATCGCTACGGCCGGACGGTCGGCCTCTCGTTCCAGATCGTCGACGACCTCCTCGACGTGCTCGGAGATCCCGCGGTGACCGGGAAGGTCGCGGGCGCCGACGCGCTTCGCGGGAAGCCGACCTATCCGGCGATCGCGGGCGTCGCCGCGGCGCGCGCGCGCGCGGCGGAGCTCGCCGGGGAAGGCATCGCGGCGCTCGACGCATTCGGCCCTGAAGCGGACCTGCTTCGCCAGTTCGCCGGCGAACTCGTGCGCCGCGGACGCTAGTCGTTTGGCAGCCCGCCATGCCCGGCCGGCGCCGCTCCAGTAGACTCCACGGATGACTGACGAACCGCAGGGCGGCCTGCTCGAGAGCATCGAGGCGCCGGCTGACCTTCGCGCCCTCCAGCGAACCGAGCTCAAGGCGCTGTCGAACGAGCTCCGGCGCTACCTCATCGAGACCGTGGGCCAGATGGGCGGCCACCTCGCGGCGGGCCTCGGCGCGGTCGAGCTGGCGGTCGCCCTGCACTATGTCTTCGATACGCCCTATGACCGGCTGATCTGGGACGTCGGGCACCAGGCCTACCCGCACAAGGTGCTTACCGGCCGGCGCCGCCGCCTGTCGAGCATCAAGCAGCGTGGCGGGCTCGCGCCGTTTCCGTCGCGCGCCGAGAGCGTCTACGACAGCTTCGGCGTCGGACATTCGAGCACTTCGATCAGCGCGGCGCTCGGCATGGCGATCGCGAACCGCCTGAGCGGCAGCGACCGGCGCGTGGTCGCCGTGATCGGCGATGGCGCCATGAGCGCCGGGCTCGCCTGGGAGGCGTTGAACCACGCGGGCAGCATGGACGTCGACCTCCTTGTCGTCCTGAACGACAACGACATGTCGATCTCGCAGAACGTCGGCGCGCTCTCCAAGTACTTCGCGCGCGTGCTGTCGAGCCGCACGTACACGCACCTGCGCGAGGGCGGCAAGAAAGTGCTGCGCAAGATGCCCGCAGCCTGGGAGCTCGCGCGCCGCTCGGAAGTGCATGCGAAAGGCATGGTCCTTCCGGGCACGCTGTTCGAGGAGATGGGATTCAACACGATCGGCCCGATCGACGGCCACGACATCGATGCGCTCGTCGCCACGCTCGGCAACATGCGCTCGCTCCCGGGGCCGCAGCTGCTGCACATCGTCACGCAAAAGGGGAAGGGTTACGCGCCGGCCGAGGCCGACCCGATCAAGTGGCACGGACCCGGCCCGTACGACCCGGCGAGCGGGATGATGATCAAGGAAAAGGCGGCGGGCCCCACCTATTCGCAGGTTTTCGGCGAGTGGCTTTGCGACGTCGCCGAACAGGATCCACGCATCGTCGGCATCACGCCGGCCATGCGCGAGGGCTCGGGCCTCGTCGAGTTCGAGAAGCGCTTTCCGGATCGTTATTTCGACGTCGCGATCGCGGAGCAGCACGCCGTCACGCTGGCGGCCGGCCTCGCCTGCGACGGGCAGCGTCCGGTCGTCGCCATCTATTCGACGTTCCTGCAGCGCGCCTACGACCAGCTGATCCACGACGTCGCGTTGCAGCGCCTGCCCGTCGTTTTCGCGATTGACCGCGCCGGCCTCGTCGGGGGCGACGGCGCGACGCACCAGGGCGCATTCGACCTCACTTACCTGCGCTGCGTGCCGAACATGGTCGTGATGGCGCCGGCCGACGAGAACGAGTGCCGCCAGATGCTCTACACGGCCGCGACTCTCGACCAGCCCGCCGCCGTGCGCTACCCGCGCGGCCGGGGCCCGGGCGTCGCGGTCGAGAAAACGATGCGGCCGCTGCCCGTCGGCCGCGCCGAGACGCGGCGTCGCGGCGGCAGCGGCCTCGCCCTGCTCGCGTTCGGGGCGATGCTGGAGCCGGCGGCGGCCGCTGCCGAGGCGCTCGACGCGACGCTCGTCAACATGCGGTTCGTGAAGCCGCTCGACGAAGCGCTCGTGGCGGAAATCGCCTCGACGCACCGCGCCGTCGTGACCCTCGAGGAGAACGTCGTCTCGGGCGGCGCGGGATCCGCAGTGCTCGAGGTGCTGCAGCGGCTCGGGAGCACGCTCCCCGTGCTGCAGCTCGGCGTGCCCGACGGTTTCGTGGAGCACGGCTCGCGAGAGGACAACCTGGCGGCAGCGGGCCTCGACGCCCTCGCCGTACGCGCCGCCATCGACCGCTTCTGGAAAACCGAAAATGCGGTGTGCGCCCGCCCGGCCGGCTAATCAGGACCAATATGGTATGATTTCGCCATGAATGCGAAACCCGCAGGCGTGACGGTCACGCCGATCATCGAGGACGTGCAGGGGCGCGCGGATACGCGCCGCATCCCCATCGACCGCGTCGGCATCAAGGACATCTTCCACCCGGTTCGCGTCAAGGACCGCTCTGGCGGCGACCAGCACACGATCGCGAACTTCAACATGTACGTGCACCTGCCCCACAACTTCAAGGGCACGCACATGTCCCGCTTCGTCGAGATTCTGAACGAGCACGAGCGCGAGATCTCGGTCGAGTCGTTCAACCGGATGCTGGCCGAGATGACGACGCGGCTCAACTCGGAGGCCGGCCACCTCGAGATGACCTTCCCCTACTTCGTCATGAAGAAGGCGCCGGTCACCGGCGTGCAGAGCCTGCTCGACTACCGGGCAACGCTCGCCGCGGAGCTGAAAGACGGAAAGGTCGAGACCTGGCTCAAGGTCCTCGTGCCGGTGACGAGCCTGTGCCCCTGCTCGAAGCAGATCTCGGACTACGGCGCTCACAACCAGCGCTCGCACCTGACGATCTCGGCGAAGATCGCGGAGCATGTCTGGCTCGAAGAGTTGATCGACGTCGCCGAGGATGAAGGCAGCTGCGAGCTGTACGGAATCCTGAAGCGCCCGGACGAGAAGTTCGTGACTGAGCGCGCCTACGACAACCCGAAGTTCGTCGAGGACATCGTTCGCGACATCGCGACGCGGCTCAACGGCGACGAGCGGATCCGGGCCTACGTCATCGAGGCGGAGAACTTCGAGTCCATCCACAACCACTCCGCGTATGCGCGCATCGAGCGCGACAAGGACGCGAAGCCCGCCTGATTACGCGCAGACGGACCGGGCGGGGTTCCCTCGTTCGCTCCGCCGGAACTTAGTCGCTCACTCGGCACCCCGCCCACGCCGTCCGGCGTCGCGTCAGCTGACGCCGCGGGATTCGCCGTTCTGGAGGCGCGAGATCAGCGCCTTGAGGAAGACTTTGTTGAAGCGCAGCTGGCAGGCAGACGAGGCCTGCTCGAGCAGCGTCGAGCTGACGCGCAGGATGGTGACGTCGTCGCCCGCGAGCACGGCAGCCTGCCGCTTGGCGCCCCGCAGGTAGCTCGTCTCGCCGAAGCAGTCGCCGGCCTCGAGCCGCCCGACGATGCGCCCATTGCGCTCGACCGTGCACTTCCCGGTCACGATCACGTAGAAGCGGTCGTCGATGCCGCCCGCGCGGACGATCTCGTCGCCCGGCGCGTGCGCCTGCCAAGTGCCCGCGCGAAGGACCTCCCAAATCTCGCCCGACGAGAAGTCGTGGAAGAACTTGAGGCGCCGCAGGAGGTTGAAGTGCTCCTGGCGGTCGGTGCGGTCGCTGCCCTTGCGCAGCTGCGCGTGCACGCGCGCGATCGCGTTCGCGAACTCGTTGCCGTTCGGGTAGCGCTTGTCGGGTTCCTTGTGCATCGCCATCGCGACCACGTTCTCGAGCTCGGCCGGCAGGTCCGACCGGATCGAGAGCAGCGGCGGCGGCGTCGCATAGACGATCTGGTGCAGTAGCTTTGCGAGCGCGCCGGCGCGGAATGGCCGGTGTCCCGTCAACAGCTCGTACATGACGGCGCCGAGCGAGTAGATGTCCGAGTGGTTCGTGAGCTCGAGCGACTGGACCTGCTCAGGCGACATGTAGCTCGGGCTCCCTGCGATGCCCTCGATGCGCGAGAAGTCGGCATCGTTGTGCAGCGCGATCCCGAAGTCGATCAGCCGGAGGTCGCTGTCCGTCGTCAGCATCAGGTTGCTCGGCTTGATGTCGCGGTGGATCACTCCGCGCGAGTGTGCGTAGTGCAGCGCCTTCGCGCACTTGAACATCAGCGTCAGCACGTCGTCGAGCGGCAGCAGGTTGTCGGGCCGGGTGTAGGCGGCGAGCGTGCGCGCGCCGTGGATGAACTCGGTGACGACGTAGTAGTGGCTGTTCTCCTCGCCCGCGTCGTAGATCGGCATGATGTTCGGGTGCTGCAGCATCCCGACCATGTGCGCCTCGGACAGGAACATCTTGCGCGCGACCTTGGCGCGCGCGGGATCGTCGTCGCCCGCAATGCGGTAGGCCTTGATCGCGACGTCGCGGCCGTAATAGGGGTCGTGCGAAAGGTAGACGGTCCCGGTCGAGCCCCGGCCAACTTCGCGGATCACTTCGTACTTGCCGATGCGCTCGCCGATGCCGGCGTCGCCTTCGGCGGGCCGAACGATGGTCGGCACGGTTGCGGTAGCGATGGCCGGCTCCTCTCGGGGCTTTCCGGCGCGCAGGAGTCACCGGATTCCGGGTGAGGATATTTCGTCAAAACCGGCGGAACCGTGAACGGCTTCGCGCTTCACCGGCGGACCGGCGCGGTCCCTCCGAAGTGGTCGAAACCGTGACCCGCATCTCGCCCGGGCGGCTCGCCGTCGATGCGCACGCCCAGGACCTCGGCAATCGTCCCGATGCGCCGCAGCACGACACCCGCGTCGAGCGCCGAAATCCGCGCCCGCTCGCCGGGGCCCGCGCTGAAGAGGAGCTCGTAGTCGTCTCCGCCGGCGAGCGCATAGCCGACCCGCGCGCCGGGAGCCGCGACCGAGCAGAGCCCGGCAGACAGCGGGAGCTCGCGGCTCTCCACGTCGGCGCCGACGCCGCTCGCGGCGCAGAGCTTGCCGAGATCGCCCGCGAGGCCGTCCGAGATGTCGATGCACGCGGTCGCGATGCCCCGGAGCGCGAGTCCGAGCGCGACCCGCGGCTGCGGCAGCTGGAAGCGCGCGAGCAGCGCATCGCGGGCGCGGCCCTGGGCCGGCAGCCGGCCCTGGAGGATCGCCAGTCCGGCCGCGGCGTCGCCCGGCGTGCCGCTGACCCAGACGTCGTCGCCCGGCCGCGCGCCCTCGCGCATCAGCGCACCCCCGGGCGGCACCGTGCCCGCGGCGGTCATCGTCACGGTCAGCGGCCCACGCGTGGTGTCGCCGCCGACCAGCGCGACGCCGTGCCGGCGCGCGAGTGCATCGAGGCCCGCGGCGAATCCCGACAGCCAGTGCTCGTCAGGCGCAGGCAGGGTGATGGCAAGCAGGGCCCAGGCCGGCTCCGCGCCCATCGCGGCGAGATCCGAGAGGTTGACGGCGAGCGCCCGGTGGCCGACGAAGCGCGCGTCGAATCCCGCCGGGAAGTGCCCGCCCTCGACGATCGTGTCGGACGCGAGGACGAGCGTCGCATGGGCGGGCGCGGCGACGAGCGCGGCATCGTCGCCGACGCCGGCGAGGACATCCTCGCGGTGCGCGCCGCGCCGGGTGAAATAGCGCTCGATGAGCTCGAACTCGCCTGCCGGCATCAGGCGACCTCGCCACGCTCCGCGCCGCGGTGCGCGCGCGAGGCGCGGTCGAGAACCGCGTTGACGTAGCGGTGCCCGTCCGTCGCGCCGAAGCGCCTGGCGAGCTGGATGCCCTCATTGATCACCACTCGGTATGGAACGTCCGGCCGGGCCATGAGTTCCCAGGTGCCGAGCGCGAGGATCGCGTGCTCGATGGGGTCGAGGCGCGCGGGTGCGATGTCCGAGTGGCGCGCAAGCTCTTCGTCGATGGCGGAACTCTCGCCGCAGATTGCGCTGAGCGCGGTGCGGAAGTAGTCGCGGTCGGCGCGCGCGAACTCGGGCCTCGCCGCGTACTGTTCCAGCAGCTCCGCGGCGGGCGGCCTGGCGATCTGCCACTGGTAGAGGGCCTGCACGAGGAGCCTCCGCGCAGCGGCGCGCGCCTGCACTGCCTCGCGATCGCGCGAAGCCACGGTCAGGCACCCAGCTTTCGCATCAGGCTCGCGAGCTCGATGGCTGCGCGGGCGGCGTCTGCGCCCCTGTTGCCTTCGGCCCCGCCGGCGCGGTCGAAGGCCTGCTCCTCGGTATCGGTCGTCAGCACGCCGAAGGCGACCGGCACGCCGGTCTCGTACGCGACCCGCGCAAGACCCGAGGCGCACTCGGCGGCGACGAAGTCGAAGTGCGGCGTGTCGCCGCGGATCACGGCGCCGAGCGCCACGATCGCGTCGAAGCGGCGCGAGAGCGCCATGTGCCGCACGACAGGCGGCAGGTCGAACGCGCCTGGCACACGTACCAGCTCGAGTGCGCCGGGGTCGGCGCCGTGCGCAGCGAGCGCTTCGGTCGCGCCCGCGACGAGCCGCTCGACCACGCTCTCGTTGAAGCGCGACGCGGCGAGCGCGATTCGCAGGTCGCCGACGCGCAGATCGCCCTCGAGGATTTTCATCGCGCTCACGCCGCGAGTATATCAGGCGATCGTGCACTCACTCCTCGTAGCCGGTGACCTCGAGGCCGAACGCGGAGATGCCGAGGAGCTGTCGCGGCGCGGACAGCACGCGCATTCGCGTGACGCCGAGGTCGCGCAGGATCTGCGCGCCGATGCCGTAAGTGCGCAGCACCGCTCCGCCCTCGCCCGCCTCCGGCGCGGCCTCGTGCGCGCCCATGCCGACGATGTCGGCGGCTGTTTCTTCGGGGCGCAGCACGACGACGATGCCATGGTGCTCGCGCGCGATCCGCTCGAGCGCCGCGCGCAGCGTCCATCCGCCGTGCTCGCCGCGGACTCCGAGCAGGTCGCGCGCGGTGTCGCGCAGGTGAACGCGCACGAGCGGCGGCTCCTCGCCCGGCTCGCCGTGCACCAGCGCGACATGCAGCCGCCCGTGCACGCGGTCCGCGTACCAGCGCGCGCGGAACGATCCCGACTCGGTGTCGACCACGCGGTCGGCCACGCACTCGATCGAGCTTTCCTTGGCGAGGCGGTAGCGGATGAGGTCGGCGATGGTGCCAATCGCCAGCCGGTGCTCCGCCGCGAATCGCTCGAGGTCCGGGCGTCGCGCCATCGTCCCGTCTTCGTTCAGCACCTCGACGATCACGGCGGCGGGCTCGAAGCCCGCGAGGCGCGCGAGGTCACAGCCAGCTTCCGTATGTCCCGCGCGCGTCAGCACGCCGCCGCGCCGCGCCATCAACGGGAACACGTGGCCCGGCTGGCGTAGGTCCTCCGGGCGCGCGCCGGGCGCGACGGCGGTCTGCACCGTGTGCGCGCGGTCGTGCGCCGAGATCCCGGTCGTTACGCCCTGCGCTGCCTCAATGCTGACCGTGAAGTTGGTGCCGTGATTGTCGTCCGGCTCGCGCACCATCGGCGCGAGGCGGAGCAGCCGGCAGCGCTCCTCGGTGAGCGTCAGGCAGATGAGGCCGCGCCCGTGGCGGGCCATGAAATTGATGTCCTCGGGACGTACGCAGGCGGCCGCCATCAGGAGGTCGCCTTCGTTCTCGCGCTCCTCGTCGTCCATCACGACGACCATGCGGCCGGCCCGAAGCTCCGCCAGCAGCTCCTCGATGGCGTTCACCGGTTCCCCCGTGCCTCGAGCAGCCGGTCGAGGTAGCGCGCGACGAGGTCGACCTCGAGGTTGAGCGCGCGCCCCGGCGCGAGCTCCCCGAGCGTCGTCACCGCGCGCGTGTGCGGCACGAGGTCGACGCCGAATTCCCGGCCGGCGACGCGGTTGACCGTGAGGCTGACGCCGTCGAGCGCGACCGAGCCCTTCTCCGCGATGAAGCGCGCGAGCGCCGCGGGCGCCTCGATCGTGGCGCGGAGCGCGCCGCCCGCCTCGCGGCTGTCGCGGACGCTGGCAACGCCGTCCACGTGTCCCGTGACGAGGTGACCGCCGAGCGGGTCTGCGGCAGCGACGGACGGCTCGAGATTGACCGCATCGCCAGCGGCGAGCCGCCCGAGCGTCGTGCGCGAAGTCGTCTCGCCGGAGATTTCGACCTCGAAGCGGCCGTCCGAAACCGCGACGAGCGTGAGGCAGACGCCGGACACGGCGACGCTGTCGCCCGCTTTCCAACCGGCGGTCGCGAGCCCGCCGCTGTCGATCGCGAGCCGCCGTGCCGCGCCCTCCCGGACCGCGGCGATGCGTCCCACCGACTTCACGATCCCGGTGAACATCAACTCCCCTTCGGCCGGAGGCGCAGCAACAGGTCCCCGCCCACATCCTGCCGGTCCACGATCGAGAATTCGAGCCGCTCGGCCATCGAGGCCGGCGCATCGAGCGCGACGAGAGGCCGCGACCCGCGGCCCAGCAACGTCGGCGCGAGGTAGAGCAGGAGCTCGTCGACGAGGCCGGCGGCAAGCATCGCGCCGGCGAGGCCGGCGCCGCATTCCACGAGGAGCTCGTTGACTTCCCGCGCGGCCAGGAGCGAGAGCGCCGCCGCCAGGTCGACGCCGCCCGCCGCGCTCGCGACCATCGCGATGTCCGCCCCGGCCGCACGAAGCGCGGCGCCAAGCGCAGGATCCTCGTCCGTGCAGAGGATCAGTGCGCTCCCTGGAGGCGCGAGGATGCGCGCGCCCGGAGGCGTGCGCAGCTTCGAGTCGAGCACGACGCGAAGCGGCTGGCGCGTCGCGCCCGCGAGACGGACGTCGAGCCGCGGGTCGTCCGCGAGCACCGTGCCGCTGCCCGTCATCACGGCCGAGGACCGCGCGCGCAGGCGCTGCACGTCCTCGCGCGCCGACTCGCCGGTGATCCAGCGGCTCTCGCCGCCGGGCAGCGCGGTGGCGCCATCGAGGCTCGCTGCGAGCTTGACCGTCACCCACGGCCGGCCGCGCGTCATGCGCGAGATGAAACCCGGGTTTAGCTCCCGCGCCTCGCGCTCGAGCAGGCCGCATTCGACCGGAATGCCGGCCGCCGCGATTCGCTTCGCGCCGCCCCCGTCGACGCGCGGGTTCGGGTCGCGCATCGCGTAGACGACGCGGCCGACGCCGGCGGCGACCAGCGCATCGGCGCAGGGCGGCGTTCGCCCGTGGTGCGCGCAAGGCTCGAGGGTCACGTAGGCGGTTGCGCCTCTCGCCGCCGTTCCGGCCGCGGCGAGTGCCATGGCCTCGGCATGCGGGCCGCCGGCACGCTCGTGCCAGCCCTCGGCGACGACGCGGTCGCCGTCCGCGATCACGCAGCCGACGCGCGGGTTCGGGTCGGTGGACCACAGTCCGCGGCGCGCCAGCTCGAGCGCGCGCGCCATGTGGCCTGCGTCACCGGCCGACTGCGAGGTCATCGCTTGCCGCGCGGCTCGCGCGCCTGCGGCAGCAGCGACATCTGCCCGGCGTCGGCGTCGCGTCCCCGGCGCTTGCCGAGGCGCTCGACCTCCTCGCGGAACGAGTCGATGTCGTGGAAGCGGTGATAGACCGACGCGTAGCGGACGTACGCCACCTCGTCGAGCTGCCGCAGCTCCTCCATCACGATCTCGCCGATCGCGCGCGAGGCGACTTCGCGCTCGCCGAGCGCGCGCAGCCGGTGGCCGATCCGTTCGAGCGTCGTCTCCACCGCGTCGCGCGCGACCGGCCGCTTCTCCAGCGCCTTCAGGATGCCCGCGCGGAGCTTGCCCTCGTCGAAGGGCTGCCGGGTGCTGTCGTTCTTGACGACCTGCGGCATCACGAGCTCGGCGGTCTCGAATGTCGTGAAGCGCTCCCCGCAGGAGAGGCACTCGCGGCGGCGGCGAATCTGGTGGCCCTCGCCGGCGAGCCGTGAGTCGGTCACCTTCGTGTCGTCGTGGTTGCAGAACGGGCAGTGCACGGCCGGGGCCCAGGCGGGGTCACGCGTAGACGGGATGGCGCCTGCAGAGCGTGAGCACGGCCTCGCGAGTGCGCTCGATCGCGGACTCATCACCCATGGCGTCGAGCACGTCGGCGATCAGGCCGCCGACCTGGCGCGATTCCTCGAGCCCGAAGCCGCGCGTCGTGATGGCGGGCGTCCCGATCCTGAGGCCGCTCGTCACGAACGGCGGCCGCGGGTCGTTCGGCACGGCATTCTTGTTCACGGTGATGTGCGCGTGACCGAGCGCTGCGTCAGCGTCCTTGCCGGTGAACGCCTTGCCGATCAGGTCGAGCAGGAACAAGTGGTTGTCCGTGCCGCCAGACACGATGCGGTACGCGCGGTCCTGCAGCGACTTCGCGAGAGCGCGCGCGTTCGCGACGACCTGCTTCTGGTACGTCTTGAACTCCGGTGCGAGCGCCTCGGCGAGCGCGACCGCCTTCGCCGCGATCACGTGCATGAGGGGGCCGCCCTGCGTTCCGGGGAAGATCATGGCGTTCAGTTTCTTGTGCAGCTCCGGGTGCTCGCGCGCAAGGATCAGCCCGCCGCGCGGGCCGCGCAGCGTCTTGTGCGTCGTTGACGTGACGACGTCCGCGTGCGGGACCGGGCTCGGATACACGCCGCCGGCGACGAGTCCCGCGACGTGCGCCATGTCGACCACGAAATACGCGCCCACGGCGTCCGCGATCGTGCGGAAGCGCTGCCAGTCGACGACGCGCGAATAGGCGGAGAAGCCCGCCAGAATCATCTTCGGCTTGTGCTCGCGCGCGAGCCGCTCGACGCCGGCGTAGTCGATCTCGCCGGTTGCCGGGTCGAGCCCGTACTGGATCGCGTTGAAGAACCGGCCGGAGAAGTTGACCTTGGCGCCGTGCGTCAGGTGGCCGCCGTGGTCGAGGCTCATGCCGAGGAAGGTGTCGCCCGGGTTCATGAGCGCGAAGAAGACGGCCGCGTTCGCCTGCGAGCCGGAGTGCGGCTGCACGTTCGCGTAGGCCGCGCCGAAAAGCTGCTTCGCGCGATCGATCGCAAGCTCTTCGACGATGTCGACGTACTCGCAGCCGCCGTAATAGCGCTTGCCCGGATAGCCCTCGGCGTACTTGTTGGTGAGCACCGATCCCTGGGCCTCGAGCACGCGGGGGCTCGCGTAGTTCTCGGACGCGATGAGCTCGAGATGGTCCTCCTGGCGACGCCGCTCGGCGGCGATCGCGCCGGCGAGGGCGGGGTCGAAGGATGCGATGCTCATTCCGGGTCCGAACATGGGATCGCCTGCGGCCAGCGCTGAAACGGATCGCGAAGTCTACCCGAAAGGCCCCCTTCAGGCCGCTTCCACGAAGGCCTCGACGACGCGCGTCCACGCACGCGCGATGTTGCGGCGGTTGTAGCCGCCGCCGCCGAAAGCAAGGATGCGGCCCGAGGCGTGGCGGTCCGCGAGCCCGCACAGCTGTCGCGCCGCGTGCCCGTGCGCCTCCTCGGTCAACTCGAGGTGTGTGATCGGGTCGCCGCCCAGGCTGTCCGCGCCGCACTGGAGGATCACGAACTCGGGTGCGTGCCGCTCCACGTGCGCTTCGATCGCCGGCCAGGCCGCAAGGAACTCCGTATCGCCCGCGCCGGGCGGCAGCGGCAGGTTCAGCTTGCTCCCGGCCGCCGCGCCCGCGCCGGTCTCAGACGCCGCGCCCGTGCCCGGATAGAGGAACCGGCCGTCCTCGTGCGCGTCCGCCACGATCACGACGGGATCGTCTTCGTAGGCATAGAACACGCCGTCCCCATGGTGCGCGTCGATGTCGACATAGGCGATGCGCGTGAGGCCGTACTGCCGCTTCAGGTGCTCGACGACGACCCCGATGTCGTTGAATACGCAGAAGCCCGCCGCGTGGGCGCGGCCGGCATGGTGCAGCCCCGCGATCGGCACGAACCCTCGCCGCGCGCGCCCGCTCATCACGGCTTCCGCGGCGACGAGCGAGGCGCCCACGACGTCGCTGGCCGCCTCGTACACGCCCTTGAATGCAGGCGTGTCGCCCGCGTCGAGCAGCCCCTCCCCCGTCGCCGAGCGCGCCATGACGAATTCGACGTAGCCCGGGTCGTGGAACAGCTCGAGCTCCGCCCGCGTCGCGGTGCGCGGCGCGAGCTGCTGCACGCGCTTGTCGAGACCCTGGGACACGAGCTCGCGCCAGAACGCGTCGTGCCGGTCCGGCCCGAAGGGATGTCCGTCGGGAAAGCCGTAGCGCGCGATGCGCTCACCGGCGACGACGCAGGTTCCTGGTCCGCCGTTTTCAGCCACGCGATGCCGCCGAATTGGGATGTCGGTCTTGAGCCTAGCACGGCCCGTCGCCGGCTGGCGGCCCGGGCCGGCATCGCTGATAATCCGCGGCCCCCCGGAGCCCGTGGATCGCATGGCCCAATACATTTATACGATGAACCGCGTCGGCAAGGTCGTGCCGCCGAAGCGGCACATCCTGCGTGACATCTCCCTCTCCTTCTTTCCGGGCGCCAAGATCGGCGTGCTGGGCCTGAACGGCTCTGGCAAGTCCACGCTGCTTCGCATCATGGCGGGCACCGACACGGACATCGAGGGCGAGGCCCGCCCGCAGCCCGGAATCAAGGTCGGGTTGCTGCCGCAGGAGCCGCAGCTCGACCCGGCCGCCGACGTGCGCGCGATCGTCGAGGAATCGGTCAAGCCGGTGAAGGACGCGCTCGCGCGGCTCGAGCAGGTGTACGCGCTCTACAGCGAGCCGGACGCCGACTTCGACAAGCTCGCCGCCGAACAAGGCCGGCTCGAAGCCCTGCTCGCGAGCGTCGACGGCCACAACCTGGAGCGCCAGCTCGATGTCGCAGCCGATGCGCTTCGCCTTCCGCCCTGGGACACGAAAGTCTCGCAGCTCTCCGGCGGCGAGCGCCGCCGCGTCGCGCTCTGCCGCCTGCTGTTGTCGAAGCCCGACATGCTCCTGCTCGACGAGCCCACGAACCACCTCGACGCGGAGTCCGTCGCCTGGCTCGAGAAGTACCTCGAGCAGTACCCGAGCACGGTCATCTGCGTCACGCACGACCGTTACTTCCTCGACAACGTCGCGGGCTGGATCCTCGAGCTCGACCGCGGCCATGGCATTCCGTGGCAGGGCAACTACTCCTCGTGGCTCGAGCAAAAGGAGCGCCGGCTCGCGCAGGAAGAGAAGCAGCAGGAAGGGCTGCGCCGTACGCTCGCGCGGGAGCTCGAGTGGGTGCGCGCGAACCCCAAGGCGCGCCAGGCGAAGAGCAAGGCGCGGTTACGGCAGTTCGAGGAGCTCTCCTCGGTCGAATTCCAGGCGCGCAACGAGACGAATGAGATCTACATCCCGCCAGGCCCGCGTCTCGGCGACCTCGTGATCGAGGTCGAGGGCCTGCGCAAGGCTTACGGCGAGCGCCTCCTCATCGACGGCCTGTCGTTCCGGCTGCCGCAGGGGGGAATCGTGGGAATCATCGGCCCCAACGGGGCCGGCAAGACGACCCTGTTCCGCATGCTCACCGGCATCGAGAAGCCGGACGCCGGAACCATCCGCGTCGGCCCGACCGTCAGCATCGCCTATGTCGACCAGTCGCGCGACCAGCTCGACGACGGCAAGACCGTCTGGCAGGAAATCTCGGGCGGCCAGGACATCATCAAGGTCGGCAACTACGAGACGCCGTCCCGCGGCTACGTCGGCCGCTTCAACTTCCGCGGCAACCAGCAGCAGCAGCAGATCGGCGAGCTATCGGGCGGTGAACGGAACCGCGTGCACCTCGCGAGGCTGCTGCGCCGTGGCGCGAATCTCCTGCTGCTCGACGAGCCGACCAACGACCTCGACGTCGAGACGCTGCGCGCCCTCGAGGAGGCGCTGGTGAACTTCCCCGGCTGCGCGGTCGTGATCTCGCACGACCGCTGGTTTCTCGACCGCATCGCAACCCACATCCTCGCCTTCGAGGGCGACAGCGAAGTGGTCTGGTTCGAGGGCAACTACCAGGAGTACGTGGCGGACCTGCGGCGCCGCAAGGGCGAGGACGCCGACCAGCCGCACCGGCTGCGCTACAAGCCGCTGCACACGGTGTAGACTCCCCCGCGTGGCGGTCTACATCGACTCGTCGGGGCGCCTGCACCACGACCAGGAAAGCCAGCTCGCGCTGCGCTGCCCTCACTGCGACGTGCTCGCCCACATCACGCCGGTCTCGGTTCCCGACTACAACGCGCTGCAGCAGTACAAGCCGTCGCAGGTCGGCATCGTCTATCGCTGCGAAGCCTGCAACGCGCCCGTGTTCCTCCGGTTTCCCGTCAAGCTCTATGCCGGCAGCCGCGTCGAGTTCGCGCCCAATTTCGTCGAGCTCGAGCGCCCGCGCGAGCGGTTCAACTTCACGTTCCTGCCCGAAGAGACGGAGACGCTGCTCAAGGAAGCGTTCGCGTGCTTCACGGCAGGCTGCTACAACGCCTTCGCGTCGATGTGCCGGCGCGTCGCGCAGAGGACGTTCGCGGAGCTCGGGGAGGCCGCCAAGCTCGAGCTCTACGATGAGCTCGCGAACGTCCGCCGGCTCGCCGAGCTCGACGGGGATTCCTATGAGCTCGTGCGCAAGGTGCTGTTCGACTTCGACGAGCCCGGCCGCGGCAACCTGCCTTCGCCGGATCCGTTCCACGCGGGCGTGCTGCTCGAGGTGCTGAAGGACCTGCTCTACCAGGCCTACGTCCGGCGCGGGCGGCTGCAGCAGGCGATGATGGTCCGCCGCTACTTCGCGGACGATTCGACGAACGTGACGCCGCTCCCGGGTGCCGGGTCCTGAGCCGCCGGCTCAGCCCACCCAGGCGCGGGCATTCCGGAATATCCGCATCCAGCCGCTGTCCTCGCCCGCATTCGCCGGCCGCCAGGAATTCTGGACGGCGCGGTACACGCGCTCCGGGTGCGGCATGAGGATCGTGACGCGGCCGTCGTCCGAGGCATAGCCGGCGGCGCCGCCGGGCGAGCCGTTCGGGTTCGCCGGGTAGCGCGTCGCGACACGTCCGCGGTTGTCGACGAAGCGCAATGCGACCTGCGCGCCCGCCGCTGCCTCGTGCGCCGGGCTTGCAAACTCCGCGCGGCCCTCCCCGTGCGCGACGGCAATCGGGAGCTGCGAGCCCGCCATGCCGGCAAGAAACAGCGATTTCGTCGGCAGGATCTCCACCATCGACAGACGCCCCTCGAACTGCTCCGAGCGGTTGCGCCGGAAGCGCGGCCAGTGCGACGCGCCCGGGATCAGCTCGGCAAGCGCGGCCAGCATCTGGCAGCCGTTGCAGACGCCAAGCGTGAACCGGTCTGCCCGCGCGAACCAGGATTCGAACAGCAGGCGCGTGCGCGGATGGAACAGGATCGATTTTGCCCAGCCCTCGCCGGCGCCCAGCACGTCGCCATAGCTGAAGCCGCCGCAGGCGACGAGCCCGTGGAATCCATCGAGCGTCCCGCCCGCGTCGATGAGGTCGGTCATGTGCACGTCGACGGACGTGAAGCCGGCTCGGTCGAACGCTGAGGCCATCTCGACCTGGCTGTTCACGCCCTGCTCGCGCAGCACCGCCACCCGCGGCCTTGCGCCGCGAGCGATGAAGGGCGCTGCGATGTCCTCGTCTGGATCGAAGCTGAGGCGCCAGGCGAGGCCGGGGTCATCCTCGTCGACACGCGCGTCACGCTCTTCGTCGGCGCAGGCCGGCTCGTCGCGCAGCCGCTGCATGCGCCAGGTGGTTTCCGACCAGAGGGTCCGCAGCGCAACGCGGTCCGCGTCGATGAGCATCCGGCCGGCGCCTGCGATCCTGATCCGCCGTCCCGGCGCCGCGACACCGATCTCCCGCACCAATCCGCCGAGGCCGTGACGCTCGAGGACCGTGCGCACGCGGGCCGAGTCCCGCGACCGCACCTGCAGCACCGCCCCCGGCTCCTCGCTGAACAGCGCCGCGACCGGGCGACTGACCGGGCCGAGGTCGACGTCGATGGCCGCGCGCCCCGCGAAGGCCATTTCGAGGAGCAGGATGGCGAGACCGCCGTCCGAGCGATCGTGGTAGGCGAGCGCGAGGCCTTCGTCGCGGAGCTCGCGCATCGCGGCGAAAAAGCCGGCCAGGCGCGCGGGATCGTCGAGGTCCGGCGGTTCGTCGCCGATGCGCCCGAAAACCTGAGCAAGGCAGGAGCCGCCGATGCGGTCCCGGCCAGCACCGAGATCAATGAGGACGAGCGCGCCGGGACCCGCGTCCGTCGCGAGCGCGGCTGTCAGCGTACGACGCACGTCAGCGACAGGCGCGCAGGCGGTCACGACGACCGAGAGCGGTGAAACCACCGATCGCGTGGCGTCGCCTTCGCGCCAGCCCGTGCGCATCGAAAGCGAGTCCTTGCCGACCGGGATCGCGATGCCGAGCGCGGGGCAGAGCTCTTCCCCGAGCGCGCGCACGGTGTCGTATAGGTCCGCGTCCTCGGCCGGGTCGCCGCAGGCCGCCATCCAGTTCGCCGAGAGCTTCACGTCGCCGAGCGCACGAACGTCGGCCGCGGCGAGGTTCGTGAGCGCTTCGGCCACCGCGATGCGTCCGGACGCCGGCGCGTCGAGCAGCGCGATCGCCGGCCGTTCACCGAGCGCCATCGCCTCGCCCGTGCGGCCGCGCAAGCCCGACGTCGTGACGGCGACGTCGCTCACCGGAACCTGCCAGGGCCCGACGAGCGGGTCGCGGCTGATCATCCCGCCGACGCTGCGGTCGCCGATCGTGACGAGAAATCCCTTGTCTGCGATCGCCGGCAGGCGGAGCAATCGCTCGAGCGCCTCGCGCGGATCGACGGTCTCGGCGTCGAACCCGTCGCCGGAGCGCCGGCGGCGCGCGGCGACGCGCTGCATGCGCGGCGGGCGGCCCAGCAGGTCGGCGATCGGCATGTCCACGACGCGCTCGCCCAGGCGCTCGTCCGTGACGACGAGCCGGCCATCGTCGGAGGCTTCCCCGATCACCGCATGCGGACACCGCTCGCGACGGCACAGCGCCTCGAATTGCGCGAGGCCGCCCGGGTCGAGCGCCAGCACGTAGCGCTCCTGGGCCTCGTTGCACCAGATCTCGAGCGGAGACATGCCCGGCTCGTCGCTCGGCACGCGCGCAAGGTCGATGCGGCCGCCGCCCGGCGCGACGACCTCCGGCACCGCGTTCGAGAGCCCGCCCGCGCCGACGTCGTGGATCATGAGGATCGGGTTCCCGGCGCCGAGCGCCCAGCACGCGTCGATGACCTGCTGCGCGCGCCGCTGCATCTCGGGGTTCCCGCGCTGGACGGACGCGAAATCGAGCGCCTCGCTTGCGGTGCCGCTCCCTTGCGACGACGCGGCGCCGCCGCCGAGGCCGATCAGCATCGCCGGCCCGCCGAGCAGCACGAGCGGTGATCGCGCCGCGACCGCGCGCTTTGCGACATGCGCGCGGCGCACGTTGCCGACACCGCCTGCGATCATGATCGGCTTGTGGTAGCCGCGGACGACGGAGGGATCATCGCCCGGCGCGCGCTGCTCGAAGCTGCGGAAGAAGCCGGCGATGCCGGGCCGGCCGAACTCGTTGTTGAAGGCGGCGGCCCCGATCGGGCCCTCGAGCATGATGTCGAGCGCGGACGCGATGCGCGCAGGCCGCCCGTGGTCGGCTTCCCACGGCTGGAGGAAGCCGGGAATTCGGAGGTTCGAGACCGCGAATCCGACGAGGCCCGCCTTGGGCTTCGCGCCGAGGCCGGTCGCGCCTTCATCGCGGATCTCCCCGCCGGATCCCGTCGCGGCGCCGGGGAACGGCGAGATCGCCGTCGGGTGGTTGTGCGTTTCGACTTTCAGCAGGAGGTCCACGGGCTCGTCGTGCCAGGCATAGGTGCCGTCCGCCGCCGGGTAGAAGCGCGAGCCCGGCGGGCCCTCGATCACGGCCGCATTGTCGCTGTAGGCGGATAGAACCCCCGCGGGACTCCTGTCCTTCGAGTTCCGGATCATCGCGAACGGCGAGCACCGCATTGGCTCGCCGTCGATGCGCCAGTCGGCGTTGAAGATCTTGTGCCGGCAGTGCTCGCTGTTCGCCTGCGCGAACATCATCACCTCGACGTCCGTCGGGTCGCGGCCGAGCCGCGCGAAGACTCCGGCGAGGTAGGCGATCTCGCCTTCCGAGAGCGCGAGCCCCTGCGCCTCGTTGACGCGCGAGAGCGCGGCCTCCGGGCCGGCGCCGAGCGTGACGTGGCCGAGCGCGCCGCGCTCGTGCGGCGCGAACAGGCGCCGCGCTTCGTCGGCGTCGAAGAGGATCGACTCGGTCATCGGGTCGAAGAGCGACGCCGCGAGCGCGGCCAGCTCCGTCCGCGCGAGCGGCTTGCCGACGTCGATGCGCCAGGCCTTGCCGCGCTCGATACGGTGCACCGCGCCGAGGCCGCAGACATGTGCGATGTCCGTCGCCTTCGAGGACCAGGGCGAGACCGTTCCCGGCCGCGGCACGACGAAGAGCGGCTGGCCGGCCGGCTCCGGCGGCGCCTGGTGATTGACGTCGAGCAGCCGCTCGAGGAGCGCGTGCTCGGCGGGCTCGAGGTCCCGCTCCGTGTCGACGAAGTGGACGAATTCGGCGTGGACGGCCCGGACTGCGGGCACCTCGCGGCGGAGCCCCGCGAGCAGTCTCTCGATCCGGAAGCTGGAAAGTGCGGGCGCGCCCCGGAACCGCAACATTTAGTCTCGGGTCACTCGGTCAGCGCTTCACGCCCGGGTCGCCCCCGGCCGGATACAGGGTGACGGGGAACTGGGCGATGTTGCCGCCCTCGAGCGCGCTGATCTTGCTGACGCCTTGCTTGCGCACCTCGTCGATGCGGATCACGGCGTGCAGCGGCAGGTAGCTGCACTTGACGCCGGCGAACTCGGACTTGATGCGCTCCTCAGCCGGGTCGAGCACGACGCTGCTGCGCTCCCCGAAGACGAGCTCCTCGACCTCGATGAACCCGAACAGGCCGCCGTGGCTGACTTTGCGGGCGTAGATCTCGTAGACCTTGCCCTGGTTGATGAAGACGACCCTGAAAATGTGACTGGAGGCCATGATCCGGGTGGGGCTCGCCCTGCCGTGGGCGCGTTATTATACGTGCGATGGCGCTCCGCCTGAAAATCGTCAGCGACAACGCGGCCACCGCGGGCGAGCATGCGCGCTGGACCTTCGGAGTCAACGGCGGCCGCATCGGACGCCACACGACCAATGACTGGGTGCTGCGCGATCCGGACCGCTACGTTTCCGGGCGCCATGCGGAGATCGAGCACCGCGGGGGAGTCTGGCTGCTGCGCGACACGAGCACCAACGGCACCTTCGTCAACGGTTCGGACGAGGCGCTCGGCCCGGACCGGCCGCACGAGCTGTCGAGCGGCGATCGCATCCGCATCGGCGAATACGAAATCGAAGTCGAGATCACGGGCAGCAACGACTTCCCCGCCCGCGAGTCGGCGCCCATGAGCGAGACTGACCTCGACGCCTCGTTTGAGGTCAAGTCCTTCGTCTCGACTGGTCGGCGCGAGCGCGACGCGCTCGCGAGGCCGCGCAAGGATGCGCCGCCGCCGCGCCCCGCGGCAGTACCGCCGGCCGTCAACCAGCCGGCAGCGCAGGTGCCGCCGCAGGTCCCGCCGTCCCGCGCCAGCGAGGAGCAGCAGCTCTGGCCTGGGCTTTCGGCGCTCTGCCGCGGAGCCGGCATCGACCCGCTCTCCCTGCCGGCCGAGGCGCGCGCCGCGGCGCTGCAGCAGGCGGGGCAGCTGCTGCGCGAGACGCTCGTCGGGTTCACGGAGCTCGCACGCACGCGCGCGGATTTCGCGAACGAATTCGCTATCAGCTCCGGCTCGCGGCGCCGCGACGCAACTGGCGCGTTCGTGCGCATTGCTGCGGTCGAACACATCCTCGGGCTCATGCTGACCGGGCGCGGACCGGGCGACGCGCGCGCCGTGGACGAGATCCGCGCGCAGTTCGCGCGGGCGCGCGGTCACGAGATCGCGATGGCTGCCGCGATGCGCGAGGCGCTCGCCGCGGTGTTCGAGAAACTGAGTCCCGAATTGCTCGAGGAGCAGCTGGGGCGCCGCGCCCAGGGCGTCGCCGGGCCCGAACTGCAGGCGCGCCTGTGGAACCGTTACCTCGAGCTGTTTCGCGCGACGGTGCAGGCGGGTGACGCCGGCCTTCCGGCAGTCTTCATCAACGCCTATGCGCGCGCCTACGAATCGATCGCCGCCGGCGGCAGCGCGCGCGATCCCGGCGAGCGGGGCGAATAACTGGCGGAGAGGGTGGGATTCGAACCCACGAATACCTTGTGGGTATTACTGGAATTCCAGTCCAGCGCCTTCGACCGCTCGGCCACCTCTCCCGGGCGGCGAAGCCTACCGGACGGGGTCCGGTGCGGCAACCGTGGTCCGTTCAGGATTTCTTGGCGCCCGGGTGTTCCTTGCCGTAGGGCGGCGGGTGGTCGAGGCAGCTGCCCTCCGCGTCCGGCAGTTCCGGCGTATTGACGTCCGGGATCTTGAGGGCGTTGTGCGTGTCCGGGAGGTCTGCCCCGGCCGGCACCTTGAGCGGGTCGACCTGCTTCGCGGACTCGTACGGCTTCGCGTCGTTGCAGCCCGAATAGGCATCGGGCAGCCAGCCACATCCGGCGACCGGCAGGAACATCGCCATGCAGGCGATGCGGACCAGGACACTCGTCATTCGATCACTCCGGCGCGGCTCATCGCCGCGAGTACCGTCGCATGCTGCCCTTCCGAAAGGCCGACCAGCGGCAGCCGGATCCCCGGCCCGATCAGCCCGAGCCGGCCCAGAGCCCACTTGGCGGGAATGGGATTCGACTCGACGAAGAGCGCAGTGTGAAGACCTGCGAGCCGCTCGTCGAGTTCCCGCGCCCCTTCCTGGTCGTCGGAAAGCGCGGCTTCGACCATCTCGTGCATCAGCCGCGGGGCCACGTTGCCGGTCACGGTGATGACTCCCTGTGCCCCCGCGCCGATCAGCTCGCGGCAGCTCGGATCGTCGCCCGACAACAGCAGGAAGTCGTCGCCGCAACGCTCCAGGATCTCCCTGCCGCGCGCGACGCTGCCGGTCGCGTCCTTGATGCCGATGATCTGAGGATGGCCGGAGAGCCGCTCGACCGTCTCCGGAAGGAGGTCGCAGGCGGTGCGCGAAGGCACGTTGTAGAGGATGAGCGGGACGCTCGATGCGTCCGCGATGACGCTGAAGTGGCGGTACAGCCCTTCCTGCGGCGGGCGGTTGTAATAAGGAGTGACGACGAGCACGCCGTCCGCGCCGAGCTCGCAGGCCGTGCGCGTGCGCTCGACCGACTGCGCGGTCGCGCTGCCGCCGGTTCCCGCGATCACGGGAACCCTGCCGCCGAGCCGCTGAACCGCGAGCTGGAGCAGCTCCGCAGACTCCGCTGCGGAGAGCGTCGCGGACTCGCCGGTCGTGCCACCGACGACGACGCCGTCGCTGCCCTCGCGCGCATGCCACTCGAGCAGTCGACCGAACGCGACGTGATCGACGTCGCCTGACTCCGTCATCGGCGTCACGAGCGCGACCAGGCTTCCGCGGAACATCGCTCCCCCCGGCCGGGAGGCCGGCACCGGAGGCGGGATGGTACGGGCGCGCGGCGCGTGAGCGCAAGGCAGGGGCGCCGGCGCGATTTCATCGCCCTGCCGATCCCGGTACACTTCCTGCAACAACTCCTCTTTTTCCCCGCATGAAGCAGTTCATCGCAATCTCGGCCATCGGCGACGATCGCATCGGCCTCGTGCACGACCTGTCGAAGGTCGTGGCCGACTGCGGCGGCAGCATCAGCGAGAGCCGCATGACGGCGCTCGGCTCGGACTTCGCGATGCTGCTTCTCGTCGCGGGCAACTGGCACTCGATCGCGCGCATCGAGACCGAGCTCGGCAAGCTCGGCGAGTCAACCGGCGTCACGATCCAGGTGCGCCGCACGACGGAGCGCGCCGCGCGCGAGGACCTCATCCCCTACTCGGTCGACGTCGTGTGCATCGACCAGTCCGGCATCGTCTCGGGACTTTCCGGGTTCTTCGCCGCGCGCGGCATCGACATCGGCGAGCTCTCGACGCGCAGCTACGCGGCCGCGCACACGGGAGCGCAGATGTTCTCGGTGTACATGGTCGTCAACGTGCCGTCGCGCATCCACGTCGGCGCGCTGCGCGAGGAGTTCATGGATTTCTGCGACCAGATGAATCTCGACGCGATCCTCGAGCCGGTGAAGAACTGAGCCGTGGCCGCGGGCAAGCCTGGCGCGAAGGCGCCGAAGTTCACCGTCCCGACGACCGCGGGCGCGTTCCGCCTCGGCGACCAGGGCGCCGAGAAGCTGGTCGTCTACTTCTACCCGCGCGACAACACGCCGGGCTGCACGCTCGAGGGCAGCGACTTCCGGGACCTGGCGCCGGAATTCCGCCGCGCGCGGACGCGGATCCTCGGAATCTCGACCGACACGCTCGAGTCGCACCGGAAATTCAGGGAGAAGATGAAGTTCCCGTTCGAGCTCGGTTCCGACGAGGACCACGCGGTCGCATCGCAGTTCGGCGTCTGGAAGCAGAAAAACATGTACGGCCGCAAGCTGATGGGCATCGAGCGCAGCACGTTCCTGATCGACGCCTCGGGCGCGCTGCGCCGCGAGTGGCGCAAGGTACGGGTCAAGGGGCACGCGGCCGAGGTGCTCGAAGCCGCGAGAGAAATCTGAGCCGATGCTGAAGAACCGGCCCGCCAAGGGCGCCCGCCGCGCGTTCGTGCTCGACACCAACGTGCTGATGCACGACCCCGCCGCCGTGTTCCGCTTCGAGGAACACGACATCTACCTGCCGATGGGCGTGCTCGAGGAGCTCGACGCCGGCAAGAAAGGCCTCTCCGAGTCCGCGCGGAACGTGCGCCAGGTCAGCCGCTTCCTCGATGAGCTGATGGCGAACGCGACCAAGGAGGAGATCGACCGCGGGCTCGAGCTCCCGTCGGGGCGCTCGGGCAACCACGGCAAGAAGCCCTCGACGGGCCGGCTCTACTTCCAGACGAAGCGGCTCGCGGCCGGGCTGCCGGACACGCTGCCTGGCCACGGCCACGGCATCGACAACGCGCTGCTGGGCTACACGCTCGCCTTGCAGATGGAGCTGCCGTCGACGCGCGTGACGCTCGTCTCGAAGGACATCAACCTCCGCATCAAGGCAGCGATCCTCGGCGTGCACGCGGAGGACTACTTCAACGACCGCACCATCGAGGACGCGGACCTGCTGTTCACGGGCGTCACCGCGCTGCCGGAGAATTTCTGGGAGACGCATGGGAGCAACGTCGAGTCCTGGCACGAGCAGGCGCGCACCTACTACCGCGTGCGCGGGCCGCTCGTGAACGGATGGCACCCGAACCAGTTCCTGTACGACCCGAAGGACGACGCCTTCGAGGCGATCGTGCGCTCCATCGAGGGCGAGGTCGCGACGCTCGAGGTCACGCAGGACTTCCGCAGCGAGCGCCACGCCGTCTGGGGAATCACCGCGCGCAACCGCGAGCAGAACCTCGCGCTCAACCTGCTGCTTGACCCCGACATCGACTTCGTCACGATCCTCGGCCCCGCCGGCACCGGCAAGACGCTCCTGACGCTCGCCGCGGGCCTCGCGCAGACCCTCGACACCAACCGCTTCAGCGAGATCATCATGACCCGCGTGACGATCCCGCTTGGCGAGGACATCGGCTTCCTGCCCGGCACCGAGGAGGAGAAGATGGAGCCCTGGATGGGCGCGCTGATGGACAACCTCGAGGTGCTGACGCAGGGCCAGGAGGGGGGCAGCTGGGGCCGCGCCGCGACGCAGGACCTGCTGCGCCACCGCATCAAGATCCGCTCGCTCAACTTCATGCGCGGGCGCACATTCCTGAACCGCTACCTGATCCTCGACGAGGCGCAGAACCTCACTTCGAAGCAGATGAAGGCGCTCGTCACGCGCGCGGGCCCGGGCACCAAGCTCGTGTGCCTCGGCAACATCGCGCAGATCGACACGCCCTACCTGACCGAGACCACCTCGGGCCTCACCTACGTCGTCAACCGCTTCCGCGGCTGGCCGCACGCCGGCCACGTGACGCTGGTACGCGGCGAGCGCTCGCGGCTCGCCGACTTTGCGTCCGAGGCGCTCTGAGCGGGGAGCGCCGAACCATGCCGGCGGTGCGCGGTCGAAGCGGGAATTCCGGCTGGAAATCACGCATGCGCGCCTGGCCCGTCATCCTGATGCTGCAGTTCGCCGCGGCCCTCCCCGCGGCCGCGCAGACGACCGGGAGCGAGCTGCCCGACATCGGCAACCCCGCGAACACCGCGCTCTCGCTCGAGGACGAGTACAAGATCGGGCTGATGATCGTCCGCAGCATGCGCGACGCGGGCCAGATCGTCGAGGATCCCGAGATCAACGAGTACCTGCAGTCGCTCGGCATGCGGCTGTCCAGCCAGGCGCACGAGGGCGCGCACCGCTTCACCTTCTTCGCCGTCCGCGACCCGGCCATCAACGCCTTCGCGCTCCCCGGCGGCTTCATCGGGGTCAACGCGGGCCTCGTGACCGCGACGAAGAGCGAGGCGGAGCTCGCGGGCGTCATCGCGCACGAGATCGCGCACGTCACGCAGCGCCACATCGCGCGATCGATCCAGAACGCGGGCCGTGCGAACTTGGCCTCGCTCGCCGGAATGCTGGCGGCGATCCTGATCGGCGCGACGGCCGGCGTGCCCAGCGACGCCGTGCTGGGCGGCGTCACGGCGGCCCAGGGGCTCGCAGCGCAGAACCAGATCAACTTCACGCGCGCGAACGAGGCCGAGGCCGACCGCGTCGGCATCGGCATCCTCGCCTCCGCGGGCTTCGACCCGGTCGCCATGCCGGATTTCTTCAACACGATGCAGCAGCGCTCGGGCGGCGCGGGCCACAACATCCCGGACCTCCTCCGCACCCACCCGGTCACGAGCGAGCGCATCGCCGAGACCCGCGACCGCGCGAGCCACATGGCGCGGCCGCGAAACCCCGACAGCACGAGCTACGCGCTGATCCGCGACCGGCTACAGCTCGAGGTGCTCTCGGACGAAGTGCAGCCGCGCGACCTGTTCGCGACCGCGAAAAGCGCGGATTACCCCTCCACCGACGCCGAGCAGTACGGCCGCGCCCTCGCCCTCATGCGCGCCAACGCGCCCGAGGAGGCGATTCCCGCGCTGCAGTCGCTGCGCGACCGGCGGCCGGACGTGATGCTCTACCACACGGCACTCGGGCAGGCCCAGCTTGCCGCAGGACGCGTCGACGCGTCCCGGACCACGCTCGAGAACGCGATGAGGCTCTTTCCGCGCAACGTACCCGTGACGCTGCGTTACGCGGAGACGCTCATGCGCGCGGGCGACGCGAAGCGCGCGCACGTCGTACTGCTCGACCTGTTCAACAACGTCCCGCCGACTGCGGAGCAGGTACGCTTCACGGCGCTCGCTGCGAATGCCGCGGGCGACGTCGCGGACTCCTACTACTACATGTCGGAGTACCACGTCATCAGCGGGAACCTCACGCTTGCGATCGACCAGCTCCGCCTCGCGCAGGCCGTGCCCGGCATCAACACCGTCCAGCGCCAGCGCTTCGATGCTCGCATCCAGGAGCTCCAGGAATACCTGCCGAAGGGCAAGCGCGCGCGCGAGGTCGCAGAGCCGCAGGGCGGCGGAACGGGGCCCGAGGGCGGCTCCGGGCCCGGTGGCGGCTAGAATCGCGGCTTGCTACTGAAGCCAGGGAATCGCCGATGACCCGCCTGATCCGCGCCGCCGCGGGCGCCGTCGCCCTCGTCCTGCTCACCGGATGCGCGACCACGAACATGGGCACGCCGGGCGACCCGCTCGAGCGCATGAACCGCGCCACCTACAGGTTCAACAACTCGGTGGACAAGGCCGTTCTGCGGCCCGTCGCGCGGGGCTATCGCGAACACGTCCCTGAGGTCGTGCAGCGTGGCATCGACAACTTCCTCGAGAACCTGGCGTACACGACGACGATCGTCAACGACCTCCTGCAGCTCAAGATCAAGGACACGCTCACGGACATCGGCCGGTTCACGGTCAACTCGACGCTCGGGATCGGCGGGATCCTCGATCCGGCCACGCACTTCGGCATCCCGAAAAACGACGAGGACTTCGGGCAGACGCTCGGGCGCTGGGGCGTGCCGGCCGGCCCATTTGTGGTGATTCCATTCCTGGGGCCTTCGAGCCTGCGGGATGCGCCATCCCTGTATGTGGATACGCAGACTGACTTCCGCTTCGCCCTCGATATCGACTCCACCACGAAATGGGCGCTCGCGGGCATCTCGCTCGTCAATCGGCGCGCGGAACTCCTGCCCTACGACGTTTCATTCGACTCCGCCTACGACCGCTACGCGCTCATCCGGAACGCCTGGCTGCAGCGCCGCGAATACCAGGTGAAGGACGGCGAGGTCGTGGAAGAGCCGATCGAGGACCCGGACAGCCTGGAACCGCTCGAGGACCCGGCGCCGGAGGAAGACGCCAAGAAATATGGCGCTCCGCCGCCGGATGCGCCGATGCCCGAAGCGCAGGCACCTGAGGCGCAGAAGCCGGCGGAACCGGAACCCGAGGCGCCGCCGGCGGAACCGCCGCCAGCCGATCAGCCTCGGCCTGGCGGCGAGATCAGTTCGGCGACGTCGCTGATCCCTGCGAGCGAGGCAATCGCGGACGGGACGTTCCGGTAGCGCAGAGAGCGGCCCGCCGCTCCCGCCGCGACCGACCATTCGAGCAGCAGCGCGAGTCCCGCGCTGTCGGCGCGCGTGACGCGCGCGAGGTCGAGCTCGGCTTGCTGCAGTCCGCCGAACGCGGCATCGCCCTCTGCGAGCAGGCGCGCGGCATCGTCGAAGCCGATCTCGCCCGAGAGCTCGAAGCGGCCGTCGCCCGCCGCCGCGAGGCGGCCCACGGCCTCAGCCGGCTTTCGGCGGCGCGCCACTCTGGTTCTCTTTCTCGAGCCGCTCGATCAGCGCCGGCAGCCCGGTCTGGTCGATCTCGGCGCCGACGTCGTTGCGGAAATTGCGCACGTACGAGATGCCCTCGATCGTCACGTCCCAGGCCTTCCAGCCATCGGGCGTCGCGCGCAGCGTGTAGTTGACCGGCACGACCGTGCCGTTGCTGCGCTTGACCTGGGTGCGCACAGTCGCTTGTCCCGTGGACAGGTCGCCGCGGAACGGAAGGACCTGCATGCGGTCGGCGGTGAACTCCGCGAGAGCGGAACCGTAATTACGGAGCAGCGACTGGTAGAACGCGGCGATGAAGCGCTTGCGCTGCTCTTCCGTCGCGGTGCGCCAGTTCTTGCCGAGCACGAGGCGCGCGGAGTAGTCCGTGTCGAAATGCGGCAGCAGGATCTCGTCCACCAGCTTGCGGACGCGCGCGGGGTCCTTCTTCGCGAGGGCGCGGTCCGCATCGAGCGCTTCAAGGAGCTTGCGCGCGGTCGTCTCGATGAGCTCCTGGGGCGACGGTCCCGGCACTGCCTCGGCGGCATAGGCGGCCGCCGCGAAGGCGGCCGGTATGGCGAGCGCTGCGACGAGGATCGCGAGTCTTCGCGTCATGGCTTGGATCCCTGGGCGGTTCCTTCCGCCGGCTGTTGTTCCGCGGCCTTCGAGAACAGGAACTTGCTGATCAGGTTCTCGAGCACGATGGCCGACTGCGTGAACTGTATTCGATCACCGTCCTTGAAAAAGGTTTCCGAGCTGCCGGGGCCGACGCCGACGTACTGGCCGCCCAGCAGGCCCGCGGTGAGGATGCTCGCGTCGCTGTCGTCCGGGATCTTGTCGTACTGTGGCTCGATGCGCAGCACCACGCGCGCGCGGTACTCGCTGAAGTCGTAGGCGATCGACTCGACTCGCCCGATCGTGACGCCCGACATCGACACTGGGGCGCCCGGCTTGAGACCTCCCACCTGCTCGAAGGATGCGGTGAGCCGGTAGCCGCCCTCGCCGAGGCCGAACTCGCGGCTCGTGATCTGCGTCACCAGGAAGAAAAGTGCCGCGAACCCGAGCAGCACGAAGAGCCCGGTCCCGAGTTCGATTGCCCGCGTCTGGCGCATGTCAGCTCCTTAAAGCATCACGGCGGTCAGCACGTAGTCGAGGAGCAGCACGCTGACCGATGAGATCACGACCGTCCGCGTCGTCGCCCGGCCGACGCCCTCCGCCGTGGGGACGGAATGATAGCCCTCGTAAACGGCGACCAGGCTGCAGGAAAGGCCGAACACAACGCTCTTCAGCACGCCTTCCATCACGTCATGGAGCTCGACCGCCGCGCGCATCTGCGACCAGAACTGCCCCTGGTCCACGCCCATCAGCTGCACGCCGACGAGCTGCGCACCGTAGAGGCCGATCATGCTGAAGATCGCGGCAAGCAGCGGCATCGCGATCACTCCGCCGAGGAAGCGGGGCATCACGACGCGGCGCACCGGGTCGACCGCCATCATCTCGATCGCGGCGATCTGGTCGGTCGCGCGCATCAGTCCGAGCTCCGAGGCGAGCGCCGTGCCCGCGCGTCCCGCAAACAGGAGCGCCGCGACCACCGGTCCGAGCTCCTTGAAGAGGCCGAGCGCTGCGGCGGTGCCGAGCGACTCCTCCGAGCCGAAGCGCTCGAGCAGGTCGAAGCCCTGCAGGCCGAGCACCATGCCAACGAAGAGTCCCGACAGCATGATGATGACGAGCGACAATGCGCCGGCGTTGAACACCTGCTCGACCACCAGGCGGAATCGGAGCAGCGCGCGCGGGGCCTCGGCCGCGACCCGCGCGGCAAAGAGCGCGTAGCGGCCGAGCGCGAGCAGCGTCTCCTGGACGCTCTCGCCGAGCTCGCGGACGATCGCGGATGCCATTCAGCGCTCCCGGAGGACCTGCTCCGCATAGGCGGGAGCGGGATAGTCGAACGCAACCGGGCCGTCCGGCAGCCCGTGCATGAACTGCCGCACGTCCTCGTGCTTGCTGCCCGCTACCTCGGCAGGCGGACCGCTCGCGATGATGCGCCCCGCGGACAGCAGGTGGCAGCAGTCCGCGACCGCGGTGATCTCGCGCACGTCGTGCGAGACGACGATGCTGGTAACGCCAAGCGTGTCGTTGAGCCGGCGGATCAGGCGAAGGACGACGCCCAGCGAGATCGGGTCGAGACCGACGAAGGGCTCATCGTAGATGAGCAGCTCCGGGTCCATGACGATCGCACGTGCGAGCGCGACCCGCCGCGCCATCCCGCCCGAGAGCTCCGCCGGCATCAGGCGTGCCGCGCCGCGAAGGCCCACCGCCTGCAGCTTGGTCAGCACGAGATGTCGCACGAGCCGCTCCGGCAGCCGCGCGTGCTCCCGGAGCGGAAACGCAATGTTCTCGTAGACGTCGAAGTCGGTGAGCAGCGCGCCGTTCTGGAACAGCATGCCCATGCGCCGGCGCATCCGGTAGAGCTCGCGGCGCCCGAGCTTCGCCACGTCTTGCCCGTCGAACTCGACCGTCCCACGTTCCGGGCGCGCCTGGCCGGTGATGAGGCGCAGCAGCGTCGTCTTGCCGCTGCCGCTCGGGCCCATGACGGCGGTGACGGCGCCGCGCGGGAAGTCGAGGTCGACGCCAGCGAAGATCTCGCGACCGCCCGCGCGGTAGTGCAGTCCGCGCACGCGGACGATCGCGTCGGAACCGCGGCTGTGTCCGGGAGCCAAGCGGCGGCCGGCGCAGCGGCCCTCAGGCCGCGGCCTGCTCCATGGCCGCTTCGTAGCTGCCGTCGCGCGCGAGCCCATTGAGCTTCGCGCGTCGCGCGAAAGCCTTCTGGCCCGCGGCGAAATTGGCGGACTTCCCCTTCCAGGCGTCGAGCGCGCTCTGCTGCAGTGCGCGGCCGTAGCTGAAGCTCAGCTGCCACGGCAGGTCGCGCGCGCGATTCATCAGCGAGAGGTGGAGCGTCGCATCGGCCTCGCTCTGGCCGCCCGACAGGAACGCGATCCCCGGCACGGCTGCGGGCACGCGCCGGCGCAGGCACCGCACGGTCGCGTCCGCGACCTGCTGGGGCCTCGCCTGCTGCGCGCATTTCTTGCCGGCGATCACCATGTTCGGCTTCAGCACCATGCCTTCGAGCCGGATCCGGTGGCGGAACAAGGCGTCGAAGACCGTCTCGAGCGTCGCATCGGTGACCTCCTCGCAGCGGTCGATCGTGTGGTCGCCGTCCATGAGGACTTCGGGCTCGACAATGGGAACGATCGAGGCCTCCTGGCACAGCGCCGCGTAGCGCGCGAGCGCCTCCGCGTTCGCCGCGATGCAGTTCGCCGTCGGGATGCCCGCGCCGATGTCGATGACCGCCCGCCACTTCGCGAAGCGCGCCCCGAGGCCGCGATATTCGGCGAGCCGCTCGCGCAGCCCGTCGAGGCCCTCGGTCACCGTCTCGCCTGGAAAGCCGGCCAGCGCCTTGGCGCCCGCGTCCACCTTGATGCCCGGCAGGATGCCGCGCGCGGCCAGCACCTGCGGGAAGGGTTTCCCGTCGGCCGCCTGCTGGCGGATCGTTTCGTCGTAGAGGATGACGCCCGAGATGTACTTCTCGGCGTCGGCGGCGGTGAACAGGAGCTCGCGGTAGGCGCGGCGGGACTCGGACGTGGATTCGAGGCTGATCTTGTCGAAACGCTTCTTGATTGTCCCGGTCGACTCGTCGGCCGCGAGAATGCCCTTGCCGCGTGCCACCATCGCGGCGGCGTTCTTGTCCAGTTCCTGGATGTCCATCTGCTCGAGGCCCTCCGATTGACGGGCGCGAAGGATACCAGAGCGCCCCAGCCCCCTACCGTTGGAGCAGTAATAGTACTAAAATTGTACTGTTTATTCACGGACCGGCGGAGGGCCATCCATGCTGCGCATCAGCCGCCTGACGGACTATGCGACGTTGATCCTGGCGACGCTCGGGGGCGGCACCCTCGCGAGCGCCGCCGAGATCGCTGAGCGCACACACATCGGCTTGCCGACCGTGAGCAAGCTCCTCAAGGAATTGCAGCATGCCGGCCTCGTGAGCTCGGTGCGTGGCGCGCACGGCGGTTACCAGCTCACTCGGCCCGCCGCATCGATCAACGCCGCCGAGATCATCGACGCGGTCGAGGGCCCGGTCGCCCTGACGGAGTGCGCGACTGGCGCCGGCCATTGCGGCATCGAGGCGACCTGCCTCGTAGGACATGGATGGCAACGCATCAGCCGCGCCATCCGCCGCGCCCTCCTTGACGTAAGCCTCGAGGAGTTGGCGCGTCGCGACGGGCCGCTCAAGGCCCCTGACCTCTCGCGGATCGCCGGTCCGGCGAGCACGCCGGCGCGAGGCTGAGGACGCCGTGTCCGCCAAGCAACCCGAGCTCGAGACCCTGGTCGGCCGCAAGTATCGTCACGGCTTCGTGACGGACATCGCGAGCGACACGGTCCCGCCCGGCCTCGACGAGGACGTGATCCGGCTTATCTCCGCAAAGAAGGGCGAGCCCGCTTTCATGCTCGACTGGCGCCTCAAGGCCTACCGGCGCTGGATGAAAATGGCACTGCCGACCTGGGCGCACGTGCATTACCCGCCCATCGACTTTCAGGCGATCTCCTACTACTCGGCGCCGAAACAGCGCAAGGACGGGCCGAAGTCGCTCGCCGAGGTCGACCCGAAGCTTCTCGAGACCTACGACAAGCTCGGCATCCCGCTGCACGAGCGCGCGAAGTTAGCCGGCGTCGCGGTGGACGCCGTGTTCGACAGCGTCTCGGTCGCGACCACGTTCAAGGAACGGCTCACCGAGGCCGGCGTGATCTTCTGTCCTTTCTCGGAAGCCGTCCAGAAACATCCGGAGCTCGTCGAGAAATACCTCGGCAGCGTCGTCCCGATCGGCGACAACTTCTACGCGGCGCTCAATTCGGCGGTCTTCACGGACGGGTCGTTCGTCTACGTGCCCAAGGGCGTGCGCTGCCCGATGGAGCTCTCGACCTACTTCCGGATCAACGCGGCGAAGACCGGGCAGTTCGAGCGCACGCTCATCGTCGCGGACGACGGCGCCCACGTTTCCTACCTCGAGGGTTGTACCGCGCCCGCGCGCGACGAGAACCAGCTCCATGCCGCGGTCGTCGAGCTGGTCGCGCTCGAGGGGGCCGAAATCAAGTACTCCACGGTCCAGAACTGGTATCCGGGGGACGAGAACGGCGTCGGCGGCATCTACAATTTCGTCACGAAGCGCGGCGATTGCCGCGGCCGCCGCTCGAAGATCTCCTGGACCCAGGTCGAGACCGGCTCCGCGATCACCTGGAAATACCCGAGCTGCATCCTGCGCGGCGACGGCTCCGTGGGCGAGTTCTATTCCGTCGCCCTCGCGAACCACCTTCAACAGGCGGACACCGGCACGAAGATGATCCACATGGGGAAGAACACCCGCTCGACGATCGTCTCGAAGGGCATCTCGGCCGGTCGCGGCCAGAATGCGTATCGCGGCCTCGTCAAGGTACTGCCTGGCGCGGATGGCGCGCGCAACCACACGCAGTGCGATTCGCTGCTTATGGGGCCGCAATGCGGTGCGCACACGTTCCCATACATCGAGGTCAGGAACCCGACGGCCGTCGTCGAGCACGAGGCGACGACGTCGAAGATCTCGGACGACCAGCTGTTCTACTGCTTGCAGCGCGGCATCTCGGCCGAGGACGCGGTCAACATGATCGTCAACGGCTTCTGCCGGCAGGTGTTCCGCGAGCTGCCGATGGAATTCGCGGTCGAGGCGCAGAACCTGCTCGCGGTGAGCCTCGAGGGAGCGGTGGGATGAGCGAAAGCGGCCAGTTGATCCTCGACGTGCGCGACCTTCGCGTGAAGGCCGGCGATCGGCTCATCCTGGAAGGCATTTCGCTGGCCGTGCGCGCCGGCGAGGTGCACGCGATCATGGGTCCGAACGGTTCCGGCAAGAGCACGCTGACCGGAGTGCTCGCCGGCCGGCCGGGATTCGAGGTGGTCTCGGGAAGCGCCGCCTACCTCGGGCGCGACCTCCTCGGGATGGCGCCGGAAGAGCGCGCGCGCGAGGGGTTGTTCCTCGCCTTCCAGTACCCGGTCGAGATTCCGGGCGTGAACAACGTCTACCTGCTCAAGGCGGCGCTGAACGCGCAGCGCAAGCACCGCGGTCTGCCGGAACTCGACGCGTTCGAATTCCTCGGCCTCGTGAAGGCGAAGCTCGCGGCGATGCGCATGGACGATGCGCTGCTCAACCGCGGCGTCAACGAGGGTTTCTCGGGTGGCGAGAAGAAGCGCAACGAGATCCTGCAGATGAGCCTGCTCGAGCCGACGCTGGCGCTCCTCGACGAGACCGACTCGGGCCTCGACATCGACGCGCTCAAGGTCGTGGCCGAAGGCGTCAATGCGATGCGGGCACCGGGCCGCGCGATGGTGCTCGTCACGCATTACCAGCGGCTGCTCGATCACGTCGTGCCGGACCAGGTGCACGTGCTCGCCGGCGGCCGCATCGTCAAGAGCGGCGGCCGCGAGCTCGCGCTCGAGCTCGAGCGCCGCGGCTACGACTGGCTGCGCGCGGGGACGGCGGCCGCATGAACGCCGCAGCACCCATCGAACGGATCGCCGCCCTGCACGCGCGCCTCGCGCCGTCGCTCGGGGGCGGCCCGACCTGGGCGCGCCGGCGCGGCGAGGCGCTCGGGACGCTCCTCGCCCGCGGCCTGCCCGACCGGCGCGACGAGAACTGGAAATACCTCGACCATGCTCTCCTTGCGGAGTACCCGTTCGACGCCGCACCGCGCGCTCCGGCGGACGCTGCCCGTCTCGCGCCTCTCCTGCTGCCGCTCGAAGGCGCCCGACGCATCGTGCTCGCCGACGGCCGCTTCGACGCGGCGCTCTCCTCGAACCTTGCCGCCTCGGGGCTGGAAGTCGCCGACCTCGGTCGCCTCCTCGAGCGCGATCCCGAGGCTGCCTTGAACCTGCTGCGCGCGCCGGGCACGGGTGCGGATGACCGCTATGCCCTTCTGGCCGACGCCTTCGCCTCAGGCGGCGTGCTCCTTCGCATCGCGGCAGGACGCCAGCTCGAGGAGCCGCTCTACCTCGTGCATCTCGCCACGGCCGCCGAACCCGCCGTCCACCAGACGCGCGTCGTCATCGAGGCAGGCGCGAATGCGCGCTGCACGCTCGTCGAGCATTTCGTGGCTGCCGGGGAAGCCGCCGTACTCGGAAATCTGGCGGCGGACATCGCGCTGGCCGAGGGTGCAGTCGTCTCTCACGTGCGCCTGCATCGGCACTCGGCCACCGCCGCCCAGGTCGAGACCTGGACCGCGCGACTCGCCGCGAAGAGCCGCTACGAGCAGCACCTGTTGGCGCTCGGAGGCCGGCTGCTGCGATCGAACCTGAGTCTCACGCTCGATGGCGCGGGCAGCGCCTGCCGGCTCGACGGACTGTTCCTCGCCGATAGCGATCGCCAGGTCGATCTCCTGACGCAGGTCGCGCACGCGGGCGCGGCAACGGAGACGATGCAGGACTATCGCGGCATCGCGGCCGGTCGCGGCCGCGGCGGCTTCAACGGCCGCATCACGGTGCAGCCGACCGCGCGCGGCGCGAACGCGAGCCAGTCGAGCCGCAATCTCCTCCTGACCCCGCTCGCGGAGATCAACGCACGGCCGCAGCTCGAGATCCTGGTGGACGAGGTGCAGTGCCGCCACGGAGCGACGACGGGCACGCTCGACGCCGACCAGGTCTTCTACCTCGTCTCGCGCGGCCTCGATCCCGCGGCCGCGCGGGCGCTCCTCACGTACGCCTTCTGCCGGGACGTGATCGGGCGAGTGCCGGTCGCGGCCGTGCGGTCGGCCGCCGAGTCGCTGGTCGCGGCTTCCCTGCCGGGTCGGGACCTGATTCGGGGGCTCGCCTGATGGCCGCCGTTCGCGAGCCGCTCGCACCCCTCGACGTCGCGCGCATCCGCGCCGACTTTCCCGTGCTCTCGCGCCGCATCCACGGGCATCCCCTCGCCTACCTCGACAACGCGGCCTCCGCCCAGCAGCCCACGGCAGTGATCGATGCCGTCGCCGACTACGCGCGATGCCACCACGCCAACGTGCACCGCGGCGTGCACACCCTGTCCCAAGAGGCCACCGCGCTGTACGAGGGAGCGCGCGAAAAGGTGCGCCGTTTCGTCAATGGCGCCTCGCCCGCCGAAATCATCTTCGTGCGCGGCACCACCGAAGCGATCAACCTCGTCGCGCAATCGCACGGCCGCGCGCGACTCGCGCCCGGCGACGAGATCGTGGTTTCGGAGCTCGAGCACCACTCGAACATCGTGCCCTGGCAGCTGCTCGCCGCGCAGACCGGAGCGCGGCTTCGGGTCGCGCCGATCGACCGCCGCGGCGTCGTCGACTTCGATGCCTACCGCCGACTGCTGGGTCCGCGCACGCGGATCGTGGCGCTCGCGCACGTCTCGAACGCGCTCGGCACGGTGCTGCCGCTTCCCGACTTCATCGGCCCCGCCCGTGAGCGCGGGATCACGACGGTCATCGACGGCGCGCAGGCCGTCCCGCACCTGCCCGTCGACGTGCAGGCGCTCGGCTGCGACTTCTACGCGTTCTCTGCGCACAAGATGTACGGCCCGACCGGCATCGGGGTGCTCTATGCACGCGAGGCCGTGCTTGCGGCGATGCCGCCGTGGCAGGGCGGCGGCGACATGATCCTGACGGTCTCCTTCCAGGGCTCGACCTGGAACCACCTGCCGCACCGCTTCGAGGCCGGAACCCCCAACGTGGGCGGCGCCGTCGGCCTCGGCGCGGCGATCGACTACCTCGAGCGGATGGGCCGCGCACGCGTTGCCGCGCACGAGCAGGACCTCCTCGAGCATGCGACCGCGCGCCTCACCACGATCGACGGGCTGACCGTCGTCGGCACCGCACCGGTCAAGAGCAGCCTCGTCTCATTCGCAATCGAGGGCGTGCACCCGCACGACCTCGGCACGGTGCTCGACGCGCGCGGAATCGCCGTGCGCACCGGCCACCATTGCGCGATGCCGGTCATGGAGTTCTTCGGCGTGCCGGCGACGACGCGCGCTTCGTTCGCGCTCTACAACACCCGCGAGGAAGTCGATGTCCTGCACGACGGCCTCGTGGACGCAATACGGATGCTGCGCTGATGGACCTCAACGACCTGTACCGCGACGTGATCGTGGACCATAACCGGAGCCCAAGGAACCGGGGGCGCCTGCCGCAGGCTTCTCGCCACGCGCAAGGCGACAACCCGCTCTGCGGCGACCGGCTGCGCCTCGACGTGGACCTCGACGGCGACGTCGTCCGGGACCTGCGGTTCGAAGGGAGCGGCTGCGCGATCTCGACGGCGTCGGCCTCGCTGATGAGTGAAGCCGTCAAGGGCAGGACACGCACCGAGGTCGCGGCGCTGTTCGACGCCGTGCACGCCATGCTGACCGGGGGCGGCGGCGATGCCGCGCGCCTCGGCAAGCTCGCAGCGCTCGCGGGTGTCGCCGAGTTTCCTGCGCGCGTCAAGTGCGCGAGCCTCTGCTGGCATACGCTGAACGCCGCGCTTGCCGGCAGCGCGCAGCCGGTGACGACCGAATGAGTGTGCGGCGGCCCGGACACGAGCCGATCGTCGTCAACCGCGACGTGCGGGCGGTGATCGTGCCGGCAGGCGTCGAGGTCAAGCTGAAAACCGGGACGGTCGGCTACATCACGCAGGCGCTCGGCGGCAGTTATACGGTTTACGTCGAGGGGAACCTGTTCCGCATCGCTGGCGTCGACGGTGACGCGATCGGGAAGGACTCCATCGAGCCGCCGGCACTGCCGGCCGGAGCCTCCGACGAGGACGTCGGCCGCGTCGTGTGGGACCAGCTGCGCACCTGCTTCGACCCGGAGATCCCGATCAATGTCGTCGACCTCGGGCTCGTCTACGACTGCGGCGTCACCCCGAATGCCGACGGCACCCGCGACGTCTCCGTCAAGATGACGCTCACCGCGCCTGGATGCGGCATGGGCGAAGTCCTGGTCGCCGATGTCCGCGACAAGCTGAAGCTGATTCCGACGATCCGCAACGCCGACGTCGAGCTGGTGTTCGACCCGCCGTGGAACCAGTCGATGATGTCGGAGGCCGCCCGGCTTCAGACCGGGATGATGTGACGCGAGCATCCGGCGGGCCGGTTTCGGGACCGCCGGATGCTCGCGTCAGCTCTCCCCGAGCGAAAGCAGCGTCGCGTTGCCGCCTACGGCGGACGTGTTGGTGGTGACGGTCTGCTCGGTCGCGAAGCGTGGCAGGTAGTGCGGGCCGCCGGCCTTCGGGCCGGTGCCCGACAACCCGCAGCCGCCGAACGGCTGGACGCCGACGACGGCGCCGATCATGTTGCGGTTCACGTACACGTTGCCGACGCGCGCGCGCGCCGCGACGCGCCGCGCGAGGCCGTCGATGCGCGTGTGAACGCCGAGCGTGAGCCCGTAGCCGGTCGCGTTGATCCGGTCCACGACCTCGTCGATCCGCGAGCCCTTGAAGCGGACGACGTGCAACACCGGGCCGAAGACCTCGCGCGTGAGGCGCTCGATGCCGTCGATCTCGACGGCCAGCGGCGCGAACCAGTGGCCGCGCGGGAGTCCGGCGGGCAGCCGCGCGCGGTGATGCCAGTCGCTGCCCTGGACGATGGCCCTGGAGTGCGCCTCGAGCGTCGTCTGCGCATCCGCGTCGATGGCCGGCCCCACGTCGCTCGAGAGGAGCGCGGGGTCTCCGATCGCCAGCGTGTCCATGACCCCGCCGAGGAGCTCCAGCACGCGCGGTGCGATGTCCTCCTGCACGAACAGGACACGCAGCGCCGAGCAGCGCTGCCCGACCGAGTTGAACGCGGAAGTGACGGCGTCGCTCACGACCTGCTCCGGCAGCGCGGAGCTGTCGACGAGCATGACGTTCTGGCCGCCCGTCTCCGCGATCAGCGCAGGCAGCGCCCCCTCGCGCGCCGCGAGGGACCGGTTGATGAGCTGCGCCGTCTCGGTGGAGCCCGTGAAGGCGACCCCGGCGATGCGCGGGTCACCGGTGAGCACCGGCCCGATGCGCGAGCCGCGGCCCGGAACGAAGTGCAGGACCTCGCCCGGTACTCCGCTCGCGTGCAGGAGGCGCACCATCGCCGCCGCGACGAGCGGCGTCTGCTCGGCGGGCTTCGCGATGACGCAGTTGCCCGCCGCGAGCGCCGCGGTCACCTGGCCGGTGAAGATCGCGAGCGGGAAATTCCAGGGACTGATGCAGGCGAACACGCCGCGGCCGCGCAGCGAGAGCCGGTTCGACTCCCCCGTCGGTCCGGGCAGCGCGAGCGGCCGGCCGAACGACTCCTCCGCGCGCGCCGCATAGTAGCGCAGGAAGTCGATGGCTTCGCGCACCTCTGCGATCGAGTCCGGCACCGTCTTGCCGGCCTCCGCCACGCAGATCGCGACGAAGCGCGCGGTCTCGCGCTCGAGGCGGTCGGCCGCGTCGCGCAGCATGCGCGCGCGCGCCGCGGCGGGCACGCGGTCCCAGTCCGGCTGCGCGGCCGACGCCATCTCGACCGCGCGCGCGGCGAGCCGCGCATCCGCATCGGCCGCTTCCCCGATCACGCGGCCGAGGTCCGCGGGCGAGCGGCACTCGCGGCGCTCACCGTCCATTTCCTCGCCGCCGATGATTGGCCGCGAGACGAGCGGTGCGGCGAATGTCGAGCTGCATGCTGCCGCGAGGTGGCGCTGCTCCGCGCCGTCGGCGAGGTTGACGCCCGCCGAGTTCGCGCGCTCGGCGCCGAACAGGCCGCGCGGCAACGCGATGCGCGCATGCGGGCCGCTGCCCGCGCGCTCGACGTCCGCGACCGGGTCGCCGACGACTTCGTCGACCGGCAGCGACTCGTCGACGATGCGGTTCACGAAGGAGGTGTTGGCACCATTCTCGAGCAGGCGCCGCACCAGGTACGGCAGCAGCTCCTCGTGCGAGCCGACCGGCGCATAGACGCGGCACGGCAGCGCGCGCCCGGCCGGGTCGGTGAGTTCGGCGTAAAGCTCCTCGCCCATGCCGTGCAGGCGCTGGAACTCGAACTCTCGACTGCTCGTCCGCGCGAGGTGGACGATCGAGGCGGCGGTGTGGGCATTGTGCGTCGCGAACTGCGGGTACACGCGCCGCGTGCCGTCGAACAGGATACGGGCGCAGGCGAGGTAAGCGACGTCCGTGTTGGCCTTGCGCGTGTAGACGGGATAGCCCGGCAGTCCGCGCTCCTGCGCTCGCTTGATCTCGCTGTCCCAGTACGCGCCCTTGACCAGCCGCAGGTTCAGCGTCCGGCCGGCCGCGTCGGCACGCCGCTGCAGGTAGCGGATCACGTCCGGAGTGCGCTTGGAGTACGCCTGCACGGCGAGGCCGAGCCCGTCCCATCCGGCGAGCCCGGGCGCTTCGAGCAGCCGGTCGATCAGGCGGATCTGCAGCTCGAGCCGGTCCGCCTCTTCCGCATCGACGGTGAGCGCAATGCCCGCGGACCTGGCCACCTGGGCGAGCGATTCGAGGCGCGGGCCCAGCTCAGCGATGACGTCGCGCTGGTGCCCATATTCGTAGCGCGGATGCAAAGCCGAGAGCTTCACTGAAACCGACGGCCAGCTGGCGGGCATGCTCCCCGGTTTTACGGAGCCGCCGACGGCCTCGATCGCGGCCCGGTATGAGTCCAGGTAGCGCGCCGCATCCGCCTCCGTGAGCGCCGACTCGCCCAGCATGTCGTAGGTGTGCCGGTAGCGGGCGCCCTCATCCGAGGACGCGCGTGCGAGCGCCTCGCCGATGTCGCGCCCCATCACGAACTGCCGGCCCATGATGCGCATCGCCTGCCGGAATGCGGTGCGCACGACCGGCTCGCCGAGCCGCGCCACGAGGCGGCGCAGGAAGGTGGCCGGGTCGCGCACCTCGATCTCGGAGTCGCGCACCAGCTTGCCGGTCAGCATGAGCCCCCAGGTCGAGGCATTGACGAAGAGCGAATCCGCCTCGCCGAGGTAGTCCGACCACTGGCCGATCGCGATCTTGTCCGCGATCAGCCGGTCGGCGGTGTCGGCGTCCGGAATTCGCAGCAGTGCTTCGGCGAGGCACATGAGCACGACGCCTTCCTGCGAGGCGAGCCCGTACTGCTGGAGGAAGGACTCGATCCCGGTCTTGCCCTCCCGGCGCACGCGCGCTGCGACGACGAGGTCGACGGCATCGCGGTGAATCGCCTCGCGGTCCGCCGCCGGAAGCCGCGCGACCGCGAGCAGCTCCGAGACGACCGTTTTCTCGTCGGCGAGGAAGCGCGCGTTGATGGCCTGCCCGGCCGCCGACTCGAACTCGCCGTCATCGGCGCGAAGGAAGCGGGGTGCGCGGCCGTCGCTCATCGGGAGATTCCAGGCGCCGCCCGCCGCTTGGCGAGGTAGTCGGCGAGGATCTGGCCGTGGTCGAAGATGAGCGGCGGCGATGCGTCCGGGTCGGTGACGATTACCGCAGCGGCGTCGTCGCCCGCGACCGGGTTGCCGGACGCCGTCGCGACGTAAACGATGGCGACCGAGTGGCCGCGCGGGTCCCGCGCCGGATCGGAATAGACGCCGAGGATCTCGCGAAGCGTCACCTCGAGTCCGGTCTCCTCGCGCGCTTCGCGCATCGCGGCGTGCTCGACCGTCTCTCCGATGTCCACGAATCCGCCCGGCAATGCGTGCCCCGGCGGCGGATGGCCGCGGCGGATCACGACGATAGGCCGTCCCGGACGGTCCTCGAGCTCGATCACGAGGTCAACGGTGATCTCCGGCGTGCGCGGCCGCGGCATCAGCGGCCGCCCCCGGCTCCGCCCGCGAGGTAGGCGCTGATCAGGCGCCGGCCAAGGTACAGGAGCGGGATCAGCGCGATCGCCATGGCCATCTTGTAGCAGTAGTTGACGGTGCCGACCGCGAGGAAGAGCGGGACCGGCCAATGCTGCGGCCCGATCACGAAGGCGATGTAGAGCACGATGAAACTGTCGACGAGCTGCGAGACCGCGGTGGAACCAGTGGCGCGGAGCCACACGTAGCGCTCGCCGGTCACGGCGCGTATGCGCTGGAAAATCGCGACGTCGATGAGCTGGCCGACGAGGAAGGCCGTGACCGACCCTCCAATCGTCCACAGGCCCTGGCCGAAGATGTTTGCGAACGCGGCCTGCATGTCGGGCACGCCCCGCTCTGCGCCGACCGTCACCCACCACTTCGCCGGGACGAGGCCGATGGCGACGTAGGCGAACAGGAAGGCGTAGACGATGAACGCGACGGCGAGCCAGGAGATGAGGCGTACGCCGCGGACGCCGAAGTGCTCGTTGATGACGTCGGTCATGATGAAGACGACCGGCCAGAGCATCACGCCGGCGGTGAAGGACAGCGAGCCGCTCTGCCCGAACAGCCGCCAGTCGAAGGGCGAGACGCCGAGCGTGTCCTCGAGCGCGAAGATCTTCACGCCGACGAACTCGGCGATGATGGCGTTCGTGACGAAAAGGCCAGTGAGCGTGATGAAGAGCCGCGCCTCGCGCGAAGCGACGATCGCGGCGGCGGCGCCCGAAGGGCCCGCGCCCTCGCGGACGGGTTGGTGCACGGATGCCATGGTTTACCGGCGGCGATTATACGGGGCCGGCCATGCGCGGCCGGTATAATCCGCCGCTGGCGCGCTCAGGACGGACGCATGGACCAGGCCCTGCTCGATCGGCTCGAATCGCAGACGGCGGAGCTCGCACGGACGGGCCTCTTCAAGCGCGAGCGCGTCATCGCCTCGCCGCAGGATCCCGTCATCCGCCTCGAGGACGGACGTGAGGTCCTGAACTTCTGCGCCAACAACTACCTCGGCCTCGCGCACCATCCCGCGCTCGCGGCCGCGGCGCATGCGGCCCTCGACCGATACGGCTACGGCATGGCCTCGGTGAGATTCATCTGCGGAACGCAGACAGTGCACCGCGAGCTCGAGCGGCGGGTGTCCGCCTTCCTCGGCACCGAGGATACGATCCTCTATTCCTCCTGCTTCGATGCGAATGGCGGGCTCTTCGAGACGCTGACCGACGAGCAGGACGCGATCATCTCGGACGCGCTAAACCACGCGAGCATCATCGACGGCATCCGCCTGTCCAAGGCGCGGCGCCTGCGCTACGACAACGCAGACCTCGGCCAGCTCGAGTCGCGGCTCGTCGAGGCCAAGGACGCGCGCACGCGCCTCGTCGTCACCGACGGCGTGTTCTCGATGGATGGCGTGATCGCGCCGCTCAAGGGCATCTGCGAGCTCGCCGAGCGGCATCGCGCGACGGTCATCGTCGACGACTCGCACGCCACCGGCTTCATGGGCGCTGGCGGGCGCGGCACTCACGAGCACTGCGGCGTGATGGGACGCGTCGACGTCCTCACCGGCACGCTCGGCAAGGCGCTGGGCGGCGCGAGCGGCGGATACGTCTCCGGGCGCGGGCCGATCGTCGCCTGGCTGCGCCAGCGCTCGCGTCCCTATCTCTTCTCCAACACGATCGCGCCCGTCGTCGCCGCGACGACACTGGCGGTGCTCGACCTCCTCGAGTCGGACCCGTCGCCGCGCCGGCGCCTCGCCGAGAACGCGGCATGGTTCCGCGCGCGCCTCGCGGCCGCGGGCTTCCGGCTCGTGCCTGGCGAGCATCCGATCATTCCCGTGATGATCGGCGATGCTGCCCTCGCGGTGCGCATGGCCGACCGCCTGCTGGAGCTCGGCGTGTACGCGGTCGGTTTCTCCTACCCGGTCGTCCCGATGGGCAAGGCGCGCATCCGCACGCAGATGTGCGCCGCGCACACGCGGCCGATGCTCGAGAAGGCGGCGGACGCCTTCGCCCAGGCGGGCCGCGAGCTCGGCGTCACCAGCCAGTGAGGCAGCGATGAAGGCATTGATCAAGTCTCGGCGCGAACCCGGCATCTGGCTCGGCGAGTTGCCGACGCCGGAGCCCGGGCCGAACGACGTGCTGATCCGCATGCGCAAGACGGCGATCTGCGGCACGGACATCCACATCTGGCAGTGGGACGCCTGGGCGGAGCGCACGATCCCGGTGCCGATGCAGGTCGGCCACGAGTACTGCGGCGAGATCGTCGCGCTCGGGAGTGAAGTCCGCGGCCTCTCGATCGGCGACCGCGTCTCCGGCGAGGGCCACATCACCTGCGGCCACTGCCGCAACTGCCGCGCGGGCCGCAGGCACCTGTGCCGGAACACTCAGGGCGTCGGGGTCAACCGCCCGGGCTGCTTCGCGGAATACATGGTGCTGCCGGCCTCGAACGTGTTCCGCCTGCCCGTGGGCATCAGCGACGAGATCGCCTCGATCCTCGACCCGCTCGGCAACGCGACGCACGCGGCGCTCTCCTTCAACATGGTCGGGGAGGACGTCCTCATCACGGGCGCCGGCCCGATCGGCATCATGGCGGTCGCCATCTCCCGCTTCATCGGCGCGCGGCACGTCGTCATCACGGACGTCAACGACTACCGGCTCGACCTCGCGCGGCGAATGGGCGCGACGCGCGCGCTCAACGTCAGGAGCGCGAAGATCGACGACACGATGCGCGAGCTCGGCATGGAGGAAGGCTTCGACGTCGGTCTCGAGATGTCCGGGAACGCCTCGGCTTTCCGGGACATGCTGCGCGCAATGCATCACGGCGGCAGCGTCGCCCTCCTCGGCATCCCGCCGGCGGAAGTCGCCATCGACTGGAACCAGGTGATCTTCAAGGGCCTCGTCATCAAGGGCATCTACGGACGCGAGATGTTCGAGACCTGGTACAAGATGGCCGCGATGCTGCAGAGCGGGCTCGACGTCAGCGGCGTCATCACCCACCGCTTTGCCTTCAACGACTACAACAACGCGTTCGAGACGATGGGCGGCGGCCAGTCCGGCAAGGTGATCCTCGACTGGGCCGCGTAGGGGACTGTCACCTTTGCCGGCTTTGCGGCAGAGGTAACTGTCCCCTCCTCACTCGACGCGGCAGGCGCAGAGGTACACCGGCCGCCCCTCCGCAGCCAGCGCCAGCAGCGCCCGCGCGCGATCGAGCGCCTGACCGATGCCCGGCAGCGGACTTTGGTGGGGCGCGACCGCGTCGACGGCAAACGCCGCGGTCCGGCGGAGCGATAGCGCGAGCTCGTCACGCCAGGACAGATCCTGCTCCATCCAGCGCACGTCGTATCCGTCCTCGAGCTTGGCGAGCTTCGCCGCCTCGGAGATCGCCGCGTCGATGTTCCCGAGCTCGTCGACGATGCCGGCCGCCTTGGCGTCGGCCCCGGTCCACACGCGACCCTGCGCGAGGCTGTCGATCTCATCGGGCCGGCGCTTGCGCGCCTCGGCGACGTTCTCGACGAAGGTGCGGTACGCGTGCTCCACGGAGGCCTGCAGGATCTCCTTCGCCTCCGGGCCCAGTCCGCGGTCGAGGTCGGTCTGGCCCGCGAGCTTCGTAGTGCCGAAGCCGTCGTTCGTGACGCCGATCTTGTCGAGCGTCCGCTGGAACGTCGGGATCACGGCGAAGACGCCGATCGAGCCCGTGATGGTCGTCGGCGACGCGATGATCTTGTCGGCGTCCATCGCGATGTAATAGCCGCCCGAGGCCGCGACCGTGCTCATCGAGGCGACGACGGGCTTGCCGGACTTGCGCAGCGCCTCCACTTCGCGGCGGATCACCTCGGAGGCCATGATGCTGCCGCCCGGGCTGTCGATGCGGAGCACGACCGCGCCGATGTCGTCGTCCTCTCGCGCCTTCCGCAGCAGCTTCGCGAGCGAGTCGCCGCCGACGATGCCCGGCGAGTGCTCGCCGTCCAGGATCTCGCCGGAAGCGACGATGATGCCGACCGCCTTGCCGCCGTGCTCGCCCATCGCCTGCTCCGAGCGAACATACGGGAGGTAGCCTTCCCAGTCGACCGCCGAGAAGCCGGTCTCGTCGTCCTCGCCGGCGACGCCGGCGACGATCGCCTCGAACTCGTGGCGCGTCTTCAGCCCGTCGACCAGGCCGCGCGCAAGCGCGTACTGCGCGAGATCGCCGCCCGTCGCGCGCACGCCCTCGGCCGCCTCGTCGGCGTACGCCTGGATCAGCCCCGGCTCGAGCTTCCGCGCGGCGCCGACGTCCGTCTTGTAAGCGTCCCAGAGCGAGCCGATCCAGACCGCGGCATCCTCGCGGTCCTCGGGCGACATGCTGCTGCGCGTCCACTCCTCGGGCGCCGACTTGTAGCTGCCCGCCTTGAAGACATTCACGTCCACGGCGAGCTTGTCGAGCGTGTTGCGAAAGTAGGTCCGGTAGTAGCCGTACCCCTCGAGCAGGACGTAGCCCATCGGGTCGAGGTAGACCTCGTTCGCCTGCGACGCGAGGTAGTACTGTCGCTGGGAATAGGACTCGCCGTAGGCGTAGACCTTCTTGCCGCTTTCCCGGAACCAGCGGATCGACTGTGCGAGGTCCTGCATCATCGGCAGGCCCGCGCCCTCGAGCCGATCGAGGTCGAGCACGAGCGCATGGATGCGGTCGTCATCGCGCGCCTGGTCGACGACATCGACGAGGTCGCGAAGGCGGGTTTCGCCGCGGTCGTCGCCGCCCACGCGCGACAATGCGCGGTCGAGCGGGTCGCCCGAGAGCTCTTCGACGACGCGGCCCTTCGGCGAGAGCACTAAAGCTGCCTTGTCGGGGAGGTAAGGAAGCTCGGACTGGCTCGCTGCGAGGAGGATTCCGAATAGGACGAGTAGCAGGATGAGGTGCAGGACCTTGCGCAGGCCGTCGAGGGCGTACCAGACGCCCTTCAGCACGGACCAGATCGCCTGCACCACGGCCATCGCGATCAGCCGCCGAGCTTTTCCTCGATGCGCGCGGACTTGCCGGAGCGGTCGCGGAGGAAATAGAGCTTCGCGCGGCGAACCTTGCCGCGGCGCTTCACTTCGATGTCCGCGATCGACGGGCTGTGCGTCTGGAACACGCGCTCGACGCCCTCGCCGTGCGACACCTTGCGCACGGTGAACGAGCTGTTGAGGCCGCGGTTGCGCAGGGCGATGACGACGCCCTCATAAGCCTGCACGCGCTCGCGGTCGCCCTCACGCACCTTGACGTGCACGACGACCGTGTCGCCGGGGCCGAGCTCCGGGAGCTTGCGCTTCATGGAGCGCGATTCGAGTTCCTGCATGATCTTGTTCATGGTCCGATTCCCGATTTCCGAGCCAATACCGATTCCGATCTCAGCGCGGCGGCTCGATGCCGGCCGCCCTGCAATACTCCTCGAGCAGCACGCGCTCGTCCTTCGACAGGCCGCGGCCCGCCAGCAGGTCCGGCCGCTTCAGCCAGGTCCGGCCGAGCGCCTGCATCAGGCGCCAGCGGCGGATCGCGGCGTGGTTGCCACCGAGCAGCACCGGCGGCACCGGCCGCCCGTCCCACACCTCGGGCCGCGTGTAGTGCGGCCAGTCGAGCAGCCCGTCGCCGAACGAATCCTCGGCCGCTGACGCCGCATCGCCGAGCACCCCGGGGAGCAGCCGCGCCACCGCGTCGATCACGACGAGCGCCGGCAGCTCTCCACCCGACAGCACATAGTCGCCGATCGACAGTTCCTCGTCGATCATCGCTTCGGCGACGCGCTCGTCGATGCCCTCGTATCGTCCTGCCACCAGGCCGAAGCCCGGTAATTCCGCGAGCCGGCGGGCCGTCCCCTGATCGAAGGCCGCGCCCTGCGCCGACAGGCCGATGACCGGCGATCCCGCCGGCAAACGGCCCTTGACTGCCGCGACCGCCTGCGCCAGCGGCTCCGCCTTCATCACCATGCCGGGCCCGCCGCCAAACGGCCGGTCGTCAACGGTCCGGTGCGGATCATCGGTGTGGCCGCGCGGATTCTCGAGTCCAACCTCGAGCTTGCCCGCAGCAATCGCGCGTCCCAGCACCCCGGCGGCGAGACCCGCCTCCACAAGCGACGGAAAGAGCGTCACGACCTCGATCCGCATCACTCAAAACTCCGCGTCCCAGTCGACGGTGATGCGGCGCTTCGCCACATCGACCCGCAGAAGCTGCCCCGGCCCGACCGGCAACCAGCGCTCCCGCTCGCCGACCACGACCATGACGGCGTTCGCCGGCAGGTCGATGAAATGGCCCACACGGCCGAGGCCGATGCCCTCCGTGTTCACGACCTCGAAGCCCACGAGGTCCGCGCGGTAGTGCTCGCCGGGCTTGAGGCCCGGCAGCTCATCGCGATCGACCCACAGCTCCGGCTTGCCGAGTGCGACGGCCGCGTCGCGATCGTCGATGCCATCCAGCCGGACCACGAAAACCTTGCCGTGCGGACGGCTCTCAGCGGGCCTCAGCTCGCGCGCCGCATGCCCGGGTGCATCGGCCCGCCAGCGCGAAAACTCGAGGATCTGCGCGGGAGGGTCGGTGAAGGACTCGACCTTGAGCCAGCCTTTCACGCCGAACGGGCCCGTGACGCGCCCGAGCACGACCCGTGTCACCGGAATCGCGCGAGCGGCCGCCCGCTCAGGCCGCCGCTTGCTTCCTCGCCGCCGAGACGAGCGTGCGCACGCGGTCCGACATCGTCGCGCCGGTGCCGGTCCAGTACGTGATGCGACCGAGGTCAAGCTCGAGCTTCTTGTCCTTGCCGCGCGCGACGGGATTGAAGTAACCCACCTGTTCGAGCACCGTCCCGCCCTGCCGCTTGCGGCTGTCGGTGACGACGACGTGATAGAAGGGCGAGTTCCTGCCGCCGCGGCGCGTCAGTCGGATCGTGACCATCGATTGAGTTCCTCGCAGCCTCGCTGCGTCAGTTTTGCAGGGCTTCCGGCCCCGTCAAAGAGCCGCGCATTCTACTCAAATAGCCCGGCAAATGAAAGGCTTAAGCCGAGCGCACTGCAGGGCTCACCGCGGGCCCCGACCGCCCGGAAACTGGTTCGCGACGCCCCGCATGAGCTTGGCGATGCCTCCACCCTTCATCCGCTTCATGACCTTCTCCATCTGCATGAATTGCTTCAGGAGACGGTTCACTTCCTGCACCTGGACCCCGGCGCCGGACGCGATCCGGCGCTTGCGCGACGCTGCAATGATCGCCGGTCGCCGCCGCTCGCCCGGAGTCATGGAGTCGATGATGCCTATCTGGCGGCGGATGGCGCCCTCGTCCACATGGGCGAGCGCGCCGGGTGGCAACGCCTGGCTCGGCAGCTTGGAAGCGAGCGCCTGCAGCCCGCCCATCCGGCTGAACTCCGCGAGTTGCCCGCGGAGGTCCGTGAAGTCGAAGCCCTTGCCCTTCGTCAGCTTGGCCGCGAGTTTCGCAGCCTTCTCATGGTCGGCCGTCGTCTGCACCTGCTCGATCAGGGAGAGGACGTCGCCCATGCCGAGGATGCGCGACGCGACGCGCTCCGGATGGAAGGATTCGAGCGCCTCGGTCTTTTCGCCGGTGCCGACGAACACGATGGGCTTCCCGGTGACGTGTCGTACGGAAAGCGCGGCGCCGCCGCGCGCGTCGCCGTCGGCCTTCGTGAGGATCACCCCGGTGAGGTCGAGCGCGGCATTGAAGCTTCGCGCGGCCTGCACGGCGTCCTGGCCCGCCATGCTGTCGACGACGAACAGGCGCTCGGTCGAGCCGAC
>Ga0075433_10000055_pt1 | contig 48950 bp, 48 predicted proteins | sample RhiMethybrSRZTD2_FD_75299 | JGI IMG/M metagenome (GOLD analysis project Ga0075433, IMG submission 75299) | Populus rhizosphere microbial communities from Tennessee, USA - Rhizosphere MetaG P. TD hybrid SRZTD2 | ecosystem: Host-associated > Plants > Roots > Rhizosphere > Soil | place: USA... | reverse complement strand
GTGCCCGGCAACGAGCGCGCGGTCAACGAGACGATCGACCGGATCTACGAGATCGGCGCTACGGTCGTGACCGCCAAAGACGCGCCGATCCACGCCTCCGGGCACGGCTGGCAGGAGGAGCTGAAGCTGATGCTCAACCTGACCAAGCCGAGATACGTGCTGCCCGTGCACGGCGACCACAAGCGGTTGCGACTGCACGCCGAGCTGGCCCACTCGGTGGGGGTCGACCCCGAGAACGTCTTCCAGGGACGCAACGGGCTGGCGCTGGAGATCGACGAGAGAGGCGCCCGCTTCGGCGAGGACGTCCACACCGGAGTGATGTTCGTCGACGGGGTGAACATCGGCGAGCCCGACGACGCCGCGCTGCGCGACCGGCGCGAGATCTCCGCCGACGGAATCTTCATCGTTGTCGCGACGATCGCGGCCGACGACGGCAGCGTCGTCGCCGACCCCGAGGTGATCTTCCGCGGCGTCGCCTTCCTCGAGGAGGCCGATGCCCTGGTCGAGGAGCTGCAGGACGTGATCGAAGACTCGCTCGAGGACGCTGCCGATGCCGGCACGCGCGAACTGCACCTGATCCAAGAGGACCTGCACGACGCCGTCGGGAAGTTCGTCTACGAGCGACTCCGCCGCCGCCCGATGATCCTTCCCGTCGTCGTCGAGGTCTGAGGAAGTTAGACCCGCCGGGGCGGTGTTGGGGGAGAGCCCCGGCGGGTCTGTGTGTCTCGTCCGCGGGGGAAGCTAGGGGAGGGGTCTAAAGCCGCCTTAAATCGGACCCTGAAGAGGGCGCCGCTCCGGGGGGAGTCGGTCGTTTCGACCGTGCCGCCGTGCGATGTGGCTACAGCGCGGACTATTGCGAGACCGAGCCCGGTGCCGGGGGCGGCCGTGACATCGGCGCGGCCGTTGCCGCGGACGAAGCGGTCGAAGATGGCGTCGCGCTGCTCGGGTGGGATGCCAGGACCGTCGTCGGCGACTTCGAGCACGGCGTCGCCGTCCTCCGTTCGCAGGGCGAGCTCTATGTGGGAGCCGGGGGGCGTGTGGTGGGCGGCGTTGTCGAGCAGGTTGATGACCATCCGGTGCAGCTCGTCGGGGTTTCCATCGACGAAGATCGGCCGGCCGTTGTCGACGCTCAGTTCGCGGTCACCCATCACCGGCGCCACTTCGGCCGCGGCGTTGCCGGCAATCTCCGCGAGGTCGCAGCGCCGTTGCTCTCCCATCCGCCCGGCGTCGGCCCGGGCGAGCAGAAGCAGGTCGGCGACCAGATGGCTCATCCGCTTCGAGGAGCGGAGCGCCGAGTCGACCATCTCGCGGTCCTCGTCCTGTCCGGGCGCCGCCAGGGACGCCTGCAGCAGCTCGAGATTGGCCAGGACGCTGGTCAGCGGGGTTCGCAACTCATGCGAGGCATCCGCGACGAACTCGCGTTGCTTCTGCATCGCGCCCTCGCGCTCTGCCCGTGCCGCGTCGAGCGAGCGCAGCATCTGCTCCAGGGTGCGAGCCAGCTCCCCGACTTCGTCGTCGGCCTTCGGCTCGGGCATGCGGCGGGAGGGGTCGCGGGTCTCGGCGATCTCTCTTGCCCGGGCGGTGAGGGACGCGACCGGGCGCATCGCGCGGTCGGCGATCGCCAGCCCCGCGAGGGCTGCCAGCAGGGTGCCGATCAGGACGCCGCCGGCGATGAAGAGCCAGAGCCGGTTGATCGTCGAGTCGACGTGTTCGAGGCTGCGGCCGTACTGGACGTAGCCGGTCGGAGCGCCGCTGTCGTCGCTGATCTGCGCGGTCGCTACGCGCATCCCTCCGTGCGTTGAGAGGCCGGAGGTGGGCGGCCCGAGGGCAAGGGCCCCGTCGCTCTGTCTGAGCAGATTGCCGTTCACGTCGAAGATGCGTGCGGAGGCGTCATCCGGAAGCACGAAATCGTTGAGGTGCGGGACGCGGATCGCCAGGGGGGTGGGGGTATAGACGATTCGCACCTCGGCGGCGAGGGTTTGGACTGCACCTTGAACCTCGCCGTTGAAGTCGCTGCGGATCCGCTCGGTGGCGAGTCGACCGATCACCGCGCCGAAGATCAAGAGGATCGCGAGGGTCAGACCCGCTGAGGCGGCTGCGAGGCGCCAGCGGACCGGCCAATTTCCCGGGCGGAGCCGGCCGCGGCGCACCCCTACTCCTTCAGCACGTAGCCGGCGCCGCGCTTGGTGTGGAGGAGGCGGGGCTCGCCGCCGGCCTCCAGCTTGCGGCGCAGGTTGGAGATGAAGACGTCGATCGTGTTGGTCGCCGCCATTGGGTCGTAGCCCCAGACCTCGTCGAGCAGGCGCTCGCGCGAGACGACCAGGCGCTCGTTGCGCATCAGGTGCTCGAGCAGCTCGAACTCGCGGTTGGTCAGCTCGATCTCGCGCTCACCGCGGCGCACCTCGCGGGTGTCGGGATTGAGCTGGAGGTCGCTGACGCTGAGCGACGCCGAGCCGCGCGGCGGGCGGCGGCGCAGCAGCGCCCTGATCCGCGCCAGCAGCTCCTGGCGCTCGAAGGGCTTGACCAGATAGTCGTCGGCGCCACTGTCGAGACCCTCGACGCGGTCCTCGGTCTCGGCGCGGGCGGTCAGCATCAGGATCGGCACGTCGCCGTCGGCGCGCAGCTGGCGACAGACTTCGACGCCGTCGAGACGGGGCAGTCCCAAGTCCAAGACGACCAGGTCGGGGACGAATCCGGCCGCCACGTCGAGCGCTTCGATGCCGTCGGCCGACGTCTTCACCTCGTAGCCCTCGTTGCGCAGCGATCGGCGCAGGACGTCGGCGATCTCCACGTCGTCTTCGACGACCAAGACGCGGCCACTTTCGGCGAGCATGCGTCGATAGTAGCCCGCCGTTCCCTGCGGCCCATGCTGCTTTTAGCGCGAATTTATGCGCAGGGCTGGCCATACGGGCGTCGAACGGAGTGCCTATGTTCGTGCGTAGAAAGCGCGGTAGAGTCGCGCGCCGGTCCAGAGCCAAATCCCGCAGGCCGCGTATGCCGCGGCCCCACCTGCCGGATGGGATTCAGCAGCGGCATCTGGATCTGATCGGGCTGTTCCTCATCGCGACTGGGGTCTTCCTGACCTTCGTGCTCTTCTTTGGCTGGGATGGGGGGAAGGTCGGGTACGGGTTGGACACCGCCCTCACCTACTTGCTTGGGGAGGTTGGGGCGCGGATCGTCACCGTTTTGATGCTGGTGGTCGGTGGGTTGCTGGTGACCGGGACTTCGATCTCCTCTCTCTTCAGGGGCATTGGCAGGGGGTTGCGTCGAGTGTTCGTCGGTGGGCGGGATCTAGCTCAGACCGCGGTCAAGAGCAAGCGGGAGGAGAAGACGTACGCGTTCGAGACCCAGGCCGGGGCGACGGATGTGATGAGCGCCTATCCCGAAGAGGACGAGTTCGAGCCGACGGTTGCCATCGCCGAAGGAGACGACGCCGACGAAGAGCCGGAGCCTGTCACCGAGGACTTTCACCTGGAGGCTCAGGAAGTTGAGGTCCAGGGCGAGGAGGGGCTCGGCGTCGGCACCGACTCCGTCTCCAAGCAGGCCGCTCTCACTCCTATGGGCAGCAAGCGCGGGGTCACGACTTCCGAGGAGATCGACTACCGGCCGCCCCCTGCCAAGGCCCTGGAGAAGGGTCGCGCCGACAGAGGGCCCGACCCGCGCGATCACGACGCGATCGGCCGCAAGCTGGTCGAGACGCTCGGGCACTTCGGGGTCGAGGCGAAGATCGTCGGCATCGTCAGTGGCCCCCACGTCTCCCGCTACGAGCTGCGCCTCGCCCCCGGCACCAAGGTGAAGAAAGTCACCGAGCTGGCGAACGACCTCGCCTACGCGCTCGCCTCCACCGACATCCGCATCCTCGCTCCGATCCCCGGTAAGCAGGCGGTCGGCGTCGAGGTTCCCAACACCCGGCGCCGCATCGTCCGGCTCGGCGACATTTACGCCGGACGGCCGGAGAAGACCTCGCCGCTGGTTGCCTGGCTCGGCAAGGGCATCGACGGCAACCCGGTCTGGACCGATCTGGCGAAGATGCCCCACGTCCTCGTCGCCGGCACCACCGGCTCGGGCAAGTCCGGCTGCGTCAACGCGATCCTCTCCTCCATCCTCATGCAAGCCTCGCCGAACGACGTGCGCTTGGTCCTGGTCGACCCCAAGCAGGTCGAGCTGAACCACTACGAGCACGTCCCGCACCTGCTGACGCCGGTCGTCACCTCGCCGCGCCTGGCGGCCAACGTGCTGGCCAACCTGATCGGCGAGATGGAGAGCCGCTACGGGATCATGGGCGAGGCGCGCTGCCGCAACCTGAGCGAGCTGAACCGGGCGCGGGCCAAGGCGGGAGAGGCGCCGCTGCCGCACATCCTCTGCGTGATCGACGAGCTGGCCGACCTGATGATGGTCGCCCCGGCCGAGGTCGAGGACTCGATCATCCGCCTCGCTCAGAAGTCGCGCGCCACCGGCATCCACCTGGTGCTGGCGACGCAGCGCCCTTCGACCGACATCATCACCGGCACGATCAAGGTCAACATCCCAGCCCGGATCGCCTTCGCGGTCTCCTCCCAGACCGACTCGCGGGTGATTCTCGACCAGGGTGGGGCGGAGGCCCTGCTCGGCCAGGGCGACATGCTGTTCCGCGGCGCCGGCACCTCGAAGCTGCAGCGCATCCAGGGGGCGTTCATCACCGAGGACGAGATCGCCAGGATCACGACCCACTGGGCGAAGCAGGGCGAGCCGGAATTCGAAGCCGAGCTGCTCGAAACCCGGGAAGAGGTTCCCGGCGAGGGGGTCGACGACGACTTCGACCCCGACAGCGACGACCTGCTCGACGAGGCGATCCGCCTGGTCGTGCAGACCGAGACCGCTTCGGTCTCCATGATCCAGCGGCGGCTGCGGGTCGGTTACACGCGGGCCGGGCGATTGATTGACATGCTCGAACGGCGCGGGGTGATCTCCGGCTATGAGGGGTCCAAGCCGCGCCAGGTGCTGATCACCGAAGCCGACTTGTCGCGGGTGTTGGGGCCGGAAACGCCCGGTGCATCGGCGCCCGAAGTCGACGCCGAGCCGATCGGGGTCGACGCAGAGAACGGCGCATAGTCCAGATTTTTTGCGCTAAAGCGGCGCGAGAGGCCACAATAGGCGGGTGGAGACTGGGATCGGAGCCACCCTTCGCGATGCTCGGAATCGGCGCAAGATCGACCTTTCCGAGGTCGAGGCGGCGACCAAGATCCGGCTCCGCTACCTGCGGGCGATCGAGAACGACGAGTGGGACGTGCTGCCCGGCAGCGCCTACACGCGCAGCTTCATCCGCACCTATGCGTCATATCTGGGGCTCGACGGGGATCGGTTGGCGGACGAGTACAGACGCCAGAGCGGCGAGGTGCCGCCGGGGGAGCGGCTACCGCGCCCCGAGCCGGTCGTCGCATCCGGCCAGTTCCGGGGAGGGGGGCCGATACTGTCGCGGGGCGCTTGGGCGGCGATCGTCACCTTCGCGCTGATCGCGGTGCTGGTCGTCGTCGGGTTGTCGGGCGGGGACGAAGATGGCTCTCCCGGCAGGGCGGCCTCCGCCAAGCCCGGCAAGAAGCACCAGGCCCAGCAGGGGACATCTCAGGCCCAGGAGATCAAGTCCAGCGTCTCGGTGCGACTGGCCGCCAATGCGGAGGTCTGGGTCTGCCTGCTCGATGCCGATGGACAGGCGCTGGTCAACGGCCAGATCCTCACGGCGGGGGCGGAGGAGGGACCCTTCCGATCCGATAGCTTCACGGTCTCCTTCGGCAACGGAGAGGTATCGATGCAGGTCGACGGACAGCAGGCGAGCATCCCGGAGACGGCCAGCCCGATCGGGTACTCGATCGACGGGGATGGCGAGCTGACGCAGCTGTCGGAAGCCGAGAGGCCCACCTGCACGTGAGCGCGGTTCGGGCGGGGATCGTTGTAACGGGAACCGAGGTCCTGACCGGGCGGATCGCCGACCGCAACGGGCCCTGGCTCTCCGAGCGGTTGGCCGAGCTGGGCGTTGACGTCGCCCACATCCTGGTGGTCGGCGACCGCCCCGACGACCTCGAAGCGGCGCTGCGCTTCATGGCGGCGGAGGGAATGGACCTGATCGTCACCTCCGGCGGGCTCGGCCCGACCGCCGACGACCTCACCGCGGAGATCGTCGGCGGCTTCACCAGCCGGGAGATGGTTCTCGATGAAGAGATGGAGGGGAAGATCGCCGCGATCCTGCGCGGCTTCGCGCGGCGCTTCAACTTCGACGAGGAAGCGGTGATGGCCGCCAACCGCAAGCAGGCGATGGTGCCGGAGGGGTCAATCCCGCTGGACCCGGTCGGGACAGCGCCAGGGTTGGTGGTGCCCGCCGACGACCGCGTCGTGATCGTCCTGCCTGGCCCGCCCCGCGAGCTGCGGCCGATGTGGCCGGTGGCGATCGAGTCGCGTCCGGTGCAAGCGGTTCTCGCCCGCGCGACACCGCTGCACGCCTACACGCTGCGGATGTTCGGCATTCCCGAGTCGGAGATCGCTAAGAGCCTGCGCGAGATCGAAGCCGAGGGGGTAGAACTTTCGGATGTGGAGATCACCACCTGCCTGCGGCGGGGGGAGATTGAGGTCGACGTGCGTTACCGGGCCGAGACGGGGGGCGTGGCGGAGGCGGTCAGGGCGGGCTTGATCGAGCGCCACCCGCGTCACCTGTTCAGCGCCGACGGGGAGACGATCGATTCCCAGGTGGCGCGCCTGCTGCAGGGGCGGAGCCTCGGCCTGGCCGAGTCGTGCAGCGGCGGCCTGCTGGCAGCGCGGATCACCGACCTTCCCGGCGCCTCCGCCTATTTGGCAGGGGGTGTCGTCGCTTACTCGAACGAGGCCAAGGTGGAACTGTTGGGAGTCGATCCGGGGCTGATCGAAGAGCATGGGGCGGTTTCCCCGCAGGTGGCAGAGGCGATGGCAATCGGTGCGCTGGAGCGCTTCGAAGCCGATGTCGCGGTTTCGGTGACGGGGATCGCTGGGCCCGACGGAGGCACCGCGGAGAAGCCGGTCGGCTACGTCTGCTTCAACGCCCGTCTCTCCGACGGCACGAGCATCGCCCGCGAGCCGGTCATCCCGGGCGGGCGTGAGGACATCCGCGAGCGCTCGGCGCTGGTCGGCATGCACCTGCTGCGCATCCTGCTCAGCGGGGCCGAAGCGCCGCTCTAGGCGGGGGCTGGGCGGGGGCTGGGCGGAAGTCGCGCTTCGGGCGCAGAACATTGACGCCTCTGGCGCACTCTCGTCTTGTGACACGCGTCTTGCGGGCCTAGCTTGGGCGTCCGATTGCCCCTCTACCTTCCGGAGATCATGGCTACAGACAAGAAAGCGAACCTGAAGGACGCCTCGGCCAAGGACGCCAAGGCCAAGGACGCCGCCCTCGAGGCGGCGGTGACCCAAATCGAGCGGGATTTTGGCCAGGGCGCGCTGATGCGCCTCGGGGCCGACGCCACAGTGAGAGTGGATGCGATTCCGACCGGGGCGCTGGCGCTCGACCTGGCCCTGGGCATAGGCGGCGTTCCGCGCGGACGGATCGTTGAGATCTTCGGCCCGGAGTCATCGGGGAAGACGACGCTGGTCAACCACATCATCGCCGAGGCGCAGTCGCGCGGCGGCGTCTGCGCCTTCATCGACACCGAACACGCGCTGGACCCGGTCTACGCGCGGGCGATCGGCGTCGACACCGACGAGCTGCTCGTCTCCCAGCCCGACTTCGGTGAGCAGGCGCTGCAGATCGCCGACCGTCTGATCGCCTCCGGCGCCATCGACGTGGTCGCGATCGACTCTGTGGCGGCGCTGACGCCGAAAGCCGAGCTGGACGGGCAGATCGGCGACCAGACGGTCGGCCTCCAGGCTCGCCTGATGTCGCAGGCGCTGCGCAAACTCGCCGGCAACCTCAACCGCACCAACACGGTCTGCATCTTCACCAACCAGATTCGCGAGAAGATCGGCGTCCAGTTCGGCTCGCCGGAGACGCAGCCGGGTGGCCGGGCGCTGAAATTCTATGCCTCGCAGCGACTCGACATTCGCCGGATCGAGACCCTCAAGGAGGGAACCGAGGCGGTCGGCAACCGGGTGCGCGTCAAGGTCGTCAAGAACAAGGTCGCATCGCCATTTCGTCAGGCCGAGTTCGACATCGAGTACGGGGTCGGCATCTCCCGCGAGGGCGGCCTGCTCGACTTCGGGATCGAGCATGACCTGGTCCAGAAGTCGGGCTCCTTCTTCTCCTACGGGAAAACGCGACTCGGACAGGGGCGTAACAACGCAAAACAGTTCCTCGTCGAGAACACGGATATCGCCACCGAGATCGAAACAAAGATCCGCGCCAAGTTGGGGATCGACGGCAGAGGCAAGGCTGCGCCAGACATCGCTCCGGCGCCCGATGCGGAAGCCGCCAAGCAGGCCGCGTAGCGCCACTCGCAGTCATTAGGATTCTCGCCTCGTGAGCAACGGCGACCTCTTCTATGTCTGCGGGATCATTCTCGCCATCTCGGCGGTGGCGCTGACCTTCGTCGGCCTCCGCTCCGAGAAGTTCCCCGGCAGAGCCTTCCCGCTCGTGGTCCTCTGGTTCGCGCTCCTGGTCGGCGGGGCGACGACCTTCGCCGTCATGAACGCCAGGGACGAGGAGAAAGCCAGAGCGGCTGAGCTCGCCGAAGCGAATGAGCAGTTCACCACCGAGGAGAGCGGCGGTATCCCGAGCGGCGGCGAGGCGCCGGCGAAACCAGCGGCCCAGGGCCCTGGGAGCACTCTGAAACTGGCTGCCGACCCGACTCAGATCGCCTTCAATACCAAGAAGCTCACCACCAAGCCAGGCAAGGTGACGATCGACTTCACCAACCCGGCGACGATCGAGCACGATGTGGCGATCGAGCAGGATGGCAAAGAGCTCGCCGTTTCCGCCCTGATCACCAAAGGAAAGACTTCGGTCAGCGCTGAGCTTGCCCCCGGCACCTATACCTTCCTTTGCACCGTGCCTGGTCACGCCGAGGCCGGTATGGAAGGCACGCTGACGGTGCGATAGCCGGCCTCAGTACCCTGCGGTGGATGGGGAAGCGGTACCACGTCACCACGTTTGGCTGCCAGATGAACGTGCACGACTCCGAGCGCATGCAGGGGATGTTGGAGTCGCTCGGCTATGAGAGGGCGGCCCGCCGCGAGGAAGCCGATCTGATCCTCTTCAACACCTGCTCGATCCGCGAGTCGGCCGACAACCGCTTCATCGCCCACCTGGGGGAGGCGAAGCGGCTGAAGTCCGAGGATCCCGAGCGGGTGGTCGGCGTCGGCGGCTGCTGGGCGCAGTCGGTCAAGGACGAGGTCTTCCAGCGCTTCCCCTTCGTCGACGTCGCCTTCGGCCCCGGGCAGATCCATAAGCTGGCCGAGTTCCTCAACTCCGACTCGTTGAGCGCCCAGGGTTACTTCGAGTTCGAGGACTTCTCCGGTCATCTGCCGACCCGGCGTGAGCGCGAGTTCCAGGGCTGGCTTCAAATCTCCCAGGGCTGCAACTGCCGCTGCGCCTATTGCATTGTCCCCTCGACGCGGGGGCAAGAGGTCAGCCGCGACCCAGCCGAGCTGATTGTCGAAACGGAGGCCTTGGCGGCTGACGGGGTGCGCGAGATAACCCTGCTGGGGCAGAACGTCAATAGCTATGGGCGGGACCTGCCGAAAGAGAGCCGGATCAGCTTCGCCGAGTTGCTGGCTCGGGTCGACGCGGTGGAGGGGATCGATCGCATCCGCTACACCAGTCCGCATCCCAAGGACATGAAGGAGGACGTGATCCGGGCGCACGCCGAGCTGCCCGCCCTTTGCGAGCACATCCACCTGCCGCTGCAATCGGGGTCGAGCGCGATCCTCAAACGGATGCGCCGCACCTACGACCGGCAGCGCTACATGGACCGCGTCGCGCTGATCCGCGAGCACGTCCCGGACTGCGCGATCACCACCGACGTCATCATCGGCTTCCCCGGCGAGACCGAGACCGACTTCGAGCAAACGCTGGAAGTGGTCGACGAGGTCGGCTACGACGGCGCCTTCACCTTCGTCTTCTCGCCGCGGCGCGGAACCGAGGCGGCCATCATGGAGGAACAGGTGCCACACTCGGTTAAGCGGGAGCGGATGGAGCGCTTGGTCGAGTTGGTACAGAAGCGGGCGACCGAGCGGGCGCAGCGGTTCGTGGGGCGGGAGATGGAGGTGCTGGTCGAGGGTCCAAGCCGTACCGATCCGACCCGCTTGCGAGGCAGGATCCGCCATAACAAGACAGTGAACTTCGATGGGACAGCCGCGCCGGGGGAGATGGTCCAGGTGCAGATCTCCGCAGCAACCTCCGCAACCCTCAACGGCACAGAACTCCTACTTTCTCGAATCCCCTGAAAGTTCTTGCCATTTTCGGACCCACCGGAGTCGGCAAGACCGGTGTGGCGATTGCGGTCTCAGAACTCCTCGAAGAGGAGGCGGTGGCGATTTCCTGCGATGCGTTGCAGGTGTATGAGGGGCTTGGGACGCTGACGGGGGTCGCCACTCCCGCTGAGAGGGAGAAGCTTGAGCATCGGTTGGTCGAGTTCGTGTCCGTTACCCAGCCCTTTTCCGTTGGCGACTACATGTCCTTGGCGCATGCCGAGATCGACGGGGCGCTTGGGGCGGGGCGGCGGCCGATTGTGGTGGGGGGGACTGGGCTGTACCTGCGGGCGGCGTTGGCGGAGTTGTCGCTGGTGAAGGTGCCGCCGGGGACGGAGGACTCGGAATTGTGGTCGGAGGAGACGCGGCATCCGACTCTGACCGTCGGGCTCAATATGGAGCGTCACCTGCTGTATGAACAGATCGACGCCCGGACCGAGGCGATCGTCGTCGGCGGGGCCGCAGAGGAAGTGCGGCGAGCCGAGGAGGCGGGACCGTCGCGGACGGCTCGCAAGGCGCTCGGTTTCGACGAGCTGCTCGGGGGCGACATCGAGCGGATGAAGCGCCGCTCTCGCAACTACGCCCGTCGCCAGCTCACGTGGATGCGCAAGATGCCGAACGTCCACCGGATCGACCGCACCGGCCGCACTGACGAGGACGTCGCCGCCGAAATCGTCGCTGCCCTGAGTGCGAGTGGCGAGTTTTGATGCCTATAGGGTCATCAACTCGCCAATCGCGCTCTAAATAGGCTGGTGGTGTGAGATTCGAGAAGTGGCAGGCGCTTGGGAACGACTATTTGGTCCTCGAGGCCGACCAGCTTCCGTGGGAGCTGACGCCGGTGCGGGTCCAGCGGCTCTGCGATCCGCACTTCGGAGTTGGCTCCGACGGGGTGCTGCTGCTCTCGCGCAGCGACGATCATGCTTACGTCGCCGAGCTGAAGATCTTCAATCCCGATGGCTCCGAGGCGGAGCTGTCCGGCAACGGGGCGCGGGAGGCGATTCTCTACCTGCGCCGCCACGGCTGGACCGGCGAGGACACGTTCTCGATCCTCACCGCGGCCGGCCTGATCACGCCGACGATCACCTCAGAGCGGACCTGCACCGTTGACATGGGCCGGGCCGCGACCGAGTCGAAGGACTATCCCTCGGGCAGAGCGGACGGCAAGGGAACGCTGAGCGCCGGCGGTCGCGAGTGGGCCTTCCAGCACGTCTCGATCGGCAACCCGCAGTGCGCGATCGAGGTCGGCGATGAGGTCGAAGGCCTCGCCATCGCCGCGATCGGTCCCGAGATCGAGGGCCATGAGCTGTTCCCTAACCGCACCAATGTCTCCTTCTTCCGCGTCGACGGCAACCGGGTGCGGGCGCGGATCTTCGAGCGGGGGGTAGGGGAGACGCTCTCCTCGGGGACCGGCGCCAGCGGCGCCGCGATCGCCGCCTTCATCGGAGGCGCTCCGAGCCCGATTACGGTCGAGCTGGACGGCGGCGAGCTGGAGGTCGAGATCTCCGACGACCTCGACGTGCGGCTGACCGGTTGGGCCGAGCCGGTCTGCGCCGGTGAGCTTTCGCCCGAGCTACTGCGGGCGCTCGCCGACCTTTAGGGTTTCGCACCCATGGCCGGCGAGACGACCAAGAGCCCGATCACGGCGCCCTCCAAGCGCCTGGAGGCGATGCCTCCCTACATGTTCGCCGAGCTGGAGCGGCGCGTCGCCGAGAAGCGCGCCGCCGGGATCGACGTGATCAGCCTCGGGATCGGCGACCCCGACGAGCCGACCTACCCGCACATCGTCGAGGCGATGCAGGCGGCGGTCGCCGACTCGGCCAACCAGAAGTACCCCAGCAACCGCGGCAGGGCCGAGTTCCGCGAAGCCTTTGCGGAGTTCTACGACGAGCGCTTCGGAGTCGAGATCGACCCCGAGAGCGAGGTGATCCCGGCGATCGGCGCCAAGGAATGCATCTACAACCTTTGCTTTGCCTTCCTCGACCCCGGCGGCGTGGCGCTCGCCTCCGACCCCGGCTACCCGGTGTACACGGGCGGGCCGATCCTCGCCGGGGCCACACCCGAGCTGCTGCCGCTGGTTCCCGAGCTGGGCTTCGCCCCCGACCTCAGCGCCGTCCCCGCCGAGATCGCCGCCAGGGCCCGCCTGATGTTCCTCAACTACCCGAACAACCCGAGCGGCGCCGTCGTCCCCGAGGGGTTCTTCGAACTGGTCGTCTCCTTCGCCCGCGAGCACGAGATCCTCGTCGTCCACGACAACGCCTACTCGGAGACGACCTACGACGGCTATGTCGCGCCGAGCTTCCTGGCTACCCCCGGCGCCAAGGAGGTCGGAGTCGAGGTCTTCTCCCTCTCCAAGGGCTACAACATGACCGGCTGGCGCTGCGCGGCGATACTCGGCAACGACGAGGCGATCCAGAACTACTGGCGGCTGAAGACCAACGTCGACTCCGGCCTCTTCGAAGCGGTGCAGCTGGCGGGCGTCGCGGCGCTGCGGGGGCCCAGCGGCCCGCTGGAGTGGATGAACGAGACCTACGCCCGCCGCCGCGACCTTGTGGTCGGCGCGCTGCGCGAGATCGGGGTCGAGGTGGCGGCGCCCAAGGGGACGATCTACGTCTGGGCGCCGGTGCCGGAAGGGCACACGTCGACCTCGTTTGCCGAGTTGGTGTTGGAGGAGGCGGCGGTGATCGTCTCGCCCGGCTCGATGTACGGGCCGAGCGGCGAGGGCTTCTTCCGCATCTCGCTCACGACGCCCGACGACCGGATCACGGAATCGGTCGAGCGAATGCGCAAGCACCTCAGCTAGACGTGGCTCGTTCTTCCTTCTTAGTCCAGTAGCGGTTAAGGCCGCGCCACTGGTACTCGGGCGGGACGCACTGGAGCATCTCGGCCGCGGCCTCGGGGTTCGACGCATGCTGGGCGACCCGGGCGCGGTGCTTCTCCTCGTAGTCGCCCTCGCTGAGCACGCGGGCGAGGTCAGCCTCCTCTCGGAGGCGCTCGCGGACGGTCGTCAGGTGCTCTACGGGCTCGTCGATCGCGTCGAAATGAGTGAGCGCGAGGCGTTCTGGCTTCCAGTCTTCGACGATTCCGACTGAGTCGTTCCAGGTTTCAATGTCGATGTCCGGAGGGGGAGTGGGCGGGACGATCAGGTCGACGCCCGGGATGCGGACCGCGGCGACGTCGCCGACGAAGGCGGTTCCACTGTCCTCGTGGAAGTAGCAGACGTGATGGGAGGCGTGGCCGGGGGTGTAGGCGACGCGCATCCCCAGCACGGTCTCACCGCCGGCCAGTGGCTTCACGTTTTCCTCCGGGACCGGCACGATCTCACCCCAGAGGCGCTCCATCTGGTCGCCGTAGAGGCGCTCGGCGCTGGCGAGCAGCTTCGACGGGTCGATCAGGTGCGGGGCGCCCCGCTCGTGGACGTAGACCTCGAGGTTGGGCCAGCGGCGCACCAGCGCCCCGGTCGCCGCCGCGTGGTCGAGGTGGATGTGAGTGAGCAGCAGCGCCCGCGGCCGCTCGCCGCCGAGCGCGTCCAGCAGGGTGCCCATCGAAGACTCGGGCCCGGGATCGACCAGCGCGCCATCGACCTCCCAGCAGCCGATCACGTGCGGGCGCCCCAGGTGGTGGACGTCGATGACTCGCACGGCGTGTGATTCAGGCGGCGGTCGGGGAGGGGAACCGCTCGTCCGCTTCAAGCGTCTGCCGCAGTCCCTCCTCCATCCCTCGTGGGGAGTAGCCCAGCTCGCGGGTCGCCTTCTCACAGCTGGCCCAAAAGGTGACGTTGTCGGCGGAGGAGATCAGCTCGCGCAGGTTTGGCGGCTGACCCATCACTTTCCCGACCAGCGGACCGATCGGGATCATCGCCTTCATCAGGGGAGTCGGCAGCGCGTGTTTGGGCGCCTTGCGACCGCTGACTCTGGCGACGGTCTCGATCGCTTCGCGCATCGTGGTGACCGGGCCGCTCAGCACGTAGTCCTCACCGGTTCTGCCCTTGTCGAGAGCGAGCAGGATGCCGGCGGCAATGTCCTCGACGTGGGTCATGCAGACACCCAGCTCGGGGAAGGGCATCAGCGGCAGCTTCCCGTCGAGGAACTGCTCGAGGAGGTCGGCGACCTGCGAGGTGTCTCCGGGGCCGTAAACCCCACCCGGCTGGACGATGACGCAGGGCAGGCCGTCGGCCATCATCCGCCTGGCGACCTGGTGAGCCTCCCACTTGGTCTCCTCGTAGTAGGAGGTGAACTCCTTGCCGGGGTGCTCGTAGGTCTCGTCGACGACTCTGCGGTGGGTGTTGCCGAAGGCGCCGACGGTGGAGACGTAGACGATCTTGGGAACTCCCGCGTCGCGGGCGGCGCCGAGCACATTCTCAGTGCCGACGACGTTCGCCTCGCGCATCGCCGGGTGCTGGGACTTGGGGATCCCGACCTCGTACATCGCGGCGACGTGGATGACGGCGTCGCACCCATCCATCCCGGTGCGAATCGCCTCGCGATCGCCGAGATTGCCGGAGACGAGCTCGCAGCCGAGGTCGGCGACCTTCTTGCCCTTCTCGGGGCTGCGCACGAGGCAGACGACCTCGTCGCCGCGCGCGCGAAGCTGGCGGACGACCTCGCCGCCGATGAAGCCCGTGCCTCCGGTCACGAAAACTCTCACCGAGGCAACCCTACAATGAGGGGGAGTGCAACGTTCGCGAAACGGCCGCAAGACGCAGACGCGATACGGCGGCAACGGCGCCGGAATCTCGAACCCGCGGGCGCGCCAGCGAGCGCTGGCGATCGGCACCGGCAACGGCGACGCGGGGAGCGACTCGCTCGCCGAGCTGAAGGAGCTGCTGCGCACCGCCGGGGTGGCGACCGCTGGCGAGATGGTTCAGCAGCGCGAGGCGCCCGACCCCGACCGTTACTTCGGCCGCGGCAAGCTGGCCGACCTGAAGGCGGAGATCGCCACCTGTGGTGCCAACCTGGTCGCCTGCGACGATGAGCTGGCGCCGCGCCAAGAGCGCAACCTGGAGGCGGCGCTGGGCGTGCCGGTGATCGACCGCACCGCGGTGATCCTCGACATCTTCGCCGACCACGCCCATTCCGCCGAGGGCAAGCTCCAGGTCGAGCTGGCCCAGCTCGAGTACAACATGGCGCGCATGCGCGGCCTGTGGACGCACCTCGAGCGTCTTGGCGCGGGCCGGATGGACGGCGGCATCGGCACCCGGGGCCCGGGCGAGTCGCAGATCGAGACCGATCGCCGCCTGGCGCGCGACCGGATCGCGGCGCTGAGACGGCGCTTGGCGCGCCTAGAGAAGACCCGGAACACGATGCGGTCGCGGCGCGAGCGCTCCTCGGTTCCCCGCGTCGCCCTCGCCGGCTACACGAACGCCGGCAAGTCGACCCTGCTGAACGCGGTCACCGGGGCCGAGGTCGGGGTGGGGGACAGGCTCTTCCACACACTCGATCCGACCACCCGCGGCTTCGAGCTGTCCGGTCGCGCCTATCTGCTCACCGACACGGTCGGCTTCATCGAGAAGCTGCCGCACCAGCTGGTCGAGGCCTTCAAGGCGACACTGGAGGAGACGGTCCTGGCAGACCTGATCCTGCACGTGGTCGACGCGGCGGCGCCAGAGGAGCGGCGGATAGTCGACATGCGCGCGGTCGACGAAGTGCTGGAGGAGATCGGGGCGGGGGACAAGCCGCGGTTGCTGGTGCTGAACAAGGCGGACCTGCTCGGCGAGGACGCGAGGGACGAGATTGGCCTGCGGCATCCCGACGCGGTGTTGGTCTCGGCGTTGAGCGGAGAGGGGCTGGACAAGTTGCGCGATCGGGTCGAAGCGGCCTTTGAGGAGACGCTGGCCGAGGTCGCGCTGCTGATTCCATACTCCGAGGGAGCGCGGCTGCACGAGCTGCATGAGGTGGCCGGCGAGCTGGAGCGGACCGAGCGCGACGACGGCGTCCTGGTCCACGCGAGGGTTCCGGTCGCCGAGCTGCACCGGTTCAGCGATATGGCTGTCGTCTAGGGTCCCCGCCGTGGATTTGAAGGTGGCGCTACTCCAGGACGGAGCCCGGTTGCCCGCGCGTGCCCATGACGGCGATGCGGGGTTGGATCTCTATGCCTGTGAGGCGGCGCATATCGGGCCGGGGGAGAGGTGGAGCGTGGGAACGGGGATCGCGGTGGAGATCCCGGAGGGCCATGCCGGGCTGGTGCTACCGCGGTCTGGGCTTGCCCGTGACCACGGGATCACCCTGCCGAACAGTCCCGGCCTGATCGATTCCGGCTACCGCGGCGAGCTTCGAGTTCTGCTGCTGAACACCGACCCTGCGGAGACCTTCAAAGTCGAGCCGGGCGACCGGATCGCTCAGCTGGTGATCTCCCCGGTGGCGATCGCTACGCCGGTCGAGGTCGAAGCCTTGACCGAGTCTGCCCGCGGCGACGGCGGCTTCGGCTCCAGCGGTCGCTAGCCGGTTTCGGAATAGGCGGGCTCGGGCTCGCTCGGCTGCCCCGCAGTGCCCTCTTCCGGCGCTGCCACCGCCGATGGGGTGACCTCGCGCAGTACGAAGACAGCAATCGCAAGGGCGATCGCGACCAGGCCGGCGCCGACCAGGTAGGCGAGGTGGAAGCCGGAGTTGAGCGCAGCGACGTTCGAGGCGCCGTCGGCGAGCAGATTGTCGGTGCGCCCGCTCGCCAGCGTCGCCAGCACGGCGAGGCCGATTGCGCCACCGACCTGAGCGCTGGTGTTGACCAGGCCCGAAGCGAGGCCGGAGTCCTGCGGCGTGGCGCCAGACATCGCCACCGTCATCAGCGAAGGGAAGGAGGTGCCGATGCCAAGGCCGATGAGGATCATCGGCGGCAGGATGTCTGTCGCGTAGACGCCGTCGACCGGCGTCCGCGCGAAGAGCAGCAGGCCGGCGCCGATCATCACCAGGCCGGGGATCAGGGTCCGCCGCGGCCCGAAGCGCATGATCAGTCTTTCGGAGAAGCCGAGCGACAGCGTCCCCATCACCAGCGTCGCCGGCAGGAAGGCCAGTCCGACCTGGAGGGGGTCGTAGCTGAGGATCTGCTGCATGTAGAGGGCGCCGAGAAAGAACATCGCGAACATCCCGGCGACGAGCAGGGCCTGCAGGGCGTTGGCGCCCGAGACGTTGCGCGAATGGAAGAGGCGCAGTGGCATCAGTGGGTTGGAGATCCGCGCCTGGCGCAGGAGGAAGGCCGCGCCGAGAGCAAGCGACACAGCGCCGAGCGCCAGCGTCTGGGTCGCTCCCCAGCCGACCTCACTGACCTCGAGGATCGTGTAGGTGCCGAGCATCAGCCCGCTGGTAATCAGCACCGCGCCAGGGATATCGGCGCCTTCTCCGATCCCGATCCCGGGACGGCTCTCGATCAGCCGCAGCGTCAGGAAGGCGGTCGCGATCCCGACCGGCAGGTTGATGAAGAAGATCCAGTGCCAGCTGATCGCCTCGGTCAGTACGCCGCCGGCGAGCAGGCCGATCGAGCCCCCGGCCGAGGCGACGAAACCGTAGACGCCAATTGCTCTCGCTTGCTCGCGCGGCTCCGGGAACATCATCACGATCATTCCCAGGATCACCGCGGAGGTCAGGGCGCCGCCGATTCCCTGCACGAAGCGCGCCCCGATCAGCACACCCTGGCTTTGGGAGAGGGCGCACAGCAGCGAGGCGGTGACGAAGACGGCAAGTCCGGTGAGGAAGATGCGGCGCTGGCCGAGCAGGTCGCCAAAGCGGCCGGCGAGCAACAGCAGGCCGCCGAAGGGGATCAGGTAGGCGTTGACGACCCAGGCGAGATTGCTTTGGGAGAAGCCGAGGTCGTCCTGGATCGAGGGCAGCGCGACGTTGACGATCGTGATGTCGAGAACGATCATCAGCATCCCCGCGCAGAGGACGTAGAGGGCCAGCCAGCGTCGGCGGTCGTTTGTGGCCGTCGAGTCGGTCACCGGGCTCAGTCTTGCAAAGCGGCCTCGCGGGCCGAGCGATGGGCCGCATGCTCGAGCGCGTCGTCTAGGGGCTCAAGCTCGGGAAGCGCTCTATAGCGCCGTTTGAGGGCGAGGACGATGAGATGGTCCGCCAGCGAGGCGTTCTTGGGAAGCAGAGGCCCGTGCAGGTAAGTGCCGATCAAGTTGTCGCGGCGGACCCCTTCGAGCCCGTCTCTTCCGTTGTTGCCGAAGCCCTTGATGACGCGACCCAGGGGCTGGGCGCCGGGGCCGAGGTAGGTGCGGCCGCCGTGGTTTTCGAAGCCGGCGATGGTGCGCGAGGCCTCGCCGAGGTCGGCCTCGATCGCGACGTTGCCGATCAGGCGCTTACCCGGCTCGCGGATCGTCTCCAGGTCGGCGAGGCCAAGGCCGGGCAGCTTCTCTCCGTTGTCCAGCTGGTAGCTGTGCCCGAGCAGCTGGTAACCGCCGCAGACCGCGAGCACCGCGCCGCCGTCGTCGACGGCCGAGGCAAGCGCGTCGCGCTTGGTCGCGACCATGTCGGCGGCGACCATCCGCTGGTCGCGGTCCTGGCCGCCGCCGATGTAGAAGAGGTCGTGGGCGGCGGGATCGATTGCGTCGCCGGGGCCCGCGCCCGCGTAGGAGAAGCCGATGCCGCGCCACTCGCAGCGTCGCTGCAGGAAGACGATGTTGCCGCGGTCGGCGTAGATGTTCATCTGGTCCGGGTAGAGGGCGAGGACGCGCAGCTCCATTAGGCCTTCTTTTCCAGCACGACGACGGTGGAGCCGACGTGGGCGTCGGTGGCGGGAATGTCGCGGCGACCGATCGGCTTCAGCCCGACCTCGGTCGCTTCTCGTTCCAGCGCGCTTGCGGAGAGGTGCTGGAGCCCGATCTCGTCGACTTCGTCGCTCAGCTCGCCGTCTGGGGAGACGACCTGGCGCAGGCGCCGGACGACGATCGATCCGGAGTCGAAGCCGGAGTCCAGCGGCAGGCTCGAGTAGACCCAGCCGTCGACCTCGCGCACGTCGGGGAGGGGGGAGGCGTCGATTTCAGGAACAGGCATTGCATCGACGATCGCAAGCCCGGCTCGGCCACCAGGCTGCAGGTGACTGGCGACGCAGCACAGGCAGTCGATCCGCTCGTTGTTGTCCGCGAATAGCTGGATGAGCTGCATGGGGGTAAGGACCAGCCCGAACTCGTCTTCGAGCTCAAACCCCCGTGCGTCGCCGAGCACAGCCTCCGCCGGCAATCCAGCAGCTCGTTCGTCAAAGGCGGCCAGTAGAGCGGCGTCCGAGTCGAGCCCAACGACTCGGTGACCCCGCCGCGCCAGGTGCAGCCCCACCCGTCCTGTTCCGCAACCCAGGTCCAGGATCGGCTCCGCAGCTCCATTCGCCATCTCCTCCCAAAGCTCCAAATCGGCTGTGTAGGCCCCACACTCGACGTCGTGCCATATGACTGGAGACTCACCCGCAACCCGCCTCATTGCCAGAACTCCTTCGCCAACCCCCGTGAGGCCAACAGCTTGCGCAGTTCGATCAATGCGGTGTACGTCGGCAGCGCGAAGAGTCGGCCCTGTGCTTCGGCGACAGCCCGATCGAGCGACGCGGCGATGTCCGGCTCGACCGCGATGCGATTCCCCGGCCACCCCGCGTACTTCAGCCGCAGCGCCATCTCTGGCGCTCGGGTCCCAGCGCAGGTGACTCGCCGCACGGCGCTATCCAGCAGCTCGAAGTCGGCGTCCCAGATCCAGGAGACGTCGCGCCCGTCGGCGATTCTGTCGTTGAGCGCGATCCATAGGTCGATTCCCCCATTCCTCGTCTCCAGCTTCAACGTGCGCAGCACCTCATTCGCCCCCGCGGGGTTCTTGATCAGCAGGATCGAGACCGGCTTGCCCTCGACCTCGATCGTTTCTACCCGGCCGAAGGCGGCGCGCATCTCGCCCAGCGCCGCAGCGATCCGCGGGGGTTCGACTCCCAGCTCGATCCCCGCCGCCACGGCCGCAAGCGCGTTGTAGACGTTGTAGAGGCCGGGGAGGGGGAGCTCCAACTCGATCTCGCCGGTTGGAGTGCGGACCGCCACAGTTGAGCCGTTCATCCCCCGCAGCTCGATCCGCGTCGCCACCACGTCGGGGTGCGGCCGCTCCGTCCCGCAGTTGGGGCAGGAGTAATGACCGAGATGACCGACGAAGGCACGCTCGTAGGTATAGAGGCTGCCGCAGCGGCGACAGTGCTTGGCGTCGAAGGCGTGCTGCAGCTCGGGCAGGGCCTGGGAGTCGTCTTCGATCCCGAAGTAGACGACGCCCTCTCGCGGGCGCCCCTCGCGGTCGCGACCGAGGTCGGCGATCGTCGGGTCGTCGGCGTTCAGTGCGAAGCGGGTCGCCCCCTCGCGCGCTTCGACAACCCTTGCCCACTCGTCGGCCAGCGCTTCCATCTCCCCGTATCGGTCAAGCTGGTCGCGGAAGAGATTCCCCAGGACGATCAGCGAAGGGCCGAGTTGCTCGCTCACTCGCGGTAGCCATGCTTCGTCGACTTCGAAGAGCCCCTCGCGCCCCTTCTGTTCGAGCAGCGCTGTGGCGACTCCCCAGGTCATGTTGGAACCGGCGCGGTTGTGGATGGGCGTCCGCCCATCGGCGCCCAGCACGGCGGCGATCATTCCCGCCGTGGTCGTCTTGCCATTGGTGGCGCTGACGATTGTCGTCCCGCGGTCGAGCCCGGCGCCGAGCCGGGCGATTGCGTCGGGTGCGAGGCGCAGTAGAGCCCGCCCGGGCAGCGTCGTCCCGCCACCCCGGCCGCTGGCGCGGCTGGCGGCGCCGATCGCCCGCGCCGCGGCGACCTTGACGCCGAACAGCGCTCCGTTGCTCACCCGGGCGGGGCCAGCACGCTCAGCGCGCGCGGCAGGAGGCGCAGCGAGGCGGGCAGGTCGGTGAGGTGCTCGCCGTCGGCGTAGACGGCAAGGGGACGGCTGGCGCTCAACTCCAGATGCGGAGCGCGGAAGACACGCACCTCGTCCTCGTCGACGTGGGTGCCCTTGAACACCTTGGGCAGGTTACCCAGGAAGCGCAGCTTCCCCACTTCGCCGACGGTGACGATGTCGAACTCGCCGTCGGCGAGGTCGGCGTCGGGGGCGATGAACATGCCGCCCCCGTAGGCGCGGCTGTTGGCGACCGAGACCGAGTAGCCGGTGAAGCGGACCCGCTCCTCGTCGACCCGGATCGTGAAGCGGACCGGCTTCCAGCCGAGCAGCGCCCGCAGCGCCCCGTAGGCATAGACGAGGGTGCCGCGCAGCAGCTTCGTCCCATTGGCGATTCGGTTGGCCTCGGAGTCGAAGCCGGCGCTGGCGATGCCGAGGAAGCGCTTCCCGTTCGCTTCACCGACGTCTATCTGGCGCACCTGGCCTGCGGCGACGATCGCCACCGCGCCCTCCGGGTCGTCGGGGATGCCCAGCACTCGCGCCAGGTCGTTGCCGCGGCCGCCGGGGACGATGCCGAGCGGCGTCTCCGAGCCCGCCAAGGCGCCGCCGACCGCGCCGACCAGGCCGTCGCCGCTCATCACCACCGGCACCTCGCCGGCTTCGACCGCGAGCAGTGCCTGCTCGACCCCATGCTCGAGGCCGCGCGTCTGTTGTACTCGGAAGGCGATCCGTCGGGCGTCCAGCGCCGCCTCCACGCGCGGTAGCAGCTTCAGCGTCTTGCCGCCTGCCGAGGCAGGGTTGACGAGCAGCGCTAGCGGCATTCCCTCGATCTCCATCCCGCCGGGAGCCTATTTGGGCGGTTGCTCGCTAGGCTTGCGCGCCGTGGAGGGGCAGAGAAGAGACCCGCGCCTGATCATCCTCGCGGTCTTCACACTGATCGCGGTCGGCGTGGTCGCCGCGATCCTGATCGGCCGCAGCGGGGGCGACGACGACTCGGCCGCGACGGCGAGCGCCGCCGGCTGCGAGCAGGTCGAAGCGCCGAAGTCCAAGCAGGTCAGCCTCAGAGCGCCAAAGCAGACGCTGAGAAAGGGCGAGAGAGTGACCGCGGTGGTCGACACCAGCTGCGGCACCTTCGAGATCGCGCTCGACACGACCCGCGCGCCGAAGACCGCCAACTCCTTCGCCTACCTCTCCGAGCAGGGCTTCTACGACGGCCTTCCCTTCCACCGGATCGTCCCCGGCTTCGTGATCCAGGGTGGCGATCCGCTCGGCGACGGCACCGGCGGCCCTGGCTACAGCGTCGACGAGAAGCCGCCGGCTAATCTCGCCTACACCAAGGGAATCGTCGCGATGGCGAAGAGCCCGGCCGAACCGCCGGGCCGCTCCGGCAGCCAGTTTTACGTGGTCACCGGCGCCGACGCGGGCCTGCCGCCCGACTACGCGCTGGTAGGCAAGGTGAGCGGCGGCATGGACGTCGTCGAGCGGATCGGCGCACTTGGCACGCCGACCGAGAGACCGAGACAGACGGTCTTGATCGACAAGATCACGATCGAGAAGGGCTAGCCTGGCCTCTATGGCCAAGGTCGACGTAGGTGACGCGGCCCCCGACTTCGAGTTGCCCGGCACCGGCGGGCAGACCTACAAGCTCTCCGACTACCGCGGCCAGAACGTGGTGCTCGCCTTCTATCCGGGCGACGCGACGACGGTCTGCACCAAGCAGTTCTGCTCCTACCGCGACAAGGGCGACCGGATCGACCGGCTCGACGCCGAAGTGCTGGGAATCTCACCGCAGTCGGTCGACTCGCATGAGCGCTGGATGGAGGAACAGCAGCTGAACGTTCCGCTGCTCGCCGACGAGGACCTCGCCGTGGCGAAGCGCTACGGGGTCACCGGCTGGCTGGGGCCGTTCGCCAGGTTCACGGAGCTTAGAGAGACGCCGGGCGGCCGCTACGTGCACCGGGCGACCTTCGTGATCGACGGCGAGGGGATCGTCCGCCACCGTCACGTCTCGCGGACAGGCGCCACCTTCCAGACGGTCGGCGATCTCGAAGAGGCAGTCGCCACGCTGGGCTGATGCCGGCAACGCCGGCGGAGGCACAGCCCTTCATCGCCGGCGAGGGGCTGGCGATCCGCGGCGAGACGGCGGGGGAGGGAACACCGATCGTCCTCTGCCACGGGATCACCGCGACCCGCCGCTACGTCATCCATGGCTCGCGGGCGCTGGAGCGCGCCGGCCACCTGGTCGTCTCTTACGACGCGAGGGCGCACGGCGAGTCCGACCCTGCCTCGCCGGGCCAGGGTTATGGATACCCGGAGCTGGTCGACGACTTGGAGTCGGTGGTGGCGGCGACGGCAAGGGAGGGGCAGTTCGTCCTCGCCGGACACTCGATGGGCGCTCACACCGCGGTCGCCTACGCGCTGCGCCATCCGAAGCGCCTCGCCGGCCTGGTCGTGATCGGCCCGGTATACGGCGGGAAGATTTCCGACGAGGCGCTCGCCTACTGGGACGGGCTCGCGGCGGCGCTCGACGAAGGAGGGGTCGACGGCTTCGTCGACTACATCGCCCGCTTCCAGGGAATCGATCCGAGCTGGCGCGACACGGTGCTCCGTTTCACGCGCGAGCGGATGCTGCTGCACCGCCATCTCGGTGCACTCGCCGAAGCGCTGCGCCAGGTCCCGCGCTCACGGCCCTTCGAGTCGATGGACGAGCTCGAGTCCATTGAAGTCCCGACCCTGGTCGTCGCCAGCCACGACGCGGCCGACCCGGGTCATCCCTACGAAGTCGCCCGCTCCTACGCTGAGCGCCTACCGCATGCGCGCCTTGTCGGCGAGGCCGAAGGCGAGTCCCCGCTTGCCTGGCAGGGAGGCAAGCTCTCCCGCGAGATCGCCGCCTTCTGCCGATCACTAGCCTCTTCTCCATGATCGACGACGGCGAAGCGATTCACTACGCGGCTGTCCAGCCGGGCACGCTCGTCTACAGCTCCGACGAAGTCGAGGTCGGGAAGGTGCTGGAGGTCCTCGACAACCAGCGCGAGCACATCTTCGACGGCGTCATCTTCGAGGACACTGCGGGAACGGTGCGCTTCGCCGACGCCCCCGAGGTGAGCAGGACAGCTGAGCGAGGCGTCACATTGAGCATCGACGCCCAGGCGGCGGGGGAGTTACCTTCGCCCGAGAAGGGCGCCCCGAGCTTCCGCCCGAACCGAGCGACGGGCAAGCTCTCCCGCTTCTTCGGCGGAGGCTGGAAGCGCGGCTAGCGCGGGTGGCCGGGCCATTCGCCAAGGTCCACCGACTGTGAGGCCGCCGGAGGAGGGAACGCTGCGCAGGGTCGCGACCTTCGTCGCGGCTCTCGGCGTCGGCGTCGCCGCCTACATCGCGATCGCCCAGGCGGGCGACGGCGCGCCGGCGTGCCTGGCCGGGGGCGGCGGCTGCGAGACCGTGTCGCGCAGCTCTCACTCCGAGCTGGCCGGGATCAGCGTGGCGGTGCTCGGCATCGCCGGTTACGCGCTGCTGCTCGTCACCGCCCTGCTGCGCGGCGACGGGCCGCGCATGGCCGGCTTTGCCCTGTCGCTGTTCGGGTTCGGCTTCAGCGTCTACCTCACCTATCTGGAGCTGTTCGTGATCGACGCGATCTGCCAGTGGTGCGTGGCCAGCGCGGTGCTGATGGCAGTTCTCTTCGCCGTCAACGCGACCCGAATGCTCGGGTATGTCGGGAGGCCGGCATGAGCGAGGAGAGGCGCCAGCGGCTGATCCGCCTGGGCAGTGCCGCGGCCTTCTTGGGGATCGTCGCTGTCGCGGTGGCGATCGTGATCAGCCAGAGCCAGAGCAGCGGGGGGGACACCAGCATCGAGGACATCGGCCTGGTCAGCCGCCAGCTGCGGGGGATCCCGCAGGAGGGAATGATCCTCGGCAATCCGGGGGCGAAGGCGACCCTGGTCGAGTTCGGGGATCTCCAGTGTCCGGTCTGCAAGGACTACGCGGAGCACGTTCTGTCCGAGGTGATCGCCGGCCCGGTTCGCCGCGGCGAGGCGAAGATCGATTTCCGCAACTACACGATCATCGGGCCGCAGTCGACAGACGCCGGAGCAGCAGCGATCGCCGCCGGCATGCAGGGCCGCGGCTGGAGCTTCGTCGAGCTTTTCTACCGAAACCAGGGCATCGAGGGAACCGACTACGTCACCGACGAGTTCCTGATCGCGATCGCCAGAGGCGCGGGCGTTCCCGACATCGCCAAGTGGAACGTCGACCGCCGCAGCCAATCCGTCCTGCGCCAGGTGGCGCGCACCACGGACCAGGCGTCAAGCCTCGGCTTCACCGGCACGCCGTCCTTCGCCGTGCACGCTCAGGGGGGCCCACTCGACCCGATCGGCACCCCCGGCTCAGCCGAGGAGATCGAATCGGCCCTACAACAGGCCAGTTGAGCGAGACAGCATCCGGTTCACCCACTTCTCAGTAGTTGCAATGGATCCGTTACCGGGCGGTCGAGACGTGGCCGAAAACCACGCATGCAAAGCAAGCTGACTTACTCAAACGTCGTGGCCACCATCGCGCTGTTCTTTGCACTCACGGGCGGCGCCGCCTACGCGGCCGGCAAGCTCAAGATCCAGAGCGGTGACATCGCCAGCCGGGCGGTGAAAGCGGGCAAGATCGCCCCGCGCGCAGTGAAGAGCGGGAAAATCGCACTCGGCGCGGTTGGAACCGATCAGCTTGTCGACGGAGCAGTGACCCGTCCCAAGATCGCCACCGGCGCGGTCGGCTCCGCCCAGGTCCAGGATGGCTCAATCGAGCTGACCGATCTGAAGGACCCGGTTGGGTTCGTCGCCAGCCCGGTGGGCGGGGCGATCTCGGTGGCCGACGCCGGCACCCTGTCCTATCCGCTGAGCAACGCCACCTGGCTCCAACGGGCTGGGGAGTTCGACGTGATCTTTGGTCAGGTCGAGGCCACCCTGCAGGCCGTGGACGGCGGCACATGCGCCGTCGAAGTGCGCCTGAATCTCAACGGCCGGCAAGCCGGCGGCAGCTATCTGCAGACCAGCTCCAGCACGCCCGAGCACATCGTCACGGGCCTTGGCGGCGACCCACGGATCAACTTCGACGAGCCGACCTTCCAGGAGCTGACAATGACACTGAGCTCCAACGGCTGCCAAGAGGGCTCCTCGATCGACCGCACCCGAGCCCGCATCCTCGGGATCGGCTGAGTTCACATAACCACCATTATCGTGCGTTGGGTCGAGGAAGCTGGCTAGGCGGAGAGCCTTGCCCTCCCCGTCGCCAAGGGCCTGACGATCGGTGGGGATTTGGGCATCTGGCCTTGTTCGACTCGCTCCAAGGTCAGCGGTGAGGCTGCGATCGTGGCGACGGTGTCTCGGTTGCAGTGGCAGCCGTCGGCGAGGAAGCGCCAGGGCCTCTCAAGGCGGTCCTGCCAGCTCGCCACTCGGGGGTCCTCCGCACGGACGTGCTCGAGGAAGAGAAACCTGCCGCCCGGCTTGAGCACCCGGGCCGCTTCGGCCAGGGCCTCGGCCGGATTGGGAACCGTGCAGAGGACCATCGTGCAGGCAACGCAATCGAAGCTGGAGTCCTCAAAGGGCAGCTTCTCCGCCGGGGCTTGGACCAGCTCTGTGTTCGGCCTTGCTTGCTCTCTCAGTTTGTGGCGCAAGGCCTTCTGCATGTGGGGATCGGGGTCGGTCAGGACCAACTCGTCGACTTGCGACGGGTAGAGATAGAGGTTGGCGCCGGTCCCACTGCCGATCTCGAGCGTCCGCCCGCTCGCCCCAGCCAGCACCTCGCGCCTGGTCTCGCGTAGGCCGCTCTCGTCGACCATCCGCATCGCCAGGCCATACCAGGCGGTGAACACCCTGCCCCAAGTCGCGTCGTAGACGCGCCCCATATAGTCAGGCGGCGTTGCGCTGCGCGGGGGCCTTCTCGGCCTCCAGGCTCGGCTCGCTGTGCGAGACGCGCTCCTCGTAGGCGCGGCGGGCGCTGTGGTCGACCTCGGTCATCAGTCTGTCGACTCTCATGAAGCGACCCAGGGCTTCTCGCGCTCCTCGCGGGAGCAGGGCGACGACCTTGAAGAGGGCGCCGTTGGCTCGAGGTACCCAGACGTCGAAGCGCGGCGCTTCGAGCGCGTCGACGATCTCGTTAGCGACGTCGGAGGCTTCGACCGGTCTGATCAGCCGCTGGCCGACGCCCGCGGTTAGCTCGGTGTTAACCACAGTCGGCATTACGCAGGAGATCTCGACGCCGCTGTCGCGCAGCTCGGCGCGAACCGCCTCGCTGAGACCGACCACGGCGTGCTTGGTCGCCGAGTAGGTGGCGATCCCGGGGAAGCCGCCTTTGCCGGCCTGCGAGGCGATGTTGACGATGTGACCGATGCCGCGCGGGCGCATCCGCTCGATCGCCAGCTGGGTGCCGGTGATGACGCCGTGCAGGTTGATGTCGACCTGGCGGCGGACCGAGTCCTCATTCTCTTCGACGAACGGCGTCACCGGCATGATCCCGGCGTTGTTGACGATCACGTCGACCGGCCCGAGCTGACGCTCTGCCTCGTCTAGGAAGCCGGCAAAGGAGTCGCGCTCGGTCACGTCGAGCGGCAGCGCGATCGTGCCGCCGCCCAGCTCCGCCGCCGCTTGCTCGGCCAGCGCGAGGTCGAGATCTCCGATCGCCACCCGGCAGCCCTTGCGGACCAGCGCCTCGGCGGTCGCCTTGCCGATCCCCCGGGCGCCCCCGGTGATCGCCACGACCTTGCCGCTCAGTATGCGTCGCTCCTTCGCCATGGTGCCCTCCTCCTGCGGCGGCCTTCCCTAGGCCGCCGGCTTGTAGACGGTGACCACGGCGGCTCCGCCGAGGCCAATGTTGTGTTGCAGCGCCACCTTCGCATCTTCAACCTGCCGCTTCTCGGCCTGGCCGCGCAGCTGCCAGGTCAGCTCCGAGCACTGGGCGAGGCCGGTCGCCCCCAGCGGGTGCCCCTTGGAGATCAGCCCACCGGAGGGGTTGACGACGACCTTGCCGCCGTAGGTGGTGGCTTCCTCGTCGACCAGCTTGTGCCCCTCCCCTTCCGCCGCGAAGCCGAGCGCCTCGTAGGTGATCAGCTCGTTGGCGCTGAAGCAGTCGTGCAGCTCGCAGACGTCGACCTCGTCGGGGGCAATCTGCGCTTCCTCGTAGGCCTCCTGAGCCGCCTGCTTCGACATGTCGGAGCCGACGATCTTCATGCAGTCGGTGTCCTCGGCGAAGGTCGAGCTGAGGTCGGTGACCATCGACTGGCCGGCGATCTCGATCGCCTGGCCCCAGAGGTCGTGCTCGTCGACGTAGCGCTCGGAGGCGACGATCGCGCAGGCCGACCCGTCCGACGTCGGCGAGCACTGCAGCTTGGTCAGCGGGTCGTGGATCATCTTCGCCACCTTGATGTCCTCGATCGTGTACTCGTCCTGGAACTGGGCGTAGGGATTGTTGACCGAGTGCTTGTGGTTCTTCCAGCCGATCCAGGCGTAGTGGTCGGGGGTCGAGCCGTACTTCTCCATGTGATCGCGCCCCGCGTTGCCGAACATCTGCGGCGCCGGCGGCGACTGCTCCGGGTCGCGGATCTCGAACATCCGCATCGCGTGCTTGTCGAGCGCGTTGGTGCGGTCGGTGTACTTGACGCCGAGGCTGCCCGGCTCCATCTTCTCGAAGCCGACCGCCAGCGCGCAGTCGACGAGGCCGCCCTTCACGGCCTGGCGCGCAAGGAACAGCGCCGAGGACCCGGTCGAGCAGTTGTTGTTGACGTTGACGACCGGGATCCCGGTGAGGCCGAGCTGGTAGAGCGCGCGCTGCCCGTAGGTGGAGTCGCCGTAGCAGTAGCCGGCGTAGGCCTGCTCGACATCCTCGTAGGGAATGCCCGCGTCGGAGAGCGCCTTCTCCCCCGCTTCCTTGGCCCAGTCCGGGTAGTCGCCTTCCTTGGTGCCGGGCTTCTCGAACTTGGTCATCCCGACCCCGATCACGAACGTGCGGTTGCTCAAGTGTCTGCTCCTGTGGTCTCCTCCGCGAGCGCGGCGGTTTGGCTGCGTAGCCAGGAATCTACCCGACAATCGCCATCTAGCCTGTACTGGCGATGAGGGCGAGCAGATCGACTTGGGCGGGAGCGGCAGCGATGACCCTCGCCGTCGCGGCGACGACCGCGGCGATCTTCGGACTGCGCGAGCTGGTCCCGGTCGTCTCCACCGGAGTTCTCTATTTGCTGGCGGTGCTCCTGGTCTCGACCTACTGGGGGCTCTGGCTGGGGGTCGTCACCGCGCTGCTCAGCGCCGCCGCCTTCAACTTCTTCCACCTCCCGCCCACAGGCCGCTTCACCATCGCCCACAGCGAGAACTGGGTTGCTCTCGCCGTCTTCCTGGTGACGGCGCTGGTCGTCTCGACGCTCGCCGATGCGGCTCGCAGCCGAGCGGAAGAGGCGGAGCGGCGGCGCGAAGAGACCGACCGCGCGATGGCCGAACTTGAGGCCACCTCGCGCGAGCGCGATCGTATGCGGGAAGAAGCGGTGGAAGCGGAGGCACTGCGGCGCAGCGACGAGCTGAAGACGGCGTTGCTGCGCTCCGTTTCCCACGATCTGCGCACCCCGCTTACCTCGATGATCGCCGCCGGGGCGGCGCTCGGCTCCCCCACTCTGACCGGCGCCGAGCGCGGCGAGCTGAGCGAAGCGGTCGTTGCTGAGGGAAACCGCCTCTCTCGCCTGGTAGAGAACCTGCTCGACATCTCCCGCCTTGAGAGCGGCGAAGCCGAGCCGCGCAGCGAGCAGGTGGATCTCGGGGAGGTGCTGGAAGCGGCCCGCGACTCGCTCGGCGACGGAAGGGAGGTGGTGCGGCTGGCGCTTGGTGAGGACCTCCCCACCCTGAACGCGGATGCCGCCCAGCTCGAGCGCGCCTTCGCGAACCTGCTGGAGAACGCGGTGCGGCACGGTGGCGGCCGACCGGTCCAGGCTCGCTGCCGCCTTGTCGGCCCCCGCCTTGTAGTGCGCGTTGTCGACCAGGGGCCGGGCATCCCCGAACCCGAGCGCGAGCGGATCTTCGAGCCCTTCCACCGCGGCGGCAATGGCGCCGCCGAGCACGCCGGCTCGGGCCTCGGCCTGGCGATCGCGAAGGGCTTCGTCGAGGCGAACGGTGGCGAGATCTCGGTCGAGTCGCTTCCCGGCCAAGGCTCGAGCTTCGTCGTCGCCTTCCCATATGCGGAGGGGAGGTGAGCACCACCCCCCTCCCCCGCGTCCTGGTCTGCGACGACGAGCCGCAGATCCTGCGCGCCCTGCAGGTGATCCTGCGCGACGCCGGCTACGAAGCGGTGCCGGCAAGCGGCGGCGAGGAGGCGCTCGACCGCGCCGCGGTGAAGCCGCCCGAAGCGGCGATCCTCGACCTGGTGCTGCCGGATATCGACGGCGTCGAGGTGACCAGGCGCCTGCGCGAGTGGAGTGAGATGCCGATCATCGTTCTCTCCGCCGTCGGCGAAGAGGATGAAAAGGTGAGGGCGCTCGCCGCCGGCGCGGACGACTACGTCACCAAGCCGTTCGGGCCGCCGGAGCTGATCGCCAGGCTGGAGGCGGTTCTGCGCCGTGCGAAGCCCGAGGCGAGCGAGCCGACGATCGCTGCTGACGGTCTCGATATCGACCTCGCCGCGCGCAGCGTGCGCCGCGACGGCGAGGAGATCCACCTGACGCCAACCGAGTTCGAGCTGCTGCGGGTGTTGGCTCGCAACCGCGGCCGGCTGATGACTCACAGCTCCCTGCTCCGGGAGGTATGGGGCCCGGCCTACGAGGACGACTTCCAGGTCCTCCGCGCCCACGTCGCCAACCTGCGGCGCAAGATCGAGCCGCCCGGCGGCCCCCGCTACATCCGCACCGATCCCGGTGTCGGCTACCGCTTCGCAGCTTAAGAGCCTTCACAAAATCTGTATCTGGAGGACTACTTAGTTCATGTGGCCTTGACGGGACGCGGCGCACGATGTCCCCATGACCGCGCAGGGCTGGGCGCAGATCGTCGTCTTCCTTCTCGTCCTCACGGCCTTGGTGCCGCTGGTCGGCGCCTACATGGCGCGCGTCTTCGAGGGCGAGCGGGTCTTCCTCAGCCCGGTCGTTGGGCCGATCGAGGGCTTCTCCTGCCGGGTGTTGCGCGTGCGACCCGACGAGGGGCAGGACTGGAAGGCATACGCGCGCTCGATCCTCGTCTTCAGCCTGCTCTCCTGGCTGACCCTCTTCCTGATCCTCAACACCCAGGGCATCCAGCCACTCAACCCGGAGGGCTTCGGCTCCGCCCCCTGGAACCTCAACTTCAACACCGCCTCCTCCTTCGTTACCAACACCAACTGGCAGTACTACGGCGGCGAGGCGACGCTCTCCTACTTCAGCCAGATGGTCGGGCTGACCGTGCAGAACTTCGTCTCCGCCGCGGTCGGCATCGCTGCTCTTGCCGCGGTGATCCGTGGCTTCGCGGCAAGGTCGGGGGCGGCACTGGGCAACTTCTGGGTCGACCTGGTTCGCATCACCCTCTACATCCTGCTGCCGGTCTCCTTCGTGGCCGCGCTCGTGCTCGTCTCCCAGGGCGTGATCCAGACGCTCGACGGGTCGACGACCTTCAAGACCCTCGCGGGTGGGACCCAGACCCTGGCGCTCGGCCCGGTCGCCTCACAGGAGGCGATCAAGGAGCTGGGAACCAACGGCGGCGGCTTCTTCAACGTCAACAGCGCCTATCCGTTCGAGAACGCCAGTGGCTTCACCAACTTCGTCGAGCTGCTGCTGATCATGATCATCCCGGCCGGCCTCACCTACACCTTCGGCCGCATGATCGGCAACCGGCGCCAGGGCTGGGCACTCTACGCGGCGATGCTGACGATGTTCGTCGCCGCGGTCGCGGTCGTCTACGCGGCCGAGCAGCATGGCTCCCCTGCTCAACACCACGCCGGCGTTCTCACTCACGCCTTCGACGGCTCGACCGGTGGCAACATGGAGGGCAAGGAGCAGCGCTTCGGGATCGCCGAGTCGTCGCTGTGGACCGCGGTCACCACCGTCACCTCCTGCGGCGCCGTCAACGCCGCGCTGGACTCGCTGACCGGGATCGGGGGCCTGGTGCCGCTGGCCAACATGGGGACCGGCGAGGTGATCTTCGGTGGGGTCGGCTCCGGCCTCTACTCGATGTTGCTCTTCGTCCTGCTGACGGTGTTCATCGCGGGCTTGATGGTCGGGCGCACCCCCGAGTTTCTCGGCAAGAAGATTGAAGCGCGGGAGGTGAAGCTGGTCCTGGTCGGGGTGTTGGTGACGCCGCTCCTCGTGCTTTTCGCGACGGCCTGGGCGGTGGCCGGCTCCGACGGCACTCAGTCGATCTTCAACGCCGGCCCGCAGGGCTTCTCCGAATCCCTCTACGCCTACATGTCACAGGCGAACAACAACGGCTCTGCCTTCGCCGGCTACACCGGCTTCGTCCAGCCCAACGCTCCCGGCAACGCCGGCGCCTACGGGTACGACTTCGCCAACCTGCTCGGCAGCGTGGTGATGCTAGTCGCCCGCTTCCTGCCGATGATCGCGGCGCTCGCGGTGGCCGGCTCGCTCGCCGGCAAGAGGATCGCCCCCGCCGGCGCCGGGACATTCCGCGCCGACTCCCCCACCTTCGTCGTCCTGCTGATCGGCGTCATCGCGATCGCCGCCGCCCTCACCTTCTTCCCTGCCTTCCTGCTCGGCCCGGTCGTGCAGGGACTCACCGACCAACTCTTCTGAGATGAACGGACTGCGAAAAGACCTGACAACAGCCTCGATCGCGATCGTCTTCATGACGCTGCTGCTCGGCGTGGCGTATCCACTCGTCACCACCGGTGTTTCCCAGGTGCTGTTTTCCGATGCCGCCAACGGCAACCGGATCGAGGTGGACGGCAAGCTCGTCGGCTCGGAGCTGATCGGCCAGGACTTCCGCGGCAAGCCGGGCTACTTCCAGAGCCGCCCCTCGGCCACCGGCTACAGCGCGAACGTCACCTACTTCAACAACCTCGGCCCTAACAGCCGCGAGCTGTCGCGCCTCTTCGCCAAGCAGCTCGACGCCTACCTGAAGCGCGAGCGCCCATACGTTCCAGGCCTCACCTCCGATGACGTTCCAGTCGACGCAGTCACCACCTCGGCCTCCGGGGTCGACCCGCACATCTCCAAGGCCAACGCCCGTATCCAAGCGTGCCGCGTGGCCGAGGTCCGCGGCCTGTCGCTCTCGCACGTAGAGGAGCTGATCGCCGAGCACACTGATGGCCGCTTCCTCGGGATGTTCGGCGAGCCAGTGGTCAACGTCCTGCAGCTCAATCTCGCCCTCGACAGGGAGGCGCCGCGATGACCGACGAGACGCTCCGCAACGAGCCCCGCTCGCTGTTCGATACCGCGATCCTGGCTCGTGCGGCGCTCGATTCGTTGCACAAGCTGGACCCGCGCCACCAGGTGCACAGCCCGGTGATGTTCGTAGTCGAGATCGGCGCCGCGATCGCCACGATCGGGTGGCTGATCCAGGTCTTCGGCGGCCCGCCGCTGGGAGGCGGAGACGAGCCGGCCTGGTTTGCCTTCTCGATCGCCGTCTGGCTGTGGCTGACCGTGGTCTTCGCCAACTTCGCAGAGGCGCTGGCTGAAGGACGGGGCAAGGCGCAAGCCGATGCGCTGCGCTCGATGCGAACGGAGACGGTCGCCCGTCTGCGAGATGGAGGCGAGAAGCCCGCCTCAGAACTGCATCGCGGCGACGTCGTGGTGATCGAAGCAGGAGAGACGATCCCCGGAGATGGCACCGTGATCGAAGGCATCGCCTCGGTCGACGAGTCGGCGATCACCGGCGAGTCGGCGCCGGTCGTGCGTGAGTCGGGCGGCGATCGCAGCGCCGTCACCGGCGGCACCCGCGTCCTCTCCGACCGCATCGTCGTCGAGATCACCCAGGAGCCGGGACAGAGCTTCCTCGACAAGATGATTGCCCTCGTCGAAGGAGCGGAGCGGCGCAAGACTCCCAACGAGATCGCCCTCAACATCCTCCTGGTCGGCCTCACCCTGGTCTTCGGAGCGGTTGTCGTCAGCCTTCGCCCCTTTGCCGACTTCGCCGGCACCGACGCTTCGGTCGTAACCCTGATCGCTTTGCTCGTGGCGCTGATCCCCACGACGATCGGCGCCCTGCTCTCGGCGATCGGGATCGCCGGCATGGACCGTCTCGTCCGCCACAACGTGCTCGCTCTCTCGGGGCGCGCGGTCGAGGCCTCCGGCGACGTCGACGTGCTGCTGCTCGACAAGACCGGGACGATCACGCTTGGCAACCGCGAGGCGACCCGGTTCATCCCGATGCCGGGGATTGCGGAAGCCGACCTGGCAGAGGCCGCGCAGCTCTCCTCGCTCGCGGACGAAACGCCGGAAGGCCGCTCGATCGTCGTCCTCGCCAAGGACTACGGGATTCGCGAGCGCCGCCTCGAATCCCATGCAGCCCACTTCGTCCCTTTCTCGGCCGAGACGCGGATGAGCGGCGTTGACGTCAACGGCAACCAGTACCGCAAGGGGGCCGGCGACGCGATCATCGAGTTTGTCGCCGAGCAGGGCGGCCGCCCACCCGCGGAGCTTCAGGAGCAGCTCGACCTGATCGGCCGCGATGGTGGCACCCCCCTCGCCGTCTGCCGCGACAACCACGTGCTTGGCGTCGTCCATCTGAAGGACATCGTCAAGGAGGGGATGAGTGCCCGCTTCGACGAGCTGCGCCGGATGGGGATCAGCACCGTGATGGTGACCGGGGACAACCGCCTTACCGCGGCGAAGATCGCCGAGGAGTCGGGGGTCGACGACTTCCTTCCGGAGGCCACGCCCGAGCAGAAGCTGGAGCTGATCCGCTCTCACCAGGGCGAAGGGCGGATGGTGGCGATGGCCGGCGACGGCACCAACGACGCACCTGCCCTCGCCCAGTCCGACGTCGGCGTGGCGATGAACACCGGGACCCAGGCCGCCCGGGAGGCGGGCAACATGGTCGACCTCGACTCCAACCCCACGAAGCTCATCGAGATCGTGGAGATCGGCAAGCAGCTCCTCATCACCCGTGGGGCGCTCACCACTTTCTCGATCGCCAACGACGTCGCCAAGTACTTCGCGATCCTGCCGGCGATCTTCGCCTTCACCTACGCGACGCAGCCGGGCGAGCGTGGGCCGCTCGACGACCTCAACGTCATGTCGCTGGGCACGCCGCTCTCGGCGATCCTCTCGGCGATCGTGTTCAACGCCCTGATCATCCCGCTGCTGGTACCACTCGCCCTGCGTGGCGTGCGCTACCGGCCGATCGGCGCCACCGCGCTGCTGCGCCGCAACATGCTGATCTACGGCCTTGGCGGGCTGATCGCTCCGTTCATCGGGATCAAGCTGATCGATCTCGTCATCCACAATCTCCTGGGGGCATGAGATGGGAGCTGGACACCACAAGGTCTTCATCGGGATGGCCGCCGGAGTGGGCAAGACGTTCCGGATGCTGCAGGAGGGTCACGCCGAGCAGGACATTGGGCGCGACCTGGTCATCGGATACATGGAGCCCCACAAACGCCCCGAGACCTCCAAGCTTGCGGAGGGACTGGAGACGGTGCCGCGGCGGCGCGTTACTTACCGCGATACCGAGCTGGAGGAGATGGACCTCCCCGCGCTGCTGGCGCGCGCTCCCGAGCTGGCGCTGATCGACGAGTTGGCCCACACCAACCCCCCGGGGGTCGAACACGAGAAGCGCTACGAAGACGTCCGCGACGTGCTGGCCGCCGGGATCGACGTCTTCTCGACGGTCAACGTCCAGCATCTGGAGTCGCTCAACGACCAAGTCGTCGAGCTGACCGGGACGCGGGTGCGGGAGACGATTCCCGATGCGGTGCTGGGCGAAGCCGACGAGGTGGTGCTGATCGACCTCACGCCGGAGGCGCTGATCGATCGCCTGCGGGCCGGCAAGGTCTATCCGGGCGAGAGCATCGAGGCCGCGCTAAACAACTTCTTTACCGTGGAGAACCTGTTGGCGCTGCGCGAGGTTGCGCTGCGCCAGGTCGCGCAGGAGGTGGAGGCGAAGCGCCTTGTGGTCGAGGAGCCACTCGGTACGCGCGAGGAGCGGGTCGCCGCCGAGGTGCCGAAAGCGGTCGGGGAGCGGCTGCTGGCGTTGGTCCGCCCTCAGCCTAGCTCGCAACGCCTTGTGCGCCGCGCCTGGCGCTCTGCGCAGCGGCTCGGTACCGGACTCGACCTGCTCTGGGTGAAGCCGCCCAACCAGCCGATCGAGGGAGAGGTCGAGCGCCAGGTGACTGCGCTGCGCCATCTCGCCTCCGTGCTCGGCGCCACCTTCCTGATCGAGGAGAGCGACCACCTGGTCGAGGGCGCCGCGCGGGTTGTGCGCGAGCGCGGCATCACCTACATCATGGTCGGGGAGTCGCTGCCCCGCCGCGGCCTGGCGAAGCTGCGCGAGTCGCTGCCGCAGCGGTTGATGCGAGCGACCCCGCCGGGAGTCGACGTGCGGATCGTCGCCCGTCGGGAGCGCAAGGAGGAGCAGTGACGGTTGAGCACGTCCTGATCGGGGTCGCGCTTCTCGCCGGCCTGGTGGGCGGCTACTTGATCGCACGCTCGCGTTGGGGCGAGCGCCGCTCTGAGCGACCGCAGGCCATCCATCAGATCCTCCTTCCTTTCACGGGCACCGCGATCTCCCGCCGCGCTGTGGACGCTGCACTGCGCCTCGCGCGGGCCGAGGACGCGACGCTGATGCCCGCGTACATGGCGGCCGTACCGAAGAGCCTGCCGCTTGAGTGTGCAATCCCGGCCGAGGCGGCGAAGGCAATGCCGATGCTTGAGGCGATTGAACAGCGCGCAACCGCCCAGGGCGTGGATGTCGACTCGCGTATCGAACGTGGCCGCTCCTACCGTCACGCGCTCGCTCGGCTTCTGGACCGCGAACGCTTCGACCGCGTCGTTGTCCCAGCGACCGCAGAGGTTGGCGCCGGCCTATCCGGCGACGATCTGGTCTGGCTACTCGAGAAAGCTCCCGCCGAAGTGCTGATCCTTCGTCCCGGTCCGGAGGACAGGCGGTTCGTCACCGCGAATGGCGCCCAGGCGACCGCCTAGAGCAATACTGCTCAGATGATCGTCAATTGCGCTGCGTATGAGAACGGTATGCGTCGCGACGGCGACCTCGCCCTAGATGACGCGAGTGAGGCCGCTCGCGGCGACGGCGCCTTCGTCTGGCTCGGCGTCCTCGAACCATCCGCAGAGGAATTCGAGTCGATCGCCCGCGAGTTCGACCTGCATGAGCTGGCGGTCGAGGATGCGGTCAAGGCCCATCAGCACCCCAAGGTCGAGCTCTATGGCGACACCCTCTTTGTCGTAGTCAAGACCGCTCACTACGTCGACTCCGAGGAGGTGATCGAGGTCGGCGAGTTGATGCTCTTCGTCAATCCCAGCTTCATCGTCACCGTGCGCCACGGCGATGGAGGTCTGAGTGCCGTCAGGGCGAGGATCGAACGCCGTCCCGATCTGCTCCGACGCGGTCCCGGCATGGCTCTCTACGCGATCCTCGACCACGTCGTCGACGGCTACGAAGAAGCAGCGCAGGGCGTCGACGTCGACATCCAGCAGGTAGAGCGCCAGGTCTTCTCCGACGAGCGGGACAACCCTGTCGAGCGGATCTACAAGCTGGAGCGCGAGGTGCTCGACTTCTACGCGGCGGTGGCGCCGCTCTTGGGGGCAGTCGACGAGATTGCCCGTGGTCACTTCGAAGTCGTGCCCGACGATCTGCGTGAGTACTTCCGTGACGTTCGCGACCACCTGCGCCGGGTCAGCAGGCGGATCGACGGCTTCCGGGACCTGCTCGGCAGCGCCCTGCACGCCAACCTGACCCAGGTCTCGGTTCGCCAGAACGAAGACATGCGCAAGATCTCCGCCTGGGTCGCGATCATCGCCGTGCCGACGATGGTCGCCGGCATCTACGGGATGAACTTCGACCACATGCCGGAGCTGCACTGGCGCTTCGGATACCCGGCCGTTCTGTTGCTCATCCTCGTGATCTGCACGGTTCTCTATCGGCGCTTCAAACGCGCCGGTTGGCTGTAGTCGCAACCAGCGATCCGTCAGCCGACGTGGCTGGCGGGCATGCGGTCCACCTGCCTTTTCGAGCGTGCCCCCGAGTACCCTGAGAGGCGCGTGTTTCTTGCCGAGATCAGCACCGATCCCGCCGCCGGAGTGGGAATCCTCGCCGCGCTCGCGGCGGGCGTCGTCTCCTTCCTCTCCCCCTGCGTGCTGCCTTTGGTTCCCGGCTATCTCTCGGCCGTCAGCGGCGTCTCGGCGGCGGAGCTGGACAGTGCCGGATGGCGGCGCGTCCTCGGTCCCAGTCTGCTCTTCGTGGCCAGCTTCTCGGCGATCTTCATCGCGCTGGGACTGACCGCGACCGGTCTCGGCTCGACTCTGCAGGACCACAAGGAGCTGCTGACCAAGATCTCGGGAGCGCTGATCGTCGCTCTGGGCGTCTTCTTCGTCGCCTCGCTGTTCGTCGCCCGGCTGAACCGCGAGTGGCACGTCGACTCCCTCCTGGAGCGGGCCGGCAAGGGCGGCCCGATCGTCGCCGGCGCCGCCTTCGCGATCGCCTGGACCCCCTGCATCGGCCCCACCCTCGGCGCGATCCTCTCCGCCGCTTCGCTCTCGGACTCGGCCGCCCGCGGCGCATTCCTGCTCGCCGTCTACTCCGCCGGCCTCGCCATTCCCTTCCTACTCACCGCGGTCGCCTTCTCCCGCATGACCACCGCCTTCGCCGTCGTCAAGCGCCACTACCAGGCGATAGTCGCGACCGGTGGCGTGATTCTCATAGCGATGGGCGTTCTGATCTGGACAGGAGAACTGTTCCAGCTGAACGTTGAGGCTCAAAACTGGCTATCGGGCCTGGGCCTGGATTTCTGGAACCAAGTCTGAGACTCAGCCGCCGACCTAAGCGGCGGTTTCAAATTCCCGCCCGATGGCCTCGACCTCTTCCAGACCGCCATCGTCGAGGTCGCGGGAGCAGACGATGCGGAAGCGGCCCGTCCCGATCTCTGCATCGGGCACGAGCGGCAGGCCGCGGATGTGGTCCCATCCAAGCCGCTCGACCTCGAACGGGTTCATCCGCACCTCAGCCGCCGGGTACGGGCAATTCGCGTTGTGCTGGTCGATCGCCTTGGAGATCGCCTCCAGGTTCTTCGCCTCGGCCGAAGACACGATTTGAAGTCTAGGCCGTTGCCTACCATCGGCCCCGATGACCAGTCAGACCGTGAGCACGAGCAGGGCCTGAGCGATGGCGGTCATACTGGCGAAGCTGTTGCTGGCTCCCCTCTGCGTGGTCGCCGTTTCGCTCGCCGGTCGCAAGTGGGGAGTCGCCGTTGCCGGCATCCTTGGCGGACTCCCAGTTGTCGCAGGCCCGATCCTCGTCGTACTCACGCTTGTCCACGGTCGCCAATTTGGAGCGGAAGCGGCCGCTGGCACGCTGCTCGGCTTGGCGGCGCTCACGCTGTTCGTCGTCGTCTACGGGAGGGCATCAGAGCGAAGTGGGCCCATGCTGAGTCTGCTCGACGGCTGGGCTGCGTTCCTTTTGGGCGTCGCGTTCCTGCGGCTGCTCGACGTGCCAACAGGAGTCTCATTGGTCTTCGTCTCGGCTGGCTTCGCGGCGGGCCTAACCTTGCTCCCAGCACCCACGGCAACGCCAGTCGTCGTCACAGCACCGCCCTGGTGGGACCTGCCCGCACGGGCGCTTGCGGCCCTAGCATTGGTAGTTGCTCTCACCGCCGCCTCGGGCGCTCTCGGGCCGAGCCTTAGCGGACTTCTGGCGCCATTCCCGATCATCACCAGCGTGTTGGCGGTGTTCACCCACGCCCACGGTGACCCCGGTCAGGTCAGGGTGCTGCTGCGGAACTTCCTCATCGGCTTCTATGGCTTCGCCACCTTTTGCTTCGTACTCGCTATTGACCTGGACTCGCTCGGCGGTCCCGCGGCGTTCTCTTCTGCACTGGTAGCAGCGCTTGCGGTGCAGGTGGCGGTCTTCGCGCTTCGGTCGCGACGCCTGCGGCCACAACCGGCTGAGGGATAAGGAGTAGACAACTTGCCGCGCGCGACCCAACCGGGCGCGCACTTCACCTCAGTTCGAACCGCGGCCCCGCGTCAATAGACGATCTCGCCGCTGTTCGGGATATCGTTTGCCCAATGGCTAAGCAGTACCACCTAATTGCGACTCTTGCCGCCGGGCAACCTGGGAGTCAGCAGAAGAGCATTTTTAACAAGTCCCACGAACAAGCACTGGACATCGTGACGGAGTTCATGCAGGAAGGCACCATCACGACCCGGTGGGGCAATGCGACGAGAACCCGACAGGCCCTTGAGCTGCGTGTCTTTCAGACGAGCGACAAATACAACAAGACCAGCGGTACCTCCTTCTCGGACTTCGCCAAGAGGCGCCGAAACGTATATCCGCGACTAGAGAAGGAAGCAGAAGAACGCCTTCCCCAGAATCGCATCCGCGTCTTTGTGGTGATGCCAATTCAGGGTGACGAATTTGGTTCCCAAACCGAGCAGCAGATCAAACGAGAGTACGACGAGCGCTTTCAGGTAATCGAAGAGGTACTCCAAGAGTTTGGCTGCGTGGCTATCCGCATAGATAAACAGCAGCACCTTGGCGATCTCGTTTCAAGGATTAAGCAAGAGATTCAGCGGGCACGATTCGTGATCGCTGATTTGACTGACGAGCGACCATCGTGCTACTTCGAGGTTGGCTATGCGGAGGCCCTTGGCCGACCCGTGCTACACGTGGCAAGCCGCGAGAGCATCATGGCGCCAGGAGCGGCCACCAAAATCCACTTCGACATTCATTCGAACGTGAGGTTCTTCACTAATCACGCACAGCTCGCAGATGAGGTCAAAGCAGCGGTGGAAGGAAACGAGCCACTTCTACTCAGTGAGCAAGATCCACACGACTTCGGCACCTTGGCCTGGGATGCGCTTCGCCAACTCAACTTGCCCATGGCCTCAGCCCAACTCTAGGAGCGCGCTCTTTTGAAGTTTGGCGTATCGCATGCCAATCTAGGCCAATTCCAAAGGCGGGTAGGAGTTTAGTTTCGGGCGAGCAGGGACACCCCCGGACTCTCCCAAGGGCATAATTGCCAATCCGAAAACGAGCGCTTCTAGCTCTTGAGGATTGACATGTAGGTCTCGGGCGATCTCCGCATTTGTGCACCCCTCTCTCCGCAGTGCCGCAAAGACCTTGTTCAGAACCTGCGAGGTTTCCCTGTCTATCCTAGGCTCCGGCTCGTTCGTGCGATAGCCGCGGTTGCCGATCTCGATGCACAGCGTCCGGTAATGCCAGTCCGAAAGAACCTTCAACTCATGAAGCCGATGAGCCAGTGCGCCCACCGACACCCTCCAGGGTTTCTTTGCCTTGATCAACTGGTTCAGTGATGGGTTTCGTGGCGCTGTGGCCAGGATGCTCTGCGCAGGCATTAGAAACGCAGCTGCGAATTGGTGCGCTTCTTGCTCCGCTGGCCTCCCTTGGGGGACATCGTGATGCCAATGCAGGACTAGGTGCCCAAGCTCATGTGCGGCATCAAAACGACTGTGCTCACCCGACTTCTGGGTGTTGAGGAAGACAAACGGCTGATCGCCGCGCCAGAGCGAATAGGCGTCAAGCTCTCGACACTCCTGCGTAATAGAGAAGACGCGTACTCCGCGGACCTCGAGAAGATGAATGAGATTCGGGATCGGCTTCTCGCCCAGATTCCACTCCGCTCGGACTACCTGTGCTGCCGTCTCCGGATCGACGCCAGGTCCTAGTTTTGGAACGTTGGGTGCGGGCAGCTTGAAGCGATCAGAAATCCAGTCGTGAAGCGCAAACGCGATCGTGCCAGCCGCCAACGCAGAATGGCGTTGAGCCGCCCCCATCTTGCTCAGCGACCTGAAGCTAACCGCCTCGCTAGCTAGCTCCGGTAGATCCTCGGCCTCAAAAAAACTTGCCGGAAAGCCGAGCGCCTCGGAGATCTTTTTGAGGTTGTCGGGCTTAGGTGCAAGTTCTCCCGACTCGAATGCGGTGATGCTCCGCGTCGAGACTCCAATTAGCTCTGCGAGCCCTTTCTTGGTTAGCCCCCGCCGTTTTCGGGCAAGGGTGAGTCGCGAAGGGGTGAACATGGGCCGTTCTTAGATCCTTTCGACGGGGACATCGATACCGCCAAGATCGTCGTCATCCCCGTCATCGTCACTGCGAGCCGGAAGCGAATCGATATCGATCGGCGGGAAGATGATCCTGTCGGACCAAGCGATCACGCGACCCTCCGAGTCCTGGGTCTTTGGGCGTGAAAGCTCGTAACGCATCTCAAAGTCGTTGGTCGACAGCAAGAAGACCCACGTCTCGCATTGTGACCCCGGCACTCTCTCGGCGGTGCCGGCGACAGCGAGGCCGGGGAGTGACAACTGCTCGTTGATTTCCACCGCTGCTGCCGTCTCCGACCCCTTCGGGTGCTTGGTACGTGGCTCTGCGGTGGCAATGCCGGTGTGCTCGTCTCCCGTTGCGACGATGATTGCGATCCGCCCGTCTGGGCTGACGATGCGGGAGAAGTTGTGGGAATCGTCTGGTGTCCAGTTCTTGGGCACGAGGACGAGACGGGCGCCGACGATCGTTTCGGCCCACTGAGTCGTGCCCGGGAAGGCAGGTGGAGAGAGAGGTGAACACCTCTGCCGAGCCATGAGGCCGTAGAGGGCAACCTTCTCGATTAGGGCCTCATCCAAGCCGAGGGCGAAGAGCCTCGAATTGCGGTCATGAGGCTGCTCAAAGTTGCGTGCTGGCTCTGCCATGCGGCTCAGGACCTCCCGGTCGTAATCAGTGTTCCTTTTTTTCTACCACAAATGAGGAAGCAAAACAAGAAGTCTGTTTGAGTTCCGGCTCTTTCTCTCGACCAATTCGTCACTTACCTAGCCTAGCTTTCCTCCGGCGGGCGAACAGCAGTTTGGTCCGCCGGTCTGGGGTCTACCGTGACCGGGGTGTCGATCGGAGATTGGCCCCGTGAGGTCGCGCATCTGGATATGGATGCGTTCTACGCGTCTGTTGAGTTGCGGCGGCGGCCTGAGTTGAGGGGGAAGCCGGTTGTGGTCTGCGGGTCGGGGCCGCGGGCGGTGGTGACGACAGCTAGCTATGAGGCGCGGGAGTTGGCCGGGATCCACTCGGCGATGCCGGCTGCGATTGCGCGGCGGCGGTTGCCGGACGCGGTGTACTTGCGGCCGGACTTCGACGAGTACCGGCGGGTCTCGCGCGAGGTGATGGTAATCCTGCGCCGCAACGCGGAAACCGTCGAGGTCGTCGGCCTGGATGAGGCCTACATCGAGCTGACCGGGCTGTTTTCGCCGAAGGCGACGATGCGGCGGATCGTCGCCGAGATCCGCGAGGAAACCGGGCTGACCTGCTCGATCGGGATCTCCGAGAACCGCCTGCTGGCGAAGATCACCAGCGAGCTGGCCAAGCCCGCCGGGCTCGTCGTGCTCTCTCAAGAGCAAGCCCTGGAGCGCTTCGCCGCGGACTCCCCCGGCCTGATTCCGGGAATCGGACCGAAGACGGTGGCGAAGCTGCAGCAGATGGGCATCCGCACCCTGGCGGCGCTGCGCGCCCAGAACCCGGAGAGGCTGAGGGAGGCATTTGGCCCGCGGCAGGGGCGCTGGCTGCTCAGCCGCGCTCGCTTCGAAGACGACACGCCGCTCACCGTCGTCCGCGAGGCGAAGTCGCAGTCGGCGGAGACGACCTACGACACCGACGTCCGCGACCACGAGGAGCTGGCGGCTTCGCTCGTTTTCCTCACCGAAGAGCTGTGCCGGCGGTTGCGCTCGCGCGAGCTGGAGGGGCGCACGATCGGGATCAAGGTCCGCCTTGACGACTGGACCACCGTCACCCGCGCCCACACGATCGATCGCCCTACGAACGACCCGGCGGTCGTCGGCCCGGTCGCGCTCGACCTGCTGCGCGCCTACTCTCCACCCCGGCCGGTGCGGCTGCTTGGCGTCCGGGTCGCCTCCTTCGAGCGGGAGCCTCTGGACTCCCAGGACGCCGATCCGCAGGACCAGCTTCAGCTCGCGCTCGCCGATTGACGCTCCACAGGCGTCTGCGAAGATGGCCCGGTGAGTGAGGATCGGCTTAGCGGGCTCGACGCCTCGTTCCTCCACATGGAACGGGCGGGCGCCCACATGCACGTCGCCTCGACGATCGTCTTCGAGGGGCCGGCGCCGACGCACGAGGAGTTCCGCGACCACATCGCCTCCCGCCTTCACCTGGTGCCGCGCTTCCGCCAGAAGCTGCGCTTTGTTCCCTTTGGCCAGGGCCGCCCGGTCTGGGTCGACGATCCCCACCTCAACCTCGACTACCACGTGCGCCAGACCGCGCTGCCGGCGCCGGGCTCTGAGGAGCAGCTGCGCAACCTGGCGGCGCGGATCTTCTCCCAGCAACTGGACCGCAGCAAGCCGCTCTGGGAGCTATGGCTGGTCGAGGGCCTCGACGGAGGGCGGTTCGCCGTGGTTGGCAAGAGCCACCACGCACTTGTCGACGGCATCTCCGGGGTGGACATCACCACGGTTCTCTTCGACCTGGAGAAGGAGCCCTCGACTCCTCCCGTGGCGCCGCCCAAGTGGGCGCCCCGCCCCGAGCCCACCGACCTGAAGCTGCTCAGCGACGCGCTGCGCGAGCGGGCAACCAGCCCGCAGGAGATCGTCCGTGGCTTCCGCGCCGCGCTGCGCGGGCCGCGCCAGGTCGCGCGCGGGATCGGCGCCACCGGCAAGATGATCGGCGCCGGGATGGCAGCGCCGTCGACTCCCTTCAACGTCGAGATCGGCCCGCATCGCCGCCTCGCCTTCGTTCGCACCGACCTCGGAGACCTGAAGCGAGTCAAGGACGAGCACGGTGGCACCGTCAACGACGTCGTCCTCTCGATCGTCGCTGGCGCGCTCGGCAACTACCTGCGCGCCCGCGGCTACGGCACCGAGGACCTGGAAATGCGCGCGCTGGTGCCGGTAAGCGTCCGCGCCGAGGAGGAGCGCGGGGCGCTCGGCAACCGGATCGCGGCGATGATGGCGCCGCTGCCGGTTGGCTGCGAGGACCCCGTCGAGCGGCTGCGCCTGGTGACGGAGGCAATGGGCGACCTGAAGGGCTCCGGGCAGGCGGTCGGGGCCGAGATCCTCACCCGGATCACTGACTTCGCGCCGCCGACGATCGCTGCCCAGGCGGCGCGCCTACAGCCCGCCCAGCGCTTCTTCAACCTGGTCGTCACCAACGTCCCCGGGCCCCAGTTCCCCCTCTACGTTCTGGGCCGGGAGATGGAGGCGATTTTCCCGATGGTGCCGCTGGCTCGCCGCCAGGCGCTCTGCATCGGGATCATGTCCTACAACGGCCAGGTCGACTTTGGCCTGGTCGGCGACTACGACGCGATGGCCGATCTCGACAGCTTCGCCCTGGACCTTGAGGGGGCGGTGCGGGAGATCGTCGATGCGACGCCGCGCTCGGAGGGGGCTCAGCGGACGACGCGTGCCCGCACTTCGAACGGCGCGGTGTCGGTCAAGTAGTTCCAGTCGAGCCGCCTGGCGCTGAAGCCGAAGGCGTTGGCGTCGGCATTGACCAGCACCGCGGTGACCCGGTCGAAGCGCCCGGGGCGCGACAGCCGCACCGCCATCCGCCCCCCGTTTCGCTTGTAGCGCAGACGGGAGACGACCCGGCCGCGGCGCTCGCCCCCGATCCGCCCCACCAGCGCCACCCCGCCCGCGATCCCACGGGGCGCCTCAGCGTTGACGACCACCGCCCGCCCGCCGTGGGCGTCCACCCGCAGTAGTTGGAAGGTGGTGTGGTTGAGGGAACGGTTGAGCGGCCTGCCGTCCGTCGGCAGGGCGCCCTGGCGCGAGACGTCGGGGTAGAGCCGCCCCTCGCGGAAGATCGAGCCCGTCCGCCACTCGGCGACGTCGCGGGCGAAGCGGGCGAAGTCGCGGCTGAAGTCCGAGCCCCCGGCGGCGCGAATCGCCGAGTCGTTGGCTGAGATCGAGAAGCCGCCCGGCTTGGTGTCGATCGCTCGCGCCCAGGCTCTGCGCACGATCGAGCGGTCGTAGCGGTGCGAGAGCCAGTGGTTCCAGACGGCGGAGCCGTACTCCTTGATCGAACTCGCGGTCAGCGGGGTGTCGTAGCGGCGGATCCAGCGGCGGACGTAGCGCAGGTAGTCGTCGATGCCGTTGTAGACCTGGTCCTCCATCCAGACCGCGGTCGCCTCGGCGAACCAGGCGTCCTGGAAGGCGTCGTAGCCGAACTGGAGGATGTGGTTGTACTCGTGGGCCAGTGTCACCTCAAGGACTTCGAACGGCTTCGTGCCCGGGAACTCGAACGAGTCGTAGTCGTTGTCGAGGACGAGGTAGCCGTATAGCTGGCGCGGCAATCGGTGGGCTTTGGTCCCCTGGTCGCGGTCGGGGGCCGCGTAGCCGAACAGGGCGCCGCCGATCTGCGCCAGGTAGATGTCGGTCTTGCCCCGGCCTCTGCCGCCGCCTTTGCGCCCGTCGGACTTCGGGTCTCGCCAGCCGAGTTTGAGGTTCTCGACCGAGTAGACGTGCTCGGCGACGCCCTGCACGCGCTCGACGAAGTCCGGGATGCCGTCGCCGTCGGACATCCCGTTGACGTCGGTCGGGCTGGGGGCGTCGACGCCGACCGACACCCAATGCACGCAGAAATGGCGGGTGCAGGCGGGGGAGCGTGCCGCCTCGGGAACGGTGTAGGCGTTGCGGTTGGGGTCGGGACGGTCGGTGGGACGGGCCGCCGGCTCGGTCGGGCGCGCGAGGGGCGCCCGGAATGGCTTACTGGCCGCCGGCGCGGCAGAGGTGCTCGCGGCCAGCAATAGCAATGCGAGCGAGGCACCAGCGATCAGGCGTCGCGCTCGCACCCGTGGCAGGGTACCGGTATGCGAATAGCTCTCGCCCAGATAAACCCCACCGTCGGCGACATCGACGGCAACGCCGCGAAGATCGCCGAGTGGATCGGCCGCGCCCGCGGCGAGGGCGCCGACCTGACGATCCTTCCGGAGCTGTGCGTCCCCGGCTACCCCGCCGAGGACCTCTACCTGAAGCGTCACTTCATCGAAGCCAACGCGCGAGCGGTCGAGGAGCTCGCGCGCGGGGTGAGAGAGGGAGTCGTGCTGGTCGGCTTCGCCGAGCTGGCGGCCGGCGGGGATGATTTCCGCCCCGCCCACAACTCGCTTGCGGTGCTCGCCGAGGGAGAGGTCAAGAGCGTCTACCGCAAGAACCGGCTCCCCAACTACGCCGTCTTCGACGAGCAGCGCTACTTCATCCCCGGAAGCGAGGGGAAGACGATCGAGGTCGCTGGGATGGGGGTCGGGCTGACGATCTGCGAGGACGTTTGGGTGGAGGGACCGCCCGCCTCCACCGAAGCGGCGGCGGGCGCCGAGCTGATCGCGAATCCGTCGGGCTCGCCCTACCATCGCGGCAAGGGGCGTGAGCGCGAGGCAATGTTCGCCGCGCGAGCGCGCGCCTACGGCACGCACTTCGCCTTCTGCAACCTGGTCGGCGGCCAGGACGAGCTGGTCTTCGACGGCCAAAGCTTCGCCGTCGATCCGAACGGCGAAGTCATTGCCCGCGCCGCCCAGTTCGAGGAGGAGCTGCTGGTCTACGAACTCCCCTCCTCCCCCGGCCGGCTCGCCGAGCCGCTGTCCAACCTGGCGGAGGTCTACGGGGCGCTCGTCCTCGGCCTGCGCGACTACGTCCGCAAGAACGGCTTCCGCCACGTCGGTCTGGCGCTCTCCGGTGGGATCGACTCCGCCCTGGTGGCCCTCCTCGCCGTTGACGCGCTCGGGCCGGAGCACGTCAGCTGCGTGGTGATGCCCTCGCCTCATTCCAGCCCTGAAACACAGGCCGATGCGCGGACTATCGCCGCCAACCTCGGCTGCAGGGCAATCGAGATCCCGATCGACTCGACGATGTCCGCTTACGAGTCGGCCCTGGCTAATTCCTTTGCGGGGGCGATCGACGGCTCGGAGGCCGAGCCCCTCCCCCGCGATCCGACCCGTCCCTCCGAGCCCGACCTCGCCGCCGAGAACATCCAGGCGCGGATTCGGGGAAACCTGATGATGGCCCTCTCCAACAAGCACGGCTGGCTGGTGCTGACGACCGGCAATAAGAGCGAGATGTCGGTCGGCTACGCGACCCTCTACGGCGACATGGCGGGGGGCTTCGCTGTGATCAAGGACGTGCCGAAGACGCTCGTCTACGAGCTGGTCCGCCACCGTAACGGGGAGGCCGGCCGCGAGCTGGTCCCGGCTTCGGTGCTGGATCGGGCGCCCTCCGCGGAGCTGCGGCCCGAGCAGTTCGACAGCGACTCCCTCCCCCCCTACGAGTTGCTGGACCGGGTTCTCGAGGCTTACGTCGAGCGCGACGAAGGGCGCGAGGAGATGATCGCCGCCGGGATGCCGGCTGACGTCGTCGACGAGGTGCTCCGGATGGTCGACCGCTCCGAGTACAAGCGCCGCCAGGCGGCGCCGGGGATCCGGATCACGCCGAAGGCGTTCGGACGTGATCGGCGCTTGCCGATCACCAACCGCTTCGGCGGCTAACCCTGCTCTGGCAGCGGGCGAACCGCGATCGTCATCTGCGCGAGAGCGCAGAGCCGGTCCTGGTCGTCGCGCACCTCGGCGTTCCAGACCCAGGTGGTGCGGCCGCGGTGGCGTGCCACGGCCTGGACTTCGG
>Ga0075433_10000052_pt1 | contig 49747 bp, 45 predicted proteins | sample RhiMethybrSRZTD2_FD_75299 | JGI IMG/M metagenome (GOLD analysis project Ga0075433, IMG submission 75299) | Populus rhizosphere microbial communities from Tennessee, USA - Rhizosphere MetaG P. TD hybrid SRZTD2 | ecosystem: Host-associated > Plants > Roots > Rhizosphere > Soil | place: USA... | reverse complement strand
CCGAGATGACCAGGGCCAGTACCAGGAACCGCACCGCGTTGTAGCTCCAGCGATCCCACTCGGCGCGCTCCAGGTGTGAGGCGTCCTGCAGAACGGCGATGGCGCCGACCGGCTGGTCATCGGCCGTCAGCGGCGTCGCGTAGATGAAGCGCGTGCGATCGCCGAGCGTCCGGAACCCCTGGACCGGCGCGTTACGCGAGATCGCTTCGGTCACCTCGGGCAGCGACGGCGGCAGGATCGGCGCGACGTCGGGGGTGGCGAACCGCTGGGTGGCGAACCGGTCGTAGACCGCGATGCCGCGCTGCGACTGGCCGAACTTCTTTACGATCCGCTCGATGGCCGCCGGCGATTGCTTGGCCGACGACGCTTCGATCGCGTCGCTCAGACCTTCGGCGATCAGCATCGCGCGGCGCTGCAGGTCGCCGAGCAGGCGGCCGCGCTCCTCGCGGATCTGAAGATACGCGAACACCCCGATGACCAGCATCACCGAGAGCCAGATCGCGCTGACGAGCCGCAGGGTGAATTTCATGTCCGGTCAATCGGTCTCGCGACGGCGATGGTCTCAGTGTAACGCATCCCCCCAGCGCGCGCAGCGTTGGGGCCGCTACAGACGGTGGATCGGGAAGATGCTGCGGCGGATCGCGTCAACCTGCCGCTGCGCGTATTCCTGCGCGCGCACGCGGCGGTGATCGGGCAGCGGCTCGTCCGGATCCCAGAGCGTGTCGGTCAGGAATCCGTAACGGCGCATGTCCGGGGCGAACGAGGCGGGAAGCGCGGCCGGCAGCTCGACGCCGTTCAGCACCGCCCATGACGCCGTCCACGCGCGCGCGACGTTCGGCAGATCGTAGCCGCCGCCGCCGAGGCAGACGAGCTTGGGCGAGAGCTCGGTGATGCGCGAGACCGCGCGGGTGAATCCCTGGACGTCGAGCGCCAGATGCGTCAGGGGATCGGTGCGATGGGAGTCGATCCCGAGCTGGGCGACGACGGCGTCCGGCCGGAAGGCGCCGAACAGCGGCGGCACCACCTGCTCGAACGCCGGCAGATAGACCGACGAGTCGGTGAACGGCTCGAGCGGCAGGTTGACCGAGTAACCAACACCGGCGCCGGTCCCGGCTTCCTCGACGAAGCCGGTGCCCGGAAAGAGATAGTCTCCGCGCTCGTGGGTCGAGATCGTCAGCACGTTCGGATCGCCGTAGAAGCCGTGCTGCACGCCGTCGCCGTGATGCGCGTCGATGTCGACGTAGAGCACGCGCAGCCCGCGCTCGCGCAATCGCCGGATGGCCAGGACGGCGTCGTTGACGTAACAGAAGCCGGACGCGCGCGAGGGCATGGCGTGATGCAGGCCGCCCGCGAAGTGGAACACGCGATCCGCTCCGCCGCTCAGCACGAGATCGGCCGCGAGAATCGAGCCGGCCGCGCAGAGCCGCGCTGCATCCCAGAGCCCGGGGAACACCGGATTGTCGCCGGGTCCGAGACCGAAGCGCTCGGCTCCCATCGGCGCCTGGCCGCCGTTGCACGCCTTCAGCATCTCGAGATACTCGCCGTCGTGATAGCTGGCCAGCTCGCTCTCGGGCGCGGGCTCTGGCGCCCGCACGGTCGCCCCCGGTAGTGTGGTGAGCCCGTAGGCCTGCATCAGGCGCCAGGTGAGGCCCAGACGCTCCATCCGCAGCGGATGCTGTGGGCCGTAGTCGAAGCGCGTCCAGGCGTCCGAGTGGATGAGGGCGGTCTTGGCGGCAGTCATTCTAGCGGGGTCCTCGAGGCCGGCTTGGATCGGGGTGGCCTGAGACAGGTGCGACCCGGCTCCGCATGGCGATGTTTATCGTTGGGTCGTCGACGAGCCCGGCGTGGCGTGGATCATCGGGCCCCGCCTTGGTGGCGACGCCAGTGGCCGGATTTGCCGCCGGACTTCTCGACCAGCTGGACCTTGGCGATCGTCACGCCGCGCTCCACCGCCTTCACCATGTCGTAGACGGTCAGCGCCGCCACCGAGGCGGCGGTGAGCGCTTCCATCTCGACGCCGGTCTTGTCGACGGTGCGCACCCTGGCCTCGACCTCGAGCTCGCCGCGGCTCAAGTTGTCGCTGAACGTGACGTCGACGCCCGTGATGCGCAGCGGATGGCAGAGCGGGATGAGCTGGGGGGTGCGCTTGGCGGCCAGAATGCCCGCGGTGCGCGCGACGCCGAGGACGTCGCCCTTGGGCGCGTTGCCTTGCCGGACGATACGCAGGGTCGCCGGCTTCATGCGGAGGACCGCGCGCGCCACCGCCTCCCGCACCGTCTCGCGCTTGTCGGAGACGTCCACCATGCGGGCGTCGCCCTTCGGCGAAAGGTGCGAGAGGCCGCGGTACGACTTCGACGGCCGAGCCCGTGTCAGGCCGTGACGCCGGATCGAGCGTGCCGGATGATCGCCTCCATCCGGTCTTTGGTCATCAGCTTGAGCTTCTTCAGCTCGCTGATACGCCACTGACTCTCCGCCGAGAGCGGGATCGTTCCGGACTTGATCGCCTCGAGCTCCTGGTCGTGGGCGCGATGCTCACCACGGAGGCGCCGGAACTCCTCGTTCTCGGCCGTGAGTCGTTCGATGAGGGACTCCTGATTCATGCGAGGCCTCCTTGCGCGGTGGAGGAACCGTCACTGCTAGATCTGGACGCCCCGTTATAGCCTCGGACCCCGCGGGGTGTCAAGCTTGGGCCAGCCGGGTAGTGACTCGATTGGGCGGGACCCCCGTATTTCCGGCATCTCGGGCGGTTGCCGGGCACGCGGGGCGGCGGCTCAGGCCCCGGAAAACCCGCGATCCGCCTTCGGCGAGGGCTAGCCGGGGCCCACCACGTGCGCGGCGCTGGCCTTGAACGCGGCCACGACGCGGCCGCCCTCGGCGAGCCCGAGCTCGGCCGCCGAGCGCGCGGTCACCGCCGCGACCAGCGGAAAGCCTACGTCCACGATGACGCGGACGGCCGGCGTCGCGGGCGTGATGCGCACGATGATCCCCGGCAACTGATTACGGGCGCTCGAGCGCGGCGCGATGTCGTCGGCGAGCAGCAGGGTGACGTCTTCGGGCCTCAGACCGATGCGCACGGCCTGGCCGGTATCCGCGGGTGCGGCGACCTCGAGGGTGCGCCCGCCGACGTCGACCACGATGACGCCGGACTCGCGCGCGATCACCCGGCCGCTCACCAGCGTCTCGACGCCGATGAAGCGCGCGACGGTCTCGGAGATCGGCGAGTTGAAGACGCGCGCGGTCTCGTCGAGCTGAGCGATGCGTCCGCCCATCAGGACCGCGACGCGGTCGCCGAGGGCCTGCGCCTCGCCGCGGTCGTGCGTCACCAGCATCGTGGTGACGCGGTCGCGGCGCAGGATCGTCGCGACGTCCGGCAGGAGCTCGGCGCGCGAGGGCGCGTCGAGCCCGGAGAACGGCTCATCGAGCAGCAGCACCTCGGGCTCGAGCACGAGCGCGCGCGCCAGTGCCACGCGCTGGGCCTGGCCTCCCGAGAGCGTGCGTGCCCGCTGACGCGCCAGCGGCGCGATGCCGAGCCGCTCGAGCCAGCGCTCGACGCGCGCGCCGTTCGCATCCGGGCGGCCGCGAAAGCGCAGGCCGAGCGTGACATTCTCGGCAACGGTCATGTCGGCCAGGAGCGGGTGCTGGAACACGGTCGCCATCTGCCGCCGCTCGGCCAGCGAGTGGCGCGCATCCGCGGGGAGCCCGCGAAATCGTATCGCGCCCTCGGCCGGGCGTTCGAGAAGTCCCACCACCCGCAGCAACGTCGACTTGCCGCTGCCGTTGGGGCCGACGACCGCGAGAATCTCGCCCTGGTAGACCTCGAGCGCCGGCACGTCGAGCACCGTCGCGCCGTCGTACGTGACGCGCACGCCGGCCAGCTCGACAACCGCCGGCGCGCTCACGCCGGCAAGACGTGGATCGAGCCGCGGTGGATCGAGAACTCCCAGTGCCGGTCGCGCTCGATCTCGAGGATCTCGTACACCAGCCGCGGCACCTCGACCTCGAGGTCGAATTCGCCCTGCGCCGGGACGCCGGGCGTGTCTAGGCGAAGCCGCAACGACCAGACGGTCCCGAAGTCGGTCTCGCCCACCACGGTGCCGCGCATCAGGTTCATGTGGTGCGCCGCGTCGGGCACGCCGGTCTTCTTGCGGACCAGCCGGACGTACTCCGGACGGATGAAGAAGGCGACCGGGCTTTCCGCCGTTGGCACGTAGGAGCGCGCCGGTGAATTCACCGCCTCCAGTGTGTGGCCGCGCCAGCGGATCTGGATGCGGTCGGGCATTGCCCCCACCACGACACCGTGGAGCACGTTGCGTAGTCCCATTACCCGCGCGACGGCTTCCGAAGCCGCCCGCCACAGGAGCTCCGGGCTGGCCGCGGTGTGGATCGCGCGTCCGCCTTCGTAGACGACGACCCGGTCGGCGAGGCGGTAGGCCTCGGTAAAGTCGTGGGTCGCTACGACGGCGGGGATGCCCCACGCGCTCACGATCTGGCGCAGCTCGTCGCGCAGCGCGTGGCGCAAGGCCGAATCGAACGCCGCCAGCGGCTCGTCCAGCAGCAGCAGCGCCGGATCGCCGGCGAGCACGCGCCCGAGCGCCGCGCGCTGGCGCTCCGCGGCCGAGAGCTCGGACGGATACCGATGCGCGAGATCCGTGAGCTCGAGCCGCGCCAGTACCTCGGCCACGCGCCGGGCGCGATCGGGCGCCGGTCGGTCGCCGACCTCGAGGCCGACGTGCTCGCCGACCGTCATCGCCGGCGGGAGCGCATAACCGTCGAACACGCAGCCGAGCCGCCGCCGCTCGCGCGGGACGCTCACGCCGGCGGCGGCGTCGAACAGCACGCGGTGGTCCAGCACGATACGTCCGGCGTCTGGCTCGATCGACCCGGCCAGACACTGCAACGTCAGGGTCTTGCCGGCGAACGAGCGCCCGAACAACGCAGTGATGCCGTCCGACGCCGTCCACGCGACGTCGAGCGTGAAGCCCGGCAATCGTCTGGTGATCTGGACCGAGAGGCGAGGCGTCACGCGGCGGTCGACGTGCAGCTCGTCAGCGGGCGTGGCGCTGCTGGATCGAGGTGAGCATCCAGTTCACGAGGAAGATCAGCACGAGGAGCAGGAGCGCCAGCGCGATGGCGATCTCGAAGTTGCCCTTGCCCGTCTCGAGCACCATCGCGGTCGTCAGGGTCCGCGTCTGGCCCTTGATGTTGCCGCCGACCATCATCGAGGCGCCGATCTCGGAGATGATGCCACCGAAGCCAGCCATGACGGCGGCGAGCATCGGCAGCCGCGCCTCGCGCACCACCAGCCACACCATCTGCGCGCGCGACGCGCCGAGCGCCAGGAGCTGCAGCCGGAACTCGCGCGGGACCTGGCCGACGGCGGCGAGCGTGATCCCGGTCACGATCGGCGCGGCGATCACCGCCTGGGCCACGACGATCGCGGCCGGCGTGTAGAGGATCTCGAGAGCGCCGAGGGGCCCGCTCCGCCAGAAGAGGAGCGTCACGAAGAGTCCCACCACGACCGGCGGGAGCCCCATGCCGGTGTTCACCGCGCTCACCACGAACCCGCGCCCGGGAAATCGCGCCAGCGCGAGGGCCGCGCCGGCCGGCACGCCGAGCGCCAGCGAGATCAATGTGGCCGCGCCCGAGACCTGGAGCGAGAGCCAGAGGATCCCCCAGATCTCGCGGTCGGCGCCGGCGAGCAGCGCGAGCGCCTGACGCGAGCCGCTCCACACGAGATCCATGGCTCGACGAGTGTACTAGAATCACCCCGGGAGGATTACCCATGGCTCAAGTCACGCTGCGAGGCAATCCGATCACGCTCGGCGGATCCGAAGTGAAGGCCGGGCAGAACGCGCCCGATTTCACCGCGCTCGACAACGGGCTCAAGCCCGTCAAGCTGAGCGAGGCGAAGGGCAAGGTGGTCATCCTGAGCTCGGTGCCGTCGCTCGACACTCCGACCTGCGACACCGAGACCCGGCGCTTCAACCAGGAAGCGGCGAAGCTCGGCGGCGACGTCGAGATCTGGACGATCAGCCGCGACCTGCCGTTCGCGCAGAAGCGCTGGTGCGGGGCCGCGGGCGTCACGGCCGTCAAGACCCTCTCCGACTTCCGCGAGCGCGCCTTCGGCCCGGCGTACGGCGTCGAGATCAAGGACGGTCCGATCGCGGGGCTGACCGCTCGCGCGGTGTTCGTGGTCGGCAAGGACGGCAAGGTGAAGCACGTCGAGTACGTGAAGGAGATCGGGTCCGAGCCGAACTACGACGCGGCGCTCGCGGCGGCAAAATCGGCGGCCAGCTGAGCGGATTGACCCAACGAACGTCCTGATCGATGCGTGAGACGCCGCGGAGCGTCGCGGCGTCTCACGCGGCTCTCCCTACGCTCCCCGCTCGAAGACCACCGTCGCCGGCTTCGCGAAGCGGCCCCTGACCGCTGCCATCGTCGGCACCGCGACGGGTCCGATCGTCACCGTGACCGTGTGCGCGCCCTCCGGCAAGGTCACGTTGACGCCGTAGTGAAAGCCCTGGCCGCCGACCATTGGACTGAGGGTGACCCGGCGCACGGGCTTATCGGCCGCGCGAATCGTCACCGACACCGGCAGGTACGGAACCGACTCGCCGGTCGCGCGATCGGCGACGAAGACCATCAGGTGTCCCGGCGATGCGCCGGTGCCATGCCCGGCGTGTCCCTCGTGGCCGGCGTGGCCGCCGCCCCCGCGATAATCGAGGCGCACCGTGTAGACTTCGGTCGTCTTCTCGGCCGGCGCCATCGCGTGCATGTGCCCGCCGCCGGTGAGGCTCTGGAGGAAGGCCACGAGATCGACGAGCTGGGTGACGCTCAGGCTGTCCGCGTAGCTCGGCATGATCGACTTGCCGTCGGGCCCGGTGTAGCCGGGGGCTTCGACGATGACGGCGTTCGGCGACAGGATCGACTCGGCGAAATACTCGGCAGGATGCTGGCCACCCATGCCCGAGAGCTCGGGGCCGACGTTCTTGGCGTCGCCGCTCGATGGCGGAAAGCTCTCGCCCTGGATCGCGTGGCACTTGTAGCATTCGAGATCGACGAAGACCTGCCGGCCCTTCCCGCGATCGCCGCTCGGTAGCGCGAACTTCCAGCCGCGCGGGACGCCGCCCGACTGGTGCAGCTCCTCCATCGTCACCTTGCGCGACGCTGGCGCGGCCTGGGCCGCGGACGGCGGCGTCATCCGGTGCTGATCGTGCCCCTGATGCTGCGCGAGCGCGGACGGAGCGAGCGCGACGAGCCCGATCACCGCGAAGCCGAGCGCCGTTGTCGATCGTGACGTCATGGTCACCGCTCCTGCTCGATGAGTTACGAGAGGTCGACCCAGACGGTCTTGGTCTCGGTGTAGTGCTCGAGCCCGGCCGATCCCAGTTCGCGGCCGAAGCCGGATTCCTTGAACCCGCCGAACGGCAGCGCCGCGTCGAACAGGTTGTAGGCGTTGACCCACACCGTGCCCGCGCGGATCGCGCGTGCCGCCTTGAGCGCCTTGGTCACGTCGCGCGTCCACACGGCGGCCGCCAGACCGTACGTGGTCGAGTTGCCCTCGGCGAGCCCCTCGTCGATCGACTTGAACGGGATCACGGACAGCACCGGCCCGAAGATCTCCTCGCGCGCGATCTTCATCGTGTTCGTGACGCCGTCGAAGATCGTGGGCTCGATGAAGTAGCCCTTGCCGGAGCCCACGCTCGCCCGGCCGCCGCCCGCGACGACGCGCGCGCCCTCCTTCTTGCCCGCGTCGATGTAGCCGAGCACCGTCTCCATCTGCGCCTTGGAGACGACCGGGCCCATCCGGGTGGCCTTGTCCATCGGGTCGCCGACCTTGAGCGTCTTCACGCGATCGGTCAGCTTGCCCATGAAGTCGTCGTGGATCTTGTCCTCGAGGAACAGACGCGAGCCGGCGGCACACACCTCGCCCTTGTTGTAGAAGATGCCGGTGAGCGCCCCCTTCACCGCCGCCTCCATATCGGCGTCGGCGAAGACGATGTTCGGCGACTTGCCCCCGAGCTCGAGCGAGATCCGCTTGAGCGTGCCGGCCGCCTCGCGCATGATCCCCTTGCCCACCTCGGTCGAGCCCGTGAAGGCGATCTTGTCCACACGCGGATCGCGCACCATCGCCATGCCGACCTGGCCGCCCGGCCCGGTCACGACGTTGAACACGCCCTCGGGCAGCCCGGCCTCCTGGGTGAGCTCGGCGAACTTGAGCGCGGTCAGCGGCGTCAAGGACGCGGGCTTGAGCACGATCGTGTTGCCCGCGGCCAGGGCCGGGGCGATCTTCCACGACGCGAGCAGGAACGGAAAATTCCACGGCACGATCGCGCCGATCACCCCGAGCGGCTGGCGCAGCGTGAAGGTGAACGCGTTCTCGCGCAGGCCGAGGGTCTCGCCGTGGATCTTGGTGGCCCACCCGGCGTAGTAGCGGAAGACCTCGGCGGCGAACGGGATCTCGACCTTGCCGGAGTCGAAGAGTGTCTTGCCGGTGTTGAGGCTCTCGAGCTTCGCCATCTCGTCGAGGTTCTTCATGATCAGGTCGCCGAGCTGCCACACGATGCGTCCGCGCTCGGCGGCGCTCATCCGCGGCCACGGACCCGAGTCGAAGGCGCGGCGCGCGGCGGCGACGGCCTGGTCGACGTCGCGCTCGTCGCCGCGGCCCACCTGGGCGCTCGTCTCCTCGGTCGCGGGGTTGATCGTGTCGTAGGTGGACCCGGAGGCGGGGGCGCGCCAGCTGCCGGCGATGAAGAGCTGTCCGGTGTTCATGATGTCACTCCTCGGAGTTCAGCGACGGGTTGGAGACGGGGCGGTGCGATAGACGACGACGACGATCGGCCGCTGCGCGAGGCGATCGTGCAACAGCACGGTGAAGCCATCGCTGTCCTGCAACGACGGAAGCGCGCGGTCGGTGACGATGGCGACCGCCTGCGAGTCGGCGCCGACGACCTCACGGAGATTGCGCGCGGTTCCGGCCGCGACGACCGGCCGGCGCAGATAGAACGCGAGCGGCATGTCGGCCAATCCCAGGGTGGCCACCACCGGCGATGTGATCAAGATCGGCTTCATCCGCTCCTGCAGACCGGCGTAGTCGTAGGCGGCGTTGCGGCGTTCGAGCTCCCAGTGATAACTCGAGACGACCAGCAGGGCGCAGCCGACCCACGCCGCCGTGAACGCGCGGAGCAGGCGCTTGTCGCGCGCGCCGACGAGGAGCGCGGCGGCGATGGCGCCGACCGTCACGACCAGCACAATCGCCTGCGCGACGTACGCCGGCCATACCAGCGTGAGCTCGTTGAGCGCGTTGCGCCGGTAGAACGCGCCGGCGAGGCCCGCGGCGAGGAGCAGCACACCGACGGCGGCGCACACGCGCCATGGGACCTTGAGCGCGACGCGCCCGCGCAGCGCGCTCTCGGCCCACCAGCCGCTCAGCAGGGCAACCGGGGACACCAGCGGCAGGTAGTACCGGAAGCGCTGCTGCTGCGAGAGCGCGATGACGACGAACATCGTCGCCAGCGACACGACGAGCAGGAAGATCGCGGCGGACTCGGCGCCGGCGCGGTCGGTGCCGCGCCGCCGGAGGAGCCGGACGGCCTCGACGAGCACGATCGGCACGATGAACACCCAGGGGAACAGGATTCCGAAGGCGTTCTGGATCGGCTCGGCCACCATGCCGGGGCGCAGCTCCTGGGGCAGATACCAGAAGAACTGGTTGTGGACGACCGCCTGGCGCAGGCCCGCGGCGTGATGGAACAACCGGAACAGCGGCCAGGGCGCGACGATGACCATTAACAAGATCAGACCGCGCGGCAGGCTCAGCGCGGCCCAGGCGGCCGAGCTCCGGCTCGCCGCCGCCCAGGCGAAGGCGATGATCAGCGGGAGAAAGCCGCCGGGGCCCTTGGCCCAGAACGCGAGCGCGACGAAGGCGTAAAAGCCGATCCACGCACGGGGCGCGCCGCGCGCCATGCGCCAGAGCATCCACAGGCTCGCGGTGATGAACGCCGTCATCAGCATGTCCGGCATCGGGATACGACCGTGCAGGAAGACGCCCTGCGTGGTGACGGCGATCAGTGCCGCGTACGATCCGGCGCGCGCGCCGAACATCTCGCGGCCGAGACCGAAGATCATGAGCGCCAGGGCGAATGACGCGAGGGCCGAGGGGATCACCGCGGTGAACTGGGTCACGTGGCCGAGTGGCCACGATACCAGCGTGATGAGCCACGCCAACAAGATAGGCTTGTTGTGGTAGACGCTGCCGTTCAGGACCGGGAACAGCCAGTCGCCGCGCGTGAGGATGTCCTGTGCCAGCAGCGGAAACCGGGCCTCGTCGTTGGTGGTGAGGATGCGACGACCCAGGTCGACTCCGACCATCACCGCCGCGCTCCCCACGACCCAGAGCAGCGCGCGCCGGTCCTCCCGCGTCACGGCGTGAGGACGCGCCCTGTGCCGAGCGGGTTCATACGGCCACCGTCGACGACGACGGCGCCGTTGACGACGACGTGGGGAAGGCCGCTCGGATAGCGGTGGGGCTCGGCGAAGGTCGACTCGTCGCGCACGACGGCCGGGTCGAAGATCGTCAGGTCGGCGGCGTAGCCTTCGCGCACGAGGCCGCGATCGCGCAAGCGTAGCCGCGCCGCGGACATGCCGGTCATCTTGTGTACGGCGGTCTCGAGCGGGAACAGCTTCTGCTGGCGCGTGTACTCGCCGAGCACGCGCGGGAACGTGCCGTAGGTGCGTGGGTGCGGCTTGCCCGGACGATCGCCGTCGCCCGCGTAGAGCGGGATCGAGTCCGAGCCGATCATCAAGAGCGGGTGCGCCAGCACCTTGGCCACGTTCTCGATGCTCTGCGAGAAGCTCACCATCCCGACCGTGCACTTCTCCTCGAGCAGGAGGTTCATCAGGGTCTCGGCCGGCGACATCCCGGACTGCCGCGCGATCTGGGCGAGGTTCAGGCCCTCGAGCTCGCGCCGCCGGCAGGTGGCGATGAAGACCTGGTCGAATCCGATGCCGCCCTGGGAGACGGTGCCCCAGCGCTCGCCGTCGATCAGGCACTCCTCGACGATGCGACGCCGGGTCGCGCGATCGGACAGCCGCTCGAGCAGTTTGGCGAGGCCGCCGTCGTGCGCCCACGCCGGCATCATGTTGTCGAGCTTCGTGCTGCCGGCGTTGTAAGGATAGACGTCGCCCAGCACGTCGACGCCGCGCGCCCGCGCCGACTCGAACAGGCGCAGCGCCGCGTCGATCTTCGGCCAGTTCTCGCGGCCGGAGGCCTTCACGTGCGAGACCTGCACCCCGACGCCGGCCTCCTCGCCGATGCGGATCGCCTCGTTGATCGAGTCGAGGAGCATCGAGGACTCGCCACGAATGTGCGAGAAGTAGTAGCCGCCGCGCCGGGCCATCGACTTGGCCAGCGCGATCAGCTCGGTGGTCTCCGAGTACGCGCTCGGCGCGTACACGAGCCCGGTCGAGAAGCCGAACGCGCCGGCGTCCATCGCCTCGCCGAGCAGCCGCTCCATGCCCTTGAGGTCATCCGCGCCGGCCGGCCGCGCCTCGAACCCCATCGCCGCGATCCGGAGCGCGCCGTGGCCGACGAAGTGCGCGATGTTGACCGACGGCCGGATCGCGCGCAACGCGTCGAGGTACTGCGCGAACGACTCCCAGCGCAGGTCGAGGCTGGCGCCGATGCCGCCGGCCCAGCCCTGCACGATCTCGCGCTGGTCGGCTCGCAGCGGCGCCTGGGAGAACGAGCACATCCCGACGACCTCGGTCGTCACGCCCTGCCGTACCTTCGACTCGGCCGACGGGCAGGCGAAATAGAAGAGGTCGGAATGCGAGTGCATGTCGATGAAGCCGGGCGTCACCGCATGGCCGGTAGCATCGATCACGCGCGTCGCCTCGCCGCCGAGCTTGGGTCCGATGGCGACGATGCGATCGCCGTCGATCGCGACGTCGGCGGGGCGCGCGGGCGCGCCGCTGCCGTCGATCAGCGAGCCGTTCTTGACGAGGAGCGACCAGGCCAACGGTTACTCTTCGACGATCGTGACCGAGGTCATCTTGTCGCCCTGCTTGATCCGGTCGACGTGCTCCATGCCCGACACCACCTTGCCGAAGACCGTGTACTGCCCGTCGAGATGGGGGGTATTGCCGTAGCAGATGTAGAACTGGCTCCCGGCCGAGTCGGGATCCTGGCTCCGCGCCATCGCGAGGGTCCCGCGCACGTGCTTCTGCTTGTTGAACTCGGCCTTGATCGTGTAGCCGGGCCCGCCGGTGCCGTTGCCCTTCGGGCAGCCGCCCTGCACGACGAAGTCCGGGACGACCCGATGGAAGTTGAGCCCGTTGTAGAAGCCCTTCTTGGCCAGCGTGACGAAGTTCTCGACCGTCTTCGGCGCGTCCTCCGGGGAGAACTCGAGCCGAATCTCGCCGCCCTTCTCGAGTGCGATGACACCGGTCTGCTTCACGATGGTTCCTTTCGCGTTGTGCGCGCGGCAGGCCGTCGCGGGGCTGGCCCCGCCGGCCGAGGCGCGCCGATCAGAGAATCTTTACCGAGTTCACGCGGTCGCCGACCCTGATCGAGTCGACGAGCTCCAAGCCGCTGGTCACTTGCCCGAACGCGGTGTACTGCCCGTTCAGATGCGGCGCGGCGCCGAGCATGATGTAGAACTGGCTGCCCGCCGAATTGGGATCGCCGCCGCGCGCCATCCCGAGAATTCCTCGCTCGAACTTTCGATTGTTGAACTCCGCCTTGACCGTATAGCCTGGCCCGCCCGTTCCCATCGACGGATGATCCATCGGCAGGGTCTTGGACTGAGGATCGCCGAGCTGCACGACGAAACCGGGCACCACCCGATGGAACCGCTGGCCGTCGTAGAACCCCTGCCGCGCGAGCTTCACGAAGTTCTCCACGTGCTTGGGCGCGTCGGCCGGGAAGAGCTCGAGCGTGATCTGGCCGCCCTTCTCGAGGGTGATGACGGCCGTCGGGGCCTTCGCGGGCGGCTTGTCCTGGGCGAGTGCGGGAGCAACGACCAGGAGAGCCACCGTGAACGCGAGCATGCGATTCATGTGAGGACGCCTCCGCCGGTGGCGTGCGCTCGAGACCGACGGGGCGCGCCCGCGGTCGAGGCGCACAAAAAAATCATGATGAGATCGATCGTCATTATACATGTACGAACGCCGGAGCGACCGTTCCGGCGTGATACGATGGACTGATGCAGCAGCGAGAGAACGTTCGGAACATCGCGATCATCGCGCACGTCGACCACGGCAAGACCACGCTGGTCGACGCGATGCTCTGGCAGTCGGGCCTCTTTCGCCAGAACGAGTCGGTGCCCGAGCGCATCATGGACTCGATCGACCTCGAGCGCGAAAAGGGCATCACGATCATGGCCAAGAACACGGCCATCACCTACCGGGGCGTGCACATCAACATCGTCGACACGCCCGGCCATGCCGATTTCGGCTCGGAGGTCGAGCGGACCCTGACCCTGGTCGACGGCGTTCTGCTCCTGGTCGACGCCGCCGAGGGCCCGCTGCCCCAGACGCGCTTCGTCCTGAAGAAGGCGCTCGAAGCGAGCTTGCCGCCGATCGTCGTCGTCAACAAGATCGACCGGAGCGACGCGCGGCCGGCCGAGGTGCTCGACGAGATCTACGACCTGTTCATCGACCTCGAGGCCACCGAGGACCAGCTCGAGTTCCCGGTCCTCTATACGAACGCCCGCACCGGTACGGCCACCCTGAAGCTCTCCGAGCCCGGCCGCTCGCTCGAGCCGCTCTTCGAGACCATCCTGACCACGGTGCCGGCGCCGCGCTTCGATCCGGCCACGGGGCTCCAGTTCCGCGGGGCCATGCTCGACTGGGACGACTACGTCGGCAGGCTCGTGATCGGCCGCATCGTGAACGGGCGCGTCCGCCAGGCCGAGAAGGTCGCGGTGGTCCATCGCGACGGCGCCGTCGAGCTCGCCAAGGTCACCGTGCTCTACGGCTACGAGGGGCTCAAGCGCATCGAGATCGCCGAAGCCAGCGCGGGCGATCTGGTGGCGATCGCGGGGATCGACTCGATCGAGATCGGCGAGACCGTCGCCGACGCCGAGACCCCCAAGGCCCTGCCGCTGATCCGCATCGATGAGCCGACGGTCTCGATGCTGTTCTCGGCCAATGTCTCGCCGATGGCCGGCAAGGAAGGCCGCTTCGTCACCTCGCCGCAGCTCCGCGACCGGCTCATGCGCGAGCGCCGGGTGAACGTCGGCATTCGCGTCGAGGAGACCGACTCGCCGGACACGTTCCGTGTCTCCGGACGCGGCGAGCTCCAGCTCGCGATCCTGATCGAGATGATGCGGCGCGAGGGCTACGAGCTCGAGGTCGGCAAGCCGACGATCATCACGCGGACCGAGAACGGCCAGACCCTCGAGCCGATGGAATACCTCGTCATCGACATCCCCGAGGAGTTCATCGGCGCGGTGACCCAGAAGATCGGGCCGCGCCGGGGCGCGATGGCCAAGATGGTGAACCACGGCACCGGCCGCGTCCGGCTCGAGTACCGGATTCCGGCGCGCGGGCTCATCGGCTACCGCACCGAGTTCCTCACCGACACCCGCGGCACCGGCCTGCTCAATCACCTGTTCGACGGCTGGGACGCGTGGCAGGGCGACATCGCGCATCGTCAGAACGGCGCCCTGGTGGCCGACCGCGGCGGGCGCGCCACCGCCTACGCGATCGACAATCTGCAGGCGCGCGGCGTGATGTTCATCGGGCCCGGCCTGGAGGTCTACGAGGGCATGATCGTCGGCGAGAACGCCCGCGACAACGACCTCGACGTCAACATCACCAAGGAAAAGAAGCTCACCAACATGCGCGCCTCCACCGCCGATGAGGCCGCCAAGATCACGCCGCCGCGGATCATGAACCTCGAGCAAAACCTTGAATGGATCCGCGAGGACGAGCTGCTCGAGGTCACGCCGAAGTCGCTGCGTCTCCGCAAGCGCGCCATGCGTGGGCGCCGGCGCTTCTAGCTTCCCCCACCCGACCGCGCCCCGAGCTCGATGCTCCTGACCAACGGCCGCATCTATCTCATGGATGCGTGGAACACCGTGGTCGACACGCTGGTCGTCCGCGACGGGCGCGTTGCTTTCGCCGGGCGCCGGCCGCACGTCAACGTGTCGGGCACCGAGGAGGTCGTCGATCTCGGCGGGAACGCCGTGGTGCCCGGGCTCGTGGACGCGCACGGGCACCTCATGCACCTGGCGCGCGGGCGGCTGACGCTCGATGCGGGCGGCGCGCGCTCGGAGGTCGAGGTCGCCGAGCGCGTGGCCGCGCGCGCCGCCAGGACGCCGCGCGGCGAGTGGCTCGGGGGTCGCGGCTGGGATCAGAACCACTGGCCCGAGCGGCAGTGGCCGACGCGCGCCTCGCTCGACCGCGCGGCGCCCCATCATCCGGTTGCGCTGACCCGCATCGACGGCCACGCCACGTGGGCCAGCTCGGCCGCGCTGGTCGCCGCCGGCATCGACCGCGCGACGCCAGAGCCCGAAGGCGGCCGCATTCTCAAGGACGAGCGCGGCGAGCCGACGGGCGTGCTGATCGACACCGCGCAGCGGCTGATCCAGCGCGCCGAGCCGCGTCCCTCCGACGAGCGGTTCGACCAGGCGGTCGGCGAGGCCATCGACGAGTGTCTGGCGGCCGGGCTCACGGGCATCCACGAGATGGGCGCCGAGCTCTATGCGCTCGCGTCGTACCGACGGCTCGTCGAACGGGGACGGTTTCCGTTTCGCAACTACGTCGCGGTGGCGGGCCGCTCGGAATCGACGTGGGCAGTCTATCGGGAGCACGGCCCCGAGATCCTGGGCGACGGGCGCGTGGTGATCGGCGCGCTCAAGCTGATGGCCGACGGCGCGCTCGGCTCCCGCGGCGCGGCGCTGCACGACGCGTATTGCGACGACCCCGGCAACACCGGTCTCGTGCTGATCCCGCCCGACGAGATCACACGCCTGACGCTCGAAGCGGCCGCGCTCGGCTTCCAGGTCTGCGTGCACGCGATCGGTGACCGCGCGAACACCTTGACGCTCGACGCGCTCGAGGCGGCGCTCGCTCGCGGGCCGTGGCCCGATCATCGCTTCCGTGTCGAGCACGCCCAGATCCTGACCGAGCGCGACATCCCGCGGTTCCGCCGGCTCGGCGCACTGCCCAGCATGCAGGCGACCCACTGCACCTCGGACATGGAGTGGGCGGCCGAACGGCTCGGCCCGGATCGTCTCCGAGGCGCCTACGCGTGGCGCTCGCTGCTCGAGACCGGCGTGATCATCGCGGGCGGCTCCGACTTTCCGGTCGAGAGCCCGAGCCCGTTCCACGGCCTCTACGCCGCGGTGGCGCGGCGTCCGAAGAGCGGCGAGGACCGCGGCTGGCAGCCCGAGCAGCGTATGACGCGCGAGGAGGCGCTGCGCTCCTTCACGAGCTGGAACGCGTACGCCTCGCGCCAGGAAGGCGAGCTCGGCACGCTCGAGCCCGGTAAGCGCGCCGACCTGGTCGTGCTCTCCGACGACGTGCTCGCGTGTCCCGAGGCGCGCATCAAGGACATCGCGCCCGTGCTCACCATGGTCGAGGGCGAGATCGTCTTCCGCGGCGCGCCGCGGAACGACTAGCCGCGCGCTCGCGGCTCGAGTAGCAGGCTCTGGAGCGAGCGCCCGACCAGGCCGCTCGTGTCCCAGAGCCGGGCCTGGGTGAGCCCGATGCCGTGCCCCTCGCCCGTCGTGGCCGCGTCGAGGCAGGTCCACTCGCCGACGGGCGCGCGGTGCAACGCGATCGTCAGGTCGCCGTTAACGAACGTCGCGGTGGCGGGATCGACGACGACCGCCACGCCGCTCGCCGAATCGGCGGCGGCGACGAGGCACTCGAGCGGCGCGGGCCTCTCACCCGCGATGAGCGCGACGCGCGGCCTGAGCCACACCGCCGTCGGTCCGCGGCCCCACGTCCCGTTCGCGATCCGCCACTCCATCGCGCGGTGATAGCCCTCGGTGCCCGTCATGAACGGCAGCTCGAACGGTTGGCTCGCGGCGGGCGGCGCCGGGGCCTCCGGCGGCTGGGACGGGACGGCGATGCTGTCGGGCGCCACGCGCATGACCAGGCAGGTCGCCTCGATCACGGCGGCGCCGTCCTCGGCGAGCACCGAGCCGGCGAGCCGCTGCACCTTGGCGCCCGCCCGAACGACGCGCGTCGTCACCGTCAGAGGCGCCAGCGGGACCGGCCGCAGGAAGTCGAAGGTGAGCCGCGCGATCTGCGCGCCGGCGCCCGCCTGGCCCGCGAACGCGCGCGCGAGCAGCGCGGCGGGCGGGCCGCCGTGCTGGTGACGCGCGCTCCACGGCCCGCGCGCCGAGAGGGACGGGACGAACCGGTCGCCGTCGACGGCGAAGAACGGCGGAAGCTCGCTCACGCGCTCGCGCCGCGGCCGGGCCCGGTCATGGCCGGCATGCTATCACCCGCACGGTCCGCGCCGGCGCCGTCGGGTCAGAGCTGCAGGACCACGATGCCGGCCAGGGTGAGGACGATACCGAGGAAGGCGCGGAGCGTGACGCGCTCGTCCAGGAAGATCACCGCGAGCGGGATCGCGAACATGGGGGCCGTCGACGAGAGGACCGAGGCGACCGCGACGCCCGCGTGCTTGACGGCCGCGACGAACATGACCGAGCTCACCGACGTGATCGCGCCGAGGACGACGATGCGCACGCGCACGCCCCGGCTGCTCCTGGCGAACGTGCTCGGGACCGCGCGCGCCCACGGCGTCAGCCACAGCACCATCGAGGCGACCGGCAGCCGGATCGCCTGCGCGGTGATCGGACTCATCTCGGCGAGCGGCGGCTTGACGAGCACGGTCGAGACCGCCCAGGCCAGCGACGCGATCGCCGCCGCGCCCACTCCGAACCAGAAGCGCTCCTCGGGCGCGCGCTCGGCCCACGGCGCGACGATCAAGACGAGGCCCGCCATCGTGACGAGCGAACCGAGCGCGATCGGCACGGTGACCGGCTCGTCCAGGAAGACGGCAGCGATCAGCGCGGCGCCGAGCGGGTACGTCGTCGAGATCGTCATGGCGCGGCCGACGCCGATCGCGCGGGTGCTCTCGAAGAAGACGGTATCGCCGAGCGCGATGGCCGTGACGATCGAGAGCCCGAGCAAGAGCCACGCGCCCGCCGAGATCGTGGTAAAGGCACCGCTGCCGGCCGTGGCCAGCACCCAGGCCACGAGGAGCGCGCCCCCGATCGAGGAGCGGATCGCGTTGATACCGACCGAGCCGAGCTCGGCCATGAGAGAGCGGGCCAGAAGGCTCGTCACGGCCCACGCCACCGCCGAGCCCAGGGCGGCGAGGGCGCCGAACGTCGTGTCCTCGATCACCTCGCGACGCTATCCGCTCGACAACCCGGGCCGCGCACGGCGAAGATCATACACCGTGAAGTTCGTCGTCTACGCCGCGGTGCTCGCGGGCGCGTTCGTGGCGTTCAGCCTGCTGAGCTTCTGGCTCGCCGTTCGCCCGCCGCGGATCGCGATTCCGCTCTCGCCCGGCGACGTCGGGCTCACCGTCGAGGCCGTCACGATCGCGGCCGACGACGGCGCGAAGCTGGCGGCGTGGCTCGTGCCCCGCGCCGGCGCCCCGGCGCTCGTACTCCTGCACGGTTACCCCGCTGACAAGGCCGACCTGCTGCCGATCGCCGCCGCGCTCGCGCCCCGCTTCACCGTGCTGCTGCTCGACCAGCGATACTTCGGCGCGAGCGGCGGTCACGCGACGACGCTCGGCTTTCGCGAGCGCGCCGATCTCTCGCGCGCGCTCGACTTCCTCGCGGCGCGCGGATTCGACGCGGTCGGCGTTTTCGGCTTCTCGCTGGGCGGCGCCGTGGCGCTGCTCACCGCGGCCGAAGAGCCCCGCATCCGTGCCGTCGCCGCGTATGCCCCGTTCGCCGATCTCAGAACGCTCGCCCACCAGCTGTACGGCTGGCTCTGGTACTTGAAGTACCCGTTCGTCGGGCTCCTGCGCGGGTGGTCGCTGGTGTTCTTCGGTCACGACATCACGGCGGTGTCGCCGGAGCGCGCGGCCACGAGGTTGACCATCCCCGTGCTGCTGGTCGCGAGCCGCCGGGACGAGCAGATTCCATTCGCTCACGCCGAGCGAATCTCTCGCGCGCTCGCCCGGGACCCGCGCAACGAGATCGTGTTCATGGATCGCGGCCGGCACGGCGAGCTTCCGCCCGACTTCGAAGCGAGCCTGGCGCGATTTTTCCTGCTATATGTGAAGTGAGCCGCAGCTCATGGAACCGAAGGAGACGTGATGATCATCGGGGTTCCGCGCGAGATCAAGCCGGGCGAGCAGCGCGTGGCGCTCACACCGGCCGGCGCCCGGGCGCTGGTCGAAGCGACCCACGGCGTGCTCATCGAGCGCGGCGCCGGCGCGGGCAGCGGGGTCCGCGACGAGGAATACACCGCGGTCGGCGCCGAGCTTGCGTCGGTCGACGACGTCTGGCGGCGCGCCGAGATGGTGCTGAAGGTGAAAGAGCCGCTGGCGCCCGAGGTCAACCGCCTGCGCGCGCGGCAGGTTCTCTTCACCTATCTGCACCTGGCGCCCGCGCCCGAGCTCACCCGCGGCCTGCGCGCCTCGGGCGCAGTCGCGATCGCCTACGAGACCGTGCAGCGCGCCGATGGAAGTCTCCCGCTCCTGACGCCGATGAGCGAGGTGGCCGGACGGCTTTCGGTCCAAGAAGGCGCGTTCTACCTCGGCTGCGCGCACGGCGGTCGCGGCATCTTGTTGTCGGGCGTTCCAGGCGTGCCGCCGGGCAACGTCGTAATCCTGGGCGCCGGCGCCGCGGGACTCAACGCCGCCAAGACCGCGGTCGGACTCGGCGCGGACGTGTCGATCCTCGACGTCAACCTCGATCGCCTGCGCCACGTCGACGACCTGTTTCGCGGCCAGGTGGTCACGTTGATGTCGAACAGCTTCAACATCGAGCAGGTCGTGCGGCGCGCCGATCTTCTCATCGGCGCCGTGCTCCTGGCCGGGGCGCGCGCCCCCGTCCTCGTCACCAAGGAGATGGTCTCGCACATGAAGGAAGGCTCGGTGATCGTGGACATCGCGGTCGACCAGGGCGGGTGCGTCGCCACGATCCATCCCACGACGCTCCTCGATCCGGTCTACCTCGTGAGCGGCGTCGTGCACTATGGCGTCGCCAACATGCCGGCGCTCGTGCCGCGCACCTCGACGTTCGCGCTGACGAACGCGACCCTGCCGTACGTGGTCGAGCTGGCCACGCGCGGCGCGACCGGGGCGGTGCAGGCCAATCCGGTGCTGGCCAAGGGCGTCAATGTGTGGAGCGGCAAGGTGGTGCATCCCGGTGTCGCCGAATCGCTGGGAGAGCCGGCGACGCCGCTCGCGTCGGTGCTCGGCTGAAGACCCACGTCGGGACCTCGGGGTACAACTACCCGGAGTGGCGGGGCACCTTCTATCCGGAGAAGCTCTCAGCCTCGAAGATGCTCGCGTTCTACGTCGAGCGCTTCACGACGGTCGAGATCAACGCGACGTTCTACCGGATGCCGAACGCGAAGACCGTCGCGGGCTGGGCGTCGGCCGCGCCCGCCGGCTTCACCTACGTGCTGAAAGCGCCGCAGCGCATCACGCACTTCGCGCGGCTGCGCGGTATCGACGAGCCCCTGCGCTATTTCTGCGACGTCGCCCGCACGCTCGGCGACCAGCTCGGTCCCCTGCTCTTCCAGCTCCCGCCGAACTTCAAGAAGGCGACCGACCGGCTCGGCGAGCTCCTGGCGATCCTGCCGCGTGAATTCCGCGCGGCGTTCGAGTTCCGTCACGAGAGCTGGTTCGACGAGGAGGTCTACGCGCTGCTCCGGGCGCGCAACGCGTCGCTCTGCATCGCCGATACCGAGGAGGGCACGACGCCGGCGGTCGCCACTGCGGACTTCGGCTATCTCCGCCTTCGCGCCGTCGAGTACAGCGACGACGATCTCAAGCAATGGATCGCGACGATGGACGCGGTCGGCCTCGGTTGGCGCGACGCCTACGTATTCTTCAAGCACGAAGATTCGGGTACTGGCCCGGCGCTCGCCCGGCGGTTCGTGGCGCTGCGTGCGGGATCGACGCAGGCCGCGACGCCGCGCGCGTAGCACGAACCCGCGCGGGGTCTCTGCAAGATGACGACGAGTCGTCGAGCGGGAGCTCCGGCCGCCCTCGTCGTTGGAGAGTCCTACTCGGGTCGCTTCGATCGCGCCGTCGAGACGGCCCGGGGCGACCGCGATGAAGTGACCGGCGATCAGTCGCCGGGACGAGACTTGCGCATGGTCTCGTGGAAGGCGGTCAACGCGGCTTCAGCCTCACGCATGAGGACGTCGGCTCTGTCCGCGACCGCGGGGCTCGGGCATACTCTGAATCGCCTCGGCGAGAAAACACCGTAGCGCCTGGACCGTCAAGGTGTCAACGGTGCGGTGGGACGGCAGGAGGCGAGACGCGTCGTCTCGCCTCCTACCTGTCGGAAACGCGCTGACGGACTACTTCGTCGTCCGCGAGGTCCGTTCACCCGTCGTGGTGATCTTCGTCAGCACCATCTGCTGTTTGTCCTTCTTATACGTGACCTTCACCTGATCGCCCGCCTTCAGGCGGCTGAGATCCGGAGCGGTCTCGGAGTCCGCCGTGAGGTTGTACTCCTTACCGTCCTTGTCCCTGACGCTCAGGGTATTGGCCTTCTTATCGACGGAGACCACGCTGCCGGTCAGCCGGTGAGGAAGCGAGAGCGCGCCGGGCTTCTCGGCCGGAGATGCGGCGGTAGTCCGACCCGACTTGCCGGTCGAGGTGCTGTCGTTCGACGTGCTCGGCGCGGTGCTCTGCGGTCCGGATCCCTGCGTCGTGTCCCGCGACGTCCCGGATGACGGGCTCATGGCAGTTGGACCGGCGGCCATTGCTGGGCCGCTCGCGAGCAGCGCTGCGAGCGCGGCGGCGGAGAAGGCGAATGCCTGCTTCATCATGTATCTCCTTATTTCCCGCAGGGGGCAGAATGGGGTGGCCCCCCGCGCACCCCTTCGCAGGTGCAACGCGCATACCAGAGCCGCGCCGGACCTCGCCTGAGAATTCGAAGCACCGGAAAACGATCGAGGAAGAGGGAAGCGTGGCGAAAAGAGCGCACCGGGTGGGTAACGAGAACATTTCTCGCCCTCGGGGCAGAATTCCTCGATAACTCTTACACGAGCCTTACGGTCGGATCCGGCAGTCCCCGGACTCGTTCGATGGCGCGCGCGGCTTCCAGCGCATTCGCGCCAACTCAGCCGAGCGAGCGCCTGAGGTCGTCCAGGGTGGCGAGGAACGCGTCGAGCACCGGCGTCTTCGGCTTGTCGCGCCGCAACACGATCCCAATCTGGCGAAAGAGCGGCGGTGCGAGCTTCACCGCGCTGAGCCGGCGCGCCCGGACCTCGGCTTTCGCGGCGAACCACGAGGTCACCGACAGCCCAAGGCCCGCTTCGACCAGCTTCTTGATCGCCTCGGTGTTGCCGAGCTCCATCGGCGAGGCGGGCGCCGCGCCGCCCCGTTGAAACCAGTCGTCGATCACGCGACGCAAGGTCGCGCCGCGCTCGAACAGGATCAGCGGCTCTTTCGCGAGCTCCGCCGCGGTCGCTCGGCGTCGCGGCCAGCGCCGATCGGCGGGGCCGATCGCCACGAGCTCGTCGCGATGGAGCGCGGTCACCCCCAGCTCCCTCTCCCGCACCGGCAGGCTCACGATGCCGACGTCGAGCTCGTTGGCGACGACAGCGCGCGTGATCTCGGGCGCGTTGCCGGTGACGACGACCAGGTCGGTCTGCGGGTAGCGCGCGCGGAATTTCCGCAGCGCCGACGGCAGGAGGTAGATGCTGAACGACGCGCTGGTGCCGAGCCGGATGCGGCCGGCGACGATGCCGCGCATCTGCTGGACGAGCTCGAGGCCGCGCTCGAGCTCTTGCATCGCGCGGCCGGCGTGCGCCAGCAGGAGCTCGCCGGCCTTCGTCGTGTACGTGCGCTTGCCCACCCGCTCGAGCAGCGCCAGCCCGAGCTCGTGCTCGAGCTGACGCACCTGCATGCTGACGGCCGGCTGCGTGAGCCGGAGCTCTCGCGCCGCCCGGGAGAAGCTCCCGTGACGCGCGACCGTGGCGAGCGTCTGCAAATGCGCGAGCTGGATGTTCACGGCGTGGACGTCAAAAAATAGCTGATCGTAACGATCAAGACAATTGATTTCCCTGATAGACAGAATTGCCGCATGATCCCGCGCATGGACTCGAGCTTCTACGCCCTCGAGATGCTCGCGAAGGACCGCCTGGATCGCGCCCGGCTCGATGCGGGGCGCCGGAGGCTCCTTCGCCTCGCTGAAGTCCGGCTCGACCCCGCGGTCGCCTGACGACCGGCCGCCCGGTCGCGTCGCGCTCCGCGCCGCGCGCGAGGCGGACCTCGAGCAGATCGCCGCGATCTGGAACTACGAGGTCCTCTGCACCGACGCGACGACCGATACCGAGCCTAGAGATGCGGCCGCTCAGCGCGAGTGGTTCGCTCGGCACACCGCGCGCTATCCCATCGTGGTCGCCGCGCTGGCCACCCCCGACGCCACGCGTGACGACGTGGTGGCCTACGGCTCGCTGTCGCCGTACCGGGCCAAGCCGGCCTTCGCGCGCACCGTCGAGGATTCCGTCTACGTCGCGCGAGACCACCGCGGTCACGGCGTCGGCGGCCTCGTCCTCGCCGAGCTGATCCGGCGCGCGCGGCACCTCGAGCACCACTCGATCGTCGCGCGGATCACCGCTCAGAATGCCCCGTCCCTGCGTCTGCATGCCGCGCACGGCTTCCAGCCGGTCGGCGTCGAGCGCGAGTCGGCCTACAAGCTCGGTCGCTGGCACGACGTCGCGATCATGCAGCGACGTCTCGATCCACTGTAGTCGCCGGGCCGCGGCGCGCGCGGCCGTTACCCGGGAGCGACCTCATTCACCAGGACAGGAGGAGACCACATGAGCGCATCACTCGATCACGTCATGAGGATCACCGAGCGGCCATCGCCCGTGATGGTCAAGGGAGCCGGCTCGTGGCTGTGGGACCGCGACGGCAAGCGCTACCTCGATTTCGTGCAGGGCTGGGCGGTCAACGCGCTCGGCCACTCGCCGCGAGTGGTGCTCGACGCGCTGAGCGCGCAGGGCGAGCGGCTGATCAGCTGCAGTCCCGCGTACTACAACGAGCCGATGGCCCGCCTGGCCGCCCTCCTGGCCCAGGCGTCAGGACTGGATCAAATCTTCCTCTGTAATAGCGGCGCCGAAGCCAACGAGGGCGCGATCAAGCTGGCGCGGAAGTGGGGCGGCCGCCACCGCGACGGCGCTTACGAGATCATCACGATGCACGGAAGCTTCCACGGGCGCACCCTGGCGACCATGGCCGCCTCGGGCAAGCCAGGCTGGGACGACATCTTCCCGCCGAAGGTTCACGGCTTCCGCAAGGTGCCGCTCGGCGATCTCGGCGCCGTGGCCGCCGCGATCAGCTCACGGACGGTCGCGGTGATGCTCGAGCCCATCCAGGGCGAAGCCGGCGTCTACCCGGCCGGCGACGACTATCTCCGCGCGCTCTCGGCGCTGACGAAGGAGCGCGGCATCCTGTTGATCGCCGACGAGATTCAGACCGGGATCGGACGCACCGGCCGCTTCTTCGGTTTCCAGCACGCCGGGATCACGCCAGACATCGTGACGGTCGGGAAGGGTCTCGGCGGCGGCGTGCCGCTCGCCGCGCTGATCGCCTCCGGCCCGGTCAGCTGCTTCGAGTACGGCGACCAGGGCGGTACGTTCAACGGCAACCCCCTGATGGCCGCCGTAGGCTGCGCGGTGGTCGAGGCCGTCGCGCGTCCGGAGTTTCTCGAGTCGGTCGTCTCGAACGGCACGTATCTGATGGCGCGCCTGCGCGCGCTCGCCGCCGAGCAGGGGCACGGCGAGGTGCGGGGCCGGGGGCTGCTCCAGGCGCTCGCGCTGAAAGGGAAGGACGCGAAGAAGGTGTCCGCGGCGGCCCTCGACAACGGGCTCCTCGTCAACGCGCCGCGCCCCGACAGCCTGAGATTCATGCCGGCGCTCACGGTCTCGCGTGACGAGATCGACGAGATGCTGAAGCTCCTGACGGTGAGTCTCGGCGCGTAGCGTCGCGCCGGAACGAAGATTCAGCGATCCACCGGCGTGCGGCCCTCGATCTTGCGGAGCGCTTCCGCGACGTCGATGCGCTCGGCGAGCACGCGCGCCAGCGGATCGCCGAGCTTCTCCAGGCGGGCCGGGGCTGTCTTGATCGTGAAGCGCGCGGGCTCGAGCTTCGGCGTCACCTCGTCCCAGCGCAGTGAGCACGAGACCGGCGCGCCGGGCAGAGGCCGGGCCGAAAACGGGGCGACGATCGTCTGTCCGCGTCCGTTCTGACCGAAATCGATGTAGACCTTGCCATCGCGCGAGCGCAGCGGACGCGCGATCGTCGAGATCTCGGGCTCGGCTTCCACGCCCATCGTCGCCAGGAGCCGCGCGAAGGTCCGCGTGACGTCGTAGTCGTAGGCGGCGCCGAGCGGCAGCAGGATGTGCAGGCCCGTCGCGCCGGAGGTCTTCACGTAGCTCGCGAGCTCGAGCCCGTCCAGGATGCCGCGGAGCGCGCGCGCGACCTTGACCACGTCGGTGAAGGGCGCGCCCTTGGGATCGAGGTCGAGGACGAGCCAGTCGGGATGATCGAGCGAGGTCAGCCGCGAGCTCCAGAGGTGCAGCGGAATCGTCCCGAGGTTCGCGACGTAGCGAAGGCTGTCGCGATCGTCGACGACGAAGTAGTCGATGTCGCGGTCGACGTCGTTGGCGTGGATCCGCTGGGTCCGGATCCACGCCGGCGTCCATTCGGGCGCGTCCTTCTGGAAAAACGACTTGCCCTTGATCCCGTCGGGATACCGCGTCAGCACCAGCGGCCGGTCCTTCAAGTACGGCAGAAGCCACGGCGCCACAGCATCGTAGTACTCGATCAAATCCGACTTCGTATACCCCTCGTCCGGCCAGAACACCTTCCCCGCATTCGTCACCACCACCCGCCGCTCATCCCCACCCCCACTCCGAGCGCTCTCTCTACCCCCACGCCCCTCAGTCGCAGGCGCCGCCTCTTCACCCGCCGCCCCCTCAACGCGCCCGCGTCCCGCACCCAAGCGCATCCCACGACCTACGTCAGCGCTACGCGCCCCGCGCGCACCCGCACGGTGTGACCTCTCCTTACCAGCTAAGCCCCCACGTCGCCGACTCGCCTTCTCGTCGCCATCATCCTGAGCCGAAGCATCCCGAGAAGTGGATGCGCGACCGCCGGTCTCATCGACTGGGGCGGCGGAGGGGGTGGGGGGCACGGTGCGGGCGGAGTGGGACCCCCGAGTCTCGCCCGCGGCTCGAAGAGCCGCGGGAAGCGAGCGAGCGGGTGACGGAGCCCGCACCGTGCCCCCCACCCCCTCCGCCGCCCCAACCGCCACGACCGGCGTCTCGCGCACACACTCCTCGGGACGCCGATCCGAGCGCAGCGCGAGAAAAGAAGGGTGACGAATACCGCCATCGCGCGTCCACTCAGCAAAGCGAACCTCGGCGACGAGCGCAGGCTCGACCCAGTGATGTCCGCGTCCCGCTGGCGTCCCGCGAACGAACGGCGACGTCGCGCGCGCCAGCGGCCGGAGCTTCTCGCTGAGCGTCTTCAGCGCCCGGTCGTCGAAACCCGTACCGACCTTGGACACGTACACGAGCTCACCGCGCTCGTAGAGCCCGAGGTGCAACGCGCCGAAGTGAGCGCGGGTGCCCTGCGGCAGGGTGTAGCCGCCGATCACGAACTCCTGCCGGAGCTGACACTTGATCTTGAGCCAGTCGCGGGAGCGCTTCGCGGCGTACTGGCTGTCGCGCCGCTTGGCGACCACGCCCTCCAGGCCCTGCTCGCAGGCCGCCGCAAGAAACTCCGCGCCCTGACCGAGCACGTGATCGCCGAAATAGACCACGCCGCGCGGCGGGACCAGGAGCTTCAAGCACTCCTTGCGCGCCTCGAGCGGCAGCCGTCTCAGATCGCGACCGTCCAGAGCGAGCGCGTCGAACAACACGGCGCTGACCGGCACCTGACCCCGCGCCCGCTCGATGTCGGCCGGTCGCGTGAGGCCCATGCGCTCCTGGAGCCGCTGGAAGCTCGAGCGCCCTCGCTCGTCCAGCGCGACGACCTCGCCGTCGAGGCGAAAGCTCTGGAGCGGCAGGGCCCGCAGCGCCGCGACCACCTCGGGGTAGCGTGCCGTGACGAGCTGGTTGCTCCGGTGACGCAGCTCGATGGCGTCGCCATCGCGCGAGGCCAGCACGCGGACGCCGTCGTACTTGATCTCGAAGAGCCACGCCGGATCCGCCGGCGCCTCGTCGACGAGCGTGGCCAGCATCAGTTGATCGCCGTGCGGCGTGATCTCGCCGCGCGCGGCCCCGAGCTGGGTCAGCCGGCGGCGCAAGGTCTCGACGCGGGACGCCCCGTCGCGCAGCTCCTCGATCGTCAGCCCCGAAAGCACCGACTCGGGAAAGCGCTCGGTCGGCTCCGCGTCGCCGGCGTACTCGTCCGATTTCTTCAGCAAGAGCCAGTCGCGGTCCTTGCCGCTCATGCGCGCCAGGGTCCAGCGGCCGCGCAGCTTGAAGCCGAACAGCTCGAACTCGAGCTTGCCGCGCGCGATCTGCTCGCTCGCCGGCTCGGGCTTGAGGAGCTCGAACCGCCCGGCGTCCCAGACGATCGACGGCCCCGCGCCGTAGTTGCCTTCGGGAATAAGGCCCTCGAAGTCCGCGTACTCGATCGGGTGGTCTTCGACATGGACGGCCAGCCGCTTCTCGTGCGAGCGCATCGACGGACCCTTGGGCACGGCCCAGCTCTTCAGCACGCCGTCGATCTCGAGCCGGAGATCGTAGTGCAGGCGGCGCGCCGAGTGCTTGTGGACGACGAACCGATGGCCGCCGGCCGGGCCGGGGCCGCCGAAAGGCTCGGGCGTCGCGGCCGGGTCGCGCTTGCGCCGATACTCCCCGAGGTCGCGACTAGACACGCAGGACCAGGATCACCGAGAGCGAGGCCATGAGGTTGTCGGCCGCGTGCGCCGCCATCGACGGCAGCAGGCTGCCGGTGCGCTCGTAGGACCACGCCCACAAGAGTCCGCTCCAGAAGACGGCCCCGAACCCGAGCACGCCGTAGCCGTGCGCGATGGCGAAGATGGCCGCGCTCGCCACCGCGGCGCCGCCCGCGCCGAAGCGCCGGCGCAAGGTCGCGAACAGGAGCCCGCGGAAGACGATCTCCTCGAATACCGGCGTGATCACGACCGTGTCGAAGATCGTCATGCCGGCGATCGCGCGCGAGCCCCACACCAGGTCGCGATCGAACCACTCCGTCCAGTGCGCCGATAGTCCAAGCCAGCGTCCGGCCATGTCGAGGAGGCCCTCGCCGACCTGGCCGAGCGCCAGCAACGTCAGCACGACGAGCACGAGCCGGCGCTTGCCCTCGGGAGTCGGCACCAGCCCGAAGCCCTCGCTCAGGTTGAGTCCCGAAGGCCGCATCAGATAGCGACGGGCCAGGAGAACGAGCGGCACGAACGAAAGGTTCGTCGCCAGACCGATCAGCACACGCGAGTACGGCCGGTCCGGGCCGAGGGACGATCCGAGATAGAGCACGGTCAAGGTGGTCGCGCCGAGCGCACCGCCCCAGATCAGCACGCGGACGCCGACACGCCCGTGCCAGGGCGGCGGCATGACGGCGGTGCCGATCCGGTCCAGCGCCCGGCGCCGCCACACCACGCGCGCCAGGAGCACGAGCCCCGCGCCGATCAGCACGATCTCCACCGCCACCGTCGCGCGCATCCGCCCCAGCAGGCGGCTCGATCGCTGGGCCTGCGCGGCCGCCGCCGCGGCCAGGAGCTGCGACTCGCCCAGGCGCGTCGCCAGCCGCACCGCGATCCGGTCGCGGAACCATCCGGGCTCGAGCGCTTCGCCCAGGGCCGCGTCGGCGTCGGCGCCCAGCTCGCCCTCGATGTCCTCGTCGAGATAGGCGGCGCTGACCAGGCGCGCGAATGCCGGCAGCGGGTCGGAACGACGCTCCCATTCCTCCACGCGCCGGCGCACGGCGTCCAGACGGCGGGCTTCGCCTTCGAGGATGGCCAGGTGCAGATCGACGGAGGGATCGAACGACGCGCTGGAGAGCTCCTCGTACCACCGGAGCGCCTCGTCGAGATCTTCGGCGGGATCGGTCGACAGCACGCGGTAGACGAAGCGCTCCCACGCCGGCACGTGCTGGATCGCCTCGTCGATGTCCATCGTGCGGCCGACGATCAGCGCGAGCGCGCGCTCGGGCTCCTCCATGCCTTCGACGCGCGATCCCGAGTACTGCAGCCACAGCATCAGCGCGAGGAACGCCACGAGCACGAGCGCCGCGAGAATCGTCGCGATCGAGACGCGCCGCTTTCCCGCGGGCTCGGGAGCCCCGATATCTTGCCGCTCGACGGCTGTCGGAACGCTATCCATAGGAGGGCAGAGCCCTGCGCGCATCATAGGGAGCATCGTGCTATGGTGCAAACCATGGCGCCTCACTCGATCGGCTCGGGCACGATCTCGTTCGGGCTGGTCTCGATTCCGATCCGCATGTACACGGCGGCTTCGTCGGCGAACGTCGCCTTCAACATGCTCCACGCCAAGTGCGGCTCGCGGATCAAGCAGCAGACGTTCTGCCCGGTGTGCAACGAGGTGGTCGATCGCGCCTCGCTCGTGCGCGGCTACGAGTTCTCCAAGGATCAATACGTGCGTGTGGCCGACGAAGAGCTCAAGGCGCTCGAGGGCGAAGCCTCGAAGATGATCGACATCACCGAGTTCGTGCCGCTCGACAAGGTCGACCCGATTTACTTCGAACGCACGTACTTCCTCGGCCCCGACAAGGGCGGCGACAAGGCGTACCGCCTGCTCGCCGACGCGATGCAGAAACAGGGCAAGGTCGCCCTCGCGAAGTTCGTCATGCGCGGCAAGGAAAGCCTCGTGCTCATCCGGCCCGCGCAGGGCGGACTCATGCTCCACACGATGTACTTCGCCGACGAGGTGCGCGATTTCGGCGAGATCGACCGAGGCCAGTCGGCGAAGATCCGGCCGAACGAGCTCGACCTGGCCCAGCAGCTTATCGACGGCCTGTCCAACGACGAATTCCACCCTGAGCAGTACGAGGACGAATACCGCCACCGGGTCCTCGACCTGGTCAATCAGAAGGTCGAGGGCAAGGAAGTCACGGTCGCCGCTCCCGAAGCTCCGCGTGCCCAGGTGATCGACCTCATGGAGGCGCTCAAGGAAAGCCTGGCCAAGCGGGTCGCCTCGGGCGAGAAACGGCCTCTGGCCAAGGCCAAGCGGTCCGACCAGCCGGCCGCCGCGCCCGCGCCCGCCAAGCGAGCAGCCGCGAAGAAGTAGCGTTCCAGGGCCCGGGCGTTAAAATGGGTTTTGGGCCCGCCCAATGCCCAGAATCGCCCTCGAACCACGGTTCCAGGTCGAATACCTGTCGATCCTCGACAGCGAGGGCAACCTCGATACCGCGCTCGAGCCCAAGCTCGCGGATTCGGATCTGAGGTCGCTCTATCGGACGATGCTGCTCGCTCGCCGGCTGGACGAGCGGATGGTGCGCTTGCAGCGTCAGGGGCGCATCGGGACGTTCGCACCCACCAAGGGTCAGGAAGCCGCGCAGGTCGGCAGCGTGTTCTCGCTCCGTCGGACCGACTGGATGGTGCCCTCGTTCCGCGAGACGGCCGCGATGATCTGGCGAGGCTGGCCCATCGAGAAGCTCTTGCGGTTCTTCGCCGGCTATCTCGAGGGCGGCCAGCCGGCGCCCGATCAGCGCGACCTGCCGATCACGATTCCCGTCGCGACCCAGCTCCCGCATGCGGTCGGTCTCGCCTACGCCGCGCAGTACCGCGGTGACGACGTGGTCGTCATGGTCTACTTCGGCGACGGCGCGACCTCCGAGGGCGACTTCCACGAGGCGCTGAACTTCGCCGGCGTCTGGCACGTCCCCGTCGTCTTCGTCTGCCAGAACAACCAGTGGGCGATCTCGGTGCCGTTGAAGAAGCAGACGCACTCGCGCACGATCGCCCAGAAGGCGCTCGCGTATGGGCTGCCGGGCATCCAGGTGGACGGCAACGACGTCTTCGCCGTCTACGCCGCGGCCCGCGAGGCCGTCGAGCGGGCGCGCGCGGGCGACGGTCCGACCTTGATCGAGTGCGTGACCTATCGCCTGGGCGTGCACACGACCGCCGACGATCCGACGAAGTACCGGAGCGAAGCGGAAGTCGCGATGTGGGAGCAGAAGGATCCGCTGACCCGCTTCCGTGCCTATCTCGAGAAGCGGAACCTGCTCGAGGAAAGGCTCGAGCAGCAAGTCGACGCCGAGATCGCCGAGGCCATTCGCCGCTTCGAGGCGACGCCGGCACCCGATCCGGTGACGATGTTCGACCACGTGTACGCCGAGCGGCCGCCCGATCTGCAGAGGCAGCGCGACGAGATGGCGGCGCGCGAGAACGCGGGCCCGGCGCCTCGCGACGAGACGTCTGGGGCCCCACCCGGGGCCACGCCGATGCGCGGTCAGCGGCTGACGCGGCGCTGACGCCATGGCCAAGCTGAACATGGTCAAGGCGCTCAACACGGCGCTCTTCCAGGAGATGGAGCGCGACGCCGACGTGCTTGTGCTGGGCGAGGACGTCGGCGTGGACGGCGGCGTCTTCCGCGTGACCGACGACCTGCAGCGGAAGTTCGGCTCGCAGCGGGTCATCGACAGCCCCCTCGCGGAGGCGGCGATCGTCGGCACCGCGGTCGGCATGGCGCTCTACGGTCTCAAGCCCGTGTGCGAGATCCAGTTCTCGGGCTTCGCCTTCCAGTGCTTCCACCAGATCGAGAATCACTGCGCGCGCTACCGCATGCGCTCGCAGGGCCGCTTCAACATCCCGATCGTGATCCGCATGCCCTATGGCGGCGGCGTGCGCGCGCTCGAGCACCACTCCGAATCGGAGGAGCAGTTCTACGCGCACATCCCCGGCCTCAAGATGGTCATCCCGTCGGGCCCGCGCAACGCGCGCGCGCTCCTGGCCGCGGCGATCCGCGATCCCGATCCGGTGATCTTCTTCGAGGCCAAGTCGCTCTATCACGCCGCGAAGGAAGAGGTGCCCGACGAGAGCGAGGTCCTTCAGATCGGCCGGGCGCAGGTCGCGCGCGAGGGCGACGCGCTCACGCTCGTCGCCTACGGCGCGATGCTGCGCGTCGCGCTCGAGGCGGCCGACGTCCTGCGCGACGAGGACGGCGTCGCCGTCGAAGTGATCGATCTGCTCACGGTGTCGCCGCTCGATCGCGAGACGCTCGTGGCCTCGGTCGGCAAGACGGGCCGCGCGGTCATCGTCCACGAGGCGCCCAAGAGCTTCGGCCCCGGCGCCGAGATCGCGGCCTCGATCATGGACGGCGCGTTTCTCTCGCTCGAGGCGCCGATCAAGCGTGTGGCCGCCCACGACGTGCCGTTCGTGGGCTTCGCGCGCGAGAAGGCGAACGTTCCCGACGTGCCGCGCGTCGTTGCCGCCGCGCGCGAGACCCTCGCGTTCTGAGCGTGGTGATCGTGGTGCCGCTCGCAGCATTCCCGCCGGGCGTATAGGCGATGCCTCGACCGTTCGCGCTGCCCGATCTGGGCGAAGGGCTCACCGAGGCCGAGATCGTCAAAGTGCTCGTCAACGAGGGCGACGTGCTCGCGGAGGACGCGCCGCTCCTCGAGGTCGAGACGGACAAGGCCACCGTCGAGATCCCCTCGCCGTTCGCCGGCCGAGTCGCCCGCATTCACGTGGGGCCCGGCCAGACCGTGAAGGTCGGCGAGGTGCTCGTCACGTTCGACGACGCCGGCCAGGCTGTGCCGTCGGCTCGCGATCGCGCCCCCGCGCCGCCCACGCCGGCTCGTACGACGGCCCCGCCGGCATCGCCGCGTGCTGCCGCGGCACCGGAGTCGACGCTCGTGGCCGACGACGGCCGTCGCCCCGCGGCGACACGAGAGCCGGCGCCGGCCACGACCGGGCCGGTGCCGGCGACACCGGCGACGAGACGGCTGGCCCGAGAGCTCGGCGTGGACCTGCGCGCGGTGCGCGCCACGGGACGCGGCGGGCGCGTCACCGACGAAGACGTCCGGTCCGCCGCGAGCGGCGCGCGAGCGGTCGCGACACGTCCTGCCGCGGCGGCGCTCCGCGCGGAGGCGCCGGCGCCAGGGCGTGCGGTTAGCCCAGCAGCGGACCGTGCGGTTGCCAAACCGCTGGTCACTGTCGGGATGGAGCCGCCGCCGCTGCCGCGGTTCGAGCAGTGGGGGCCGGTCGAGCGCCAGCCGCTGTCCCATCTGCGGCGCACGATCGCCGAGCGCATGACGCTCTCGGCCACGCTCATCCCCCACGTCACTCACTTCGATCGGGCCGACATCACCGAGCTCGACGCGATCATCCGCCGCAATGTCGAGCCGGCGCGCGAGCGCGGGATCACGCTGACCCTGACGAGCTTTCTGCTGAAGGCGGCCGCGCTCGCGCTGCAGGAGCACCCGCAGTTCAACGCGAGCCTCGATCCGGCGGCCGGCGAGCTGATCGTCAAGCGCTACCACCATCTCGGCGTGGCGGTGGCCACCGAGCGCGGTCTGATCGTGCCGGTCATCCGCGACGTCGATCGCAAGTCGCTGGTCGAGCTGCAGCGCGAGCTGGCGGCGCTCGCGCAGCGCGTGCGCGAGGGTAAGGCAACGCTCGACGACCTCCGCGGTGGGACGTTCACGATCACCAACATCGGGGCGCTCGGCGGCACCGGCGCGATCCCGATCATCAACTACCCCGAGGTCGCCATTCTCGGCGTCGCCCGGGGGCGCGAGGAGCCGGTCGTGCGCGAGGGGCGCATCGTGCCGCGGATGCTGCTGCCGATCTCGCTCACGTTCGACCATCGCATCGCCGACGGCGCCGACGGCGCGCGCTTTGCCAGCGCGATCGTGCGCCGGCTCGAGCGTCCCGAGCAGCTTTTGCTGGAGTGGTAGCGTTTGCTGGAACGGCATTGAGGAGAAGGAGGTCATGATGCCCGACCGTCGAGACACCTGGTCGAGCGGCAACGCGTACGAACCCTATGTGGGGCGCTGGAGCCGTCTGGTCGCTCGCGAATTCCTGCAATGGCTCGACGCGCCCGAAAGCCTTCGCTGGCTCGACGTCGGCTGCGGCACCGGCGCGCTGAGCGAAGCCATCGTGGCGCGCTGCTCCCCCGGCGCTGTCGTCGGTGTCGACCGGTCCGAGGAGTATCTGACGTATGCGCGCGCCCGCGTGACCGATCCGCGGGTCAGCTTCCGCCCGGGCGACGCCCAGGCGCTTCCGGTCAAGGACGGCGAGCACGACATCGCGGTCTCCGGCCTCATGCTGAACTTCGTCCCGGACGCCGCGAAGGCAGTGACCGAGATGGCGCGCGCGGTGGTCCCCGGCGGTACCGTCGCGGCGTACGTCTGGGACTACGCCGGCGAGATGCAGCTCATGCGCCGCTTCTGGGACGCGGCGGTCGCGCTCGATCCGCCGGCGCTCGAGCTCGACGAGGGGCGGCGATTCCCGGGTGCGCGGCCGGGTCCGCTGGTCGAGCTCTTCGAGTCGGCGGGCCTCGCGCAGGTGCGGGTGCTGGCGGTCGACGTGCCGACGGTGTTCAAGGACTTCGACGATTACTGGACGCCGTTCCTCGGTAGCCAGGCGCCGGCCCCCGGCTACTGCATGTCGCTCACCGAGGAGCGTCGCGCCGCGCTACGGGAGCGGATCCGCGCGACCTTGCCGATCAAGCCCGACGGCAGCATCCATCTGATCGCCCGCGCGTGGGCGGTCCGCGGCCAGGTCCAGAGCGACTAGGAGACGGTTCCGGCCGTGGTGATGGGCGACCGCGTCGTCGAGGTGGACGTCGTCGTCGTGGGCGGCGGCCCCGGCGGCTACACGGCGGCGTTTCGCTGCGCCGAGCTCGGGCTCGAGACCGTCGTCGTCGACGCCGCCAAGCGGCTGGGCGGCGCCTGCCTCTTCGAGGGCTGCATCCCGTCCAAGGCGCTCCTTCACGTCGCCGCGCTGATCGAGGACGCCGAGCGCGCCCGCGAGCTCGGCGTCGATTTCGGCGAGCCGCGCGTCTCGCTCGATCCGCTGCGCAAGTGGAAGAGCGAGCGCGTCGTCGGCCGGCTCGCGCGCGGGCTCGCGTCGGTCGCCAAGGCGAAGGGGGTCGAGGTGATCGGCGGCCGCGCGACCTTCGAGGGCTCGCGCGAGCTGTACGTCGAGGGCGACGAGCCGCAGAAGGTGCGCTTCAAGCACGCGATCGTCGCGACGGGCTCGACGCCGGCCAGCCTGCCCGGTCTGGCCCTGACCAGCGAGCGCATCCTCGACTCGACGGCGGCGCTCGAGCTCGCCGAGGTGCCCGAGCGCCTGCTGGTGATCGGCGGCGGCTACATCGGGCTCGAGCTCGGTCAGGTCTACGCCGCGCTCGGCAGCAAGGTGACCCTGGTGGAGATGACCGACGGGCTGCTCCCGGGCGTGGATCGCGCCCTCGTGCAGCCGCTCGCGCGACGGTGCGAGAAGCTCTTCGCGAAGATCCGCCTGAGCACGAAGGTGGCCGCGCTCCTCGAGAAGGGCTCGTCGATCGAGGCCCGCTTCGACGGCGAGGACGGCGAGACGTTCGATCGCGTGCTGGTCGCGGTCGGGCGGCGGCCGGCGGGCGCGGGGCTCGGTCTCGAGCGCACGCGTGCGACCGTCGATGCGCGCGGCTTCGTCCAGGTCGACGAGCGCTGCCGGACGAGCGATCCGGCGATCTACGCGGTCGGTGACGTGACCGGCGAGCCGATGCTCGCCCATCGCGCGATGCGCCAGGGCAAGGTCGTCGCCGAGGCGATCGCCGGCCATCCGGCGGCGTTCGACAACGTCGTCGTCCCGGCGGTCGTGTTCACCGATCCCGAAGTCGCCTGGTGCGGGCTGACCGAGGCCGACGCCGCGCGTGACGGCCGTGCGGTGAAGGTCGCCAAGCGAGAATGGGCGGCCTCGGGCCGCGCCCTGACGCTCGGGCGCAGCGACGGCCTGACGAAGATGCTCGCGGATCCGGAGACGGGTCGCGTGCTCGGAGTCGGGATCGTCGGGCCGGGCGCCGGCGAGCTCATCGCCGAGGCCGCGCTCGCGATCGAGACGGCGATGACCGTCGAGGACGTCGCCGCGACGATTCACACCCACCCGACGCTGTCGGAAACCCTGATGGAGGCCGCCGAGGCGCTGCTGCAGCAGGCTCACTGAGCCTGCTCATCGCGGCTCCGCGCGGCTTATCGCGGCTCGGCGCTGAAGGTGGTCGGCGCGCCGGCTCGCCCGGGCGCCGAGCTCGCCAACAGGCTCGAAAGCTTCGTCCGCTGCTCCTGGGTCAGCTGGCTCTTACCCTGCTCGATCGTCTTGATGCGGGCCAGTCGGAGGTCGGCGCGCTGCTTCTCGATGTCGCGCAGCTTCGCCTCGACCCCCGTCATGTCCACCGGATCGGCCTGCACCATGGTGCCGAGCGCGGTCTCGGCAGCGCGCAACTCCGCGTCGCGCCGGGTGGCCTCGCGCTGGAAGTCCGCCCGCAGACGCTCCAGATTCTGGACCTGGGTCGGGTTCAGCGCGAGCTCCTGTCGCCAGTTGAGCATGAGCGTGATCAGCGGCCGTTCGGCCGCCGACTCGCCGCGCCCGAAGTGATCGCGCCAGCGGTCGCCGAGGCCGTGGACGCTCCCGGCCAGATCGTCGATGGCGCGATTGAGCTCCTCGTGGACGACGGGCGTGACGGCAGGCGTCTCGGCAGCTGAAACAAGCGGGATGGCCGCCAGGATCGCGAGTGAACCGACGACGATGAGTCCTTTCAACACAAGCATCTCCCCAGCTGAGAGTTTTGGTCGACGAGTAAGACGTCGCCTATCTGACGAGTCCTGCGCCTCGAGTATTTACCGCGCTCGCATCGAGCCATTGGCGAACAGGTATGGTCCGTCGAAGTCGCCGATGTAGCTCGTGTGGCTGACCAGGCCGGTTGCGGCACTCCAGACGTGGAGCTGGCAGGCGGGCGGCTCCATCGTGAACGCCAGCGGCGCCTCTTCCAGGTCGAGCGCGACCTGATGCGCGGTGCTCGGGGCCGTGCTCGCCAGGATGCCGGCGACGCGCGACTGGATCGGGCGGTGCAGGTGGCCGGCCACCATGCGCTCGATCTGCGGATGCCGCCTGACGGCCTCGGCGAACTCGCCGGCGTTGGCGAGGCCGTGGGCGTCCATCTGCGCGATGCCCGTCATGAACGGCGGGTGGTGCATGAAGATCAGGGTCGGTCGCGCCGGCGCCTCTTCGAGTCTCGCGGCGAGCCAGCTCAGGCGCTCGCGGCAGAGCAGGCCGCCGACCCGTCCTGGATCCAGCGTGTCGAGCGCGACGAGCCTGACCGGATGGCCCTCGACGACGTACTGCATGAACCGTCCGCCCTGCGGAAGGTAGGCGTGGTCCGGGAACGCTGCGGCGAGCGCGTCGCGAGCGTCGTGATTTCCGGGGATCAGGTAGAGCGGCATCGGCAGAGGCGCCAGCAGGTCGTGCAGCCGCCGGTACTCCTCGGGGAGCCCGCCGTCGACGAGGTCGCCGGTCGCCAGCACGACGTCCGGACGGGGTCGGAGCCCCAGCAGGTGCTCGACCGCGCGCTTGAGATACGGCGTCGTGTCCAGGCGCCCGTAGGCGAGCACGCCTTCCGGTCTGATGTGAGTGTCGGTGATCTGCGCGATTACCATCACCGCGTCCGATGCCGTCGGCGTGCCGCAGCATGCCTGTTGGCCATGTCACTCTCCTGCCCGTGAGGTCAGCGCATCAGGAGTATCGCTCGGCTCGGCGTCGAAGGCCATTCCACGTAATCACATCTGTTGACGGGTAAATACCTGAAGTCTGTTGGGGGGGTCTACCGGGTTGCCCGGCCGTGGTGCGCGGTTCTAGGCTTGGCTCATGGATCGGTCTTCCCTGGTAGCGCCGCCGACCCATCGCCGCTGACGTGCCTCGACAGCTCCGCGCGACCTATCGAGTCCAGCTCCACGCCGGTTTCGACTTCGCCGCCGCGGCCGCGATCACCGACTATCTGGCGGCGCTCGGAGTCAGCCACCTCTACTGCTCGCCGTATCTGCAAGCCGCGAAGGGCAGCATGCACGGCTATGACATCGTCGATCCCCGGGCCGTCAACCGCGAGCTCGGCGGCGCCGCGGGGCACGCGCGACTGTCGCAGACGCTGCGGAGCGCCGGCCTCGGACAGGTACTCGACATCGTGCCCAACCACATGGCCATCAGCGGCCCGGACAATCCCTGGTGGTGGGACGTGCTCGAGAACGGCCCGGCCAGCCGTTACGCCTCGTACTTCGACGTGGACTGGGATCCGCCGGAGACGCGGCTTCGCAACGTCGTGCTGTTGCCGGTGCTCGCCGACCACTACGGCAGGGTCCTCGAGCGCGGCGATCTGCGCCTGGTCTGGCAGGGCGCAGGGTTCACGGTCCAGTATCACGACCACGTGTTCCCGGTCTCGCCCCAGTCGCTCGACAGTCTCTTGATGACGGCCGCGGAGCGGGCGGGCTCCGACGAGCTCGCGTTCCTGGCCGGCGCCCTGAGCGAGCTTCCGTCGCCCACCGCCACCGACCGCGCCAGCGTTGAGCGGCGGCATCGGCACAAGAGCGTGCTCTACGACTCGCTGACGCGCCTGGCTCGCGAGGAGCTCCGCGTGAACGAGGCCATCGAATCGGTCGTGTCGGACGTGAACGCCAGTGCCGACTCGCTCGACGCGCTGCTCGAGCGCCAGAACTTCCGTCTGGCGCACTGGCGCGCCGCCGCGCGCGATCTCGGCTACCGCCGCTTCTTCGACATCAACGGCCTGGTCGGCCTCCGGATCGAGCACGAGCACGTCTTCCGCGACACGCACCGGCTCGTCATCGGCTGGCTCGCCGACGGCACGCTCGACGGGGTGCGCATCGATCATCCCGACGGGCTTCGCGATCCCGAGGCGTACCTGAAGCGGCTGCGCTCCGACGGCGCCGGCGCGTGGATCATCGTCGAGAAGATCCTCGAGCCCGGCGAGGCGCTGCGCGGCTCCTGGCCGGTCGACGGCACGACCGGGTACGACTTCCTGAATCGCGTCTCTGGCCTCTTCGTCGATCCAGCCGGCGAGAAGGCACTGACCGAGCTCTATGCCGAGTTCACCGGTGAGTCGACCGACTGGCCCGAGGTCGCGCGCGCCAAGAAGCACCACGTGATGCGGCTGACGATGGGCAGCGACGTGAACCGGCTGACCGCGCTTTTTCTCGAGATCTGCGAGCATCGCCGACGCTACCGCGACTATACGCGTCACGAGCTGCACGAGGCGCTGCGCGACACGCTGGCGTGCTTCTCCGTCTATCGCACCTACGTGCGTCCCGAGCCGGCGCCGGTGGACGAGGAGGACGTGCGCCGCATCGCCGAAGCGACCGAGACCGCGCGCGCCCACAGCCCCGACCTCGACGGCGAGCTGTTCGAGTTCCTCCGCGACGTCCTGCGCCGGCGGCTCGTCGGTGATCTCGAGACCGAGCTGACGATGCGATTCCAGCAGCTCGCCGGCCCGGTCATGGCCAAGGGCATCGAGGACACGGCGTTCTACACGTTCAACCGTCTGGTCTCGCTCAACGAGGTCGGCGGCGATCCCGGCCTCTTCGGCGTCGCCGTCGAGGAGTTCCACCGCGCCTGCGCCGAGACGCAGGCCCGATGGCCGCGGACCATGCTGGCCACGTCGACCCACGACACCAAGCGCAGCGAGGACGTTCGGGCGCGACTCAACGTGCTCTCGGAGATCCCGGATCGCTGGGCCGCCGCCGTGCATCGCTGGTCGGTACGCACCGCGCGGCATCGCCGCGGCGATTGGCCGGACCGCAACGCGGAGTACCTCTTCTACCAGACGCTCGTCGGGGCGTGGCCCATCGAGACCGTGCGCATGACGGCCTACATGGCCAAGGCGGTGCGCGAGGCCAAGGCGCAGACGTCGTGGACGAGTCCGAACGAGGCGTACGAGACCGCGCTGCAGACCTTCGTCGAGGGCGCCATGGCCGATCTCACGTTCACCGTGGACGTGGAGGCCTTCGTCACCCCGCTGATCGCCGCGGGTCGGGTGAACTCGCTCGCGCAGACCTTGCTGAAGCTCACCGCGCCGGGAGTGCCCGACATCTATCAGGGCACCGAGCTCTGGGACCTGAGCCTGGTCGATCCGGACAACCGGCGGCCGGTCGACTACGCACGGCGGCGGCGCCTGCTCGCCGAGCTCGAACGGGCGAAGCCGGCCGAGATCATGGCGCGCATCGACGAGGGACTACCGAAGCTCTGGCTCGTCCGTCAGACCTTGCACCTGCGCCGCCGGCGCCCGGAGCTCTTCGGACCGGACGGGGCCTATCGCCCGCTCGCCGAGCGCGGCGAGCGCGCCGGACACGTCGTCGCGTTCACGCGCGGCGAACGCGTCGTCACCGTGGTGCCGCGCCTGTTGATGCGGCTCGAGGGCAGCTGGCTCGACACCACGCTCGAGCTGCCGGCGGGCCGCTGGCACAACGAGCTGACGGGCGAGAGCGCGCACGGGACCGTCCAAATCGCGGACCTGCTGGCGACGTTCCCGGTCGCGCTCCTCTCGCGCGACGACTAGCGCCGGCCCGCGCTCAGCACGCCGTTCGACGGCGCCACGGCGCGCGTTCCGCGCACACGCGCGTCGCTGCGCTCGGCCCGAGACGAGCCGAACAACGTGAACGCGCCCGCGAGCACCGCCCCGAACGTCACGCACGCGAGCAAACCTGCCACGGCCAGCTGGAACAGCGCCGGATCGTGCAGCGCCGCCCACGGCGCGTACCGCAGCGGCGGCGGCATCACCGCGAACCAGCCGACGATCCAGCACACGAGGCCGTAAAAGGTCGCCCAGAAGGCGGCCGACTCACGCCGGATTCCTGCCAGCGTGTAGAGAAGACCGAACAGCGCGCCGATCACCACGGCCGCCGCGATCTGGACGAGCCAGCCGACGACGAACCGGTCGGATCCGACGGCGTTGGACATCAGCATGATGGCCCGCGCGATCTGGCCCTCGTGGCCCTTGATCCCGAGGATCGACAGCACGCCCGCTCCGGCGATGCCGCCGGCCAGGCCCGCGCCGGCGCCGATGACGACTGATCGCATAGCTTCACCTCATCGCGAGCTGAGAATCTCGATGCTTCCAGCGTGGCCAGCGCGGATGAAACAACGGTGAGAGCAGCATTAGAACTCCTATCCTAGGGACGTGAGGTCTCGCTGGCCGATCCTGGCGCTCGTGACCCTCGCGCACGCGCTCGGCGCTCTGACCGCGCTGGCGGTCGCGCCGCTGGCGCCGTTCCTCCTCGAGTCGCTGGATCTCTCGCGGGGCCAGGTCGGGCTGTTCTTGCCGGCGGTCTATCTGGGCGGCGTGTTGATGGCGCTCCCGGCCGGCTGGTTCACCGACCGCCTCGGCGTGCGCCTCACCTTCGCGCTCGGCCAGCTGGTCGTCGGCTCGATGATCACGCTCGCCGCGTGGAGTCCGGGCTTCGGCGCGCTGCTGGCGTTGCTGGTGCTCGGCGGATTCGGGTTCAGCGTGCTGAATCCGGCGACCGGCCGGGCCGTGGTCGAGTGGTTCCCACCGCGCGAGCGAGGCATCGCGATGGGCGTGAAGCAGACCGGCCTGACCTTAGGCGGATTGGCGGGGGCGCTGCTCCTACCCCCGATCGCGCGGGCGTGGAGCTGGCGGCACGCCCTCGCCACGGCCGGGCTGCTCTCGATCGCATCGGCACTGCTCGTCACGCTCTTCTATCGTTCGCGGTCTTCGCACGCGACCTCGACGCCCACCGAGCGGGCGCGGCTCTCGGAGCTCGGCGAGTTCCTCAGGCGTCCGCCGATCCTGGTCGTCTTCGGCAGCGGGCTGGCGCTCTCGATCGCGCAGTCGTCCTTGCTGGGCTACCTCGTCCTCTACGCGAAAGACTCCTTCGACGTCTCGGCCGTGCGCGCCGCGCAGTTCCTCGCGATCGCCCAGGTCGGTGGAACCGTCAGCCGCGTGCTCTGGGGCGTCGCGTCGGATCGATCGTTCGGCGGCCGGCGACGGCCCGGTGTCGTGGCCAGCGCGGCGATCGGCGCGGCCTCGTACGCCACGCTCGCTCTCGGGAGCCTCCTGCCGCTCTGGCTGGCGTACCCGCTCGCCTTCGTCGCCGGGGCCGGAGCCTTCGGCTGGGTCGGGCTCTACTTTGCGCTGGTCGCCGAGATCGGCGGCCCGCGCCACGCCGGCCTGCTCACCGGAGCGGCCACCGCGTGTTCCTGGAGCGGCACGCTCATCGGCCCGCCCGTCTTCGGCCTCGTCCTCGACGCCACAGGCAGTTACGCGGCGCCCTGGCTCATCCTGACGGTCGTGGCGCTGGCCGTCGTCTTCACCTTGCCCCGACTCTCACCGCTGGTGCAGCGCGGCTGACCGGCCGTATGGCAGACTAGGCGCGTGAGCACGATTCTCGTGACCGGGTTCGAGCCATTCGGCGCCCACTCCGCCAACCCGACCGAAGGCCTCGCGAAGGCCGTCGACGGGCGGCGCGTCGGCGATCTGGCCGTCGTCGGCGCCGTGCTTACGGTGCATCACGCCGATGCGTCGGGGCGCGTCGCGACGCTGCTCACCGAGACGAGCCCGACGGCGGTACTCCATCTCGGCCTGGCCGGAGGGCGCGCGCGCATCGCGCTCGAGCGCGTCGCCCTCAACGTCATGGACTACGAGGTGCCCGACAACGCGGGGTTTCGCGCCAGGGGCGAGCCGTGCGTTCCGGGCGGGCCGGCCGCGTACTTCGCGACCCTGCCGATAGCGGCGATCCTGAAAGCGCTCCTCGCAGAGGGGATTCCGGCCTACACGTCCAACACCGCCGGGACGTACCTCTGCAACCAGACGCTCTACTCGACCCTGCACGCGGTGCGCGATCTGCCTCGGCGGCCGCTCGTCGGCTTCGTCCACTTCCCGCTGCTGCCCGCGATGGTAGCGGCCAGCGGGCTGGAGCAGCCGAGCATGGACTTCCCGCTCATGCTCCGCGGGGTGGAGACGATGCTCGGGGTGATCGCGGACCGCGATGGCCACGTCGGCCAAGCCTAAAGGCACCCAGTATCTCTACTTGACCACGACGGGACGACGCACGGGCCGGCCGCGCGAGATCGAGATCTGGTTCACCGAGCGCAGCGGCCGCTACTATCTGGTCGCCGAGCATCGCGAGCGCGCCCAGTGGGTGCAGAACCTCAAGCTCGTGCCGAGGGTGGCCGTCCGGGTGGGCCGCCGCAAGTTTGGCGCCGTCGCGCGTGTCGTCGACGCCAGGTCCGAGCCCGAGCTCGCGCGTGCCGTGAAGAAGCTCTCCGAGAAGAAGTACGGCTGGGGCGACGGACTGGTCGTCGAGCTCACGCCCGCTCGATGACGACGATCAAGGCGCTGCTCTTCGATCTCGACGACACGCTGCTCGACTACTCCGGCGGCGTCGAGCTCAGCTGGACCGAGGCGTGCCGGACCTGCTGTGTCCCCGGCGGAGTCGACGCCGTCACGCTCGTGGCCGCGATCGCCGAGACGCGCCGATGGTTCTGGGACGACCCGGCGCGCCATCGCCGCGAGCGCGTGAACATGCTCGGAGCCTGGCAGCACATCGTCGAATTCGCGCTCGAGCGTCTGGGCCGGCCCGCTCCGGAGCTGGCTGCGGCGATCGCGCGCAACTACGCGGAGCGACGGCGGGTCGTGATGCGGCTATTTCCCGAGGCGCTCGCGTGCCTGAACGAGCTACGCCGACGGGGCATTCCACTGGCGCTCGTGACCAACGGCGACGCGAGCCAGCAGCGCTACAAGATCGAGCGGCACGACCTCGCGCGCTTCTTCGACGAGATCGTGATCGAGGGCGAGTTCGGGGCGGGGAAGCCGGATGAGGCGGTCTATCAGCAAGCGCTGAAGACGCTGGGGGTGGCGCCGGGCGAGGCACTGATGGTCGGCGACCATCTGGAATTCGACGTGGGCGCGCCGCAGCGGCTCGGGCTCACCGGCGTGTGGATGGATCGGGCGGGGCTCGGGCTGCCGCAGGACAGCGACGTGCGCCCCCACCGGATCATCCGCTCGCTCGATGAGCTTACGGCGTCCGGAGATTAGGACGACGCTAACGTCGGCCGTGCAGGATGTCGCACCAGCGCCGATTGTCGTCGCCGCCCGCCTCGGCGCTTCCCGAGAGGTACGCGGACGCGGTCACCACTTCGTCGTCGGCGCCGTCGCGCGTCGGAGAGTGGGATTCGCACCAGCGCACGTCGAGAATCTCCAGGCTGGGGTCGGCGTCAGGCTCACAACCGGGACAGTAGGCGCGGGCGACACATGGAGTGTCTGGGAGGTAGTCCGTCACCGGTTTATGGCGAGAATCTGCATCGCCATTCCTTTCTCATATTAGAGTAGCTATCGGCTCTTCCATGCAAAAATTAAACCGCCGGCCGCGCCACGAGACCGATGTGCGGGGCCTTGTTCAAGCGAGTGTTTTCAAGCTGATGCACCCGGGCAAGAGGCCCTGGAAAAGTCCTTACCGCAGTGCACGGGTTACATGGTGAAGGCAAATCGGGCCTCCTGGCCGCGACATGACGGAAATGTCAGCAGCCCTGAGACTCCCTGACATAGACTCCTCGTGGCGGCGCCTTTCACATGTCTTCTGCGCGTGAGATGGCTCACACGGATACGACGTCGGGGGAGCGGTTCGTAATCGAGGGCGGTTACCCGATCGGGGGCGAGGTCACCCCGAGCGGGAACAAGAACGAGGCGCTGCCACTCCTGGCGGCGTCACTGCTCGCAGCCGGCCATGTGGTGATCGACAACGTGCCGCGTATTCGGGATGTAACCACTCTGATCGATCTCGTTCGGGCTCTCGGTGTCGCGGTCGAGTGGTCGGACGAGCACACCGTCACCGTGGACGCGTCGGGACTCGGCGAGTCGCGCCCTGACGCTGGTCTGGCTGCTGAGATCCGCGCCTCCTTCCTTCTTGCGGCGCCGCTCCTCGCTCGAACCGGCCTCGCCGTCCTGCCCCGTCCGGGCGGCGACAAGATCGGACGTCGGCGTCTCGATACGCATCTGCTCGCGCTGCGCGAGCTCGGGGCACGCATGACCCTGGACGACGCGTACTACCGCCTGGAGCTCGGCGGACGCTTCCGAGGCTCCGAGCTCTTTCTCGACGAAGCGAGCGTGACCGGGACGGAAACGGCCGTCATGGCCGCCGCCACTGCCGAAGGCACCACACGCCTACTGAACGCGGCCTCAGAACCCCACGTGCAGGGACTCTGTCACGCCCTGAACGCGATGGGGGCGCGCATTCGTGGGATCGGCAGCAATGTCCTGGAGATCGAGGGCGTGCGCGAGCTCCGGGCGGCCCGGCACCGGGTTGGGCCGGATCACATCGAGGTCGGCTCGTTCGTGGCGGTCGCCGCGATGACCGGCGGTGCCCTGCGCGTGCGCGACTCCTCGCCCGACCATCTCCGGATGATCCGGCTCGTCTTCGCCCGGCTCGGCATCGAGACCCTCGTCGAGGGCACGAGCCTCGTCGTGCCGGCAGCACAGAAGCGGATCATCGTGTCGGACGTCGACGGCGGCATCGCGAAGGTCGACGACGCGCCGTGGCCGGGATTCCCGGCCGACCTCACGCCGCTGGCCCTGGTGCTCGCCACCCAGTGCGAGGGCACCGTGCTGATCCACGAGAAGCTCTTCGAGAGCCGGCTGTTCTTCGTCGACAGCCTGATCGCGATGGGCGCGCGGATCTTGTTGAGCGATCCCCACCGGGCGCTGGTGATCGGCCCGAGCCGTCTGCACGGCGCGACGATCGTGTCCCCCGACATCCGGGCCGGCATGGCCCTGATCGCCGCCGCGCTCGCGGCGCCGGGACGCTCGGTCATCCGCAACGTGCAGCAGGTCGATCGCGGCTACGAGCGCATCGACGCGCGCTTGAAAGCCCTCGGCGCCCGCATCTCGCGCGAGTGACCGCGAGGCGCCTCACCCGAGTAGCCTCAACCCCGACAAGGAGACTACGCATGCGTGGCATTCATATTCGTGGAACGTTCGCCGCGGCACTCCTCGGCGTCCTCGCGCTGGTCGGCGCCGGCGCGCCGCCGGCCACCGCCGACGAGACGTGCAACTCGCCCTACATGGCAAATCTAGTAAAGGGGCAGGAAGACTACCTCTACGTGTGGGCGCTCGGCGTGAAGGGCCTGGGCGACGGCTCCGACAAGCTCGTCACCATCGACGTGAACCCCGCGTCGAGCCGCTACGGCAAGGTGATCAACAAGATCTCGGTGCGCGGGCAGGGCGAGGCGCATCACATGGGCTTCACCGACGACCGGCGCTATCTCTGGGCGGGCGGGCTCGACAACAGCCGCATCTCGATCTTCGACGTGGGGACCGACCCGGCGCGGCCCAAGCTCGTGCGGACCATCTCCGACATGCCCGCCAAGACCGGCTACGTCGGCCCGCACACGTTCTACGCCATGCCCGGCCGGATGATCGTCCAGGGCCTGTCGAACGCCAAGGACGACGGCGGCGTGACCGGGATGGCGCTCTACAGCAACAAGGGCGAGCTGGTCAGCACGCACGCGATGCCGACCAGCGAGGGCGGCGACGGCTACGGCTACGACGTCGCGATCAATCCGCAGAAGAACGTGATGCTCACGTCGAGCTTCACCGGGCGCAAGAACTACATGCGCGCGCTGGGCGAGCTGGTGAAGGACCCCGAGGCGATGAAGCGCTTCGGCAACACGATGGTGGTCTGGGACCTCAAGGCGATGAAGCCCAAGAAGGTCCTGGCCGTGCCGGGCGCCCCGCTGGAGATCCGCTGGTCGCTGAAGGACGGCGACACTTGGGCGATCACCGCCTCCGCGCTCACCTCGAAGCTCTGGCTCGTCAAGCCCGACGCGTCCGGCGAGTGGCAGGCGAAGGAAGTCGCGGTGATCGGCGATCCGGCGCAGATCCCGCTGCCGGTCGACATCAGCATCAACAAGGACGGCACCGGGCTCTGGGTCAACACGTTCATGGACGGCAAGACCCGCTACTTCGATATCTCGAACCCGGAGCAGCCCAAGCAGACCTACGAGCGGGTCACCGGCAAGCAGGTCAACATGATCTCGCAGAGCTGGGACGGCACGCGCGTCTACATCGCCTCGTCGCTGTTGGCCAACTGGGACAAGGGCGGCGCGGACAACGAGCAGTTCGTGCGCGGCTTTTCCTGGGACGGCAAGGAGCTCAAGCCCACCTTCGAGGTCGACTTCAACAAGGAAAAGCTTGGCCGCGCGCACCACATGAAGCTGGGCGCGAAGGCGATGAAGGCGGCGTATGGGCTCGAGCGCACCGCGACGTTGCGCTGAGTCGCGGATCCGACCGCTCGTGACGGTCCTCGTGGCGGCCGCGCTGCTCGCGGCGGCCGCGGGGAGTGGCGTCGGCGCGCACGAGCCCGACGACACCATACCCGGCGCAATCGCGATGGACTTCGTGCCGCCGACGCCGGGCAGCTACGCGCTGCCGCCGATCATGCGGGCGCCAGACGGCGCGGTGCTCGATCAGGCCGGCCGGCGCCAGCCGCTGTCACGCTTCACGGCCGGAAAGATCACGCTGCTCGGATTCATCTACACCTCGTGCGCCGACGCCCGCGGCTGTCCCCTGGCCTATCAGGTGTTTCACACCGTGCAGCACCGCGTGTCCGAGGACCCGGATCTGCGCGAGCGCGTGCGGCTGGTCTCGCTGAGCTTCGATCCCGCGCGCGACACGCCGGCCGTGATGCGGCGCTACGCGGCGGGCGCGCCGCCGAACGGCGTGGAGTGGGCGTTCCTGACCACCGAGAGGCCGCGAACCCTGGTGCCGTTGCTCGACGGCTTCGGCCAGGACGTTCGGCTCGAGCTCGACGATCACGGCCGCACGGCGGGACCGCTCGCTCACGTGCTCAAGGTGTTCCTGCTCGACGAGCGCGCGGTCGTCCGCGAGATCTACACGACGGCCTATCTCTACCCCGAGGTCATCATGAACGACATCAAGACCCTGCGCCTCGATGAGCAATTCCGGCGCCGGAGCGCGCCGTGAGCCCGCGGGCGGCCGCGCCGAAGGCGTCGCCGCTGGTCACGCCGGCGTGGCTCGCCGAGAACCTCGGCCGGCGTGACGTGCGTGTCGTCGACGGCTCGTGGCACATGCCCCAGCTCAAGCGCGACGCCCGCGCGGAGTTCGCCCAGGCGCACGTACCCGGCGCGGTCTTCTTCGACATCGACGCGATCGCCGACCAGGGGACCTCGCTGCCGCACATGCTGCCGCGCGCGGCGGAGTTCGCGCGCAAGGTCGGGGCGCTCGGCATCGGGAGCCGCGATCGAGTGATCGTCTACGACACACGCGGCGTCGGCAGCGCCGCGCGCGTCTGGTGGACGTTTCGCGCCTTCGGCCACGACAAGGTGGCGGTGCTCGACGGGGGCTTGCCGCGCTGGCGCGCCGAGGGCCACCCGGTCGAATCGGGAACGCCGGTGCTCAAGCCGCGCACGTTCACCGCGCGGCTGCGCCGGAGCCTCGTCCGCGACCTGGCCGGGATGCGCCAGAACCTCACAACTCGCCGGGCGCAGGTGCTCGACGCGCGCTCTCGCGGCCGCTTCGCCGGCACCGAGCCCGAGCCACGCGCGGGGCTTCGCTCCGGCCACATTCCGGGGAGCCTGAATCTTCCATACGATGAGCTCTACGCGAAGGACGGCACGCTGCTGCCGCCCGAGGAGCTGAGCCGCAAATTCGCGGCGGCCGGGCTCGATCTGGACAAGCCCGTCGTCACCTCGTGCGGCTCGGGCGTCACCGCCTCGGTACTGGCCCTTGGCCTCTACGCCGCCGGGCGTCCCGACGTGGCCGTGTACGATGGATCGTGGACCGAGTGGGGCGGCCGCGAGGACACACCGATCGAGACATAGGAGGCCGTGGTATGCCGCAGAAGCTCTCCGACGACGTCAAGGCGCTGGTGCGCGGCGCGAACTTCGCGCATCTCGCCACGCTCATGCCCGATGGATCGCCGCAGGTGGCGCCAGTGTGGGTCGATGTGGACGGCGATTTCATCCTGGTCAGCACCGGCGAGGCATCGCTGAAGGCGAAGAACACGCGCCGCGACGCGCGGGTCGGCCTCTCGATCATCGCCATGGACAATCCCTACAAGGAAGCGCAGATTCGCGGGCGCATCGCCGAGCGCCGGCCCGACGCCGACTTCAAGACGATGGACCGCATCTCGCACAAATACACGAAGAAGCCGTTTCCGTTCCGCGACAATCCGGCGCAGCGCGTGGTGCTGGCGATCGAGGTCGAGAAGGTCCGCTACGCCGTCCTGCCGTTCGCGCACACGCCCGCGTAGGAGGCGAACCGCCGGTCAGCCGCGGATCGTTCAGCCGAGGGCCGCGACCCGATGGCCGCCGCCGTTGACCGCGATGCCCATCGTCACGACTCGCCGGGCGTCAGTTCTCCGCGGGACCGACGGCCTTGAACACGAACTTCTGGGCCCGCTTCCCCGAGTCGACCTCCGCCGTGTAGATGTTGCCCTTCGAATCTACCGCCAGATTGTGCACCCAGTGCAGCTGGCCGGCCTGGCGGCCGTTGCGGCCGAATTTGCCGACGATCTGGCCGGTGTCGCGCACCAGCGACCAGACGTGATTGTTCTCACCGTCGG
>Ga0075433_10000049_pt1 | contig 50192 bp, 47 predicted proteins | sample RhiMethybrSRZTD2_FD_75299 | JGI IMG/M metagenome (GOLD analysis project Ga0075433, IMG submission 75299) | Populus rhizosphere microbial communities from Tennessee, USA - Rhizosphere MetaG P. TD hybrid SRZTD2 | ecosystem: Host-associated > Plants > Roots > Rhizosphere > Soil | place: USA... | reverse complement strand
CGTTGCTGTTGCGCCGGCGCGCCCTTGGGCGCTCCGCCTCCGGCGGGCATCGATTCGCCCTGTCCCAGGATCACGCCCAGCTCCTGGCCGACCTGCGCGACGGTTCCTTCCGGGATCGTGATCTTGCCCAGCGTTCCGGCCGAGGGAGCCGGCAGCTCGATGTTGATCTTGTCGGTGATGATCTCGACGATGGGCTCGTCCTTGGCGATGGAGTCGCCTTCCTTCTTGAGCCACTTGCCGACGGTACCCTCGACGACGCTTTCGCCCAGCTGCGGCACTACGATCGTGACCGGCATCCCTTCCTCCGGGCTAGTACGCGACGGTCTCCCGGATCGCCTGCGCGATCCGGTTCGCGTCGGGGAGATAGGCTTCCGCGAGCGTGGGCGCGAACGGCTCCTGAGGCGCGTCGGGCGGCGACACGCGCCGGACCGGGGCGTCCAGGAAGGAGAAGCCGTCCTCGGCGATCATCGCGCCGATCTCGGCCCCCACCCCCATCGTCTTGGAGCTCTCGTAGACCACCACGGCGCGCGCCGTCTTCTCCACCGACCGCAAGATCGTCTCCTTGTCGTAGGGAAGCAGCGTGCGCAGATCGATGACTTCGACGTCGATGCCTTCCGCCGCCAGCTTCTCCGCGGCTTCCAGCGAGCGATGGAGCATGAGCGCGTAGGAGATCACGGTGACGTGCTTTCCCTCGCGCACGACGGCCGCCTTGCCCAGCGGCACGGTGTAGTCGTGCGTGGGGACGGGTCCCTTGATCGTCCGGTAGAGACGTTTGTGCTCGTAGTAGAGGACGGGGTTCTGTCCGCGGAAGGCGGACTTCAGCAATCCCTTCGCGTCGTACGGAGTCGAGGGCGTCACCACCACGAGTCCCGGGCAGTGCATGAACCAGGCCTGGTTCGACTGGGAGTGGAAGAGCCCTCCGCCCACGGCGGCGCCGTAGCAGCAGCGGATGACCATCGGGCAGGTGAACATGCCGCCCGAGCGGTAGCGCATCTTCGCCGCGTGCTCGACGATGCCGTCGACCGCGAGCGAGATGAAATCGTCGAACTGGATCTCCGGGGAGGGGATCAAGCCCGCGATCGCCGCGCCCACCGCGCCCTGGACCAGGAAGTTCTCCGAGATCGGGCTGTCGATGACGCGCATGGGGCCGAACTTCTCGTGGAGCCCCTTCGTCGCCTTGAAGACGCCGCCGTAGGCGGCGATGTCCTCACCGATGAGGAAGATGCGCTCGTCGCGCTCCATCTCCTCGCGAAGCCCGTCGGTGATGGCCTCGATATACGTCACCGTTTTCACGTCGGAGGCGATGGCCCCCGGTGCTTTCTGCGCCACGTCCATCCTCATCGCCGCTCCGTCCCCCTGGGTATCGCGACCGGGGCCCGGCCCAGAAGCCGCGCCTTGCGTCGCACTTCCGCCGCCTTCGCCTCGGCCTTCTCCTCCTCGCTCTCGAGGAGGAGAGGAGGCACCTCGGCGGGGCGGCCCGATTTGTCGACCGCCACGAACGTCAGATACGCCGTGCTCGTCTGACGGCGTTCTCCGGACATGAGATCCTCACTCTGCACGTCGACCCGGATCTCCATGGAGGTCCGGCCGACGTACGTCATCTTGGCCGCGATGACGGCCAGCTGGCCGACGCGGATCGGTCCCAGGAACGAGACCTCGTCCATGGAGGCCGTGACCGCTTCCATGCGGCAATGGCGGTGGGCCACGATGGCCGCCGCCAGGTCGATCCAGTGAAGCACCCGCCCGCCGAGGACGTTTCCCATGGTGTTGGCGTCGTTCGGCAGAACGAGCTCGAGCATCTCGACCCGCGTCTCGCGCGGGGTCTTTCCCCGTCCAGCTTCAGAGCGGGGCGTACACGTCCTCCAGGATCTCGTGCGGCTCGGGGTGCGGGCTCTTCTCCGCGAACTCGATCGCGTCTTCGATCTCCCGCTCGATGCGCTGGAGCGTGGCCTGCTTGTAGGACTCGTCGATCACCCCGCGCTCCATGAGGATCTTCTCGAACCTCGGGACCGGATCCCGCTTCTTCCAGTACTCCAGCTCTTCCTGGGTCCGGTAATTCGCGGGATCGATCTCGGAGTGCCCGTACCAGCGATAGGTCTTCATCTCGATCAGCGTGGGGCCCTCGCCGCGCCGGGCCTTGCGGATCGCCTCCTGCGAGGTCTCGTAGGTGGCGAAGAGGTCGTTCCCGTCGATGGTCACGCCTGGAAAGCCGTATGCCGCGGCCCGCTCCGAGACGTCCTCGACCGGCACGCCGAGCGCCGCCGGCACCGACTCGGCCCAGAGGTTGTTCTGGCAGATGAAGACGCAGTTCAGCTTGTGCACGCCCGCGAAGTTCAGGGCCTCGTGCCAGACGCCGTTCGAGGTGGCGCCCTCGCCCACGAAGCAAACCGCCACATGGTCCTTTTTCTGAATCTTGTACGCGAGCGCGCAGCCCGTCGCGATCACCGTCTGCGCGGCGATGGTCGAGGCGGGCGTGATGATTCCGAGCGGCTTCCACCCGTAGTGGCAGGGGTGCGACTTGCCCCGATCCGGACTGTCCTTGCGCGCGAAGAGCTCGGCCATGATGTACTTGATGGGCATTCCCTTCGCGATGGCGGCGCCCAGCTCTCGATGCTGGATCCCGATCACGTCCTCGGGGCGGAGCCCGTAGCAGGGGCCGACCACCGTGGCTTCCTGGCCCACGGCGCTGAAATAGGTGCCGTGGAAACGGCCTTGCTTGAAGAGGCGCCGGCAACGCTCGTCGGTTGTGCGGACGAGGTTTAGGTAGTAGTAGAGTCCCTTGAGCTCATCGTTGCTGATGGGCATGCATCCTCCTCGAACGATCCAACGCGCCGTCGCAGCTCATGATAGCGAAAGCGCCGTACCAGAGCCGCTTACGGTAGCACACGGCCGTTTTCCTTCCAATGGGCATCCAACCCCCGTTCCGAGGCATCGTAAGAGGAGGTAAGGTGCCTATTTTCATTTCGATTCGGGCGTCGCGCTGCTATGATCCCTCGCCCAATCATGGCCCGTGGATTTCCGGGCCCGACCCCAAGGGAGCTTGCATGACCCATTCGACCATCACGGAGTCCAGAGTGTTGGACGCCTTGCGCGCGGTGAAGGATCCAGATCTCCACAAGGATATCGTCTCGCTCAACTTCATCCGCAACATGAGGATCGAGGGGGACGTGATCTCCTTCGACGTCAACCTGACCACCCCCGCATGCCCCGTGAAGGAGCGGCTTCGCGAAGAGTCGCGTCAGGCGGTGCTCGCGGCCATTCCCGGCGTGAGCGACGTGCGGGTCAACATGACGGCCGAGGTGAGGCGTCCGCCGGCCCCCGAGACCGGCCGCATCAAGGGCGTGAAGAACATCATCGCGGTCGGGAGCGGCAAGGGGGGCGTGGGGAAATCCACCGTCGCCGCGAACATCGCCGCCTCGCTGGCGAGGAGCGGAGCCCGGGTGGGGCTCCTGGACGCGGACATCTATGGCCCGAGCATCCCGATTCTCATGCGCGCCTCGGGCGAGCCCGAGATGAAGGACGGTACCATCGAGCCGGTCGAGGCCCACGGCGTGAAGCTCATGTCGATGGGATACCTGAGCGGCGAGATGCCCCTCATCTGGCGCGGACCGATGGCGCACAAGGCGCTCCAGCAGAGCCTGCTGGGGGTGAGGTGGGGCGAGCTGGACTACCTGATCGTGGATCTCCCGCCGGGGACGGGGGACGTGCACCTGACCCTGGTGCAGAGCGTGCCGGTCACCGGCGCCGTCATCGTCTCGACCGCGCAGGACCTCGGGCTCCAGATCTCGATGAAGACCCTTCGCATGTTCCAGCAGACCAAGGTGCCGATCCTGGGCATCATCGAGAACATGAGCTCCTACGTCTGTCCCCACTGCGGCGGGAAGGACGAGATCTTCGGGCACGGCGGCGCCGTGCGCGCGGCGCAGGCTCTGGGCGTTCCGGTCCTGGGCGAGATCCCCCTCGACGCCGCGATCCGGAAGCACAGCGACTCCGGCGTGCCGGTGGTCCTGGCCGAGCCGGATTCGTCCTCGGCGCGCGCCTTCTCCGAGGTGACGGGGAAGCTGGCGCAGCAGGTGAGCATCCAGGCGTTCCGGAGCATTCCGCTCACGATCATCGAGGAGTAGCGTGGTCACGATTCCGGAAGAGCGGGTGACGCCCGCCGAGATACGGAAGAAGAGCGGCGAGGGGATGGTCATCCACTGGCGCGACGGGCACGCGAGCACGTACGGCGCGCGTCATCTGCGCGGGCGATGCCCCTGCGCCCAGTGCGTCAGCGAGGCGACGGGACAGAGGCTCGTGTCCGAGGAGCACATCGGTCCCGAGATCGCGATCGAGGCCGCGCGCACCGTGGGAAACTACGCGCTCCACTTTTCGTTCACGGATGGACATACGACCGGCATCTACACCTTCGAGTATCTGAGACGCATCTGCCCCTGCGAGGACTGCGCATGAAGATCGAAACGACGTTGTCCGGGAGCTTTCCCAAGCTTCCGCTGGAGCCGGGCGCGCCGAACGTCCGGGTGGTTCGAAATCGGATGGATCAAGGGAAGGCGACCGAGATGGATCTCGCGGAGGCGACCCGCGAGACCACCCGTCGTATCGTGGCGTTGCAGGAATCGGCCGGCGTGGACCTCCCGGTGGACGGAAACGTCGGCTGGGACGACGCACAGACCGCGGTCGCGCGCGGACTGGGCGGATTCACCATCGCCGGCCTGATCCGCTACCTGGACACGAACACCTACTACCGGCAGCCGGAGATCACCGGCGACGTGGCGTGGACGAAGCCCGTGACGGTGGACGATTTCAAGGCCGCGCAGGGGATGGCGCACCGCCCGCTGAAGGCCGTGTTGCCGGGGCCGTACTCGCTCTACAGATTCTCGCGCGACCGCCACTACAAGGATCCGAATCGGGCCGTGGCCGCGGTGGGTCAGGCGCTGGCCGGAGAGGCCAAGGCGCTGGAAGACGCGGGCGCGACCTGGATCCATTTCGAGGAGCCGTGGCTGGGACGCGCCACCGCGGCGGACGCGCCTCTCGTCGCCGCCGCGCTGGAGCCGGTGCTCCGGGGACGGAAGGCGAAGACGATGCTCCACGTTCCCTTCCGCTCTCCGGGAGCCGTGTTCGGCTCGATCCGCGATCTGCCGTGGACCGGGATCGGGTTCGATCTGGTGGAGGCGCCCGACGCGTGGAACCTGATTCCCAAGGTCCCCGCGGGTCGCACGGTGGGCCTGGGGCTCGTGGACGCGCGCAACACGCGCCTCGAGGATCCGGCCCGCGTGGCGGCCGACATCCACCGCGCCCGCTCCATGCGCTCCGATCTTTCCTGGCAGCTCTGCACGACCGCGAGCCTCGAGTACTTGCCGGTCGACCGCGCCGCGATGAAGGTCGCGCGCCTCACCGAGGCCGCGCGCCTCGCATCGGCGAACGGAGGATGACCATGCCGCGTGGGCTCTGGACGACGACCGTTGGAAGCTTTCCCAAGCCGCCGCACCTCGAGCGGGCGCGGGGCCAGTTCGCGCGCGGCGAGATCTCGGCCGACCAGCTGCTGCAGCTGGAGCGCGACGCCACGATCGAGGTGATCCGCTCCCAGGAAGAGATCGGGCTCGAGATCCTCGTGGACGGCGAGCTCTACCGCGGCGACATGACCACGTACTTCGCCGAGCTGATGCAGGGATTCCAGATCTCGAATCCCGTGCGCTCCTACGGCAACCGGTACTACCGGAAACCCGTGGCAACGGGCCCGGTCCGGCGCACCAAGCCCTGGACCGTGGATTGGTGGAAGTTCGCGCAGAGCCAGACGAAGAAACCGGTGAAGGGGATGCTGACGGGCCCGTACACGATGATGGACTGGTCCTTCAACGAGCACTATCCCTCGCGCGAGGCGCTGGCCATGGATCTGGCCGAGGCGATTCGCGAGGAGGCGATCGCGCTGGCCGAGGCCGGCGCCCAGTTCGTCCAGGTCGACGAGCCCGCGGTCTCGGTGCGTCCCGAGGAGCTGAAGCTCGCGATCAAGGCGCTGGGGCGCGCGGTGGAAGGGGTGAAGGCCAAGACCATCACCCACATCTGCTACGGAGACTTCGACGTCATCTACCCGGCGCTCCTCGATCTGCCGGTCGACATGATCGATCTCGAGATGGCCAACAGCCGTTACGACCTTCTCGACCGGTTCAAGCAGCACCGGTTCACGAAGGAGATCGGCTACGGCGTCCTCGACGTGCATTCGCACCGGATCGAGACCAAGGAGGAGATCAAGCAGGGGATCCTGCGCGGCCTGGAGTTCTTGAAGCCCGAGCAGATGTACATCGATCCCGACTGCGGCTTGAAGACGCGCACCGTGGAGGAGGCGAAGGAGAAGCTCGCCGTCATGGTCGCGGCGGTCCGTGAGGTCCGGGAGGAGCGGGGCATCACGGCGTGACTTCGGAAGCACCCCGCGATCTTTCGGGACTCCGGATCGATCGCGACGCTCCTTCAACCGACGACGGGTCCAACCGACGCATCCTCGCCATCGCCGCCGCCCTGGTGGTCCTCGCCGCCGTGGCCGTCCTCGCCTGGCGAGGCATCCATCCCGCCGAGATGCGCGTCGAAGTGGCGCGCGCCGAATCGCTCGGGGGCACCCCCGGGGCGAGCGCGTCCGAGATCCTGACGGCGAACGGCTACGTGGTCGCGCGCCAGCGTGCCTCCGTCTCCACGGAGGTCTCCGGCCGGCTGAACAAGCTCCTGGTCGAGGAAGGAAGCCGGGTCAAGCAGGGGCAGGTCCTGGGCATCCTCCAGAACCAGGACCAGGCGGCCGCGCTGGAGAGCGCGCGCGCCGCGCTCGCTTCGGCCGAGGCGCGTCTGGACGAGGAAACGGCCGCCGCCCACGAGGCAGCGCTCGCCCGGGGCCGGAGCGAGCAGCTCCACGCGAAGGGGCTCGTGAGCCAGGCCGAGCAGGACCGGGCGGTCGCGGCGGACGACGCGGCCGCCGCGCGCGTGAAGAGCGCCCAGGCCGAGGTGAAGAACGCGCGCGCCCGCGTGCGCGCGGCACGGGTGGACTACGACCGGACCTTCGTGCGGGCGCCCTTTTCGGGCGCCGTGCTCCGGAAGGAAGCGGAGGTCGGCGAGATCGTGAGCCCGGTACCCTCCTCGGGCGGCCTCACGCGCGGCGCGATCGTGACGATGGCGAACCTCGCGACCCTGGAAGCCGAGGCGGACGTGAGCGAGGCGTACGTCTCCCGCGTGCACGAGGGGATGCGCGTGGAGATCGTGCTGGACGCCCTTCCCGACAACCGCTTGCCCGGACACGTCCGGCAGATCGTGCCCACCGCGGACCGCCAGAAGGCGACCGTGCTCGTGAAGGTGGCCTTCGACTCCCTGGACGCCCGCGTGCTCCCCGAGATGGGGTTGAAGGTGACCTTCCTCGCCGATCCCGAGCGGCCGAGCGACGCCGCGGGCCGGGGCGTGGAGCCGCCGGTCCAGGCGGCGGTCGCGATTCCCAGGAACGCGGTGCACGAGTCGGAAGGGCGGGCCGTGGTCTACGTGGTGGAGAAGGGTCGGGCGGTCCTGCGAAGCGTCTCGCCGCGCCCTCTGGGGCAGGATCGCGTGGCCGTGAGCGGAGGCCTGGCGCCCGGTGAGCTCGTGATCGTGGAAGCCCCGTCCACCTTGGCTGACAAGACCCGCGTGCGGGTGAAATAGACAACGGAGGAACTCGTGGAATCGAACGATCTGGTCGAGCTTCGCCAGGTCCACAAGATCTATTACCGCGACCGGAACGAGGTGCCGGTACTCCAGGGGATCGACCTCGACATCCGCCAGGGCGAATTCGTGGCCCTCATGGGGCCGAGCGGATCCGGGAAATCCACCCTCCTCAACCTGGTGGCCGGCATCGACACGCCGACCCAGGGGAACGTGCGCGTGGCGGGGGAATCCCTGGGACAGCTCAAGCCCTCGAAGCTCGCCGCCTGGCGCGCCCGGCACATCGGATTCATCTTCCAGCTATACAACCTGATTCCCGTTCTCACCGCATCCCAGAACGTCGAGCTGCCCCTGCTCCTCACCCGGCTCTCCGCGAAGGAACGGAAGAAGCGCGTCCTCTTCGCCCTCGAGCTGGTGGGGCTCACGGGGCGCGAGAAACACTTCCCACGCCAGCTCTCGGGAGGCGAGGAGCAGCGCGTGGCGATCGCGCGCGCGATCGTGGGGGATCCCACGCTGATCGTGGCGGACGAGCCGACGGGCGACCTGGACGCCCGGAACGCGGCCGACATCCTGCTCCTGCTCCAGCGCCTCAACCGCGAGCTCCGGAAGACGATCCTCATGGTCACGCACGATCCCCACGCGGCCGAGCGGGCGCAGCGGGTCCTTCATCTGGACAAGGGCGTGCTGCAGGCCGACGGGCAGGCGCGTCGCATCGAGACCGGAGCGCGGTCGTGAAGTACGTCCGCCTCATCGTCGCGAACCTGATGCGCGCCAAGCGGCGCACCTTCCTCACGGTGTTCTCGATCGCGGTGGCCCTCTTCCTCTTCTGCACCCTGCGCACCGTGATCACCTCCTTCGAGGCCTCGATCCGCGCCTCGGAGGCCACGCGGCTCGTGGTCCGGCACGGCGCGTCCCTCGTCTTCCCGCTGCCGCTCTCGTACCGGGACCGGCTGACCCAGGTGCAGGGCGTGACCGGCGTCACCTACGGAAACTGGTTCGGGGGGTTCTATCAGGACCCCAAGAACCAGTTCGCCCAGTTCGCGATGGACGTGCCGACCATGTTCGGCCTCTTCCCGGAGACCGTGATCCCTCCGGACCAGCTGAGGGCGTTCCAGGCCGAGCGGACCTCGTGCATCATCGGCCGCGCTCTCGCCAGGAAGTACAGCTGGAAGGTGGGGGACACGGTTCCGATCATCGGGACCATCTATCCCGGGGAATGGCGCTTCGTCGTCCGGGGGATCTACGAGGGAAAGACCCAGGACGTGGACGAGAACACCCTCTTCTTCCACTGGGATTACCTGAACGAGTCCCTTCCGGAAGGACGGAAGAACTACGTCGGGATCTACTGGCTCCGGATCGCCTCGCCGAGCATGGCCGCGGCGGTGAGCGAGCGCGTCGACGCCATGTTCCAGAACAGCTCGCAGCCCACCAAGACCGAGACCGAGAAGGCCTTCCAGGCCGGGTTCATCTCCATGATCGGGAACGTTCAGCTCCTGCTCACCATCATCGGCTCCGCGATCGTGTTCGCGATCATGCTCGTCACCATCAACACCATGATGATGGCGGCGCGGGAGCGCACCACGGAGATCGCGGTGCTGAAGACCCTCGGGTTCTCGAACGGCCTCATCCTGCGCCTCGTGGGAGGCGAGGCGCTCCTGGTCTCGCTCCTCGGCGGGCTCCTGGGGTGCGGGCTGGCCGCGCTCGTTTTCCAGAAGACCGACTTCACCGGGGGCGGGTTCTTCCCCAACTTCCGCGTGCTCCCCCAGACCGTCCTCACCGGCATCCTGCTCGCGGCGCTCATGGGCGTGCTGAGCGGGCTCGCCCCGGCGATCTCCGCGGCCCATCTCAAGATCGCGAACGCGATGCGGAAGGTGGTCTGACGATGCGGATCCCGCTCGCCTACAACCTGAGAAACCTCGCGGCGAGGAAGGTGAGCACGGTCCTGACCGCGCTCGGGATCGGCCTCGTCTCCTGGGTCTTCATCTTCACCCTGGCCCTCGCCGGAGGATTCCAGGCCGCGCTCCAGTCCACCGGCTCCCCGGAGAACGCCATCGTGGTGCGGAGCGGGTCCACTGCGGAGCTGACCAGCATCATCGACCGCGAGTCCGCCGCGGCGATCGAGAGCCAGCCCGAGATCGCGAAGGCCCCCGACGGGACGGCGCTCGCCACGCGCGAGCTCGTCGTGCTCTGGAACCTGCCGCGGAAGAACGGGACCACGACGAACGTCGTCGTGCGCGGCGTGACGGCGAAGTCCTTCGCCCTCCGGCCCAAGGTCCGCCTGGTCCAGGGACGCATGTTCCGGCCCGGGCTCGAAGAGGTCGTGGTCGGGAAGCTCGCGAACGAGCGCATCCGGGGCTGCTCGATCGGAGACCGCATCAAGCTCGCGGGGCACCCGTGGTCGGTCGTGGGGGTCTTCGACGCCCAGGGAACCTCCTTCGACTCCGAGATCTGGGGCGACGTGGAGCTCTTCATGCCGGTCTTCGATCGGCCCGTCTACCAGAGCGTCACGTTCCGCCTCGACGAGCCCTCGCACTTCGGTGCCATCCGGAAGCGGCTCGAGGCGGATCCGCGGATGAGCGTCGCCGTGAAACACGAGGACGAGTTCTACGCCGCGCAGTCCGCGACGCTCGCCACGCTCCTCCGTGGGCTGGGCCTCTTCGTGACCCTGATCATGGCGCTGGGCGCGATCTCCGGGGCGCTGAACACCATGTACGCGGCGGTCGGCTCGCGGACGAAGGAGATCGGGACGCTCCTCGCGCTGGGCTTCTCCCGGGGCTCGGTGCTCCTCTCCTTCCTGATCGAGTCGACCCTCCTGGCCGTGTTCGGAGGGATCGTGGGCTGCCTCCTGGCGCTTCCGGTGAACGGGATGACCACGAGCACCACGAATTTCGCCTCGTTCAGCGAGATCGCGTTCCGCTTCCAGGTCACGCCGCTCATGCTCCTCGAGGGGCTGATCTTCGCGGCGGTGATGGGCGCTCTGGGCGGACTCGTCCCGTCGCGGAACGCCGCTCGTCGCGTGATCGTGGAAGCGCTGCGCCAGGTGTGATAGCGTCGTACGTTCCATGACGAAGACTCGCATCCGCATCGGCGTCCGCGACAACAAGCTCGGACGCATCCTCGGCGCGCAGGTCGTCGGGCTCTTCGAGCCGCACGTCGGCTCCGCCACGCTCACGATCGTTCCGGTGGGCGAGCCCTCGGGCCGCGCGCATCCCTCGCGCTGGCCGGGACACGCGCTCGAGCGCGCCCTCGTGGACCAGGAGATCGACGTCGCCGTGCAGAACATGAAGGACGTCTCGCCCGAGCCGCCCGCGTCGGTCGTCCTCGCGGCGGTCACCGAGCGGTTCACCCCCTTCGACGTTCTCATCGCGCGCGACGGGACGATCGTGGACGAGCTCCCGGAGGGCTCCGCGATCAGCGCCCACACGCCCATCCGCCGCGCGCAGCTCCTCCACTACCGGGACGACCTCTCCATCCTGGATGTCTCGGGGAGCCTCGAGGAGCGGATGAAGAAGCTCGAGATGGGGGAGGTGGACGGTCTCGTGGTCTCCGCCTCGGCCGTGGAGCATCTGGGATACCAGGATCGCGTCACCGAGGTCTTCACCACCGAGGTCGTGGTGCCCGCGCCGGGCCAGGGAGCGCTGGGGCTCCAGATCTTGAAGACGTCGAAGGACCTCCTCAAGATGGTGAAACACCTCGACGATCCGATCGCGCGGGTGGAGATCGAGGCCGAGCGCGCGTTCCAGCGCGAGATCACGTCCGATCCCACGATCCCGATCGGGGCGCTCGCCAAGCTCGACGGGACCGACCTCCGGCTGGAGGGCGTGATCGCCGACCGCGAAGGGCTCAAGATCTACCGGGACGAAGAAGAAGGCAAGGCGGGGGACGAGGAGCAGGTCGGGGCGCGCCTCGCGCGCCGGCTCCTGCTCGACGGCGCCCGCGGGCTCCTCTCCACGGCGGAAAGCTCCCACTAGGCGGACATGCTCGATCTCAAGCGGATCCGCACCGATACCGATCGCGTGCGGGAGGCGATCGCGTTGAAGAAGACGCAGGCGGACCTGGACCGGGTCCTGGTGCTGGACGAGGAGCGCCGCCAGCTCCTGGTCGAGGCCGAGCGCCTGAAGCACGAGCGGAACGCGGTCTCCGAGGAGATTGGTCGCCTGAAGAAGGCGGGGAAGGACGCGGCCGAGAAGGTCCAGGCGATGAAGCAGGTGGGCGACACGATCAAGTCGCTCGACGCGCGGATCGCCGGTCTGGAATCGGACCTCGAGAAGATCCTCGCCTGGATCCCCAACGTGCCGCATCCGTCCGTCCCGAAGGCCGAGGACGCGGCCGGCAACGTCATCGTGCGCGAGGCGGGCGCCCTCCGGACGTTCGACTTCACGCCGAAGCCGCACTGGGAGCTGGCGGAATCGCTGGGGCTCCTCGATTTCGACCGCCCGGGGAAGGTCGCCGGGGCGGGCTTCCTCCTCTTCACCGGACGGGGCGCCAAGCTGGAGCGCGCCCTGATCCACTTCATGATCGACCTCGCGGTCCGGCGCGGGTACACCGAGGTCTGGGCGCCGCACCTCGTCCGGCGCGAGTGTCTCTTCGGAACGGGGCAGCTGCCCAAGCTCGAGGAGGACATGTACCGGATCCAGGGGGAGGAGCTGTTCCTGAATCCCACCGCCGAGGTCCCGATCACGAACATCTACCGGGACGAGATCCTGGACGGCGCGAAGCTCCCCATCCGTCACGTGGGATACTGCGCGAGCTACCGGAAGGAAGCGGGCTCCTACGGGCGCGAGACGCGCGGGATGATCCGCGTGCACCAGTTCGACAAGGTGGAGCTCGTGAAATTCGTCCGGCCCGAGACTTCCTACGACGAGCACGAGGCGCTCCTGCAGGACGCCGTGGCCGTGCTGGACGCGCTCGAGCTTCCGCACCGGGTCGCCCTGCTCGCCGCGGGGGACCTGAGCTTCGCGGGCGCGAAATGCTACGACCTCGAGACGTGGGCGCCCGGGGAAGGAGGGCGGTGGCTCGAGGTCTCCTCGTGCACCAACTTCGAGGACTTCCAGGCGCGGCGCGCCGGCATCCGGTTCCGGCCCGAGGCCGGCGCCAAGACGGAGTTCGTGCACACCTTGAACGCGTCGGGTCTCGCGCTGCCGCGCACGTACGCGACGCTTCTCGAGTACCACCAGACGGAGCGCGGCTCGGTGCGGCTGCCCGAAGCGCTCCTGCCCTACTGGAACGGCGATCGGGAGATCGGGCCTCCCTGAGGTCCGCCCATGTCCGAGTCCGGTCGTGAAGCCGCGCCGCGCCTGGTCCGGCCGCTCTCGTACAAGATGTATCTCTTCCTCGCGGTCGTCACGCTCCTGGCCGCGCTGGTCCTGCATTCCAACTTCCTGATCGCGCGCCTCAACGCCGAGACCCAGAGCCTCTGCACGGTGCTCGCGCGGTTCTTCGCGGTGTCCACGTTCCAGGCCGCCGAGGATCCGGCGCTGCATTCCATCTTTCGGGAGGTGGTGGGCAACATCAATTTCCCGATCATCCTCACGGACACGGAGGGGATCCCGCGCGCCTGGAGGCTGATCGACGTCGCCCCCTCGGCCGTGCCGGATTCCGTGCTCCAGCGCGCCGCTGCGACGCACGCGATCCCGCCGCTCGTGAAGCGGATCCAGGATACCGCGGCGAAGCTGGACCGCCGCCATCCTCCGATCCCGGTCCGGCGGCTCAACCAGTCCGGCGTCCTGGGATACGTCCACTACGGCGAGCCGCCGCTGGTGACCCAGCTCCGTTGGGTGCCGTTCGTCGAGTTCGGCATCGTCCTGATCCTCCTCGTGTTCGGCTTCATCGGCTTCCGGGCGATCATGGAAGGGGAGCAACGGTCGCTCTGGGCGGCGCTGGCCAAGGAGACCGCGCACCAGCTCGGGACCCCCCTCTCCTCGCTCCTCGGATGGTCCGCGCACCTGCGCGAGGCCGCCATCAGCGACGAAGCGCCTCCGGGGAAGATCGAGTCGATCGCCGCGGAGATCGATCTCGACCTGGAGCGTCTCAACAAGGTCGCGTCGCGATTCGGCCAGGTGGGCTCCGTGCCCACACTGCGGGAGGGAGATCTCACCGAGACGATCGGCGGCGTGGTGGCCTACTTCCGCCACCGGCTGCCGCATCTCGGGCACGACATGGTGATCCACGAGCGGTACGAGCCCGTCCCGCGCGTCGATTTCCACCCGGAGCTCATGGAGTGGGTGGTGGAGAACCTCATCCGGAACGCGATCGACGCGAGCGACAAGCCGCACGGCGAGATCGAGGTCACCCTCCACTGGCTGCGGGAGCGTCACGAGGTCGAGATCCTCGTGAAGGACAACGGGCGGGGCATGAGCCCCTCGGATCGCCGGCGCGCCTTCACGCCCGGATTCACCACGAAGCGGCGCGGCTGGGGGCTGGGCCTCGCGCTTGCTCGGCGCGTGGTGCGTGAGTATCATCGGGGCAGGATCTCCATCGTGGAATCCATGCCCGGCCGCGGAACGACGGTCTCGGTGACGCTGCCCGTCGCGCGCACGTCGAGATCGGGCTAGCGCCGCACCCCAATCCCATGCCCTCCCAAGACCGAAAGATTCTCTGGGCCGACGACGAGATCGACCTCCTCAAGCCGCATATCTTGCTGCTGGAGTCCAAGGGCTATCGGGTGACTTCCGTGTCGAACGGAACCGACGCGGTGGCCTGCGCCTCGCGGGAGAAATTCGACCTGGTGCTCCTGGACGAGTCCATGCCGGGGCTCGGCGGCCTCGCGACGCTGGAGGCGATCAAGGAGCGCGATCCCCTGGTCCCGGTGGTTCTCGTCACGAAGAACGAGGCGGAATCGCTCATGGACGAGGCGATCGGGAAGCGCATCGACGACTATCTGATCAAGCCGGTTCGTCCGACGCAGATCTTCCTCGCGCTGAAGCGGCTCCTGGAATCCGACAGGCTCCAGGAGAGCCAGCGCGCGCGCGACTACGTGGCGGAGCTGAGCCGGCTCCGCGCGGAGTCGACGGGAGGGCTGGACTGGCGAGGCTGGGTCGACCTCTACGCGCGGGGCGCGCAGTGGGACGTGGAGCTGGACAAGGTCGAAGACGACGGCCTGAAGCAGGCGCACCAGGATCAGCGCCGCGAGCTGAACGTGGAGTTCGGCCAGTACGTGGAGTCGAGCTACGCGTCCTGGGCCACGGGTCCCGGCGCGGACACGAAGCCGCCTCTCTCGTGCGACGTGCTGTCCCGATGGGTGGCACCGCACCTCCTCGAGAAGCGCCGCGTCTATTTCATCCTCGTTGACTGCATGCGGCTGGATCAGTGGCTGACCGTGGAGCCTCTGGTGCGGGAGCTCTTCGAGGTGGCGGTCGACTACCACATCTCGATCCTCCCCACCGCGACGCCGTATTCGCGGAACGCGATCTTCGCGGGACTCTTTCCCGACCAGATCCAGAAGCAGCAGCCCGAGTTCTGGAACGAGGGGCCGGGGGACGAGCGGAGCAAGAACCGCTACGAGCGCCAGCTCCTCGAGCTCCAGCTGAAGAAGCTCGGGATCGAGCTCGGCACGCCGCTGAAATACCTCAAGATCTACAACGCCGAGGAGGCGAACAACGTGAGACGGAACGTGGTCACGTTCCAGAACATCCCGTTCGTCGCCCTGGTCTTCAATTTCCTGGACATGCTCACGCACGGCCGGTCGGAATCGGACCTCCTGCGGGAGCTGGCGCCCGACGAATCCGCGTTCCGCTCGGTGATGCGGTCCTGGTTCCTCCACTCCTCGCTCTTCGACGCCCTGAAGTGGATGTCGAAACAGGATTGCGTCGTCGTGCTGACCACCGACCACGGAGCCATCCTGAGCCGGCGCTCGGCGCTCGTGTACGGGAACCGCGAGACGTCCACCAATCTCCGGTTCAAGTTCGGCTCCAATCTGTCGTGCGATCCCAAATTCGCGGTCCAGGTGAAGGACCCGGCCCGGTTCCGGCTTCCCTCGGACGCCTTGAACAAGAGCTACATCATCGCGAAGGAAGATTTCTATTTCGTCTACCCGACGAAATTCCACGAGTACGAGAACAAGTACCGCGGAAGCTTCCAGCACGGGGGTGTCTCCCTGGAGGAGATGATCCTCCCCACGGTCACCCTCACCCCGAGAGGCTGACGGTGCTCCTGCGCGGGGCGGCCGCGACTCACGCCCTGGGGCGGAATCTCGGCCGCCTCCTCGCTCCCGGCGACTGGGTCGCGCTCCATGGAGACCTGGGCTCGGGCAAGACCACGCTCGTCTCCGGAATCGTGGAGGGGATTCATCCGGGAATGCGGAGCCGGAGCCCGACCTACGTGCGCGTGGAGGTCTACGGCGATTCGCCGCCGATCGTCCACGCCGACCTCTACCGTCTCGAAAAGTCGGAGGAATGGGACACGCTCGGCGTCGAGGACTTGGCCGAGGGGGCGATCGTGGTCGTGGAGTGGGCGGACCGGGTGCCGGGGCGGCTCCCGAAAGATCGGTTGGATCTTGTGCTCGAGTACGCGGGGGCCGAGGCCCGCGCGATCCGTATCGTAGGGCACGGGGATCGTTGGAGCGGCGCGTCGCTGGAAGACGCCCTGGACCCGGCATGACGCCCGAACGGTACGTCCTGGGCATCGACACCGCCACTCGCCTCGGCTCGATCGCGCTGGCGGTCGACGGCAAAGCCGTTTCGTCGGCACCCCTTCCTCCGGGCGGTCATTCGAGCGGGCTCTCGGGCGCGGCCGAATCGCTTCTCCGCGAGCGAGGGATCCGCTGGGAGGACCTCGCCGGCGTCGCGGTCTCGGAAGGTCCCGGCTCCTTCACGGGCCTCCGGATCGGTCTTGCCTGGGCGAAGGGGGTCTGTCTGGGCTCGGGCGTCGAGCTCGCCCTCGTCTCCGCGCACGAGGCGAACGCTCACCGGCACCGGCGCGAAGCTGTATTCATCGGTACCGTGCTTCCCGGCGAGCCGGAATGTCTGCAAGGCGCCCTCTGGGAGGGCGGGGAGAGAGTCACAAACCAATGGGGACCCGAATCCTGCGATTGGTTGAGTACTCTGGTCAGACTTCAAACGGCGCTCACCAGCGCCATCGTTTACAAGCAGGTCGAATCAAGCCTTCCGAACGACATGCCCTGGCTCGTGGTCGCTTGTCCCGACATGAAGCCGGATTGGCTCGAGATGTTCCGGGACGCCTTTCGTCGGATCGCCCCTGATTCGGGGCCACCCACGGCGACGGCGGTGGCGGAGCTGGGGGACGGGATGCTCGTGGCCGGGGAGAAGCAGGATCTGGCCACCGCGGCCCCGGCCTACGGCCGGGCGCCCAACGCGCGGAAGCCGACCTCATGACCGAAACCGAATCCCTCCGCATCGTGCCGCTCACCCGCGAGCACCTGGACGAGATCGTCACGATCGAACGCGCCTCGTTCACCGACCCCTGGACCCGGGGGATGTTCGAGTCGGAGCTCGACGTCCAGGCGAGGGGCTACTCGCGCGGGGCGGTCCGGCGCCACAGCCTCGTGGGGTACATCTTCGCGGTCTTCATTCCGGACGAGGCCCACATCGGCAACCTGGCCGTGGCGCCGGAAGAGCGGAGGCACGGGGTGGCCCAGGAGCTCCTGGACCAGCTGGCGCGGGACGCCGTGGAGGCGGGGGTGAAGCGGGTGACCCTCGAGGTCCGCGCCTCCAACCACGCGGCGCGTAAGTTCTATTACAAGAACAACTTCATCGACATCGCCATCCGAAAGAACTACTACCGGAGCCCGGTGGAGGATGCTATCGTGATGTTTCGCGTCCTCCCGGAGGATCCGAGGGTATGAGCTGGCTGAAGAAGTCAAAAGAAGGGCTCAAGACGACCCACCGGAAGCGCGAGCTCCCGGATGGCCTCTGGATCAAGTGCGAGGAGTGCGGCGAGATCCTGTACCAGAAGGAGCTCGAGCGGAACCTCTGGACCTGCAGCAAGTGCTCCTACCATTTCCGCATCTCGGCCCGGACCTACATCCAGATCCTGCTCGATGAGGGCTCCTTCGTGGAGCGCTTCTCCGAGGTGGTCTCGACCGACCCGCTCAAGTTCCGGGACACGAAGCGCTATTCCGACCGTTTGCGCAAGGCTCGGGAGGAGACGGGCTTGAGCGAGGCCATCCTCATGGGCGAGGGGAAGATCGAGGATCGCCCGCTGGTGATCGGGGTCATGGATTTCGCGTTCCTGGGCGGGAGCATGGCTTCGGCCGCCGGCGAGCGCATCGCCCGAGGCATCCTGCTCGCGCTCGAGAAGCGCCATCCCCTGGTCCTCATCTCCTCGTCGGGAGGCGCCCGCATGTTCGAGGGGATCCTCTCCCTGATGCAGATGGCCAAGACGAACGCGCTCCTCGCGCGCCTGAGCGACGCCGGCGTCCCGTACATCTCGGTCATGACCCATCCGACGACCGGGGGCGTCACGGCGAGCTTCGCCTCGGTGGGGGACGTGATCCTGGCCGAGCCCAAGGCCCTGATCGGGTTCGCAGGTCCCCGCGTGATCAAACAGACGATCAACCAGGAGCTGCCGGAAGGATTCCAGCGGTCGGAGTTCTTGTTATCCAAGGGGATGGTCGATCGGATCGTGCACCGGAACGAGCTACGGAAGACGCTGGGCTGGCTGCTCCAGTTCTTCGCGGCCGCGGCTCAGCTGCCGCAGAAGCCGCGCCGCCGCGCCGGGGAGACCATCGCGCGATTCCGCGCCGTGGGCGGGCCCATCGCCCAGGCTCCGCCGCCGCCACCTCCCGCGCCCAAACCCCCGGCCGAGGCGCCCGCCGCGCCGCCCACGCCGTACGAGCCCGTCCAGCAGCAGGGACCGAACGGCGCGCCGGCCGCGCGCCCCGGCGAGGCAACCGAGCAGGCTCCGGATAAAGCCTCCGAGCCCAAGCCCGGGGGCTCCGCCGCGTTTCCCGCCGATCAGGAGATCCCCATCCGCGAATGAAGGCGCCCGCGAGCGCCACGCTGCGCCAGCGCCTCGAGGAGATGTATCGCTTCGAGCGGAGCGGCATGCGTCCCGGCCTGGCCGGGATCGAGAGCCTGCTCGAGGCCGCCGGCCGCCCCGACCGCGCGTTCCCGTCGATCCTGGTCGCCGGAACGAACGGCAAGGGCTCGACCGCGGCCATCCTCGATTCCATCCTGCGCGCCGCGGGACTCCGGACCGGCCTCTACACCTCGCCCCACCTCCTTCGCTTCAACGAGCGGATTCGGGTGCAGGGACGCGAGGTCGAGGACGATAGGCTGGAGGAGCTGCTCGAACGGTGGTGGCCGCGCTTCGAGACACTCCACCCGTCCTTTTTCGAGGCGGCCACCGCGCTCGGCTTCGATCATTTCGCGGCCTCGGACCTGGACGTGGCCGTGGTGGAAGTCGGGCTCGGCGGCCGCCTGGACGCCACGAACATCCTGTGTCCCCGGGTCTCGGTCATCACGACCATCAGCAGCGACCACGAGGAGATCCTCGGGACCGGGTTGCGTCGCATCGCCGCGGAGAAGGCGGGCATCGTGAAGGCGGGAGGAACCGTGGTCTCCGGGGTGCGCGGCCGGGAAGCGCGGGCGGCCATCGAGGAGGCGATCGCGGACCGAGGCGCCCAGGCGAAGTGGCTCGGGGCCGCGGCGCGGTACACGACGCGGGGCCTGAGTCTCGAGGGAACCGAGCTCCAGCTCGAAACATCCTCGTTCTCGGGGAGGATGCGCATGAGGCTCCTGGGAAAACATCAGGCCCGGAACGCGGCGCTCGCGGCCCTGGCGGCGGAGACGTGGCTCGAAGGACGTCCACCGGCCGAGATCGCGTCGGCCATCGAGCGCGGCGTGGCCTCCGCGCGCTGGCCCGCGCGCGCGGAGCTGATCCGCGAGGATCCGCCGATCCTGGTCGACGTCGCCCACAACGTGGAAGGAGCCGCAGCGCTCGCGGAGACCGTGGGCTCCCTCTTTCCGGATCTCCCGGTCGCGTTCGTGGTGGCGCTCTCGCGCGACAAGGCGCACGCGGAATTCCTGCGAAAGCTGGGAAGGCGCGCCGCGCGCTTCTACCTGACCGAGTTCGAAGGCGAGCGCGCGACCCCGGCCGCCTCGCTCCTCGCCGCGGCCCCTTGCGGCCACTTGACCTGCGAGGCCATCCCCTCGATCCCGGAAGCGCTCGACCGGGCGCAGGCCTGGGCCCGTGAGGCGCGCGGGGTCGTCGTGGTGGCCGGCTCCTTCTTCCTCCTCGCCCGGGCCCTGCCGCATCTGGGAGCCGCCGTTCCCCATGCGATCTGACGACCGGCGCGCCGGTCCGATCCTTGTCCTCTTCCTCTTCCTGATCCTCCCCCTCGCGGCGCGGGCCCAGCCGGCGGCCAGGCCCGGCGACGAGACCTACCACATGAAGGCGGACCGGCTCTCCGGCTCGGCCACCGACGACGTCTACACGGCAATCCATGTCATCGTGGAGCATGGAACGACCACGGTGACGGGGGACTCCGCGCGCGTGTACCGGCAGCGGGAGCAGCTCCAGATCATGGGCAACGTGAAGATCGTGGACGGGACGACGCACATGTGGGGGGACCAGGCGTCCTACGACCGGAGGACGCGGGTGGCCGTCCTGAGCGGGAACGTGAGGGTCCAGGACGGCACGGCCCGCATCACCGGAAACGAAGCGCGCTTCTTCCGGAACGAGAACCTCTCGGTGATCACCGGGAATCCTCGGATGGAGGACTCCACGCGGACCCTGACCGCCCAGCAAATCGACTACAACCGAGGCACGGACGAGGTTCTGGCCCAGGGGAACGTCGTGGCCGTGGACCGCGCGGAAAGCACCACGGTCCATGCGGGCAAGGTCCGGTACGACCGGAAACGGAACTACGCGTGGGCGTCCCAGAGCCCCGTTCTCACGATCGAGGAGGCCGGCGGAAAATCGACCGCCATCCGCGGGCTCACGATGGAATTCGACAACGAGAAGAAACAGGTCGTCGCGCTGGGAAACGTCACCGTGCAGCGGGAGAAGCTCCAGGCCCGGGGTGATCGCGGGGAGTTCTACGGCAACGAGAACCGCGCCCTCCTCGTCGGGCATCCGCGCGCCTGGGACGACGAGGGAGAGGTGCAGGGAGACACGCTGGAGATCCACTTCGTCCAGCACCGGGTCTCGACGGTCCAGGTCCGTCCGCACGCCACCGTGCGCTATCAGGCGAAGAGCGAGCAGGGGCGCGGCGAGCGGAACGAGGCGCTCGGAGACACGGTGACGCTCTACAACCCCGACGAGGAGACGCGGCGCGCCGTGATCGTGGGGAACGCCAAGAGCTCCTACTGGCCCAGCAGCGCCGACAGCTCCCAGGGAGGGAGGAACGTCTCGAGCGGCGACAGCATCATCGTGGAGTTCGCGAACGGACGGGCGCGCCGCGCGACCGTCCTCGGCAAGGGCGACGGCACCTACTACATGGCGGCGGAGGGGGACACGAGCCGGGTCGATCAGTTGGAGAGGGTCCACTACCGCGGCAGCCAGATCGTCTACGACGTGGACCGGAACGAGGTGAACGTGGTCGGCTCGGCCGACGTGACCTACAAGGAGCTGCGGCTCAACGCGGACAAGGTGGCCTTCAACACGAAGAGCGAGCACATGCGCGCCGAGGGGAGCCCCGTCCTCTACGACGCGAAGGACCGGATCACCGGGAACGCCATGACCTACGATCTCTCGATCCGGCGCGGAACGATCTTCGGCGGAAGGACTACCTACGAGAAAGGCTTCTACTACGGCGAGCAGATCCGCAAGGTCTCCGAGGACGTCCTGGACGTCCGGAACGGAAGCTACACCACCTGCGATCTGGACGAGCCTCACTACCATTTCGGAAGCAGCAAGATGAAGGTCATCCTGCGCGACAAGGTCATCGCGAGCCCGGTGGTCTTCTACATGAAGCACATCCCGGTGCTGGCGCTCCCCTTCTACGTCTTTCCGATCCGGGCGGGACGTCATTCCGGGTTCCAGCTGCCTCAAGTGGAGTTCGGCTCCTCGAGCGCGGGCGGCAAGTTCATCCGGAACGTGGGCTACTACTGGGCGGTGAACGACTACCTGGATCAGACGCTGTGGGGGGACTACTACCAGGACGACCGGTGGGTGCTCCACTCGGAGACGCGGTATCAGAAGCGCTACAAGTGGTCGGGAGACATCAGCTCCTCCTTCGAGCACACGCTGGGGGTTCAGGGCTCGGACCGCTGGGATCTCTTCGGGAGGCACTACCAGGTCCTGGGCCCGAATTTCACGCTCACGGCACAGGGGAATCTCACGAACTCGAGCAGCTACCTCCGCGACCAGACCATCGGCCGTTCGGTGCTGCTGCGCGTGCAGCGGAACCTCCGCTCGAGCCTGGCGGTGAGCAAGGGATGGAGCGGGGCCTCGATGTCCATCGGCCTCGAGCGGACCCAGGACCTGGATCCGGATCCCGCGGGGCTGCGGCTCCAGCAGAAGCTCCCGTCCATCAGCTTCTCGCTCAACGCGCGGACGCTGGGGCATCCGGCGCGCGGCAAGGAGCCGGCGCACCTGCCCTGGCTCTCCTCCACGACGTTCAGCTTCCAGTCCAAGATCCTGAGCGAGCGGGACGACTACTTCGAGGCCCGCCCGGAAACGTCGGTGGTCCTGGATTCGCTCGGGGCGCCGGACACCACGGTGGTCCTCCGGGACGTGAGGACCGATCAGCTGGGGGCGCTCCAGTCGCTCGCCCTGAACGACGTGCGCACGTTGTTCGGTTTTCTTCGGATCGGTCCGAGCATGAGCTACCAGGAGGTCTTCTATAACAAGGACGCGGCGGGGAACAAGAACCAGCGGGCCGGCGTCTGGCGGGGAGCCGTGAACGCGAACACCTCCTTCTATGGAACCTTCCGCCCCTCGATCGGTCCGCTCCGGGCCATCCGGCACGTGGTCACGCCTTCGGTGGGGTTCTCGTATCAGCCCGCCTATCCCAAGCTGGTCTACGTGGACGCCGCGGGCGTCACCCGCCCGCGATTCACAGGCTTGACCGGGATCTCGGTCGCCGCCTCGGAGTCGCGCTTCCTCAATTTCTCGCTCCGGAACGACGTGCACGTGAAATGGGGGAACCCGGCGCAGCCGACCATCTTGAACAACCTGATCCAGGTCCAGACTTCGGGCAGCTACAACCTCCTCGCGTACCGCACCGGGGCGAGACCCCTCTCCGACCTCTTCAGCACGGTGAATCTGCAGCCCTGGAGCAAGGGATCGATCGCGATGAACTTCACGCACAACCCCTACGATGGAAAGATGCTCAGCTTTGGAGTCTCGAGCGGGCTCTTCTTCCAGGGGGTGAAGCGCTCGCAGAGGCAGGAAGAGGTGGTCCAGCTGGATCCCACGGCGCAGGCGGTTCAGGCGCCCACGGGGTGGAATCCCCCCGGGCTCATCTCCTCGGATCTGCCGTGGGTGTTCCAGATCTCGCTCAGCCATTCGGGGCAGGCCTCGCGTCTCCCGACGGGGGGATACTCGCGGTTCAGCTCCGCCACGACCGCCAACTCGTCGTTCGGCATCAATCCGACGAGCCACTGGCGCGTGGACTATTCCGCCCAGGTCGACGTGGAGAGCCGCAAGCTCGTCTCCTGGAATTATTCGGTGAAACGCGATCTTCACTGTTGGGAAGCGCAGTTCACGAGGAGCTTCTCCGGCGGAATCACCGAGTACTACTTCAAGATCAACGTGAAGAATCTGCCGGAGGTCTATTACGAACAAGGCTCGCGCGGGTTGCGTGGCTTCGGCGGAATTCAGAATCAGTTCTGACCCGAAAAAACCGCGTCCGCATCATGAAATATGTTTGACACCCCTGGGAGCCAGTCGTACGGTACGCGCGGTGTTCATCGAAAGGGGGTGAAGACAGAGATGAACAAGACGGAGCTCATCGCCACGGTTGCAAGGAAGACCGGTCTCTCGGCCCGCGAAGCGCGCGCCGCCGTCGAGACGCTGTTCTCCCCAGGCAAGGAAGGGTTGATCGCGGCCGCTCTCATGTCCGGGAAGAAGGTCCAGATCACCGGATTTGGAACCTTCGAGACCCGCAAGCGCAAAGCCCGCGAAGGTCGCAATCCCCAGACCGGAGAGCGCATCAAGATCGCTGCATCCAGGTTCCCGGCGTTCCATGCTGGCAAGGCATTGAAGGACCGCATCAAGAAGTAGCGAACCTCCCATCGGCTTTGCGAAGGAGCGGGTAGGACGTCCTGCCCGCTCCTTCCTATTTCTGGAAATCTTGAACCACGCTGGTTTTGCGGGGTATAGTCCGGAACGCTACCTCAGCCAGGACGGAGGTGAACTCACTGACGCGGTTTCGAACCCTGCTCTTTCTCCTTGTGGCTGCTGGGCTTGCGGCCTTCAGCCCCCGGCTTCTGGGGAAGGGTACGCCGTGCGACATCCTGATCCAGTGCACCACGGATGTGTACGGCGAGCTCGCCCCCTGTGGCTGACACGCGCACCCGCTCGGCGGACTCGCCCGGAGGGCGAGTCAGTTCAAGGTAGGCGCCCTCAAGTTCCCGAACCACTTCCGGGTGGACTCGGGTGACTTCTTCGGCATGGCCGGCTCCCAGGATTCGCTGAAGAGCGAGTACATGGTCCGGGCCATGGACAAGCTCGGCTACGACGTGGTCACGCTCGGCGAGCGGGAGTTCAATTTCGGGCAGTCCTTCCTCCTCGACACCTTCAAGAAGACCAAGATCGACGTCGTCTCCGCGAACCTCTACTACGCCGACACGAAGAAGCCGTTCGTGAAGCCGTACGTCATCAAGAGGATGTGCAACGCCCGCGTGGCCTTCTTCGGCCTCATGGGAACCGACGTGAAGATCCGGACCCTCCTGAGCGAGCGGTCGCTCGAGGTGCGCGACCCCGTCGCGACCGCCAAGGCCCTCGTGCCCGAGCTCCGCAAGAAGGCGGACGTGGTGGTGCTCCTCTCCCACATCGGCTTGACGGAGGGGCAGAAGCTGACGCTGGAGGTGCCCGGCATCGACGTCATGGTCTTCGGACACCAGCCCGGCCTCTTCCGGGAGATCGTGAAGACGAACGGCGTGATCAACACGCGCTCCGGCGAGCGCGGACAGTACATCCCCGGGATCCATCTCGTGGTGGAGGACGGCAAGATCACCTCGTACGACGGGGAAGTGGTCACCCTGGACGACAAGGTCCCCGCCGACGAGGAGATGAACAAGTCGGTGGACGCCTTCAACGACGAGATGAACCGCCGCTTCTCCCAGGCGCCCCAGCAGGCGACCCCGGCGGCGGCGCAACCGACGCCGCTCGCGGGGGATCACTACCTGGGGGAGAAGAACTGCCGCCGCTGCCACGAGGCCGAGTACCAGATGTACTCCTCGCAGCAGCACGCGAAAGCGTTCGCGACCCTGACCCAGAATCAGCGCGACGCGTCGCCCGAGTGCCTCCCGTGCCACGTCGTCGGCTACGGCCAGCCCGGAGGGTTCGCCTCCAAGCAGGCCACGCCCGATCTGGTGAACGTGCAGTGCGAGAACTGCCACGGGATGGGCACGAAGCACCCGGAGAAGACCGCCTCGGCGGTCGTGGGTCCGGACGTCTGCCTGACGTGCCACACCCACGAGCAGAATCCGAATTTCGATTATGACGAGGCGCTGAAGCATATTGTCCACTGGCATCAATAGCCGGCGCCCGGGCGCCGCGACCGTCGCAGCGGTCCTTCTCCTCTTCACGGCCGGCTCCTCCCACGCGCAGACCTTCAAGCTCTCGTCTCTGAGGCTTCCCCCGGACGTTCCCACGGGGACCTGGGTCTCGTATCAGATCACCGTCGTCGCGAAGAACCGGCCTCCCCGGCGATTGACCCAGCGCATCTCGGTGGTCTCGCGCGAAGGCGCGGGCGCCGAGGCGGGCGCCTGGGTGGAGCTGAAGACGGCCGAGGCCGGCCGGACCCGGACCGAGCGCGGGTTCTTCATGCATCCCGAAGCCAGCCGCGCGCTCCTCGACACGCTCCTGGACGACATTCCGGCGCTCCCCGAACACGCGTCGGCGGGGCAACGCGCCCCGCGGTTCACACTCGCCCGGTATCAGAAGCTCACCCCCGACGGGAAGCTCTACGAATACCCGGTGGACGAGGAAAGCGGGCGGCTTCCCGAGGAAGACGTCTCGGCGATGGACATGTTCGAGTTCGGAGGACGGGTTTCGATCGACACTCTGCCCCCGGATACGCTCCGGGCCGGCCGCAAGGTCATCCCGTGCCAGGTTCGCCGCGTCCGCCGCTTCGGCTCCCAGGAGTGGGAGGGGAACGACTCGAGCGCGGTGAACCGGGCCGTGATGGTCCAGACCACGTGGCGAAACGAGTGGGTCCCGATCACGAGCTATGCCCGCCGCGTGATGGAGCTTTCCTCGCAGCAGGTTCGTCGGGGCGGCGCGCCAGCCGACACGGCCGCTTCCGCCCTCCCGGACTCCGCGGCGACCGCCGCCTCCGCGGCCGACTCCGACTTCTACCGGGCGGAGATCACCCTGCTCGACCTGGGCAACGACGCCGTTCCGGAGATCACGCAGGCGCCGGAGCCCGCTCCCCAGGGCCCCGCTCCGCGCCCCAGGACGATCCTCAAGTAGCCTCTCGGTAGTCCTCCAGAACGCCCCTGCTTCGGCCGATCCTTGCGCTGGAAAGCTGGATCCCGGCGAGACCGGGATTCCTCATCCAAACCCAGAACGCGGGAGCATCGATGGCCTCCGGTGGACGCAAGCCGCTCGGGCAGAGCCTGGTCGAACAGGGGCACCTCTCCCGGGAAGGCCTTTCCCGTGCGCTCGAGGAGCAGCGGCGCACCGGTCAGGCGCTCCGCGAGGTCCTGCTCCGGCTCGACCTGGTCACCGAGTCATCGATCCTCGACTACTACGAGGAGCAGCTCGGCATCCCGCGCATGGATCTCACGACCTACGTGCTCGAGCCCGAGATCGTCCGCCTCGTTCCCGAGCGGATCGAGCGCCAGTACAAGCTCGTCCCTCTGTTCAAGATCGGCAACATGCTCACCATCGCCATGGCGGACCCGCTCGACATCGTCGCGCTGGACGAGGTGAAGCAGGCGACCGGTCTCGAAGTCGAGGTCGTGGTTTCGCCCGAGCCGCACATCCGCGACGCGGTGGATCGGTACCATCCTCTGGGAGGCGGGCTCGAGCAGCTCGTTCGCGAGCAGGGCCAGAAGAGGGGGAGCGCGGGAGAGGACGCGGTGGCGCGGGTCGAGGAAGACGGCCCCGTCATCCGATTCGTGAACGCGGTCGTCCACCAGGCGGTCCGCGAGGGCGCCTCGGACCTCCACTTCGAGCCCGACGAGTCCAATCTGCGGATCCGCTATCGCGTCGACGGCGTGCTGCGCGAGGCCTCGATCCAGTCCAAGTCCATCCACGCCTCCGTGGTGTCCCGCGTGAAGATCATGGCGCAGCTGGACATCGCGGAGCGCCGCCTGCCTCAGGACGGGCGTGCGCGGATCGAGATCTCGGGGAAGGAGTACGACCTCCGCGTCTCCACGTTCCCCACCATCCACGGCGAGAACGTGGTGCTCCGCGTGCTGGACAAGACGACCGCGCTTCTCGGCACCGGCGACCTCGGGCTCGCACCGGAGCCGCTCGAGGAGCTGTCCCGCATGATCGAGCGCCCGAACGGGATCGTGCTCGTGACGGGCCCCACCGGAAGCGGGAAGACCACGACGCTCTACTCCTGCATCAACAAGATCAACACGGTCGATCGGAACATCGTGACGCTCGAGGACCCGGTCGAATACCACCTGCCGTCCATCCGTCAAACGCAGGTGGATCCCGACGTGGGACTCTCGTTCGCGCGCGGCCTGAGGGCCCTGCTGCGCCAGGATCCGGACGTGATCATGGTCGGCGAGATCCGCGATGGTGAGACGGCCGAGATCGCGGTCCGCTCGGCGCTCACCGGGCACCTCGTGCTCTCGACCCTCCACACGAACGACGCCGCGGGGGCGCTGCCGCGGCTCCTGGACATGAAGATCGAGCCCTTCCTCCTCTCCTCGGCGATGCTGGGGGTGGTGGCGCAGCGCCTGGTGCGCCGCGTTTGTGAGAAGTGTCGGAAGAAGAGCGCGCCGCCCGCGGAGACGCTGGCGGAGCTGGGGGCGGCGGCGGTCCAGGGAGAGTTCGTGGTGGGCGCGGGCTGCATGGCGTGCGGCCAGACCGGCTACCGCGGACGCCTCGGGATCTTCGAGCTGCTGGTCGTGAGCGACGAGATTCGCGACCTGATCGTCTCCCGCGCCTCGACGGAAGAGATCGCCCGGGCGGCCCGGCGCACCGGCATGGCCACGCTCCGCGACGACGCGCTCCGCAAGGCGACCCAGGGGATCACCACGCTCTCCGAGGTCATCCGCGTCACACGGAAGAACATCCTGACCCAGGATCTGGATCAGGACGTCCTGCCGGCCCGGAAGTAGAGGAGGAATGCCCGCCTTCCGCTACCGCGCGCTCAGCCAGGCCGGCGAGGCGCAGCACGGTCTCCTGGACGCCCCCGATCTCGACCAGGCCGTCGACCGGCTCCACAACATGGGGCTCGTCCCGGTGCGGCTCGAGCCGCAGGGGGAGACCGAGCGGCGCCCGAATCGGCTGCCCTTCTTCGAGAAGAAGGTGGCCCCCCGGGACCTGATCCTCTTCACGCGCCAGCTCGAGACGATGCTCGACTCCGGCCTCCCGATCCTCTCTTCTCTGGAAAGCCTCCACGCCCAGGCGACCCATCCCAGGCTCAAACCGGCCATCGACAAGGTGCGCTCCGACGTGGAACAGGGTTCCACCCTGACCGAGGCGCTCCGGCGCCATCCCGACTGCTTTCCTCAGATCTATGCGAACCTGGTCTACGCCGGCGAAGAGGGCGGACTCCTGTCCCAGATGCTGGACCGGATCGCCAGCCTGCTGGAATACGAGGCGGAGACGGACCAGAGGATCCGTTCCGCCACGTTCTATCCGACCCTCATCGTGAGCGAGCTCGTGCTCGCGTTCCTGGTCCTGATCAAGTTCGTGCTGCCTCGGTTCGCGTCGCTCTTCCGGAAGTTCGACACCGCGCTGCCCCTTCCGACCCGCGTGCTCATCGGGCTGAGCGACTTCTTCGAGAAGCAGTGGATCCCCTTCCTCTTCGTCGTCACCCTCGCCGCGATCGGCGCGGTGCTCTGGAGCCGGAGCGAGCGAGGGCGTCTCACGATCGACCGGGCCATCATCACCGCCCCCATCTTCGGCCCGATCTTCCTCATGACCATCATGTCCCGCTTCTCGCGGGTCCTCTCGGCGCTCCTCGCCAGCGGTATCCCGATCGTCCAGGCGCTCGACATCGTTCGCGGGGTGGTGGGCAACCGGATCGTGGAAGCGGAGATCGACAAGATGCGGGACGGGGTGGTCGCGGGGATGGGGCTCGCGGAGCCTTTGCATGGGAGCGCGGTCATCCCGCCCCTGGTGGTCAAGATGTTGGCGGTGGGGGAGGAGACCGGCGCCGTGGACAAGATGCTCCTCCGCGTCTCCCGATATTACGATCAGGACGTCGATTACGCGGTCAAGAACCTCTCCACGGCCATCGAGCCGGTGCTCCTCGTCATCCTCGGCGCCGCCGTCCTCTTCACGGCGCTGGCCGTGTTCCTCCCCCTCTGGAACCTCATGAACGTCTTCCGCCACTGATCGTAAAGATTCGCCGGGAATTGCCGATTGCAATACACGGATGCATCGCCACGGGCCCCGGGGACGGGGCGGACGAAACATTCCTTTCAGGGAGGTAGTGCGTATGGTTCGGAATAGCTCGGAAAGCGGCTTCACGCTGATCGAGCTCGTCATCGTGATCGTGATCCTCGGCATCCTGGCCGCGGTCGCGATTCCGAAGTACGAGGACATGCGTGAGCAGGCTCGCGTAGCCACGTTGAAAGGGCAGCTCGGCGCGATTCGGTCCGCGGTCGCGATCCAGTACGCGCGCAATGCCCTGAACGGCTCGGCCACGTTCCCCACGCTGAACGGGAGCATCTTCGCGGACGGCAACGTCCCGAAGGAGCCGGTCTTGAATTCCAACGCGGTGAAGACGACGGCCGGAGTCGACAACGCGGGTGGATGGCAGTACGCGGCCGCGACCGGAATCGTGAAGGCAAACCTGAACGCGTACTCGTCCTACTAGTTCACGTCTCGTTTCAACACCAGGCAGGCGGATCGAGGTGGGAGCGGTCGCTCTCACCTCGTACGCCATTCGGGGGGTCGATCCCGGGGATCGGGGGACTCGATGAGCTGGACCCGCGCCGGGGCAGGATGCCTCGCCGCAGCGGCGATCGCGGCGTTCGTCTATGGCCTCACGCTCTCCCCTTCGGTGGGAGCGGGGGACAGCGGGGAGCTCATCCTCGCGGCCCACTCCCTCGGCATTCCGCACCCGCCCGGCTATCCGCTCTGGCTCCTGCTCGCGCGCTGCGCGGACCTCCTGCCCTGGGGAACCGTCGCTTTCCGGGTGAACGCGCTCTCGGCGGTCCTGGCCGCGGCGTCGGTCGGACTCTTCTACCTCCTCGCCGCCCGCTCCGGGTTGAGCCGCGCCGGACGCGCGGCGGCCACGATCGTCTTCGGGGCCTCGACCCTCGTCTGGGATTCGGCCGTCCAGGCGGAGGTCTACTCGCTGGCGACGGCGGTTTTTCTCCTTCTCGCGCTCGCGGCGTTCCGCGCGCGCGCGGCGGGCACGGCGGGGCCGAGATCGGACGCGATCTTCTTCTTCCTGGCGGGGCTGGCGCCCCTGGCGCATCAGACGCTCGTGTTCCCGGCGCTGGCTCTGGCCGCCTGGGTGCTCCTCCGTCGCCTCGCGTGGAGCCGCTGCGGCCTGGCGATCCTGTTCACGCTCGCCGGTTGCTCCATCGTGTTCCTGCTTCCGGTGCGGAGCGGCGCCCACCCGTTGCTGGACTGGGGCCAGGATCGAAACCTGGTCTCGCTCTGGGACAACCTCCTCCGACGTAACTACGGCGGCCTGCGGCAGAACGCCTACCGGCCGACCCTGCTCCTGGACGAGCTGGTCGCCATGGGCGGCCTCCTCGCGACCGCCTGCGGCCTGGTCGGAGCTTCGCTCGCGGCGATCGGCACGGTGACGGCGGGCCGGTCCCGCGCGGCCCTGCTTCCGCTCACCGGCGCCGCGCTCACGATTCCGCTCGCGCTCGTGGCGCTCCTCGCATTCACGCCCGACGCGGAGCACCTGGCCCAGATCGGGCCCTTCCTGATCCCGGTGATCGCGGTCGTGGCCCTGTGGGCCGGCACCTGCGTCGGAAGGGCGAGGCGGTGGCTCCCGCGCGCCGCCCGGGCTCCGCTCCTCGCCGCCTGCGCCCTGGCGCTCCTCGTCACGGTCGGGCTGCACGATCGGATCTGCGACCGCGGCGGGTTCCGGCTGCCGGAGCGATACGGACGAGACCTTCTCTCGGGGCTTCCGGCCGGGGCCACGCTCGTCGTGGACGGCGACAACGAGACCTTCCTGACCGCGTACCTCTCGCGCGTCGAGGGCTACCGGCCGGACGTCACGCTCGTGAATCGCCGTGGGTACGTCTTCGGCGATCCGTACGGACTTCGCGGCGTCCCTCGGTCGCAGTGGCCGCCGATCCAGCATCGGGTCGACATGGACCGTCTGGCCTCGGCGAAGGCTCCGATCTACTACGCCACGCCGCCCGCGGACCTGATCGAGGTCGGCGTCCAGTTCGAAAACCACGGGCTGGTGCACCTCGCGACCCTGTCGCACGGGGCTCCGAACCCCGGTCGCGACGCCGCCTGGCCCCGGAGCTCGGACCTGCTCCCTGGAGGTCCCGAACGCTACGACTACGTCACGCGGAAGCTGGCGATCAGCTACTCGGCGGCGCGCGCGCAGGAGCTGTGGGAAGAGGGGCGGTACGCGGAGGCGCTGCCGTGGTTCCAGGACGCCGCGCGCGTGGGCTTCGACTTCCCGGCCGCGCGGATGAACCTGGCCGTGGCGGCGGCCGCCGCGGGGAAAGGGGATCTGACGCTCACCGAGCTGCTGGCGGCGTTGAAGCTCGCGCCGTACGACCCCGAGCCGTCGGCCCGCATCGCGGTGCTCTTCGCGGTCGCCGGCCGCTACCGGGACGCCGCCTTCTACTTCGAGCGCGCGTACCGGATCAAGCCCTCGGCGGAGCTGGCCGGAAACGCGGCCCGCGCCTGGTCCCTCGCCGGGGAGAAGCAGAAGGCGCGGTACTGGGAGGCCCGGGGATGACGGCGCGCGGATTCACGCTGACGGAGCTGATCGTGATCATCGCGATCCTGGGAATCCTGAGCTGGATCGCGTACCCCAAGGTCGTCGCGATGGACGAGATCAAGCTGGACGCAGCCGCGCGGCGGCTGGCCGCCGACTTCCGCTACGCCCAGAGCCTCGCCATGAGCCGGCGGGTGATCCACGGCATCCTCTTCGATCCGGTCCAGGAGAAGTACACCGTCTTCGCTCCGAACGCCGCGTCTCCGATCACCGATCCGGCCGACCGCGCGCGGAGCCTCGTCGTGGACTACACCTCGCGCACCGAGTTCAAGGGCGTGCTGGTCCAGTCCGCGGCCTTCGGGGCGACGCCCGGCGTCACCTTCGACTACTACGGCGTCCCGCGCGACACGGCCGGGGTGGACCTGACGTCGAACGGCCTCGTCATCCTGAGCTACCAGGGTGTCACCGACACGGTCGTGGTGGCCCCGCAGACCGGCACGGTGACGATCCGATGAGCGCGCGACCCGGGAACGCGACCCAGGCCGGCTTCACGCTGATCGAGCTCGTGCTGATCATCGTGATCGCGGGGATCGCGGTCCTGCCGCTCAGCATGCTCTTCGCGAATTCCTCGATCCATTCCAGCGACGCCCGGAACGCCACGATCGCGGCGCAGCTGGCGCAGGCCAAGATGGAGGAGATCACGGCCGACAAGAACTCGCCCGCGCGGGGTTTTTCCTACCTCGTCGCGGCGAACTATCCCGCCGAGAGCCCCGTGACCGCCTTCAGCGGCTACAGCCGGTCGGTCGCGTTCGGCTCCGACTCGACGTATGACAGCGTCACCTTCCGCACGGTGAGCGTGACGGTGACCTGTTCCAACATCCCTCCCGTGACGGTGACCACGTGGTTCACGAACTACTGACCCGCCGCCGCCGGGATGCCGGCTTCACGCTCCCCGAGCTCATCATCGTCATCGTGATCGGCTCGGTCGCCGCCATCGCGTTCTCCGCCATGTTCCTCGAGGCGATCAAGACCTACCAGTTCATGGACGCCGAGAAGGGCATGCTCCAGGACGCCCGGTACGCCGAGGAGCGCGTGGCCCGGGAGCTCAAGCGGGTCAAGGACAACACCAGCGTCTCGACCGCGAGCGCCACCACGCTCACGTTCGTCGACCGCTCGAACGCCACGGTGAGCTTCTCCTGGAGCGGGGTCTCGGGCGCGGACCTCCTCTACACGAAGAGCGGGACCTCGCAAGTCCTGGCCAGGGGCGTGGACTCGCTCGCGTTTCAGTACTGGAAGCAGAACGGCGCCGCGGCCACGCCGATCGTGTCTCCCTCGGCGACCGACATCTGGCGGGTCACGATCTACATGAGGCTCATCAAGGGCTCGCAGACCGTCGCCTCCTTCGGCTCCGTGTTCGTGAGGTCGCTGTGAGACGCGCCGACTCTGGATTCTCCGTCGTGCTCGCGGTCTTCGCGATCCTGATCCTGCTCACGCTGGGGATCGCCATGGTCTCCATGGTGGTCGAGGACTCCGATACCTCGGTCCTCCACGTGCGTGAGAACCAGGCGTTCTACGTATCCCACGCGGGGATCGAGTACGCGATCGTGAAGCTCTCCTCGAACTGGGCGTGGGGCGGCCTCGCTTCCCCCGGGAAGAACGTCGGCGCCGGCTACTTCTGGATCGCGCCGCCGGATCTGGTGGACGAGAACGGCAACGCGCTCCCCGCGGGAGAGAAGCGGATCGTCTCGAACGGCGTCGTCGGGAATACGCTCCGTCAGATCCAGGTGCACCTCTCGAGCGGCGGCATCTCCACCTACGCGGGCACCGGGGTGCAGGGGTACTCCGGGGACGGGGGCGCGGCCACCTCGGCGAAGCTGAACGACAACGAGGGGGTCGCGGTCGCGTCGAACGGTGACGTCTACATCGCGGATACCGACAACAACGCGATCCGCAAGGTGGCGGCGGCGACCGGAGTGATCACGACGGTGGCGGGGAACGGAAGTCCCGGAAGCACGGGGGACGGGGGCCCAGCGACCGCCGCGCGGCTCAAGGCGCCCGAGGACATCTTCATCGACGCCTCCAGCAACATCTACATCGCGGACACCGGAAACCACGAGATCCGCAAGGTGGCCGCGGCGACGGGGATCATCACGACGGTCGCGGGAAACGGAAGTCCCGGAAACACGGGGGACGGAGGCGCCGCCACGGCCGCGCGCCTGAACTCGCCACGGGGAATCGTGCTCGCGGCGAACGGCGACATGTACATCGGGGATCGCTCCAACAACAAGATCCGGAAGGTGATCGCGCTGACGGGAATCATCATCACCTACGCCGGGACCGGAACGGCCGGCTACTCCGGCGACGGGGCTGCTGCGCTCCTCGCCACGATCAACCGGCCCCAGGGTCTCCACCTCGCGTCGAACGGCGACCTCTACGTCGCGGACGCCGGCAACAACGCCATCCGGAAGGTCTCGGCGCTGGGGATCATCACCACGTTCGCGGGCACGGGGACCGCCGGGTTCTCGGGGGACGGCGGGGCCGCGACCGCGGCCAGGCTGAACGCCCCGGAGGCGACGCACCTGAGCGTCAGCGGCGAGCTCTACATCGCGGACACGGGAAACCACCGGATCCGGAAAGTCTCCACGGGGGGGATCATCACGACCGTCGCGGGCACGGGCACCGCGGGCTCCGCCGGGGACGGGGGATCGCCCACCGCGGCCCAGCTCGACACGCCGCGCGGGATCGCCATCAACGCCGCGGGGGTGTACTACATCGGCGACCGGAACAACCACAAGGTGCGCCGGGTGAACGGCAGCCTCGCGGTCGTGGCCTGGGTCGAAACGCGTACGTAGGAGGAAGAGCGTGAGCGACGCAGCGAAGAAGGGTTGGCTCCAGCGTATGACCGCGCCTCGCGCGCGGGGCCGGGAGGGCTTCGCCTCGAGCCGCATGCGCTCCCTCCTCAGCTCCCCGTGGCCGGAGCTCGTGGGCGTGGACCTGAGCGATCGCGCCGTTCGCGTGGTGCACGTGGCGCGACGCGGCACGCGCATCAGCCGGATCCAGAGCGCCGAGCGCACGCTCCCCTCGACCGACCTCAAGCCGGGCGACCGGCGCGCGGCGATGAAGAGCGCGCTCCGGGACCTGGTCCGGGAGCTCGGCCTCCGGGGCAAGCACGCCGCCGCGGCCGTGTCCGGAAACGACGTCGTCATCCGACGCATGGCGCTTCCGGAGATGAGCCGGTCGGACCTCCTGGCCGCCCTCGCCCTCGAATGCCGCAAGCTCGTGAACTTTCCGATCGAGGACTCGGAGATCCGCTACGAGGTGGTCGGACGCGCCGAGCGCGCCGGAAACCCGGAGCTCCTGCTCAACGTCTGCGTGGCGCAACGTCGCCGCCTCGCCGAGCTGCGCGAGGTCATCGAGGAGTCGGGGCTCCGGGCGTCGCTCCTGACCACACAGCCCGATGCGCTGCGCGCCCTCGTGCGGGCCACGGGCGCTGTGCCCTCGGACGAGGTCGTGGCGTATCTCGACATCGGGGGCGCGAACACGCACCTGACGGTGCTCAAGGGGAGCGACGTCCGCTTCTCGCGGGAGTTCGGCGTCGGAGGGGTGACCCTGACCGACGCCCTCCGCGCGATCGTGGTCCCCGGGCAGGGGACGATCGAGCTCTCCTTCGAGGAGGCCGAGGCCCTGAAGCGGGCGCACGGGATCCCGTTCGGCACCGAGGAGGCCGGCCAGGCGGGTCGCATTCCGCTGTCGGCGGTCTCGGTCATGCTCCGGCCCATCCTCGAGCGCCTCGCCCGGGAGCTCTGGAACTCCTTCGACTACTGCAACGAGCAGTTCCAGGGGGAGGCCGTCACGCGGGTCGTCCTCCTGGGAGACGGCTCCCGGGTCCGTAACCTCGCGGAGTACCTGACCGGCGTTCTCAAGTTACCGGTCGTTCGGGCCGATCTTGCAGAAAGCATGGCGGAGGTGGCCAGGCGCTCGCTCCGGCGGGCGACCGACGCCTTCTCCCGCCCGTCCGAGCTGGGTCTGGGTCTGGCGCTGACCGAACGCGGGGCGGTCAACTTCGCCACGCCCGCAGGCGCCGGGTTGCCCTACCGCCTGGCGGAAGTCGTCCCGCAGCGGATCGCGGCGGCCGCGGCGGCCGTGCTCCTGATCTCGGTCGCGCTGCCGGCGCACATGACGGTCCTGACCGAGCGGGCCAGGATCGAGACGCTGAAGGGGGATCTGAAGGGGCTCGCCCCGAAGGTCGAGGCGGTGCGCCGGTTCCGGGCCGCTCGGGAAGAGGAGATGAGGCTTCATGATTTGTTAGAGCACCTGACGGGGGGTCAGGTGCTCTGGTCGTACGCGCTCCGGGACCTGAGTCACCGGATCGGGCCGGACGTGAGGCTCACGATGCTGGAGGTGCTCGAGCCCGAAGCGGCGGCGCCCGCGGCTGGAGCGACGGCGGAGCGACCCACGAGGTTGGTTCGCCTCACGGGACTGATTCGCACGCAGAGCCGCAGGCCGGAGGACGTGGTGGGAGAGCTCATGCAATCGCTCGAACGCTCGCCGGTGTTCGGGCAGATCCGCCTCGAGGGATGCCAGGCGGTGACGCCCTCGGTGAGCAGCTTCGTCCTGACGGCCGGGATCGCCGAGTAGCGGGCGACCATGAATCTCTCGCTCCGGCATCCGATGGTGGGCCACGTGATGATCGTGGCGGGTTTCCTCCTGTCGGTCGGAGTGGTTCGGACGGTCTACGTGGAGCCGCGTGCGCGCGAGCTGAAGACGATGCGGGCGACGGAGGGGCGATTGAACGCCGAGCTGACGGACCTCCAGAACGGAATACGAGAGATGGACGGGTGGGCCTCGGCGCATCCGGGCCAGGATCTCTGGACCTTTCACGCGCGGAAGGCGCTTCCGGCTCAGGACATGGTGGCGGGCTTCCTGCGCTCCATCGTGCCGCTGGCGAATCAGCACCACGTCGAGACGCAGCTGATCCAGCCGGCGGGCGCGCTGATGCAGGAGACGGTCTCCGATGCGGCGGGGAATCCGATGACCTACGTGCGCGCGGAGCTCCGTTTCCACCTCGAGGCGCGGTACCGGGACCTGGGGGAATACCTGAGCGATGTCGAGGCCATGGATCAGCTCGTGGTGGTTCGGTCGGTGGCGCTCACGAGCGGGGAGCACTACCCGCTGCTGGGCGCCGACGTGACCATCTGGCTCTACGGAACACCTTGAGGCACGGATGGATTGGTTTCGCGACCAGATGAAGAAGGGAATGAACCCACGGACCTACGTCCTCGTGGGATTCCTCGTCGTGATGCTCCTCTGGATCCAGTCGCTGGACCAGAAGCGCAAGGAGATCCGGGCGAAGATGCCGGCGGTGACGATCGCGCCGGCCTCGGCGCTCCCGCTGCCGATGAAGAACCCGGACCGGGAAGCGATGCGGGCCGAGGCCACGCCCTCGGGATGGGGCATGGACCCCTTCGAGCGGCGGGTCTTCGACGGAAAGGAGACGGCCGGCCAGGCGAGGCCGATCGCGCGCGCGGCGGCGGCGGCCTCGTCTTCCAACCTCTACCTCCAGGGAATCATGGATGGACCGATGGGACGGACGGCCCTCATCAACGGTGAGATCTATCGCGAGGGACAGCGGATCGGGACACGGGAAGTGATCCAGATCGGGCGGAAGGCCGTGATGCTTCTCGACAAGGGGAACGTCACGACGCTGACGCTCAAAGGAGATGTGCCATGAAGCGGATCGCCGTCGTACTGGGAATGCTCGCGACCTTGATCGCGGCGAGCGCGGGCGGGTCTCCCGGGCCGGAAGCCCGCGCGTCGTTCAGCTTCAAGGAGGCGCGGATCCAGGACGCCATCCGCCTCATCGCGGCGCAGTACGGCCTGAACGTGGTGATCGGCAGGAGCGCCGGCGGGACGCTCACCGCGAACCTCACGAACGTCACGGCGGAGCAGGCGATGGCGATCGTCTCCGAGGCGACCGGGTGCGAATACACCTTGCAGGACAACGTCCTCGTCGTGAATCCGGCCGGTCTCAAGACGGAAGTCTTCCCTCTCCGGTACGTGGATCCGTTCGCCGCGTCGGAGGCCGTCCTCAAGGTGCTGAGCCCGCAGGGGCAGGCGATTCCCTTCTCGGGTCGCGCCAAGGAGAGCGCCGGGCTCCGCTCGAACGCGCTCTCGAACGCCCTCATCGTGACCGACACGAGCGCGCGGCTGGTTCAGGTCAAGGCGGTGCTCGCCGCGATGGACGTGAAGCCGAAGCTGATCGCGATCGAGGCGAAGCTGGTGGAGACCACGCTCGGCGACGACGAGAAGCTGGGGGTGGACTGGCAGATCCGCGCCAGCGCAGCCGGCGCCGTCCTTCCCACGACCTTCCCGATCCCGAAGTCGCACGGCTCCGGCGATTTCACGGGGACGCCGAACCCGAACAACCAGGTGGGTGGCGTGGGCCCGGCGTTCCCGCGGGGGCAGACCTTCCCGTACACGACGCCGGCGGACTACACGTTCGGCAAGCTCTCGTTCGAGGAATTCAACGTCGCCCTGGACATCTTGAAGCAGTCCTCGACCACGAATCTGGTTTCCGCGCCGAAGATCACCACCCTCGACAACCAGGAAGCCGAGATCATCGTGGGCACCGTGGTGCCGATCGCGAAATATGAGAACTCGTTGCAGACGGGCGCGCTCCAGATCTCCGGCTACGACGAGAAGAAGGTCGGCGTCCGTCTGCTCGTGACGCCGCACGTGGGCCCGGACAGCACGATGATCCTCGCGGTCAACCCGGAGATCAGCGAGATCGTGGAGTACCGCGGGCAGTTCAACGAGCGCCCCGTGACCTCCACCCGCTCCGCCATGACCCAGGTGGAGGTGAAGAGCGGGGAGACGGTCATGATCGGCGGGCTCATCCGGACGGTGGACATGAAGATCGAGCGCAAGGTGCCGATCCTGGGGGATATCCCGCTGCTGAATTTCCTGTTCCGTCACAAGTCGATCACCAAGCAGAAGGTGGATCTCATGATCTTCATCACGCCGCACTTGCTCGAGACGTAGGGAGGATTCAGGTATGAACGCAGGTCAGCCGCGTGCCCGGGTCCTGGTCGTAGACGACGAAGCGGATCTCATTCGGATTCTCCAGTTCGGTCTCCAGTCCGTCGGATATCAGGTGGAGACCGCGTCGGACGGGCAGGAAGCCCTGAAGAAGGCGCGCGAGCAGAAGCCCGACATCATCCTGCTCGACCTCATGCTCCCCAAGCTGGACGGCTACAAGGTCTGCCGCCTCCTGAAATTCGACGAGCGGTACAAGACCATTCCCATCATCATCGTCTCGGCGCGGACGCAGGAAGGGGACCAGCTCCTGGCCATGGAGATGGGGGCGAACCGGTTCATCACCAAGCCCTACGATTTCGCCGAGGTGCTGGGCCACATCGAGGCCCTCCTCAAGTCGGTGCCCACCGGCTCCTGACCTCCCAAATCCTCGCTTGACCCCGGGGCGTGCGGGACCGTAGCGTCATGGCACGCGTTCGCATCGCTCATCCCCAGCCCCTGAGATGACTCCGAAAAACACGACCGAAACCGTAGCTTCCACCGCGCCCGACTCGCGCGGCGTCCCGGCGCCGCCCCCGATCGTCGACACCATCCTGGAAACCGTCGGGAACACGCCGATGGTCCGCCTGCGTCACCTCGGCGCGGACCTGCCGGGCACCATCCTCGCCAAGGTGGAGGCGTTCAATCCGGGCGGCTCGGTGAAGGACCGCATCGCCATCGCGATCGTGCAGGAGGCCGAGGCGAAGGGACTCTTGAAACCCGGCGGGGCGATCGTCGAAGCCACGTCGGGCAACACCGGGATGGGACTCGCGCTGGTCGCGGCCGTGCGTGGCTACCGGGCGATCTTCGTGATGCCCGACAAGGTGAGCAAGGAGAAGATCAACCTCCTCAAGTCCTTCGGCGCCGAAGTGGTCATCACGCCGACCGCCCTTCCGCCCGATTCTCCGGACTCCTACTACGAAGTGGCCAAGCGGATCGGACGCGAGATGCCCGGCGCCTATCTCGCCAACCAGTACTACAACCCCACGAATCCCGAGGCCCACTTCCGCACCACGGGCCCCGAGATCTGGAAGCAGACGGACGGCACGATCGACTACTTCGTGGCGGCCCTCGGCACCGGCGGAACGATCAGCGGCACGGCGCGCTACCTCAAGCAGCAGAATCCCAAGATCAAGGTCGTCGGTGCGGACCCGGTCGGCTCGATCCTCAAGGACTACTACTACACGAAGCAGATGGTCCCGGCCCGCACCTACAAGGTGGAGGGTATCGGCGAGGACTTCCTGCCGGGGACCATGGATTTCTCCATGATCGACGAGGTGATCTCGGTCAACGACACCCAATCCTTGAACCTGGCGCGGAGGCTTGCGCGCGAGGAAGGGATCCTGGCGGGCGGATCGGCGGGGACCGCGCTCTACGCGGCGCTCCAGACCGCGCGCTCCGCCAAGCCGGGACAGATCGTGGTCGTGATCATTCCGGACACCGGCGAGCGCTACCTCTCCAAGGTGCACTCGGACGAGTGGATGCGGGACAACCGGCTCCTGGACTCGAGCACCGTCACCGTGCTGGACGTGATGTCCGGGAAGCGAAACCACATCCCGACGCTCGTCTCGATCAACTACGACGACACGGTGGACCGTGCCCTCGCCCTGATCCGCGAGTTCAACATCTCGCAGCTTCCGGTCCTGAAGGAAGGCAAGGTGGTCGGGTCGGTCAGCGAGGGCGTGCTGCTCCAGAAAGTCCTGGACGGCTCCGCACACGGGAACACCCGGGTCGAGTACCTCCTCGAGAAGCCGCTTCCCGTCGTGCCCCTGGGGGAGCACCTGCCGCGCGCCATGAAGGTGCTGGCCGCAAGCAACGCCGCGGTCGCGGTGGACGAGCACGGCAAGCCCGCGGGCATCCTCACCCGCTTCGATCTGCTGGAATACATCAATACCTGATCCCATGGGCTTCTCCACCGACGCCGTGCACGCCGGGCAGGAGCCCGATCCCTCGACCGGGGCGGTCACCGTCCCGATCTATCAGACCTCCACGTACGTCCAGGAGGAGCTGGGAAAGCACAAGGGGTACGAGTACGCGCGCACCCAGAACCCGACGCGGTTCGCGCTCGAGAAGAACCTGGCCGTTCTCGAGAAGGGACAGCGCGGCTTCGCCTTCGCCTCGGGGATGGCGGCGACCAACGCGGTCACCTATCTCCTCAAGTCGGGAGACCATGTCGTCGCCTCCAACAACATGTACGGCGGGACGTACCGGCTCTTCGAGAAGATCCTCGCCTCGTACGGCCTGACGTTCGACTACGTGAACACGGGGGACCTCGAGGCCGTCGCCACGGCCTTCCGGCCCGAGACGAAGATGCTCTTCGTGGAGACCCCCACGAATCCCTCGATGATCATCTCGGACCTGCGCGCGCTGGCGGAGCTGGCGCGCTCGAAGGGAGCCCGGCTCGTCGTCGACAACACGTTCATGACGCCGTACTTCCAGCGGCCTCTCGAGATGGGCGCCCACCTCGTGGTGCACAGCACCACGAAGTACCTGAACGGCCACAGCGACATGGTCGGTGGGATCGTGATCTCCAACGACGAGGAGGCGTCGGAGCGGCTCCAGTTCGTCCAGAACGCCGCGGGCGCCGTTCCGGGGCCGTTCGACTGCTGGCTCTGCCTCCGGGGGGTGAAGACCCTCGCGCTCCGCATGGATCGCCACGAGAAGAACGCGACCGCGATCGCGGAATGGCTCCGGGGGCAGCCCAAGCTGAAGCACGTCTACTACCCCGGGCTCCCCGACCACCCCGGACACGACCTCCACAGGCGCCAGGCATCCGGATTCGGGGGTATGATCGCCTTCGACACCGGTTCCATCGAGAACGGAGCCAAGGTCCTCAAGCGGACGCGTCTCTTCGCGCTCGCCGAGAGCCTGGGAGGCGTCGAGAGCCTGATCTCGCACCCGGCCACGATGACTCACGCTTCCGTGCCACGGGCAGAAAGAGAAGCGGTCGGGCTAACCGACGGCCTGGTAAGGATTTCGGTGGGAATCGAAGATCTCGACGATCTTCTTCTGGACATTCGCTCCGCTCTGTCTGTTCTATAATCATCGCCGCAGACAATTGAATCTTGACACCCCAGGGTGTGCCACGTACTGTCCGCCCGTCTTTTGCCGCTTTCTCGACCCTGGGGGGCGGAGGACAAGGGCGTAATGACAAGGAAAGAGCCGCGTTTCCCCGAAGCACCGCTCTCACCAGTGGTGTTTTGCTTCATTCGCCGCAGTGGTTACAACGAAGTCCGACCCTGACGAACAACGCACATCGAATCGCCGGAAGGAGGTGATACAGGAATGAAGAAGATGTTAGCGGTCACTCTGGTTCTCGTGTTCACCTGTGCGCTACTCTTCGCGCTCGGATGCAGCAAGAAGACCGAGACTTCGGGAACGGAGGGCGGTGGAATGGAGCAGACCACCACGCCGCCGGCTGCGACGGACACCACCATGCAGATGTCCGACACGACCCACACGGCGCACTAGGCCGTTACGGGCGGCACGGTCCCAGCGGGACCGGCGCTACTTGGGCATGATCGGATCACAGGCAGTTCGCATAGAGTAGCGTAGTAGACATTCCGGGGAAGCGGGCTGAAAGGCGCCGCTTCCCCGTCTTCTTGTGCGGCGCGACTCCGAGGAGGGTCGGGATGGCGGGATCGAACTCGTTCGACGTGGTGTCCGAAGTCAACATGATGGAGGTTTCGAACGCCACGCAGCAGGCCATGAAGGAGATCCGGCAGCGCTTCGATTTCAAGGGGAGCGTGAGCGACATCAAGCTCGAGGAGGACACCCTCACCCTCCATTCGGACGACGAGTCGCGCCTGAAGGCGGTCATCGACGTCCTCACGACCAAGCTCGTGAAGCGAGGCGTTTCCCTGAAGGCGCTCCAGTATGGAAAGATCGAGCCCGCCGCCAAGGGAACGGTGCGCCAGGTGGTGACGATCCAGAAAGGGATTCCGACGGAGAAGGCCAAGGAGATCGTGAAGTTCATCAAGGGGACCGGAATCCGCGTGCAGGCGGCGATCCAGGAGAGTCAGGTGCGGGTGAGCGGCAAGAACCGGGACGATCTGCAGTCGGTGATCGGCTCCCTGAAGGGCCAGGACTTCGGTCTTGATCTCCAGTTCACGAACTATCGCTCGAGTTAGTCTCCTCGCGCTCCTCGTCCTGGGGCTCCTGGCCCGGACGCCGGACGCCGCGGCGAAGACGTGGCCCAAGCCCCAGGGCTTCGTCAGCGATTTCGCCGGGATCGTCGACGCCGCGTCGCGCGATTCCATCGACGCGCTCGCGACGGAGCTCCAGGAGAAGACCGGCGCCGAGCTGGCCGTGGTCACGCTGCCCGATCTGGGTGGCGACGAGATCGAGCCTCAGGCGGTCGACCTCTTCAAGGCGTGGGGTATCGGGTCGAAGGGGAAGGACGAGGGCGTCCTGATCCTCCTCGCCTGGAAGGAGCGACGGGTCCGGATCGAGGTCGGGTACGGACTCGAGGGGATCCTTCCGGACGGGCTCTGCGGCTCGATCATCCGGAACGTCATGGCACCCGAGCTGGGGCAGGGCCGGGTCGGACCGGGGCTCCAGCACGGCGCGGCCGCGGTGGTCGGCGTCATCGCGAAGGACCGCGGGGTCACGATCACCGGGGCGCTTCCGGCGCCGTCGGAGGACGACGGCGGCGGAGGGATGAGCCCCAGGGCGGCGTTCCTGATCGCGCTGGTCATCGCGATCGTCCTGAGCAACATTCTCCGCGCCGGCTCGAACCGCAGGGGCTGGATGGGTCGCCGCGGACCGTGGTGGTGGGGCGGGGGCGGACCGGGCGGATATGGCGGCATGTTCGGCGGCTTCGGCGGCATGGGCGGGGGGTTCGGCGGTGGATTCGGTGGCGGCGGCGGAGGCGGGTTTGGGGGATTCGGCGGCGGGCGCAGCGGCGGTGGAGGTGCGAGCGGTGGGTTCTGATCGTGTGGCCTGATCGGTTCGATCCGAAGCGGGCGGCGTCGCGCGCCGTGGAGGCGGCCCGGCGTGAAGCGGGGGACGCGCTCCGGGGCGCGACCCTGTACGGGAGCGCCGCCACGGGAGAATTCCATCCCGCGCATTCCGACGTGAACGTGGCGTTCGTCTTCTCGGAGCTGGGCACGCCTCAGCTGAGCGCGCTGCGGCGCGCCTACCGGGAGTGGCATCGCTGCCGCGTGATCCGTCCCCTCCTTCTCTCGGAGGATTCGCTCCGGAGATCGCTCGACGCCTATCCGCTCGAGTACCTCCTGATCCGGGAGGCGCGCGCGCACCTGACCGGCACGGACTACTTCGGGTCGCTGGAGCTGGACCGGGCCGCGCTCCGCCTGGAGGTGGAGCGCGTGCTGCGGGCGCAGGAGCTGGGGCTGGGGCTGAGCTACGTCGCTCTCGCGGGGACGCGCGGCGGAGCCCGGCTCTGGGCCGCGCAGGCGAGCAACGCCGTCGCCGCTTCGGCCTCGGGGCTCGTCCATCTCGCCGGGGAACCGGTGCCTCGGACCCGGCGCGACGTGGCGAACCGCTGCGCCGCCTTGTTCCAGGTCGACGGCGGCGCCTTCACGAGGCTTCTCACGATCCGGGACCGGAACCGGGAGCGCGTGGATACCGTCGAGCTCCTGGATTCCGCCTTGAACATCCTGACCCGTCTGCTCGAGTCGGTGGAGCGCCTCGCTCCGACCGGGTCGGGCGCATAAGGAGGGACTCTCATGGCCTCACGCAGTCCATGGATTGTCGTCGGCATCGTGCTCGGCGCCATCCTGCTCGTCGTCCTCTTCATCGGCGGATACGTGCGGACCACCTACAACGAGATGGTCTCGCAGCAGGTAGGGGTCCAGACCGCCTGGTCCCAGGTGGAGAACCAGCTCCAGCGGCGGAACGACCTGATCCCGAACCTGGTCGAGACGGTGAAGGGGTATGCCAAGCAGGAGACCACGATCTTCACGGCGATCGCCGACGCGCGGGCCCGCATCGGAAGCGCCCAGACGGTGGATCAGAAGATCGCGGCGAACAACGAGCTCTCGAGCGCCCTGGCGCGGCTCCTCGTGGTGGTGGAGAACTACCCGGTGCTGAAATCCAGCGAGAACTTCATGCGGCTGCAAGATGAGCTGGCGGGGACCGAGAACCGCCTCTCGGTGGAGCGCATGCGGTACAACGAGACCGTCCAGGCGTACAACACCCACATCCGACAATTCCCCTCGAACCTCGTGGCCTCTGCGTTCAATTTCGAGGCGAAGCCGCTGTTCGAGGCGCCCGCGTCGGCGAAGACCGCGCCGAACGTGAAGTTCTAGGCGATCTGCGCTATTCTGTCTCCGCCGCGGCGAAGACAGTTCGCGGCGAAAGTGGGATGGGCCTCCCTCTGGAGGCCCGGGAAGTCGGTGCGAATCCGACACGGCCCCGCCACTGTGAGCGGTGACGAGAGCGGCATCAGGCCACTGGGGTAAGACCCGGGAAGGCGCCGCTCGAGGACGATCCGCGAGTCAGGAGACCGGCCCGCTTTCGGGAATCATCTCGTCCTTCGAGAGGGAGGACCATGGGACCGCTCGCCTCGATTCTCCGCCGCTTCGCTCTTGTTTTCTTCCTGATCGCGCTTCTCGTTCCCGCGGCCCTGGCGCGTGCCGGGAGCGAGGATCCGCCTGATCCGCTGGCCCCCGCGCCGGAGGCTGCCTCATCCGAGCGTCCGCGCTACCGCCTCCTGCCGGTCGTGGTCACGCCCGATCGATTCCCGATCCGTCTCGACCGCGTGCCGGCCGACATCACCGTCATCTCGCCGGAGCGGCTGGATGCGCGCCGGCCGCTCTTCATGGCCGAGGCGCTCCGCGACGCGCCGGGCGTCGACGTGCAGCGCTCCGGCTCGACGGGGAAGCTGACCGACATCCGCCTGCGCGGCGCCGATCCGCGACACACGCTCGTCCTCTACGACGGGATCCCTTTGAACGGCCCGTGGCTCGGCATCTACGACTTCGCGGACTTCATGGGCGCGGGACAGAACCAGGTCGAGGTGTTCGGCGGCCCCGCTTCCTCGCTGTACGGGTCGGGCGCCGTGGGCGGCGTGATCCAGGTACGGAGCGCGCCGGAGGGCGATGCGCCGAGACGAAGCCTCTTCGCCGACTACGGCGAGCACGCCACCTTGCGGCAAGGACTGACTTGGGACGCTCCGATGGGAACGGGCCACGCGGGCGTCTCGCTCACGCGCCTCACCTCGGAGGGCCAGCTGGCGCGGGACGGCTACACCGGGCTCAACGGCCAGCTCCACCTGGGCATCCCGGTCGGGGGCGACCGCCTTCGGGTGAGCGCCCTCGCGACCCAGGGAACGAAGGAGCTTCCGTTCGACTTTTTCTTCGACGCCTCGGACCCCACGCTGGGACCGTTCGGCTCCCTGCGCCAGATTCGCGATCCCAACAACGAGGAGAAGGACCGGCTCCTGGCCGGGAGCATGGCGTACGAGCGCGCGATCGGTGCGCGGCTGGCCGTGGAGGGCGAGGTGAACGGATTCGCGGGGCAAATCGTGAACGAGAATCCGCCGAATCCGCCTTCGACCACGGACTACCAGCGCACCCACCTCGACAACACGCGTGGCATGGCCACGGTGCGTGGGCGCCTGGATCTTTCGAACGGCGCCGCCGCGGTCGTGGGCGGGGAATACCGCGAGGAGAACGTGGACCGGTTGGATGATTCGAACTCCGGCGGCTTCGGCGGCGTGACCGAGGTGAACGAGAGCATTCACAGCCGTGCCCTCTACGCGCAGTCGCATTTGGAATGGAAGGAGCGGGCGCAAATGGACGCGGGGATCCGCCTGGAGGACCACGCGCGCTACGGAAGCTATGGCGTCCCGCGCGTGTCGGTGGGGATCGCCGTTCCGAAGACGGGCATCCGGTTGCGCGGCGGTTATGGGCGCGCGTTCACCGCGCCCACGCTGACAGATCTCTTCTATCCGGGATACGGCTCGCCCACCCTGCGGCCCGAGCGGTCGCGCACGTGGGAGGCCGGCGCGGACGGCTCGTGGCTCGAGGGCAAGGTCACCGCGCGCGCGACGTGGTACACGACCCGATTCCGCGATCTCATCACGTCGAATTCCTTCTTCGTGGCGGACAACATCGGGAGCGCGCGGCTGGAGGGGGAAGAGTACGCGTTGCGCTACGCCGCCTCGCCGCGGCTCTGGGTGGAGGGCCGCGCGGCGCATCTTCTCTCCAAGAACCTCGTCACCGGCGCACGGCTCCCGAAGCGGCCGGAATGGCGCGCCGGGGCATCGGTCCAGGCGGAGGCCCGCCCCGGCCTGACCGCGCTGGCGGATTTCTGGTGGAGCGCGTCGATGCTGGATCCCTTCGTCTTCATCGGCGCGGACGGACAGGTGCTCTCGGGCGACACCCCCGAGCGGGCGTCGCTGGATCTGGGCCTGAACGCGTCGCTCGCAAGGTGGATCCCGGCAGATCTAAGAGCCCGGGTATCGAACGTCCTCGACCGGAAGTACTCGGACGTGAAGGGGTTCCCGGCCTTGGGACGGGAGGTCAGGATTGGGCTGACGCTCAATCCGTAGTACACTCCGCGGTCCATGACCACCGCCGTGGGCACGACCTACGAAAACCTGATCGTCGAGGTCCAGAACCGGATCGCGCGGGTCACCGTCAACCGTCCCAAGGTGCTGAACGCCTTGAACGAGAAGACGGTGCGCGAGATCCACGCCGCCTTCTCCTCACTCCGCGATAACGATGAAGTCGGGGTCGTGATCCTGACCGGATCCGGGGAGAAGGCGTTCGTGGCCGGAGCCGACATCAACGAGCTCGCGGTCATGACCCCCCTCCAGGGGGAGGCCTCTTCGAAGCTGGGACAGGCGGCGCTCCGCGAGATCGAGACGCTCGGGAAGCCGGTCATCGCGGCGATCAACGGATTCGCCCTGGGAGGGGGCTGCGAGCTGGCCCTCGCCTGTCACATCCGGTTCGCTTCGGAGAACGCCAAGCTGGGGCTTCCCGAGGTCGGGCTGGGGATCATTCCCGGGTACGGCGGGACTCAGCGGCTGCCGCGCATCGTGGGGCTGGGTCATGCCCTGGAGATCATCACCACGGCCCGGATGATCGACGCCCAGGAGGCGCTCCGGATCGGGCTCGTGAATCGCGTCTATCCACAGAACGAATTGATCGCGCAGTCCGAGAAGGTGGCGAGCGAGATCCTGAGCCGGGGCGCGCTCGCGATCCGCTACGCCCTGGACGCCGCGATCCGCGGCATGGAGACCGACCTGACCCAGGGTCTGGAGCGCGAGGCGGGACACTTCGGACTTCTCGCAGCGACCGCCGACATGCACGAGGGGCTCAAGGCCTTCCTCGAAAAGCGGAAGCCTACCTTCACCGGCGCCTAGGCGCCCGCATCCAAGACCTCACCATGGAACGCGTCGCCATCGTCGCCGCCGTCCGCACCCCGATCGGAAAATTCCTCGGGGCGTTCGCCGATCTCAGCGCCGCCGATCTGGGTGTCTTCGCCACGAAGGCCGCGATCGAGCGCGCGAAGATCGACGCATCGGACATCGACGAGCTGATCTACGGGAACGCGCGCCAGGCGGGTGGCGGTCCCAATCCCGCGCGTCAGGTGCTGGTGCGGGCGGGCATCCCGAACGAGCGTCCGGCGTTCACCGTGAACCAGGCCTGCGGGTCCGGGATCCAATCCATCATCCTCGGCGCCGATCGCATCCGCGCCGGGAAATCCCGCTTCGTGCTCGCGGGCGGGGCCGAGAGCATGAGCCGCGTGCCGCATCTCCTGGATCGCGCGCGGACCGGCTATCGGCTGGGGAACGCTCCGCTCGTCGACGGGATGTATCGGGACGGGTTCCTGGATCCCATCTGCGGCATGCTCATGGGGGAGACCGCGGAGAAGCTGGCCGACATCCACAAGATCACGCGTGAGGAGCAGGACCAATTCGCGCTCGAGAGCCAGAAGAAGGCAGGCGCGGCGATCCAGGCGAACCGCTTCTGCGACGAGATGGCGGCGGTCACCTTGAAGGATCGCAAGGGACAGGAGCGCCAGGTGACCGCGGACGAGCACCCGCGGCCGGATACCACGCTCGCGGAGATGGCGAAGCTGGCCCCGGTCTTCCGCGAGGGCGGCACCGTGCACGCGGGGAATTCCTCCGGGATCACGGATGGCGCGGCGTCCCTGGTGCTGGCCGCGGAATCCGTGGCGAAGGAACGGAAGCTGAACGTGATTGCGTTCGTGGGCGAGAGCGAAGTCGTGGGCGTGGATCCCTCCATCATGGGGATCGGTCCCGTTCCCGCAACGCGGGGATTGCTCCAGAAGACCAAGCGGAAACTCGAGAACTTCGACCTCATCGAGCTGAACGAAGCCTTCGCGGCGCAGGTCATCGCGTGCGAGCGCGAGCTTCATTTCGATCGGGCGAAGCTGAACGTGAACGGGGGCGCGATCGCGCTGGGCCATCCCATCGGATGCACCGGCGCACGCATCGTGACCACCCTCATCCATGAGATGAAGCGGCGCGACTCGGGCCTTGGGCTCGCGACGCTCTGCGTGAGCGGCGGACTGGGAATCGCGCTGGAACTGAACCAGGGAGGAAGCGGGACATGACCGCATTGAAGCGAGTCGGTGTCGTGGGGTGCGGGCTCATGGGATCGGGCATCGTGCAGGTCTCGGCGGCCGCGGGGATCGACACGATCGTTCGCGAGGTGGATCAGCCCACGCTCGACAAGGGCCTCGGCCGCATCAAGAAATTCCTCGAGGACGGCGTGGCGAAGGGAAAGGTCACGGCGGAGGACAAGGACAAGACCCTCGCCCACATCAGGGGCACGACCAAGCTCGAGGACCTGGCCCCCTGCGAGCTCATCGTCGAGGCGGCCATCGAGAACATCGCCGCCAAGCGCGAGGTCTTCGGGACCCTCGACAAGATCACAAAGCCCGACCAAGTCCTGGCGAGCAACACCAGCTCCCTCTCGATCACCGAGATCGCCGCCTCGACCAGCCATCCCGAGCGAGTGCTCGGCCTCCACTTCTTCAACCCGGTCCCGCTCATGAAGCTGGTCGAGATCATCCGGGCGCTCCCCACGAACGACGCTGCCTTCGACCGGGCCAAGGGCTACGTGGAGCAGATCGGGAAGACGGCCGTGATCTGCAAGGACACGCCGGGGTTCGTGGTGAACCGGCTCCTCGTCCCCTACCTCCTGGACGCCGTCCGGCTGCTTGAATCGGGGCTCGCCACGCGGGAAGATATCGACAACGGCATGAAGCTGGGCTGCGGGTACCCCATGGGGCCCTTGACCTTGCTCGATTTCGTCGGGCTTGACACCACCTACTACATCGCCAACATCATGTACGACGAATTTCGTCAGCCCCACTTTGCCCCTCC
>Ga0075433_10000048_pt1 | contig 50702 bp, 46 predicted proteins | sample RhiMethybrSRZTD2_FD_75299 | JGI IMG/M metagenome (GOLD analysis project Ga0075433, IMG submission 75299) | Populus rhizosphere microbial communities from Tennessee, USA - Rhizosphere MetaG P. TD hybrid SRZTD2 | ecosystem: Host-associated > Plants > Roots > Rhizosphere > Soil | place: USA... | reverse complement strand
ATGAGGACACCGAGGATTACATACAAAATGGGGACACGCGTTGGTATGGTCAGCTTCAACGGGCAGACGTACTCCCCCAATCGGCGCAGACGGTCTGGTATTCCAAGCTCCTTAAATTTTACTGTCTATAGTCGAGGCCTATAGATGTGGCGGGAATTACGAAAGTGCCGTCAGGTAGGTGTCTTTCGTGGAGTTCACGTAGAAAATACATGAGTTTTCAATCGGGTGTTGACTTCAGTTTCGATAGACCACATACAACTCTGCACCGGCAAGGTCGCATTGTGCGTCGACGGTATTGTCAGAATTGATCTTTGCCTTGCACTCGGCGCCAGCCGCAGTGGGCACACTGGCCTGACCCTTGTCGGGCAGCACCAGGGCTGATTGGGTTGTGTCACCGTTTGGTGCCGCAAGAACCGCAAAAACAACTTTCCCGTAGGCTTGTGTACGTTGCTTTCCAAAGATTTTGAAGGTATCTACCGAAACGCCTGGCTTGCTTATTTCGGTGCTACTGCTTCGGTTCCTCTCCGTGGTATCTATCAGGCAGTTCACGCTAGTGACCAAACTTTGAATGGTCGCCATCGTGTTGAGGTACGTGACTTTCGGACAAGCCTGCCCGGCTGCGGATTGGATAAAAAAGAGGGTGATAGTGAGAGAGAAAATTCTGCGGTTCATAGCGATTTCATTGTCGCAGAACCGGGCGGTCTTTTCTTTCGAAGCCAGCTAGGAGGTAAACGCTATTTCGCTCTTTGCACTGCGAGTCATGAGATCGTGGATAGCCTCGCGCGGCGGCTTGCCCTGGTGCAAGATGGCATGCATCTGCTCGGTGATCGGCATTTCGATTCCCTCACGATGCGCGAGTTCAACCGCGGCCCCAGTTGTGAACACACCCTCTGCCACCGCGCCGTGCATGTCAGCAATGATTTCCGGCAGCTTGCGACCTTGCCCGAGTGCTACGCCGACGCTGCGGTTGCGGGAGAGTCCGCCGGTACAAGTGAGTACCAGATCGCCCAGACCGGCGAGGCCAGACATGGTTTCCTGCCGTCCACCACAGCCGACCACGAGCCGGGTAATTTCCGCAAGACCTCGAGTGATGAGCGCCGCGATGGAATTGTGTCCGAGCCCCAGTCCGTCGCACACGCCTGCTGCGATGGCAATGATATTTTTCAAAGCGCCGCCGAGCTCTACGCCCACAATGTCGTCGTTGGTATAAACCCGAAATCGCGGATCGCTAAACTCATGCTGAACTGATGCCGCGAGTTCGTAATCTCTCGAGGCTATGGTGATGGCCGTGGGGTCCCCTCGCGCCACCTCTCTGGCGAAAGACGGCCCGCTCAGGGCCCCGATGCGAACTTGCCTGGCATTGACAACATCGGAGATGACTACAGTCATTCGCATCAGAGATTTTTCTTCGAGCCCTTTAGTCGCACTCACGATCAGCGTGTCCGGCGGCAGATGCGTTTTCATCTGCGAGAAAAGACCGCGGCAGTGCTGAGACGGCATGACGCTGACTACGATTTTGGCGCCGGCAAGGGCCCTTCCCAAATCCTGGGTCGGCACGACGCTGTGGGGAATGATTTGCCCGGGCAGGAAAAGCTCGTTTACCCGGCGCCATGTGATGGATTCGACGACTTCTTCTTCATGAGCCCACAAGCTGATTTCATGACGACCGCTGCGTCCGAGCACGATCGAAAGCCCCGTGCCCCAGGCCCCCGCGCCGATAATGGCGATGCGGCTCATGAGTGTTTCAAGCTAAAACGGGGTTCGGTGCCAGAAAGCAACCGGCCGATGTTTTCGTGATGGCGGGCAATAATGAAAATAGAGGTCATGCACATCATTAGAATTTCAATGCCCGAGAAGTATCCACGATACAGAAACCACGCAAACAGCGGAAACACAGCAGCGGCTGTGACGGAACTCAACGACACGTATCGCGAAGCAAAAGCCACGACTAAAAAGACACCTACTGCGCCCAGCATCGCATAAGGCGCCAGCAGACCGAATGCTCCCACGGCTGTAGCAACCCCTTTCCCCCCATGGAAACTCAGCCATACAGGGAAGATATGGCCGAGAATGGCGAACAATGCGGCGATCGACATCATCAAGTACAAACGATTATCGTCATTGGTCCCGCCCGTCCGATTGGAGATGAGTATCGCGAGGTATGCGGCAAGGCATCCTTTGCCCGCATCCAGCAGAAGTGTGAGCGCACCCAGCGCGGGCGAGGAGCGCGCGACGTTAGTTGCTCCGATGTTGCCGCTGCCACTCCGGCGGATGTCTTGCCCCCTAAAAAACCGCACGAGAATGTAGCCGAACGGGATCGAACCGAGAAGATAGCTCAAACCGGCGCTCAGCAAAACCGGCGTCATTCGTGATCGGCCTCTTTCGCGAGCAGCCCGTGACCATGGGCGACAGAATTACCGCGCTAGGATAGCGGAAAGCTGGCGATCTTGGTATAACGCGCTCCGCCGCGTTGCAGCTGACTCTCGTAGAGGAAAAACTTCCGGGCGGTCATGGACCCGCATTGGGGATCGGGAAGCGCGACTAACTTTTCCTGCAGTCGAGCAAAGACCCTGTTTGGCCGGTCATCTTTGCGGCGCCTGGGCCCGCCGGAACCTGATCCGCCACGCGCCAGCGTCAGATGCGGGCTGAAGGCCCGGTCTTCCTTGGGTATACCGAGCGCGTGTGTAACGTCATCTATCTTGCGTGCCAGGGTCGCGAGCTGCGAACCCGCTGCGATGCCAATCCAAAATACCCGGGCTGCTTTAGCCGTGGGAAAGAATCCATAGCCGCCGAACGTGATTTCCAAAGGTTCCGCCTGCACCTGAGACAGTCGAGCCTTAAGCTGTTCGACAATGTCTATCGGTTTCTCGCCGATGAATTTTAGTGTCACGTGTAGAGAAGCCGGATTGACCCAACGGGCATCGGGAGCGAAGTTCTGCACTCCATCCATAAACGTCTGAATGCGCCGCCGGATGGCATCGTCAAGATCCAGCGCCACGAAGATTCGCATTGCTTGATGCCGGCGGTTAGAGCCCTGACCTCGGATTTCCTAAGCGAGATCGTGAGGATCTAAGATCCGAGGCCCGGGGCGCTATTGATTTAACGCGTGCGTGCTGTTGCGCTCGGCGATGATCTTGCGCGCGCTCTCGGCCAGTTGTTTGGCCTGCGGTAAAAGATCCAGCGCCTTGATGATTTGCGGATCGGTTTCGGCTCGAACCTTCAAGCCTTCCTCCTGCCCGAAGGCGTCGACGAAAATCTCGCTCTTGATGCTCGAATGGAGCCAGTCATTGTTCTCCATCAGTTCGCCTTCAGTGTAGGGGATCTTCTCTTCATCTAAGAATTTCCGGAATTCCTGCAGCACCGCGTCGTCCACCTCGAAACTCTTTGTGGGATGGTGGCTCAGAACGTAACGTTTCGCGAAGTTAAAGAAAGCGTAATGTTGCAAGAGCGAATCCTGAAAGCGGTTGGTCTTCAACGGCGCAATCTTCACATCCGGAGTAATACCTCCGCCGCCATAAACGGTGCGGCCGCTGTCAGTCAGCTTGATTTCATGCGCCGCGCCGTTGTTGTTGCCGTTTTCTTCGCTGGTACGGTTGAAGTAATAGTCGTAAAGCGACACATTCGAATAGTCACGCTGAATCAATCGGCCGCTAGGTGTGTAGTACTTGGCAGTTGTCAGGGCCAGTCCGGTGTTCTCGGACAGCGGATAAACCGTCTGCACGAGTCCCTTGCCGAAAGTAGTTTCGCCGGCAACCAGGCCACGGTCGTGGTCCTGAATTGCTCCCGCCACAATCTCGGCAGCCGAAGCAGTTCCACGATTCACCAGAACGACAAGAGGGTATTCCTTGCCGCCGTTACCGTGCGCCGCCACATAACGCTTTTCCGCCGACGAGCGCCCGTGGTGAGAGACAATCAATTGCCCTTTGCGCAGGAACTTGTCGGCCACTCCGACGCCTTCGTTCAGAAGCCCGCCTGGATTCTGCCGCAGATCGAGAATAAGACCCTTCAGATCACCCATCTGCTCGAGCGCATCCGCCACTTCGTGCTCGGTCGTTTCATTGAACCCCGAGACGTGCATGTACCCGATTCCTGGATGAATCATGAAGTGCAGATCAACGCTGTAGCGCGGGATCTCATCGCGTACCACTGAGAATTCCAGCGGCTTATCTGAACCTTCTCGAAGAATCGTGATATGAACCGTCGTCCCTTTCGGCCCCTTCAGCAGATCAGCGACCTCGCTGGTGCTCATGTTATCTGTCGGCTTCCCATCCACGGCAACAATGATGTCGCCCGGACGAATGCCGGCCCGGTACGCGGGAGTGCCCACAAAAGGAGCGATCACGATTACCTTGTTGTTGCGCGGCCCGACCGTCATTCCCACGCCGTAGTATTTCCCGCGCTGGTCTTCGCGAAGTAGGGAATAGGCCTTGGGATCAAAGAAATTCGAGTGCGGATCGAGCACATGCAGCATGCCCGGGATAGCACCGTTGTAGATGGCCTTGTCAGCATTTACCGGTTCGGCGTAATTCTGTTCCACCACGTCGAAAACCGTAGTGAACTGGTGGACACTCTCACGCATGTCGGAGTCGCCGCCAGGCGCTGCCGCCGGAGTGATCTTCTGGCCGAAGACCATACCCAGAAAACCGCAGGTGATAAGAATGAAAACAACAAGGAAGAGTGTGCGACGAGAGTTCCGAACCATCTTCAAAATCCTTCGCGTGGGCTGTTAAACAAAAAGGCCCATAAAGCGGGTCTAAGCGCAGTATAGCACGGCACTTCCGCCGTCAGTCGGGGTCCAGGCCAATCCCAGTAATTACTTGGGTAAGCGCGTCTTATGTAAGATGCAGCATCGTTGCCGCAGGTTCCCGCACAGCTACAACTCCCTCAGCCGCGGGCGGGGTTGGCCGCAATCCTCTCCGGCAGTATCATAAGTCTATGAATTTGGGCTTCCCCGAAATGATGTTCCTGTTTGTTTTGGCCCTGCTCATCTTTGGGCCAAAGAAGTTGCCGGAAATCGGCCGGCAGATCGGTCGGGCTTTGAGCGAATTTAAACGCGCCTCGAACGAATTCAAAGCGCAGATCGAGTCCGAGATCAATCAGCTGGATCTGGAAAACCAGCGCCCGACGATCCTGCCACCGGCCGCTCCCTTGCCGGAAAGCATTGCCACCACCAGCCCACCCGAGCCCGTACGGGAACCTGAACTGAGCCCCGCCAGTAAGGCGCCCGATGCCTGAACTTGCAGCCGAATTACCTCCGGCCGAACAGCCCGAATCAATGCCCGCCATGAGCTTCCTGGAGCACCTGGAGGAGCTCCGGCGCAGGATCATTTACGCGCTGATCGCGGTTGGCATAGGCTTTTTCGCCTGTTGGGCGTACGCGGAGCACATCTACGAGATTATTCAGCAGCCTGTCATCGAGGCCCTGAAACACAACGGCATCCCCGAAAAGCTCGGATACCTGAACCCGACCGAGCCGTTCAATTTGTATCTGAAGACAGCTTTTCTCGCTGGACTCTTCGTCGCCTCACCGTTTGTGCTCTACCAGGTCTGGATGTTCATCTCCCCGGGTCTCTACCGCCGTGAGAAGCGCTACGTGCTGCCTTTCATGTTCAGCACGATTTTCTTGTTCCTGGCCGGCGGATATTTCGGATACAAGATAGTCTTTCCCGCCGCCCTGGATTTCCTGATCGGCTACGGCAGGCAGTTCCAGCCGATGATCACCGTCGGCGAATATACCGATTTGTTCCTCACCGTCATTCTTGGCCTGGGCGTAGTTTTTGAGCTCCCCATACTGGTATTCTTCCTCTCCCTCATGGGAGTGATAAGCGCCGGTTGGATGTGGCGCAACGTGCGCTACTCCATTCTCGTGATCTTCATTATTGCCGCGGTCCTTACTCCTACCACTGACATCCTGAACATGTGCATTTTCGCCGCTCCCATGGTTGCGCTATATCTGGTGAGCATATTGGTGGCATGGCTGGTGCATCCCACTCGACGGAGATTGCGGCAGGCACGAAAAAGATAATGAAGAACTCTTTCTTCACCTTTAGGAAGGACCTATTCTGGCGCGTGTGTCTGCTTGTGGCCACACTTTCTCTAAGCCTGACAGCACGGGCGAAACCAGGTTCGAGGAGCTCTCGTTCGAGTTCTCCCGCAGCCTCAGATTTCAATGCGCATCGCGCCATGCAGTACACCTGGGAAGTCGTCGCATTCGGCCCGCGGCCAATTGGGAGCGCAAATCACAAGAAGCTTGAAAACTACATCCTTGCTCATCTGAAAGGCGACACCGTCGAGGACGATGCTTTCACCGCCGATACGCCGGAAGGACAGTTCCCGGTGCACAACATCATCGCCAAATTTCCCGGTGCTAAGGACGGCATCATCGTCATTGCGGGTCATTACGACACCAATTATCCGCTGCGCAACACCGGATACGTCGGCGCGAACGATGGCGGATCGTCAACCGCCATTCTTCTTGAATTGGCGAATCAGTTACGAGGAAAGCAGCGCGCCGGCTACAGTGTCTGGTTGCTGTGGACCGACGCGGAAGAAGCCGTGAAACAATGGAGCCCGACCGATAGCCTCTACGGCACTCGGCATCTCGCCGAGAAGTGGCAGAACGACGGCACACTCAAAAAGATCAAGGCATTTCTTCTAACTGACATGATTGCCGACGCTGACCTGAACATCGACCGAGACGCCAACTCCACCCCCTGGCTCGAGGATTTGGTTCTGCAGGCAGCGACGGGGCTAGGCTACCAATCCCATTTCTTCGCGCGCACAATCGCCGTCGAAGACGATCACCTTCCCTTCGTTCATCGAGGAGTCCCATGCGCCGACCTGATTGATCTCGATTATGGTTACGGAGGCGTCTTTCACCACACGCCGCAAGACACTCTGGACAAGCTGAGTCCGAAGAGCATGGAGATCACGGGCCGGGTGATTTTGGAAACCGTGCGGCTGCTCGATCAAAAGTAAATTAGACTTTGCGATCTTCGGCCGCTTCTTTGCGTCCTTTGCGGTTAAGCCTTTGCTCTTTTCTCTGTTTTCATTTCTAATTCCGCCGCCATGCGGAAACTTCACCTCACAGTCGCCGTACTCTTAACCGTGTGCCTTGCTTCTGCCCAGGATTCCGTCCAGCGCGTCATTACTGAATCGCTGAAACCCTCCCCCCTGGAAACCAATCTCCAAACCCTCACCGACCAGATCGGCGGTCGCGTTCCGGGCACGCCCGCCATGCAGAATGCAGTTGACTGGGGTGTGGCAGCGTTCAAAGCTGCGGGCGCAGATAGCGTGCACACCGAACGGTTCGCGATTCCAGCCGGTTGGGCTGAGGGCGCAACCGAGATGTCTGTAGTTGCGCCTGAACGCTTCCGCGTGCGTGCCACTTCCTTCGGCTGGTCGCCGGCGCTCTCTGCACGTCGGCATGTTCCAGTTGTCGACGTCGGGGCAGGGAACGCCGATGATTTCAAGACACCAGGTGTTGCAGGCTCTATCGTCTTGGTGCACTCCCAGGAGATGCACAAGTGGGAAGATCTTTTCAGCGAATACCTGCGCGGTCCGGCTATCGGCGACCGCGCAGTTGCAGCCAAAGCCCTCGCGATCGCCTTCCAGTCCACGCGTCCGAACGACCTGCTGTACCGGCACACGAACTCGGTTGCCGGCGAAATTGACCGCATTCCGATCCTGCTCGTGACACGCGAGGACGCTGCCCGCATGGTGCGCCTAGCAGCGTCCCGACAGAAGCTGTACGCGGACGTATCCATCCCCAACAAAATCACTGGCCCGATCACCGCCATGAATGTTGTTGCCGAGATCAAGGGCAACGAGAAGCCGGATGAATACGTCATTCTGGGCGCTCATCTGGACTCCTGGGAACTGGGTACCGGAGCCCTGGACAATGGCTGCAATGCTGCGCTCGTAATTGATGCCCTGCGCGCGATCAAAGCCTCGGGCGTTCGTCCGCGCCGAAGCCTGCGCTTTATTCTCTTTTCGGGGGAAGAGCAGGGAATGGTCGGGTCACGAGAGTACACCAATACTCATCACGATGAACTGGAAAAGATTGCAGGCGTGGTTGTGGTGGATTCCGGAACCGGTCGCATTAGAGGGTTTTCAACAGGAGGACGAAAAGAGATCGTGCCGGCCGCTGAGAACCTTATCGCTGCCCTCAAGGAAACGGACAGGTTGGTGATCAGCAGTGATCCCGAATGGGGTACCGATAACTTCGATTTCATGTTGCAAGGGGTGCCCACGTTTGTCGCGGATCAGGAGGAATCGAACTACCTGATCAACTATCACGCCGAATCGGATACCTTCGACAAAGTAGATATCCCTCAACTCAAGAAGCACGTCGCCGAAGCAGCCGCTCTCAGCTTCGAACTAGCCGACCTGCCGGAAAAGATTGGTCCTCGCATTCGGCGCGCCGAGATCGAGCAAATGATGCGCGAGACCCACTTTGACGATCAACTGAAAGCTTTCGGCGTGTGGAAGGAGTGGGAGAGCGGGAAGCGCGGCAGGAAAGATTAGGTGCGCCTCGAAATTAACGGATTCTGTAGACGCTAATGTCCGACTCTCCCGAACGCAAGCCGCGGAGCGGCGGAATTCATTAGCCCTGGGCGCGTGAGCGCTGGGTGGAGTGGAAGAAAATCCGCGTGCCGTAGGCACGACACATTCACTCGAAGTACCCCTGTCCGCCGTATAAAAATTTCCTGCCCCGCGTCTCTGCTTTGCTCGACGCGCTCGCGTTCGCCACCCGTAACCCCAATTGTCTGCCCACTAAATCATTGTGTATCATATTGATAGAGACGATGCCCATCGTAACTCCAACTGGCAAGCCCCGTGCTCTGTACGCTACGGGACGCGAACAGACTCCCAGGGATGTAGCAGGCCCAGGATTTTAGAAGTTAGAATTTGTGCGTAGAGAGGAAGGAGCTCTCCCAAGATGACTCGCACTTCGTTACCCGTTTTACTGGCATTCACAATGGCGACAGTAGGATGTGCCAGCAAGAACTATGTCCGCCAAGAGACCACGCCGCTCATCAACAAAACCAACGAACTCGACGACCTCACCGCCAAGAATACGAACGCGATCAAGGAAGTTGATGCGCGGGCGCAGGCCGGGATCCAGCAGGTGAACGCAAAGACCGCCGAAGTCGAGCAGAAGGCGCAATCAGCAGCCCAGCAGGCCGGACAAGCCCAGACTTCGGCTGACAACGCGGTGCACCGGGTTGACAGCTTGACGAATACGGTCGCCAATCTGGATAACTATCGCGTGGTGACGGAAACCTCAGTCCACTTTGGTTTTGACAAAGACAATTTAACCAAGAAGGCGCAGGAAGCGCTCGACCAGCTTGCCAATGACGTTCCCAATACCAAGGGCTACATCATCACGGTAGAGGGTGGTACGGATTCGGTGGGCAGCCAGGAGTACAACTACAGCCTGAGCGAGCGTCGTGCTGATTCCGTGATCCAGTACCTGGCCTCAAAGCACAATATTCCAGCCCACAAGATTTACCTGGTCGGATTGGGCAAGGATAAGCCAGTCGATGACAACAAGACTCGCGACGGACGCGCCAAGAACCGCCGCGTGGATGTCCGGCTGATGACGAACACCATGGAAGGTTCAGCGCCAGCAGCTACCACGAATCCATCAATGTAGTAAAAGATTTTCCCTCCTCCCCGGAGGACTTCGCCAACACGGGCCGTTTCTTCTCCCCCAGAAACGGCCCTGTTTTTTGTTTTCTGAAGAGACGTAGCTTGCTACGTCTCCCGTCGACATGCAGATGTTTCGTCCTACCGGCTGGTGTAGTTCCACCTTCAGGATCTCCAAGCAATCGAGCGAACTTCGTTAAGAGCCTCCAGAACTTGAGAGTGAAGGTAAGAGTTAAGGATGACCCGGGCCGAAAAGCGCGACCGTGGCCGAATCTGGCGGAGCGACGCGGCACGGAGTATAGCACAATGTCTTGCGGAAAATATCGAGCGCACCCGCCCGATAGGTGCGTGGCAGTTTTCATCCGTTTCGCTCGAATGAAGCAGGGAGATTTATTCCGTTAAGGCTAGCGTCCGGTGTCTCGTCAAGTCAGATCGTTTAAGAACTCACGCCGTGGTGGCTACCGGAGTGCGCTGAACTGATGTCACGGGATCGACTTCCAGCTGCAGCCCATCCACTCTCCGCACGATGACCCGCTCTCCCGATGCGATGTTCATGGAAGACACTGCATCCCAGATTTCCCCGTGCACAAAGACTTTGCCTTGCGGCGAAAGCGCGGTCTGCGCGACGCCAATTTCGCCAATCAGCCCCTGTTCGCCGGTTACAACTTTGTGGCGACGCGCCTGCAGCGCAAGCGTCATGAGAAATGCGGTGATCAGGCCAATGGGGATGCTTACCGCCAGCGCTGTCCACAGGTGAACCCGCATTTCCGGAATTGGGGCATCGACCAGCAGCAGGGCTCCGAGCACCATGGTCACGATTCCGCCGATCGCCAACACTCCATGCGTCGCAAACTTCGCCTCCAGCGCGAAGAGCACAAAAGAGGCCAGAATCAGCACCACGGCCGCGAACCGTGTGGGCAGGAGGTTCAACGCAAATACGGCCAAAAGAATGAATACCAGTCCAACCGTTCCTGGAAGTACCGCCCCCGGATGATTGAACTCTGCGTAGAGAGCCAGCGCACCTATTGCCAGCAGAATGAAGGCAATGTTCGGATCCATGAGGAAGGCGAGGATGCGCTGCTTCAACGTCATGTCGAAAGGCCGAATCATCTCACCGGCCAGCTTAAGGGTTACGCTCTGCCCGTTGAAGCGTTTCACCGTCTTTCCCTGCATCTGCTTGAGCAAATCTTCTTCGCTCGATGCGACGTAGTCGATCAACTTCTGCGACAGAGCTTCCTGATCGGTAAACGATTTCGATTGGCGCACTGCGCTTTCGGCAACGTCAACGTTGCGGCTTCGCTTTGAAGCGACCGAGCGCATCAGCGCAGCCGAGTCGTTCTCGACCTTGGTTTTCATGATGTCGTCCATCTTCCCACCACCGATAGTGACCGGGTGAGCGGCACCGGTGTTCGTGCCGGGCGCCATAGCTGCAACATCAGCACTTTCGAGAAGGAAGAAGCCGGCGGATGCCGCCCGGCTGCCGCTCGGCGTGACGTAGATGATGATCGGGACCTGCGAGGCAAGAATCTTCTCGATGATGTGCCGTGTGGACTCCAGCAGCCCACCCGGCGTGTTCAGTTCGATCAGCAATGCGTCATCTTTGTTGCGCTCCGCTTCCGCAATGGCACGGCCAATGTATTCATCGGTAATTGGGTGGATGGTGTCATCGACAACGATTTTCAGTACTTCAGCGGAAGACAGGGAGGAGAAGATGGACATCAGCAGGACGGCCATCAGGCCGGACAAACCACACGAAAAGGCCAGCCTCATTTGCTTTTACCTCTGGATCTATTGTCTCTCAAAACACGCGATCCCATTAGATTACTGATGGGACCTCCTGATCAGAGCAGAAGTCACGGGCTGCTCAGCTCGCCGCCCGCTGCTTCTGAGGTCCGCTGTCACTCACTGCCTCCCACCCCGGCAGCCGCTTGTCTCCGGTAATCAGCCGTGCGCCGCGCTCATAGGTGAAATACGACCAAGCCCACTGAATCAGCACGATCAAACGATTCCGGAAGCCGATCAAAAAGAAGATGTGGATGAACAACCAGGAAAGCCAGGCCACGAAACCGGAAATATGGATCTTCCCAAACTGCGCCACGCCCGCCGCCCGACCAATCGTGGCGAGACTCCCCTTATCGAAGTAATGAAAATTCTTCCTCGGTTCACCGCGCAGCTCGCGGCCGATGTTGTGCGCCGTGGCCTTCCCCTGCTGGATGGCAACCGGAGCGACTCCCGGCAGCCATCGACCGTGCTCATCCTTCAAGGCCGCCAGATCGCCGATGACAAAGACTTCGGGATGTCCCGGAATGCTGAGATCAGGATTCACCAGCACCCGTCCTGCCCGATCTACCTGTGTTCCCAGTTTCTTGCCCAAGGGAGATGCGGCCACTCCCGCGGCCCACAACACAACCGCCGCCGGCAATCGCGCTAGCCCCAAGTGCACTGCCCCGGGCTCCACTCCCGTTACCAGCGCCGACGTGTGAACCTCCACTCCGAGCCGCTTCAGCTGATCCTCCGCGCTTCGCGAGAGATCCTCTGCATAAGCCGGCAGAATACGAGGCCCACCTTCAAGCAAAATAATGGTTGTGCGCTTGGGGTCAATGGAGCGGAACTCATCGGCCAACACTCGCCGCGCGATCTCTGCCAGTGTACCGGCCAACTCCACGCCAGTCGGCCCACCGCCGACCACCACAAAATTCAGCTGCTTCTGCCCCTCGCCGCTGGCGGCCTGGCGCTCCGCCAATTCGAAAGCGAGCAGCACTCTGCGCCGGATTTCGAGAGCATCTTCAATCGTCTTAAGTCCGGGGGCCAGCGGCTCCCACTCTTCGTGCCCGAAATAGGCGTGGCTGGCGCCCGCAGCGATGATCAGATAGTCATAAGGAATCTGTGCAGTGGGAACCTTTACCACGCGCTGCGAAAGATCAAAGTCGTGGACTTCCTGCATGAGCACCTGAACATTCTCGCGGCCGCGAAGAATCCATCGCACGGGAGCCGCAATTTCTCCCGGCGAAAGCCCGGCAGTCGCGACCTGATAGAGGAGCGGTTGAAAGGTGTGATAGTTCGTGCGATCGATGATCGTGATCCGCGCCGGATAGCGCGCCAGTGTACGAGCCGCCGTAAGCCCTCCAAAGCCGGCTCCCACGATCACCACGCGAGGAGTGCTCTTGCTGTCCATACGCCTACATTTATAAGATTCCTGGCAGTGACTTCCGTCTCGAAAAGTTTTGCCCGGGACTTTAACCCGGCTGCCGTCGATCGACGTGACCTTGTATCCAGAGAGCGATGGGAGCTGTGGTTGCAACTCACCCTCGGTTACGTTTGCCTGCAAGCCGCGCTCTGGACGCCGCCAAGTCCGGCAGCAATATTCTGCATGCTGCTGACAACGGTGACTGTTCTGCTGTTTGCTTTCGACCGTCGCTATTCGACGGCCCAAATGGGATTGGGTGTCCCGGAACTGAACGCAATCAAGTGGATCGTTGGCTTGGGACTACCTGCAGCAATGCTGCTGCCCCTAATTGCTACTTTGACCGGAGCAAATGCCTCACCCACTCATGCACTGTCTTTGCGCACTGCGCTGCAGTACGCAATTTGGGCCTTCGTTCAGCAATTCATCTTGCAGTCTTTCTTTTATGTTCGATTGGAAACTCTGCTTGGCAGCAGGAAAGCCGTATTGGCGACCACCGCCCTGTTCGCGCTGGCGCATCTCCCAAACACAATTCTGACGATCGTGACGATCTTTGCCGGCCTCTTTTTCTGCGAGATGTTCCGCCACTACCGAAATATCTTCCCTTTGGGCGCAGTTCATGCAGCGCTCGGACTGACGATGGCCGCCAGCTTCTCAGACTCCCTGCTTCACCACATGCGTGTCGGGATCGGATACTTCTCGTTGTACAAGCCGGGTTAATTGCGCAGCGGTAGGGGAGAAGTCGGGCTGGGTGGCTCAACACTCCCAGCTCTGCGATAAAGGTTCGGAAATGAAAAAAGGCTTCCGTGGTCGAGGTGCGCGATTTTCATTGATCAGCTTCCCAGCTTCTCAAAAAACAAACATATCGATTCAATCCCCCGATAGAAATTCGGGATATGAAATTTCTCATTCGGCGCGTGCAGATTGTCATCCGGCAAGCCGAAGCCCATCATCACGCTGGGAAGTTTGAGCACGTCCTGAAAGTCGGTCACGATGGGAATCGATCCGCCGGAGCGGATGAACACCGTATCTTTCTGAAAGATGTCGTGCATGGCTTGCGTGGCCGCCTTGATGTACTTGTTGTTGGTACCCACGACGCATGCCGGTCCCTTGCTCCAGACTTTGATATTCGTCTGAATGCCCTTTGGCGTGAGCTTCTTCACGTAAGCTTTGTAGCGCTTGAGAATGGCGTCGGGGTCCTGATTGGGAACCAGTCGCATGGAAACCTTGGCCGAGGCTTTCGCGGGAATTACCGTCTTCGCACCGGGAGCGGTGAACCCGCCTGGCATGCCGTGAACTTCCAGCGTAGGACGCGCCCAGGTACGATACAGCACAGAAAATCCGGGTTCGCCAGTCAGCACAGTCGAGCCCACCTCGGCTTTGCGATAGCGCTCTTCGTCGAAGGGCAACTTCTTCCAGGCTTTCAATTCCTCAGCGCTCGGCGCTTTCACTCTGCTATAGAAACCTGGAATCAGAACCCGTCCCTTGGCATCCTTTAGTTTGCTGATGATCTCGATCAACGCGAAAAAGGGATTCGGCGCTGCTCCGCCGTACATCCCGGAATGAAGGTCCGTCTTAGCCCCGAGGGCTTCGATCTCCGTGTACACCAGCCCACGTAGCCCCACGCAAATCGTAGGAAGATCGGGCGCGAACAGCTCTGTATCGCACACCAAGGCAAAATCCGCCCTCAGCTTGGCTTTTTCTTTGCGGACGTATTCGGCAATCGATTCGCCTCCGACTTCTTCTTCTCCCTCAATCAGGACCTTCACATTGATCGGCAGCTTGCCGCCCCCCGCACGCATGAGCGCCTCAAGAGCCTTGACTTCCATCCAGAGTTGGCCCTTGTCGTCGACCGCGCCGCGAGCGTAAAGATTGCTGTTCCGCTCCTGCGGCTCGAACGGCGGAGAGACCCACTCGTCGAGAGGGTCAGGCGGTTGGACGTCGTAATGCGCATACATCAGCACGGTTGGCTTGCCGGACGCGTGCAGCCAATCGGCGTATACCAGTGGATGGCCCTTTGTGGGAATGATCTCCAAATTCTCCATCCCGATGCGCCGCAATTCGTTGGCTACAAATTCGGCCGCCTTGCGCACGTCCAATTTGTGCTCTTCCAGAGTACTGACGCTGGGAATACGGAGGAGTTCTTTCAGTTCACTCAGGAAGCGCTGCTGGTTCTCGCGCGCATAACTCACCGCAGGGGAAGCCATCTGGAGTACCTTTTATTGCTGCAGAGTGCCTCCGGTGATCGGAGAATTTCAGTATACGTGAACCCCTCTGTGAATTCTCTGTGTCCTCTGTGGTTACAAGAGAATTGCAGGCGAACTGAGCACTGCGCGTCAGAGTTGAAAGCGGGCGGGAGAAAACGCAGAGATGTCGTATGCAGACGGCTGGCCAGTGATCGCTTGTGACATAACCTGCGCCGTAATGGGCGCCAGCAGGATCCCATCACGAAAATGTCCACTCGCGACAAAATAGCCTTCAATCCTCGTTGCGCCCAGAATCGGCAGCTCGTCCGGTGATCCAGGCCGCAGCCCCGCCCAGGCTTCGAGCATCCTTCCTTCACGCAACGCCGGGACCAGTTGAATTGCCGCCTGATGCAGGCCATGAATAGTAGCCGCATCGGTGCGCTTGTCGAAGCCCGCTTCTTCCACCGTCGCGCCTACCAGGATTCGCCCATCGCTTCGCGGAACCAGGTAAACCTCTGGCGCGCGGATCACGTGGCGCGGGCCATGAGCTACTCCGACCACCGCAAGCATCTGTCCTTTCACGGGACGGGTAGGGATGTTCAGTGGCGCAAGCTGTCCCGCCCATGCGCCGGCACAGTTCACGACCACAGGCGCCGCGTAGCTGGTCTTGTCCGTGGTGATTCCGGCAACGCGGTCGTTTGCCACTAGCAGCGTGGAGACCTCAGTTCCGGACGCTATATCTACACCGCGATGCTTTGCAGCTTCTAATACCGCGGCCACAAGCGCTCGTGGATCTACGCTGCGTTCTCTGAGATATGAGGCCGGACGATTGCGAGCCTCGAGCCCTGGTTCGAGTTCACTCAAAGCTGCGGGCAGAAGGCTTGCCGCAGAAAAGCCCGGTCGCTCGTAGACGTGCTCAGGCGGAGAAAACAGAATGGTGCCGTCGTCCCGCAGGTCGACGTGCATTCCTGATTCGTTTTGCAGTTCATGCACGAACTCGGGATACATGCGCGCGCTCGCGCTCGCAAGCGGCTGCAATGCCGCTGGAGTCTCAGCCGCACAGTCGACCAGCATGCCGGCAGCAGCATGAGAGGCCTCCCGCCCCGGCTCTCCCCGTTCGACGACGAGGACTCGGGTGCCTCGTTTGCGGACAGCAATCGACAACGACAGGCCGACAATGCCTCCACCCACGATGATCACGTCCCAGGTTTTCACAATGGCATTCTTTAGAAGAGGGAACTCACGGGCAAGAGCTCAGAGCTTATTCAAAAAATCCAGGATTTCGGGCTGGCTCCAATCGACGGCGCTTACAAACTTGCGCCGGACTATGCCCTGGCGATCAATAATGTAGGTCTCTGGAATCTTGAGCGTTCCATACAGGCGGCTGCTTTTCTGTTCCGCATCGCGGACGGTCAGAAAATCAACGTTGTGTTCTTTCAGAAATTGGTGATAGGCATCGCCGTCCTCGTCCCAGCTGATCCCCACAACTGTGACCCCTTTGTCCTTAAAACGCCGCTGCAAAGATACCAGCGATGGCGTCTCCTCCACACACGGCGGACAGTACGATGCCCAGAAATTCAAGACGACAATTTTCCCCCGCAACTCCCTTAGCGTGATTTTGCGCTCGGAGTCCTGAACGGTGAAATCGGGAGCTGCAGTGCCGATATGAGGCGGCCGCGTGCCGCTATAACAGCCGACCAAAACAATGAGGAGTCCGAGACAGAAGAAGCAACGGCACACAAAGTTATAATACCTAATTAGGCGATGGTCGCGTCAGATCCAGCATCGGAACAGCTCTTGGTATCGGTAATTGTTCCGGCTCGGGACGAGCAAGCGAGCCTCGGGGCTTGCCTGCAATCGTTGTTGGCACAAGAAGGCGCGATGTTCGAAACCATTGTGGTGGATGACAGCTCCATCGATCGGACGCGGGAAATCGCAGAATCGTTTTCTAACGTGCGGGTCGTGGATGCGGACCCACTGCCGTCGAACTGGACCGGCAAGAACAATGCCATGGCCGCCGGTGCTCGCCAGGCGAGAGGGCAGTGGTTGCTGTTCACCGATGCTGATACCGTACACAAGCCCGGATCGCTGGCGCGAGCAGTTGCAGAAGCTGAGGAGCACGGCGCTGCTCTGCTCTCATATTCTCCCGAGCAGGAGGTTCACGGGTTCTGGGAGAAGGCCGTTATGCCCGTAATCTTTGCCGAGCTGGCGCGCACCTACCGGCCTCGGGAGGTGTGCAATCCCAAATCCCCAGTAGCCGCAGCGAACGGCCAATATCTCCTGATCTCGCGGGAAGCTTATGAGGCGGTTGGCGGACATGCCTCAATCAGCAACAACGTCTTGGAAGATGTAGCCCTGGCTCGGGCGGTTAAGGCGTCAGGTCGCCGCCTGCGCTTCCGTTACGCTGCCGATGCCGTGCGTACGCGCATGTATCGGGGCCTTGCCCAGTTGCGCGAAGGCTGGACAAAGAATTTAGCAACATTGTTTGCCTCGCCCGGCCGGCTCGCGTTACTCAGGCTTGCCGAATTCCTTCTAATCATCACTGGTGCTGCCGTTGCTTTGTCCGCAAAGAGTCGACCGGGCTTGGCGATCACCGCGGCGACATTGGCCTGCATTCTCTACCTCATGTTTCTTAAGCGAATCCGGCGTGCGCAATTCGACCGGCAATCCAATGCTCTGGCAATTTTCGGCCTGCCGTTATTTTCGTATCTTTTGCTGCGCTCACGAATCGCTTATAGGAACGGCAATGTGGTATGGAAGGGCCGAGCATACGATCCTGCGAAGAAACAGATTGCGCCCCAGCAGGTGGCACTCCGGATGAAGAAACTCAAGGACCAGTCCGCGTGATGGCTCATCTTAGCGACCTTTGCGGTTTTGCTTTGCGGCCTTCGCGCTTAAAGGTTCTTAGAAACTGTTCCCCTTCTAAATCATGATCTTTCTCACCCGCAAAGCCGAGTTTTCCGCCTCGCACTATTACCACAATCCGGATCTCACTCCCGAGGAAAACCGGCGGATTTTCGGCAAGACCAACAACCCGAACGGTCACGGCCACAATTACACGCTGGAAGTAACGGTGAAGGGGAATGTCGATCCACGCTCCGGATTCGTAGTCGATCTCAAGCAACTGAAGGAAACCATGAAGCGCGAAGTGCTGGATGCCATGGACCACCGCTTCCTGAACAAGGAAGTTCCGGAATTTGCCAGCCGCATTCCTACCACCGAGAACATCGCAATCAGCATTTGGCAACGACTCGCGCCTAAGATGAAAGTCGCGCAATTGCATCGGGTACGTGTATACGAAACGCCGGATCTGTTCGTCGATTTCTATGGAGAAGAGTGAACAGGATTCTGTGATTGGGTAATTGGAAAATTGGTAATTTGAATTTGCTGCGAGCTTTTTCTTCGCGCTCTTTGCGGTTATAGGTTTGTCAGAGTTAACACGCGAATGTCCAAATTCCCCAATTAACCAAATGCCATGAAAGCCCACCTGACTCGCCGTTACATGTTCTCCGCTTCGCATCGGCTGCACAGCAATGAAATGTCTGACGCCGAGAACCGGGCCACCTACGGTAAGTGCAACAATCCGTATGGCCATGGACATAACTACCATCTCGAGGTCACCGTCAGCGGCCCGGTAGATGAAACCACCGGCATGGTTTGCAATCTAATAGATCTGGATGGTTTCGTGGAGAAGGAAATTCTGGCCCGCTTCGACCAGCAGAATCTCAACACGTTGCCGGAGTTTGGCCGCTCGGTCCCTACCACGGAAAATCTGTGCACCGCCATCTACGAAATTCTGAACCGTGGCTTCACCCGTGCTCATCTCGAAAAGGTGCGCATGGAAGAGACCATGATGAATTCGTTCGAATTAGGTAATTGCGAAATTGAGTAATTGGGTAATTTGTAAAGTCGCACGCGGTGCTCTATTCAATTACCCAGTTACAAAATTCCCAATGACCCAAATGAGGCTCAATGCCAGGTTCCATTGAAACTCCAACGCTAATTTCCGCCACCTTTGAAGATCTAGTGCGTGAAATGCTCGTACGCCTGGGCGAGGATGCCGACCGCGAAGGCCTGCTGCGCACCCCGAATCGCGTACATCGCGCCTTCGAATTTCTGACAAAGGGCTACCGCGAAGATCCCGAAGCTCTGCTCAAAAGGGCGCTATTCACCGTCACCTATGACGAAATGGTGATCGTGAAAGATATTGAAATGTTTAGCCTGTGCGAGCACCACATGCTGCCGTTCTTTGGAAAGGTGCATGTCGCCTACATTCCAAACGGCAAAGTGATTGGCCTAAGCAAGCTCCCCCGGCTTATCGAGATCTTTTCTCGCCGCCTGCAGATTCAGGAACGATTGACTACGCAGATCGCGGAAACGATTCAAAGAGCAATCGAGCCCCAAGGAGTGGGAGTGGTCATCGAAGCTCGCCACTTATGCATGATGATGCGCGGAGTGGAAAAACAGCATTCCGCCGCAGTTACCTCATCCATGCTCGGAGTCTTCCGCGACGAACAGGAAACCCGTACAGAATTCCTGTCGCTGATCAGAAACAAGACAAACGGCATTTAGCGTTGGAGCATGGTCGATGTACGCGCTGGCGTCCTCGCCCGTGCGGCGGGCTTACCACGTACCATATCTGTATCTTCTCGGCCTCTCCGGAAACACCTTGATCAGAACAATCCCGGCGACGAATCCTCCCACGTGCGCCCAAAAGGCAATGCCGCCGCTGGTTTGGCTGGAATAGGCAACCGAAGTCGCCGCTCCGCTGAAGAACTGGATCAAGAACCAGTAGCCCAGCACGATCCACGCCGGCAGCCACCAGAAGAAAAGAAAAAACACCGGCACTACCGTGAGCACGCGGGCCCGTGGGTATAAAAGAAAATAGGCGCCCATGACTCCCGCAATCGCTCCGCTGGCTCCCACACTGGGGACTCCAGAATTGGCATTCAGCAGAACGTGCGCGATCGAGGCGGCCACCCCACACAATAAGTAAAACACGAGGTAAGTGAAGTGGCCCAGGTAGTCTTCAATGTTGTCGCCGAAAATCCAAAGCACCCACATGTTCCCCAGAATGTGCAGAAACGAAGCATGCAGGAACATGGAAGTAAGAATAGGAACAAATGCAGCAGCAACGCTGACGTGCGCAGCACCGGTTACTATCCCGGTTATTTCGGCGGGCACAACACCGAATTGGTACATAAATCCGGCCAGCGCGCGTGGTCCTTGCGCTCTTACCGACAATTCAAAAAGGAATATCAGGACGTTCAGCGCGATGACGAAATATGTGACATAGGGCGTGCTGAAGCGGGGTTGATCGTCGCGTATGGGAATCATGCGGGATTTGGTAATTTAATAATGGGGAAATTCGGTAATTTGTAGCGGCTTCATGATTTGTTGGCTGTTCTGGCGAACTTCCGCAGAATGCGTCCCAGATTACAGAATTCCCCGATCACTAAGTTACCAAATCCCCATGAACGGCGTAATGGTCATCGACAAACCAGGAGGCTTGACGTCTCATGACGTCGTCAACCGAGTGCGCCGCGCATTGCAGCAGAAAGCCGTGGGCCACCTGGGCACACTGGATCCGCTGGCCACCGGAGTACTTCCTTTGGTTGTTGGCAACCTCACGCGTCTGGCGCAGTTCTACACAGCGTCTGAGAAGGTCTATGAGGGCGTGATCCGCTTTGGGTATGCAACCTCCACTTATGATGCGGACGGCGACCCAGCAGGCCCACAACAGCAGTCTCAAGCATCCCTTGAAGAGGTGCGGGCTATGGCGGCGTGTTTCCGGGGGGTAATTGAGCAAGTGCCACCGCCATTCTCGGCCAAAAAAATTCGCGGCGTACCTGCCTACAAGCTGGCCCGCAAGCACAAAGAAGTTCCACTGAAACCGATCCAAACCGAAATCAAGGAGCTCGAGATACCGGAGTTCGATGGCACCCGAGCCAGCTTCCGCGCTCGCGTCGCCTCCGGCACCTACATGCGCTCTGTGGCACACGATATGGGACAGCAACTCGGCTGCGGGGCTCACCTGGAATCTCTCCGCCGCACTGGGCTTGCGGAATTTGAGCTTGCCGATGCGCACACACTGGACGACATCGACGTGGCCGCACAGAGCGGCAACGTTGAGGAGCTGTTTGTCCATCCCCGCAAGCTCCTGCCGCAATTTCCCTCAGTGTCGGCCAATGAAGAGATGAGATCTCGTATCCGCAGCGGCCGCACCGTCAATCTTCCCGAACTCTCCCGCGCAAAGCAGGTGAAGGTTTTCTTTGGGCAACGAGAGCTCATCGCGATCGCAACCCGCGTTGCCGGTACCTTGTTTCATCCCAAGATTGTGCTGGCGGTTGACGCACCCGCAGAGTTGGCCGAGCAGCGCAATCGTTGAGGCTAGCAGTTAGCCGTTAGCTTCAGACGCGGAGAAGTGGGACACCTCGAAATAGATATACCCCGGGGTGTGATCTTCTGGAATCATGGGGTTAGCGGGAGTTAGCGGGAGAACATGAACAAAATCTTTGAAAAGAAATAAGTTGCGGGCAAAATCTAGAGAACGCGGGACTTAGTGCCAAACTGGGTTGGTTGGGAGCCATGGAGTAGCCCTCGATGAGACGTGGAGCAGCTTTCATCCAAACAACGGGCGTATAGGAGCTCGTCATTTCCCTGTGGTGAAAGGTCCCAAACTAAAAATCTCACAAACCCATCCGGCCCAAGCTATTACTTTTTGTTTGGGAGTTGGGGAAACCCGAGTACTCGGGCTCTTACAACAGCTAGCGGCGAGGAACAATAGCATCATTCATCTGTGGAATTTGCGGGACACTTCGAGATTCTCGAAAGTGGGACAGGGCAGGGCTGCGGGACGCTGGGTTTCCGACTTGCGCAACCATTGAGTCCGTGGGCTTGCTGTCATCTTCGGGGGGCGAGGGGAGCACGAGCGAGGACGCTCGCGCCTATATCGTCAAACCCGACCTTTCGCAATAAACGCGAAAGGATGGGGCACCCGCGCGGACAGGAGGGGCCGCGCCACAAATTTGAACCAAGTTTGTTTACAATCTTTTTGCAATTCAATAAAGGTGCGGGTAGCCGAGCGCATCTAAACTTTAAGACTCGTAATCTTGGGATCCATCACTGGCGCTGGTGAACTATGAAGGCTTTCACCCGCAATCGCGTTTCGCTGGCATTGCTTGTGCTCGTGCTCTCGGTGCCAGCTCTTGCCGCCGATGTGGTCACAGCGCGCCCGAGTCTCGACACCGGGTTTAAGCTCCTGTACTCACTGGATTTCGATCGCGCTCATAATTTTTTCACGGCGTGGCAGCGAGAGCATCCCGAAGATCCCATGGGACACGTCTGCGAAGCTGCGGGAGTGCTGTTTTCAGAATTCAATCGTCTCGGCATTCTGGAAGGACAGTTTTACGCGAATGACAAAGTTTTCGAAGCGCGCAAAAAGCTGTCACCCGACCCTGCGGCTCGCGACCGCTTCAACGCAGCCCTGGAACGGGCAGAGAACCTGGCACGCGCAGGGTTCGCAACAAATCCCAAAGACCGCGATTCGCTATTCGCCTTGACTCTGGCGACGGGGTTGCGAGCCGACTACGCCGGCCTCATCGAAAAACGCAATCTCGCTTCGCTGCATTACACCAAAGACTCAACCGCGTGGGCGCAACAGCTGTTAGCCGTCGATCCCCAATGCTATGACGCCCACCTGGCGACGGGGATCAGCAGGTACATTATCGGCAGCATGGCTGCCCCTCTCCGCTGGATTTTGCGACTGGGCGGTGTATCCGGCGACAAGAAAGCAGGCATCGCAGAGCTCCGGCTCACCGCTGATCGCGGTCAATATCTCGCTCCATTTGCCCGTATTCTGCTGGCCATCGCGTATGTCCGCGAAAAAGACAACCGACGTGCCCGCGCGGTGCTTGCATCTCTGCGCGACGAGTTCCCCAGCAATCCTCTGTTTGCACGCGAAATCGCCCGCCTGGACTCCGCACATTAATCTGCTGCAATCCTGGTGCAAGGCACCGCCCAATTCTGCTGTCCCAGCCGGTCATTTACCTGAAATTTACTGATTTGTAACCATCCTGTAACACTCGGCCAGTAAAAATTCCCTTGAACAGGAATATCTGAGGAGGACGGCGTGATTCGACGCATTGTGTTTTTGTGTGTCGCTCTGGCCCTGCCTGCTGGGGGGCAGACAACAATCAACGGCGCGGGTGCCACTTTCCCGAACCCCATTTATCAAAAGTGGTTCAGTGAATACCACAAGGCGCACTCTGACATTCAGTTCAACTATCAGTCCATCGGCAGCGGCGGCGGTATTCGCCAAGTTTTAGCTGGCACTGTGGATTTTGGCGCCAGTGACGGCCCCATGTCAGACGAACAGCTCTCGCAAGCGAAGACCAGGATTCTGCACATTCCCACGGTGTTGGGCGCAGTTGTTCCTGCGTACAACGTCCCCGGTGTAAGCGGCGACCTTAAGTTCACCCCACAAACCCTGGCAGGAATTTTTCTGGGTAAAATAACCACCTGGAACGACCCGGCGATCGCCAAAGAGAATGCCGGAGTTAATCTGCCCAATCAAAGCATCATCGTGATCCACCGCTCTGATGGCAGCGGAACAACATTCATCTTTACAGATTATCTTTCCAAAGTGAGTTCGGAATGGGCGAATGGCCCGGGCAAGGGTACCTCCGTGAAGTGGCCCGTTGGAGTTGGTGGCAAGGGCAATGAAGGAGTGGCCGGTCAGGTCCGCCAGCTGCAGGGTTCGATCGGTTACATTGAGTTGATTTATGCGGTGCAGAACAAGATCCCGTACGGTGTGGTAAAGAACGCTTCAGGGAACTATGTAAAAGCTTCTCTCGACAGCGTGACTGCCGCAGCCGCCACGGCCAAGAGCATGCCTGCCGACTTCCGCGTGTCGATAACCAATGCCCCGGGCAAAGATGCTTACCCAATTTCCAGCTTCACCTGGCTCTTGATTCCAGAAAAATCCAAGGATGCTGGCAAAGGTAAAATTCTCGCGGACTTCTTGAACTGGATGGTTGATGATGGACAAAAGATGACGGCAGAATTAACCTACGCTCCCCTTCCTGAAAGTGTCGCTTCAAAAGTAAAGGGCGCGATAAAGCAAGTGCAATAGTGTTGCAGCCCGCGTGACGGCACTGCGCACGCGGGCTGAAAGCCCCATTACAGGTTCCAACGCTCTAGGTTTCCTGTTTTATACTTGCCATACTACGGTCGGGCAGCGCTTCTTTCCCGACACCTCTGGTATGAACCTATGGCTCGTATCAAGCCCGACGACCCTGCTTATTACCTCAATCGGGAAGCTTCCTGGCTGGCCTTCAATCGCCGCGTGCTCGAGGAGGCGCAGGACCACCACAATCCGCTTCTCGAACGTCTGAAATTTCTCTCAATAAGTGCCAGCAATCTCGATGAATTCTTCGAAGTGCGCGTCGCTGGCTTAGTTCAGCAGATTGAAGATGGCTATACCGAAGCCGGTCCTGACGGGCTCACTTTGCTGGAAGAACGCGATTTGGTCTCCCAGGAGACGCATGACTTCGTCGATGAGCAGTACCGCTGCTGGAACGAAAGCCTCAGGCCCTCGCTTGCGGAACACGGCATCCGCGTTCTCGGCCTGCATGAACTGGACTCGCACGCCAGAACTTTCGTGGAAGAATACTGCGAGCGTGAGCTTGATCTGCTGCTGACTCCCGTCACCGTGGATCCCGCGCATCCCTTTCCCCGCGTCATCAATAAAGCCCTGTGTGTTGCATTTCTCTTGCGTCGCCGTCGCCGCTCGTCCCTCACCTACACAGGAGTTGTAACGGTTCCCAGAGCTCTGCCCCGTCTGGTTCGGCTGCCCTCCGAGGGGACCGACGATTTCATCTTCCTGGCCGATCTGGTCGGCTATCACGCCTCTCGCATGTACCACGGCTACGACATCGTCGCCTCCGCCGCTTTCCGCGTGACCCGCAACAGTAACCTTTATCTGGCGGAAGAAGAATCCCGCAACCTGCTCGAGTCAGTTCGCACCGAGCTCCACAATCGCCGCAAAGGGGACGCTGTGCGTCTTGAAATCGAAGCCGACGCTGACCCCGAAATCATCGAGCGCCTCCGCAGCAATTTCGAGCTCGAACCCTGGCAGGTGTTTTCCGTTCATGGGCCAGTGAACCTGTCGCGCCTCTTCAATATTTACGAGCAGACCGGCCATCCCGAGCTCAAATTCAAAGCCTTCATCCCGCGCGAGCTTCGCTTGACAGCAAAATCCCGCGATTTGTTCGAGGAACTCCGGCGCCATGACGTGCTGTTGCACCACCCTTTCGATTCCTACGATGCAGTGGTCTCATTCATAGAGTCGGCAGCCGAAGACCCGCGCGTGCTTTCAATGAAGCAGACGCTCTACCGCACCAACGAGCATTCGCTGATCGTTCCCGCGTTGATCTCCGCCGCAGAAAAGAAGGAAGTCACCGCTGTCGTGGAACTGAAAGCCCGCTTCGACGAGGATTCCAACATCCGCTGGGCTCGCGACCTGGAAGACGCTGGCGTTCAGGTCTTCCACGGTCTCGTCGGTTTGAAAACACATTGCAAGCTCTCCTTGCTCGTGCGCCGTGATCCCGATGGCGTTACCCGCCGCTACGCTCACCTCGGAACCGGCAATTACAATGCCGCCACTGCGCGCGTCTATACGGACCTCAGCCTTCTCACTGCCGATCCGGAGATCACCAGCGCCGTTCACGATGTTTTCAGTTTCCTGACTGCATACGCTGAGCATCCCAACTACGATCCCTTGATGGTGTCGCCGCTTGATCTGGCCGAGCGCTGTCTCTCCCTGATCGCCCGTGAAGCGGAACATGCGCGCCATGGCCGTCCCGCACACATCATTGCCAAGATGAACGCGCTGCTGGATAAGAACATCATCAACGCCCTCTATCGAGCGTCACAGGCAGGGGTTGAAATTGATCTGATCGTGCGCGGCATGTGCGCTCTGCGTCCCAGCATGCGCGGCGTCAGCGATCACATTCGTGTGCGCAGCATTGTGGGCCGTTTCCTCGAGCACAGCCGCATCTTTTATTTCGCCAATGGCGGCCAGGAAGAGGTCTACCTCGGCAGCGCGGACTGGATGCCGCGCAATCTCTACGAACGAGTCGAGGTCATCTTCCCGCTCAAAGACACCTTCCTCCGGGAGCGTATAAAGCACGAGATCCTGGATTCTTATCTAGCCGACAATGTGAAGTCTCGTATGCTGAAACGAGATGGCACCTACGTCCGCTCCTGGCAGGCCCAGGGCAAGCGCAAGCCGCCAACCGGAACAGCCGCATTCAGCGCGCAGGATTTCCTCATTGCATTGGCGGAAGGCAAACAAATGCTGACCTCCATACCTCCGCTCCCCGAACCCAAGCTACACAAGGCTGCCCTGGGAAAGGAACGGGCTAGATGATTATTTATTTCCTGCGTCACGCCAGTGCGGGTGATCATGTCAGCAATCCCAAAAAAGATGAGAAGCGCGCACTCGACGAGACCGGGGTCGAGCAGTGCGGCTACGTAGGCCGCGCCCTTGCCGCGCTCGATGCCCAAGTCGAAGTCATCATTTCCAGCCCGTTGAAGCGTGCTGCGCAGACGGCCTCACTCGTTGGCAATGAAATGGGCTATGAAGGAAAGTTGCAGCTTGATAATGCACTCCGGCCTGGGGCCGGATTCAGCGACTTCCGTAAACTGCTCGACAAGTATTCCAAGTACGAAAGCATCATGGTTGTCGGCCACAATCCCAACCTCAGCGAATTTGTTGGACGCTTAATCAGCGAAACCGGCTGCGAAGCTGGCGTGGAGCTCAAAAAGGGCGGCGTTGCCCGCGTGGAATTGGGCCGCAACTCGGCGGTTCTAAACTGGTGTGTCAGCCCCAAGATGTTGCGCACCCTTCATTCCGCCGCTGCTGAAAGTTCCCGGCCAAAAACCTCTCGAAAATAACTGTTTTCCTTCTCCACGGCCCAAGTCTCTAGATCTGCACTCGCTCCAGCTCTTACCTTAAGCGCGAAGTTCACCTCAGCTTCGCGCACACGGACCTGCACATTGCGCACCGCGCCCGTGCGCCCGAGATTCAAAGCCCGTGCGAGACGCAACAACAACGAAGCCCGCGGAAGCGATTCGCGATCCTCCGCCGACAGCGCCTTCATCGGACCATCTCCCGGCGTGGGCTGCGATTTCCCTAAATAACGCGCGATCGCCGCGATGATGTTCCTCTGCTCCGGCGTGTATCCCAAGATTTCCGAGTGCGCAATGATGTAGTACGCATGCCGGTGGCGCCCGTTCCGGTTTACGTAATCTCCTACTTCGTAAAGCATTGCCGCCGCCGACAGCCATTCCTGATATTCCGCTGGAAGCCGATGCACGCTGCGCAGCGCAGAAAAAAGGTGCATAGCGGACTCGCGAACCTGCAGCGCATGATCCAGATCAACGTGATAGTGGTCCACCGCTGCCCGAATCGAATCCCACCGCTCTGATTCAATCTGCCGGCCGGACCGGGTGCTGCGATCATATTCGGCCGCCATCTGCGCCAGCAGCCCATCCCGCAAGCCCAGAGGGGAGTATCGAAAGCCGAGAAGCTGGCATCGTTCCACAAGTTCGGCGTATACAGCTGCCCCCGCCACAATGATCTCTGCCCGCCTCGGTCCTACTCCGGAAAGCTTCCGTCGCTCAGCCAGCGGCAGCCGTGCAAGCCTCTTCGTGATTCGCCGCATCTGCGCCCGTGAAACTGCGTTTTCGCGTGAGCCTTTGGTCTTGTATAACGCGTGGCTTACCCCCGCCAGCGACGCCGCGGTGCCGGAAGTCGCGATCACAGCCTTGGGCCGGGCGCGAATAATGCGATCTGAAATTCTCCCCACTTCACGCGCTACCAGCCCACGCAGTCTTTGCAGCTCTGACTTCCGCGCCGGATCATGTTGCAGGAATTCATTGGTCAGCCGCACTGCCCCGAGCGGCAAACTCACCGTCTCCCGAATGTGACCCTTATTCGAAATCGTTAGCTCGCAGCTCCCGCCTCCCAGGTCAATCATCAGTACCGGCGACGCGTTCACCCGCAAACTGGAAACCAGCCCCAGGTGAATGAGCCGCGCCTCTTCCAGCCCGGAGATGATCTCCACCTTCCACCCCGTAGCTGACCGCACCCACTCGCGAAAAGCCCGTGAATTCCGCGCATCCCGCAGGGCGCTGGTAGCGACCACTCGCACCGAATCAGCGGCATACTTCTGAGTGGCACGATGAAAACGCCGCAGGACCTTAACCGTTTCCTCCATCGCAGCCGGAGAAAGAAACCCGCTTCGGAACACAGATTCGCCCAGCCGCGTCACCTCCCGGTCTTCATGGATTTCCCTCAGACCGCGCCCGTGAAGAGTTGCAATCTCCAACCGCACGGAGTTTGATCCAATGTCAACCGCAGCAAACGTGGGCATGAAAGGTGATTCAGTTTACAGCGGAAACAGCGGCCGTTGCAGACATCCGGGATGCAGGGCCCATCAAGGGAAGGGTGTGACTTCAGAGCTTACAGAAAGAATCGATATACAGACGAAAGCAGGAAGGGCACGAATTCACTCGTGCTAACGTTTTGAAATGTGTACGCGCTTTAGCCCTGAAAGTCATTTTCAGGCTTCGGCTTGCATCGCCGATCAGGTGATCCGGTGGCAGCCTTAGGGCTCAGTTCCGAGTAGCCGACGGCCCGGAAGTATCATAGGTCAAGGAGTAGGAAGCCGTGACCAGGCGTCAACGCATCAATCGTCAACCCCAGGTTCACACCCAACTCGGTCGAGCCGCAGTCCGGAACTTTGCCGCCCAGATCTTTCTTGTCAACGACCGCATGAGCCAGATGCTTATCGAACATCTTGACCCAGCTGCTTGGACAGCCAAGCCGCCCGGCAAGGCCCGCACCATTGCGGCGATCTTCACCCACATGCACAATGTCCGCTGTAAGTGGGTCAGGCTTACAGCTCCGCACCTGAAGGTTCCACCGCAGCTCAATCGCGCGCACTGCACGCCGCGGCAGGCCCGTGCGGGATTGGCCGAGAGCGCCGCTCGCTGCGCGGAGATGCTCGCTGAAGCGCTCGGCGGTGGTGGGGGCCGCGTCGAGAAGTTTCACAGAGACGGCTGGGCTCGGCCTTGGCCGGTCGGCCCGGAAATGCTGTGCTACATGCTTTCTCACGAAGCCCACCATCGCGGGCAGGTGTGTATGCTCGCGCACCAGATCGGATTCCCGCTGCCGAACGAGGTGGCGTGCAGCCTTTGGAATTGGGAAAAGCTGTGGAAAGAGTGCGGGGCGTCTGCCGGCCCCGGCGATTCTTGAGGAATCGCCCATCGTTAGGAATCAACTGAGGGCAAAGGCCGCCCGCGTTTCGCGGGTAGACGGATGGGCTGCGATGGTGTGTCGTCGAGCCCAGCCGTTGGTCGTCGGAATGTTGACGGCCAATCCTATGCAACTGTTGTTAAGAGGGGTGGATGTTGAAAATGTACGGCTGACAGAATGTCTTTTCGGCTGCGAGTGTGCCGGTGTCGAGGTTTTCTTCGCAGTTGGGCTAAGTGGTGGCTGGCAGAACTGCTGTTGTCGATGGTAACCAAGGGTTCATAGCTCCAACCACTGCTTCTATAAGCTCGATCTCCTGTTGCACAAATGTTTTCCCTTTGAGCACGCTGCCATGGCGGGAACGAGCGTTTCGAAGTCAAGTTCATCCATTCTTTTGAGCGTGGCGATCTGCTCATCGGAAAACCGCCGTACAGATAGGGCACCGGAGAATCCACCAGATCGCCGGCAATCAGGATTTTTTGTTTCGGCAGATAAGCCACCGCATCCCCAACCGTGTTGCCGCGGCCCAGATATTTCAACTGCACTTCGCGGTTTCCCAGATCCAGGTCGAGTTCATGATCAAAAGCAATGGCAGGAACTTTGACCTTCAAGCCTTGGAACTCCGCCGACACCGCCTCGCTCGCTGCCCTGCCTCCCGCAACCGCATTCTTCAGATCTTCTTTCTCCTCTTCGGTCAACGGCCTGCCGCTCGGATCCTTTCCACTTTCGAGTTCCTGTTGGAATCTTTCCATGCGGTGCGGGTATTCAGATAAATACGAACCCACACGCAGAGCCATAAGCATCGCCGTTTCGGTTTGCGCGACGATCGTTATTCCTGGAAAAGCCTCCGCGTAGGCTGCATTCCCCTGAATATGATCGTTATGCCAGTGTGTGTTGAGCAGGTAGCCCACCGGCTTGTTCGTCCACTGACGAATCTGGGTGATGTCCTCGCGTGCGCTGGACGGCAGATAGCAGGAATCCACTACCAGCACGCCCGTGTCGCCGACGATGACCGCAGTATTCCCTTGCGAAAAATGATCGGGCGCATCTTGGTGCCGGATTTCGTAGACGCCCTCGGCCAGCTTTGTAACCATGCGGTGTTTGCTGCTCGCCGAATCTGCCAGCAGTCGCAATGGAGAGAGAAGCAGGGTTAGCAGAAGTGCTGCGTTGAGGAATGCCATCCGTGAACTCCGACCGCGTAAGACGATAAAAACCGATAATGGTTAGCAAAGGCACCAGCGCTCGGGATAGCGGATCGATCTTGCTATCTGAGGTTGCAGCCACCGGCAGTAGAATCTGTCACGTGAAACCGATTCCCCGGCGCGTACAACTTGGAATTGTCGCAGCTGCCTACGTGGGGGTCGTCTTGGTGGCGGCAGCGCTTCTATACGCCCGCCACATGCAGTACTTAAATCATCCTGCCGAGGTGATTGCGGCCAGCGGCATGTACGCCGCTGGCGACTGGATACTGGAACTCTTTATCGGCGGCCTGTTTTTGGTACCTACGTTTCTGCTTCTGCTGCTCATCCGAAACTCTGAAAAGGCGTATACGAGATATTCGCAGATTCTGCTGGGCCTCAGCCTTACTGCCCCAATTTGCCTGGGACTGTTCCTCATCCCGGCCGTTAACCAGGGCAATTCGTTCCTGGGTTGGTTTTGTGTGGATCGCCTGTTTGCTTCGCCCATCGTGATTGTGGCGCTCGCGGTCAGCCGATTGCTGGCGCGCTTTGGCCGGGCGAAGCGCCTAACCTCGTACGCGCTGTTGATCGAGGTGGGAACACCCGCCTTGTTGTTGATGCTGCTCCTGCTTTCGGGCAGCGCCCGCCACGGGTGAGTGTGCGAGTCCGTTGATCACGGAACTGGTAGTGAGCTTCGGAGTTGCTCCTCCATCCTGACTCGGTAAAATTCTTGCTCTTTGAAACGGACAATGCATCTCGCTGGGTGTGAGCGACTGGGCAATTTCAAGCGATCATGGCAGGGTAGGGTCGCTTACACCGCGAACTGTGAAACAACCCACTAATCTGGTTGAAGGTTAACAGCTGACACGGAATGGATTCAGGAGCTCACTCCCAGGCTGGCGAAGTCCCTCTCATTCCGTGTCGCAACCGTAAGTTGCTGAATGCGTGCAGTGGCCGCAATCATCACGTCTTCCAGCAAGCGCTGAGGCTGCCGTTCCATAAGCCGCGCCCATTCCCGGAAGCAGGCGCTATCCATTCGGAAGAACTTGATAGGATGCGGATACCGCTTCCAGCCACGTTCCGAGATCTGCGGCCAGTAAGTCAGGAACCCCAAAAAGTCACTTCGTCGACCTGTTTAGTTAGCGCAGGGGCAAGCTACGACGCAAGGATTTAAGACCTTCTAAGCTACTGCCCCCTGGATGCGGCCTTCTTCCGAGGGAACCTTCTTCGCAAGCGCACTTTGGCCATGCGCCGGCTTCTTATCGACAAGCGCCATTCTCGTATCACTCAGGACGGCTACGCCCTGCCGGAACTTGGCGCGGCTTACATTGCGCAGCGCGGCCACCAGCGGCGACCGGTCCACGTTCTTAAAAAGCTTTTCCGCCCTTTCGGTGAGCTGCAGCCAGTCGTGCCAGTCGCCGAGCACATCCTGCATGCGTGTGACTCGCTCGAGAAATCGCTCGGACTCAGGGCTCTTTGTGGCGAGTTCGGCCAGGTAGCGGGCCCGTTTGCCCACGATCCTGTATTGATGCAAAACGTCATCCGTCAGCGCGGGATGTTCAAAGTTAAGCTGGGCCATTTTCTGTACCGCTAGACCTAACGGGTCGGCATTGGCAGGGATCTCAATCCGCTTTAGCGTGCGCTTCAGCCGCTTGCGAACTTCCTGCGCACCATCGCCATCGAAGGTCTTCAGCAGTTTCTTTTCTCGTCGCGTACGCTCTTCCGCCAGCGCTCGCAGCAATTGCGACTTGCGCCCAGGCTCCTGCGGTATTTTCAAGCTCCTTAATGCCCCGATCTGTACATCCAGATCGCGCACCCGCCCGGCTTTTTTTCGCAGCCAGCCAAGCAGCTTAACCAGCTTTCTCTCATTGCGGGCGGGTTGCGGGACCAGTTCGCTCAGCAGCGTTTCCACGCGCCGGCTGTAAGTGCGGAAACGGTGAACATTGTCCCCCGCAGCCTTTTTCTTGAGCTTTGCCAATTGGCGGCTGAGTTTTACGAAATTGAGACGGGTACGTGCTTGATCTACGGGCATAGGGTCAAAGGACGCTCACAAGTTCAATACATGCCGGAAGACTGCAACCTGAGACAACCAAACCAAGGGGCCTGGATGGTAACGGCAGAAACGCGGGGCTATTTTAACACTGCTGTAACACGATTTTGCTAGCCTCACCCCAAATGGCTAATCGAGCCTTGGGAGCGCCAGGTCTGGGCGGACCGCAACCTCTTACGAAACCTGGACTTGCCGCGAGCAGCCAGGCTCGCTATCAACCCCTCCTTAAGGCCGGCGACAGCCGCATTGCCGATCGTCTCTTCTTCCTAGCGATTTTGGGTTGCGGCCTCTCCGTTTTGGCCCTGGTCGGACTCATTGTGTACGAGCTGATCACAAAGTCAGCTCTCTCTTGGCAGGCCTTCGGATTGAAGTTCTTCTTCGGCAGCGAGTGGGATCCGGTTAACAACCAGTTCGGCGCTCTGCCTTTTGTCTACGGCAGCATTGTTTCCTCAATCCTGGCGCTCATCCTGGCGGTACCCTTGGCCGTCGGTGTAGCCGTCTTCATCACCGAAATGTCGCCGCGCTGGCTCCGCAATCCGCTGGCCTTCGTTACTGAATTGCTAGCAGCTATCCCCAGCGTGATTTATGGGCTGTGGGCCATCTTCGTCCTGGTGCCGCTGTTGCGCCAATATGTACAGCCTGCACTGGCACGCTACCTAGGCTGGACGGGTCTGTTTGAAGGCCCTCCGTACGGAATTGGGATGCTGGCCGCCGGAATCATTCTCGCTATCATGGTCGTTCCCATCATTTCCTCGATTACACGCGAGGTGATGACTGCCGTTCCACAGCAGCAGCGGGAAGCCGTACTCGCCCTCGGAGCGACACGCTGGGAAATGATCCGCACCGGCGTGCTGCGCAATGCCCGGGCTGGAATTCTCGGCGGCGTAATTCTCGGCCTCGGCCGTGCCCTCGGCGAAACCATGGCTGTCACCATGGTGATTGGCAATCGCCCGGAAATTGCCAAGTCTCTGTTCGCACCCGGCTACACCCTGGCCAGCGTAATTGCCAATGAATTCAGCGAAGCCACCGGTGACCTCTATCTGAGTTCTTTGATCGAAGTCGGCCTGGCCCTCTTTATCGTCACGATCATCGTTAACATGATCGCCCAATTTCTAGTATGGACAGTGACCAGGGGCATGCCTGCGAGGAGTAATGCCTGACTCACATCCATCTCCGGACTTTGCTGCCGCTCCAATCAGTCTCTGGCGGCGCGGGATGAATTCTTTGGCAACGTTGCTGGCCGCCACCGCAGTGATCCTGGTCCTTTTGCCCTTGGCTGCGATCTTCGCCTACCTCCTGTACAAAGGCTTTGGCTCGCTTAATTGGGCTTTCCTTACACAAACTCCCAAACCTGTTGGAGAGCCGGGCGGCGGCATGGCGAACGCCATCGCGGGATCGGTCTATATTCTTCTGATCGCCAGCACCTTGGGTGTCCCGCTCGGAATCGGAGCCGGAATCTATCTTTCCGAGTACGGCCGAAATCAGGTCGGAAACATGATCCGCTTCACCGCCGACGTCCTCAACGGCGTGCCTTCCATCATCATCGGAATCGTTGCGTACGGCTTAGTCGTATTGCGCCAGGGTCATTTTTCAGCTCTGGCTGGCGGCGCCGCCCTGGCTATCATGATGATCCCCACCATCACCCGTGCCACGGAAGAAATGCTGCTGCTGGTGCCGACTGCCGTGCGCGAAGCCGCGTATGGTCTTGGTGTCTCCAAGTGGCGCACGACCCTTTCGATAACTCTGCGCACTGCGACCTCAGGCGTTATCACCGGCGTCATGCTGGCTTTCGCGCGTGTCGCTGGTGAAACCGCTCCACTGCTGTTCACGGCTTTCGGCAACCAGTACTGGAACTGGAAGGTAGATCAGCCCACCGCCGCTCTCCCACTGCAGATTTTCTCTTACGCCATATCTCCCTTCGACGAATGGCATCGTCAGGCCTGGGCCGGAGCTCTAATCCTGATTATCCTGATTGTGGTTTCCGTGACCGCAGTCCGAATTGCCGCCAGCCGCGGCATGCTCAAAGGAGCGAGTTGACCTATGGGCGTTGGCATCCAGGTCGAGAAACTAAATGCCTGGTTTAGCAAGACCCAGGCCCTTCACGACATCAATATGAATGTCGTGGCGAACCACGCCACCGCCGTTATCGGTCCTTCAGGCTGCGGCAAGTCAACCTTCGTCCGTTGCCTGAACCGCATGCACGAAACGATTCCCGAAGCCCGCGCCACAGGCCGAGTGCGGATAGGCGACTTGGATGTCTACAACGGCACTTCGGCCGTGCAGATCCGCCGCCGCATCGGAATGGTGTTCCAGAAGCCCAATCCCTTTCCCACTTATTCGATCTATGACAATGTGGCGGCCGGGCTTAAGCTAAACGGCTTCCGCGACCGTAGGAAACTCGATGAGATTGTCGAGCGCTCCTTGCAACAATCGGCGCTATGGGACGAGGTCAAGGACCAGATGCACAAGAAGTCCGGCGCCAGCCTCTCCGGCGGTCAACAACAGCGCCTTTGTATTGCTCGCGCCCTGGCAGTAGAGCCGCAGGTGATCCTCATGGACGAGCCCTGTTCCGCGCTCGATCCCATCTCCACCGGCAAAATCGAAGAGCTGATCTTCCAGCTCAAGGAACATTTCACCATCGTGATTGTCACTCATAATATGCAGCAGGCATCACGGGTTGCAGAATTCACCGGCTTCTTCCTCTTAGGCAAGTTGATCGAGTTCGATAAGACGGAGAAAATCTTCACCAATCCGTCGGACAAGAGGACTGAAGACTACATTACAGGCAGGTTCGGATAATGCGCAGCCGTTTTCATAAGGAACTGGATGAACTCCGTGCCCGTTTGCTCCGCATGGGCGGACTCGCCGAGCAGGCAGTAGATCGCGCCTGCCAGGCCTACATTGACCGCGATTTGAAGCGCTGCCAGATGGTGCTCGAAGGCGAAACCCAGATCAACATCGCCGAGCGCGAAATCGACGAAATGGCCTTCGATCTCCTTGCCATGCAGCAGCCCATGGCTGTCGACCTCCGCTTCATACTCGCCGTTACCAAGATCAATGCTGACCTCGAGCGTGTCGGCGATCAGGCCGTCAACATCGCCGAGCGCGTCATGGATATGGTCGAACTCCCCAAAGTCGATCTTCCCGTCGACGTCCCACGCATGGCAATAGCCGTCTCAGCGATGGTCCGCCGCGCGCTGGAATCTTTCATTGAAGGCAAAGCCGAGCTAGCCCAAGCAGTCCTTGAAATGGACAATGTAATCGACCGCATGCGCGACGAAGCATTTATCACGCTCGTCAAAGTGATGAATGATCGTCCTGAGGCCACACGTCAAGCGCTCGACGCGCTGCTGATCGCCCGCAACCTGGAGCGCGTAGCCGACCACGCCACCAACATCGCCGAAGACGTAATCTTCTGGGTCCGCGGCGCGGATGTGCGCCATAACGTGGCCCCGGAATCCGCCGGGCAGCCCGTCCCCGGCGCACGATAGCCGCGCGGTGAACCCTTTGTAACCGCGATGTCATCCTCACGCCGAGCGCAGCCCGGCGCAAGGATCTATGCACTTTCTTTTTTCGCACACCCCATCCATCCCATCGACTGGGCGCGATCACCTGCTACCATTCACTCCTGCTATCCTGATGCAGCTTTTTGCCATCATTTCGCGGAGGCACTTTGAAACGGATCTTTTGCCTTGCGCTACTGCTCTTATCGTTCGGCCTGCTTTCAGCCCAGACACCCGAAACAAAACGCACAATTTCTCTGCCCACCAGCAAACTCCTGACTGTTCCGCCGCCGGGCTTGATTGCCTCCGTAAACAGCTTTCCTGCAACCATCGCGCTCAGCCCTGACCAGCGCTACGCCGCGCTTCTGGATGACGGCTACGGCACACAAGCCGCCCACGCCCATCAGTCGATCACCATCCTCGATCTGCAGACCAACCGTCTCACGGACTTTCCCGACAAGCGCCTCGGCGACGACGCCCATCAGAGCTACTTCCTCGGCCTGGGCTTCAGTTCCGATGGCGCCCATCTCTACGCCTCCATCGGCTCCATCACCGATCCGCGTGGCGAGAAGCCACATAACACCGGAAACGGCATCGCCGTTTACAAATTTCGCCGGGGCAAGCTGAAGGCAGAAAAGTTCATCAAGCTCGCTCCGCAAAAACTCGCCGTAGGCAAGCGTGTAGGACGTGCGCTGCGCCATACTCCGGAAGGCACCGCGATTCCCTATCCCGCAGGCCTCGCCGTCATTTCCGACAAAGGACGTGACCGCCTCCTCGTCGCCAACAATCTTTCCGACAACGTCGTGCTTCTCGATCCGGGGAATGGCCAGGTGCACCAGCAGTTCGATCTCAGCACGCATCAGGTGATTCCATCGTCATTTCCGTACACAGTAATTGCATCCCACGACGGCCGCCGCGCCTGGTGCAGCTTGTGGAACGCCTCGCAAGTAGCCGAACTCAATCTGGAGAATGGAACGGTCAAGCGATGGATTCCTCTTTCTAAGCCGACCCAGCCGACATCTCCCGGCTCCCATCCCACGGCGATGCTGCTCACGCCCGACGAGAAAATCCTCTACGTTGCCCTCTCCAACCTCGACAAAGTAGCCGCGATTTCAACCGACACTGGAAAACCCATCGCCCAACTCGCAACCGCAGTCCGCGGCCAGAAATTTCCCGGCACATATCCCAATGCCCTGGCCCTTTCGTCCGACGCGACCCGCCTCTTCGTCGCCGATGCCGCCATCAACGCCGTCGCCGTCTTCGATGTTTCCACGATGTCCCCGCAAAGCTCCGATCTTCTCTATCTGCCGATCGGCATGATTCCCACCGGCTGGTATCCCAGCGCGCTGCTCGCCATCGGCGACGACCTTCTGGTCGCTGCCGCCAAAGGGCACGGCACCGGCCCCAACAGCGGCATCAGTCAACTCAAGAATGAGACGAAACACCGCGAGCATGCATACATTGCCACCCTCCTCTATGGCTCTATCTCACGGCTGAACTGGCGCGATGCTGAAAAGAACTTGCGCGATCTCACGACTCAGGTCGAAGAAAGCAACCTCTTCCGCTCCGACCCCGGCAAGATCGATTTCCAGTTCGGCCCAAACCCCGTTCACCACCTGATCTACGTCCTGAAAGAAAACCGCACCTACGATCAGATCTTTGGAGATCTGCCCGTCGGCAACGGCGATCGCTCACTCACCATGTACGGAGCCGATATCACTCCCAACCAGCACAAACTCGCCTTGCAATTCGGCGTACTCGACAATTTCTACGACAGCGGCGAAGTTTCGGGCGACGGCCACGAGTGGTCGACCGCCGCCATCACCAGCGACTACAACGAAAAAACGTGGCAGATCGCGTACCGTGGCAACGAGCGGATTTACGACTACCAGGGCCTCGTCACAGACGAATCTCCCCTTGAGCTCGGCGAATCCGATGTCGACGCTCCCTACACCGGATATCTTTGGGATAATCTCCTCGCTCACAATCTTAGCTATAAGATATATGGCGAATTCATCCAGGCTGAGTGGTGCAACCCACAAGCTGCTGAATTCGCCTCTCCCACGGAAGGCACCACTTCCGCTCGCAGCGCTCCCTGCCCGCGCGACGAAGTAAGAAAAGGCGAACCCCTGCCTCCGAACGTCGGCCAGCCGCACGGATCACCAAGCCCGTGGCCGTGGCCCGTTCCTCTACTGAAGAGCATGCGCGCAACCAAATCTGCTCTGCGTGACCACTTCGACCCGCTCTATCCCGACTTCAACACCATGTATCCCGACCAACTCCGCGCCGACGAGTTCCTCAACGAATTTGAAGATTTCGTTCAAGCCCGCCAAGAAGGGAAGGGAACTGAGCTCCCGCAGTTCATCCTTCTCTATCTCCCCGACGATCACACTCACGGCACCGCTCCCGGCACGCCCCGCCCCGCGGCCTCCGTTGCCGATAACGATCTCGCCCTCGGCCGCGTGGTCGAAGCGGTTTCACACAGCCCCTACTGGGACGACACCGCCATCTTCGCCATCGAAGATGACGCCCAGGACGGCGCCGACCATGTCGACGCCCACCGCTCCATCGCTCTCGTCATCAGCAAGTACTCTCCCGGATCTACCGGGCATCCGTTCGTCGACAGTCGTTTCTACACCACCGTAAACATGGTGCACACCATGGAATCCCTGCTCGACCTCCCGCCCATGAACCAGAACGACGCTTACGCCCCTGTTATGGCTCCGCTCTTCACTGGTTCCGGCACCCAGCCTCCATTCACCGCCGACTGGCGCAATCGCGACAACGGGCTCATCTATCAGATGAATCCCGGCAGAGCCCCCGGCGCCGCGCAATCCGCCAAAATGGATTTCTCCCGTCCCGACGCTGTCAACACCGCGCTTCTGAATCGCATCCTGTGGCGCGACATCAAAGGCAACGCGCCCATGCCCACCCCCAGGCACACAATCTTCCCAGCAAAGACCCGCGGCGACGATGATTAGCAGATTTGGCCCGGGCCCATTGTTTTCACAACGCACTCAGCCTTGTCTGGTACAGTAAACGCGCGGGGTGCCCGTGTCCCAGCCTCCCGAAGATCGCATCCGTTTCATTACCCACAAGGGCAAGGAGATCCTGCTGATTGACGCCACTAACTGCTCGTCGGAAGAACTAGAAACGATGTCGCGCCTCGTGCCCAGCTACGTTACAGCGGAGCCTAAGGGATCGGTTCTGTTGCTGGCTGACGTAACCGGTGCGAAGTTCGATAAGAAAGCCATGGAAGTTGTAAAGCCCGCGCTGGTTTTCGACCGTCCGCACCTGAAGCGCTCAGCCTGGGTGGGCACGGAAAGCATTCCGAAGGTATTTTTTGAACAGCTGAAGGCGTTCTCCCAACGTGACTTGCCCTCGTTCAAGACACGCGAAGAGGCGTTGGAATGGCTGGTGGAAGAGTAGGCTAGAACCTCTCACGTTTCGCTTGATGTCGCTCGATTCTCTCCCGCACGGCGAAAATACATCGACGCCCCTGCGCGAAAGAGAAAATATGCAAAGACTGCGAACAGCAAACTATGTATTACCAATTGCTGCACCGAATGAAACGCGCTGAGAACAACGTGGTATGCCATCCAAACCAGCGTAAGCCAGCGCGCCCAGTTGCTCCCGCGGAGCATGAAAACTCCACAAACAATCGCCATGAGGCGGAGAAGAAGAATCCACACCACCTCATATTGAAACGCACCCTGAGTCCTCAACTCACTGAAGTGGTAAGCAAGCCCGATTACGCCCGTCGCTATCAACAGCCAACTGATGATAGTCACAGAGAGTGGACGTTTGCTCATAAACGTTCCCTTGCCGAATGAATCACTATGCCTGAGTATGCTGGCGACTCCTTGTAGCCACCGACAGAGCTTGACCTCAACTCCTCCACTTTAGCGTCACTGGCCCAGTCATCGGATGCCTTATCTCTCCTCCGCTGCGCTTGGCTTCCAGGTGCGCGGCTTTAAGTTGGAAATACCACCGTGCCGGCCGGTCAGCATCATCGATCAGCATCAGATGTGGATTTTGTTTCAAGCCCTCGCTCTGTCGCTCCATCGTCTTCCGATCCTGCTCCACAAATTTCGCGAACACAAATTTCAGCAGACCCGCCGCAAATGGCATCCCGCGGAAGATATTCCAGCACGCGACCACGTCGATTCGGCAGTGATCGCGCCTGATCGGTGTAACTGTCGTGAGCGAAGAGAACCAGTATTTTCCTGCCCGGATCGTCTCGTAGCGCAAGTTCGGCAGCACAAAATCAATCGTCGTGGTGATCGACTCCGCATCGGCATAGAGACGCAGCAGCTTATAGGGCGCGCTGTTCGAACTTGGCGTGTGCGCGCTCATTCGGAATCCGTTGGGAATCGGCTCAAAATCTTTCCTCTTTTCGTGGATGCTGTGGCGGCTCCGCCACCACCAGGCCTGGTGCACGAACGGTCCGTGAGCCGGATCCATGAGCCCGATAATCCCGTGATCCACGCTGACCGGCATCTCAGCCGTCAAATAGGCGCTCTTGTACTTGTCACTGAACTTTGGAATCTGTGGAGCAGGGAAGACCGGCTGAACAGGTTTCGTAAATCCGGCGGCTTGCGGCTTAGTCTCGGGAATGAATACCCAAATATACTCGTCACGTTCTTCACAGGCATAGCTGCCGGCGTAAATTCGATCGACCTTGAGACTCTGATCAGAAGTAAGCGAAGGAATAAGCTGGCACTGCCCTGTGTGAGCATCGAATTTCCAACCATGATAGCTGCATTCCACTTGCTGGCCATCGGACCACCCATACGAAAGCGGCATGCCGCGGTGCGGGCACGCATCATACAGAGCAAACGCAGCTCCGCTTCGGTCGCGTCCCAGAACCAGAGGATTCTCCAGGAGAACGGCCTTTTGCAACTCTTTTGAATGGATTTGTCTTGCCGGGAGCGCCCGATACCAGAAGCCATACAGGAAGGCCGAATCAGGCGCTTGCCGAACTGGAAGGTCAACATCGTTCATCTTGGAGAGGGCAGCGTACTACAGCCGTGTAATATAAGCCACGAAAGGACGGCATAAGACACCATCCTTCCCCTGCTCAGCGGAAGAACTTCGCCAGGATGGCTTTCGCACCGATTCGGATTACACTTGAGTGCCGCCGAACTGCAGTAATCAACCCCAAAATCCCTTGCGAGACCGTATAATTAAGTTTGATGCTCAAATATTCAATTGTAGTCCCGCTCCATAACGAGCAGGAGAATGTCACCGATCTGTACGACCGCCTCAAAGCGGTAATGGAAGCGAACAGCGAAGGTTTCGAAATTGTGCTGGTGGATGACGGCTCGCTCGACCGCACTTTTCATCTGCTCCGTGAAATTGCCGCTGTCGACAGCCGCGTCACCGTCGTAAAACTCCGTCGCAACTTCGGCCAGACTTCAGCGCTGGCGGCGGGCTTCGATCACGCTCGCGGCGAATACATCATCGCCATGGACGGAGACCTCCAGCACGACCCCGCCGACATTCCGATCTTCCTGGAGAAAATCGCCGAAGGCTATGACATCGTTAGCGGCTGGCGCAAGCGCCGCATCGATAATCTCTGGCTCCGCCGTATTCCATCCCGTTGCGCCAACTGGCTGATGGCCAAGCTGAGCGGTGTAGATATCCATGACTTTGGTACCACCTTCAAAGCTTATCGACGTGAAGTTCTGGAACAGGTCCCCCTTTACGGTGAGTTGCATCGCTTTATCCCCGCGCTGGCTTCCTGGCACGGAGCGTCGATCTGCGAAGTCGCAGTGCGCAACATTAATCGCGAGCGCGGCAACTCGCATTACGGAATTACCCGTACTTTCCGCGTATTTTTCGATCTCATCACCATCCGCTTTCTGCTTCGCTATCTCTCCCGTCCCCTGCATTTTTTTGGCACAGTCGGCATGATGAGCATGTTTGCCGGCTCTGGACTGACGGGTTGGCTGTTAGTGGAAAAATTCGTTCATCATCACGCGGTGATGGACCAGCACGGCCCCATGATGGTTTTCGCCGCAGTGCTTCTGCTCGCCGGACTAAACATGCTGGCCATCGGTTTGCTCGGCGAAATGCAGGTCCGCCACTATCACGAACCCGCCCACCGCGCTCCCTACTCCGTAGATCGCATCCTTCGCGCCCAAAGCGAAGAGCACAGCGTCTCAGACTGAGGCCTGCTCGCTTTATTCATTGTTGAACAGCCGCGAGAATCCAGGGCGTGAGCCCTGGGTAGGCCGGACAGGAGCAAGCCCCGAAGGGGCGACAAAGAAGTCTCCGCAGGACTCGCTAAATAACAAATCCGCCGCTGACGTTCAGAACCTGCCCCGTAATCCAGCGCGCATCATGGGAACAAAGAAAAGCGACCACATCCGCAACTTCTTCTGCATTTCCAAGCCTTCCCAGCGGACTCCGCTCGGTCGCGCGCTGCCTCACTTCCGGATCGGAAAAGTGCTCAGCCGTCATATCGGTGGTCACATATCCAGGCGCGACTGCGTTAACCAATATCTTTCTATCGGCCAGTTCCAACGCCCAATTCCGTGTGAAAGCGTCAATCGCGGCCTTTGTAGCGCCGTACAAACTGCGTCCACCACGCACCCCAACTCGTCCCGCAACCGATGAAATATTGATAATGCGCGCGCCCTCTTGAAGCATTGGCAGAGCAGCCTGTGTGACCCAGAACACCGACTTGATGTTTACATCCAGCATTCGATCGACATCGTCAACCGAAGTCCTGCCTAAAGGCGTGCCTCTCCATATTCCCGCATTGTTCACGAGGATGTCGAGCTTCTTCGCGCGTAATGACACAAACATCGCCTCGATCTCTTTCATAGAGCCAAGGTCCGCCTGCACCACATGCCCACATCCCAATTCAGCGGCCAGAGTCTCCGCCTCCGTGCGGCTCTGATGATAGTGAATAATGACCGACGCCCCATCCGCCGCCAGACGCCGCGCCACCGCCATCCCGATGCCCCGGGAAGCGCCCGTAACCAGCGCAGTCTTCCAAGCCAATCGCCTATCCATGGGCCAAACTACTCCGCCTTGCCAAACGCCTCCTTATTCACTACGTACGGCATCTTCGTGATGTCCCCGCCATAATTTTTCTCCAGCACATCAATCAACCCCTGCACGCATCGCCCAGCCATACCCTTATCAGGATCCGTCGAGAGCCGCGTAATCCTCGCCGCACTGGCAAAATGCGGATAAAGTCGGCACCGATCTTCAATCGCGGGATCTCGCAGCGGCGAATCCGCCGGCAGTGGCTCTTTTTCATACACATCCAAGGCCGCCCCCGCAATCCAGTTTTCCTTCAAAGCCCGCGCCAGCGCTGCCTCATCCACCACCGGCCCCCGCGACGTGTTCACAAGAAACGCCGTCTTCTTCATCGTGCGCAGCGTGCTCTCGTTAAACAGATGGTAAGTCGGGGTCTGCGTCTCTCCCTCGCGCAGCAGAGGCACATGGACGCTCACAAAATCTGCTTGCGCCAGCGCGTCCTCCAGCGTGGTGTACTTGATCCAGATCTTCTCTTTGGAAATCCCGTGCGCGTGCCGTAGATCCATCGTCTCCTGGATCGCGCCAATAAACTCATGGTTCTGATACGCCGGATCGTAGCAGAGCATATTCATATCGAACCCGGCGCATTTCTTGATCATCGCCAATCCGATGCGACCCGTACCGATGATCGCGATCGTCTTCCCCGTAACCTCATCGCCCAAGAATGGCAGATAAGGGTGCCAGTAGCTCCACTTGTTCTCACGTGTCAGATGTTCGGCCGCCCACATCCTGCGCGCCAGCGCGCCCAGCATGAAAAAAGCAAACTCGGCAGTTGCCTCGGTCAGTACGTCAGCAGTATTGGTAAAGGGAATTTGGTACCGGTTGGCGTCACCGCGATTGATGTTGTCGAATCCAACGGCAATCTGCGCTACAACTCTCAGCGTGTCCTTGCCCGCCTCGAAGACCTCCGCGTCAATCTGATCGCGTAGCGTAGTAATCAGCCCGTCGACACCCGACTTAACCTTCTCTAGGATCAGCTTCTTCGCCGGCGCTTCGGCCTGCGGATAGACTTCAACCTCATACCCTCGCCCCCGCAGTAGCTCAATCGACTCTCCGATATCGCATGTCGCAAACACCCGGAATTTCTTGCTCATTTGGGTCTTGCATTCCCCCGGAAATGCAAGACTACCACCGAGCAGTCATACGTGGCGCGGGCGCCCTCACCTGCGACGCTTGAAAACGCGCGGCGCGAGAGAAGTGGCGCTTCAGCGCCACGTAGCGAAAGCACCTCGCCATTACAATGACTTTTCGGCGAACGGTACCCCCCCTTAAACCTGAATCTCAGTCCAGGGGTGCACCCCACTAGAAGTGTGCCCATCTTCCCCCTCCACAAAAAGCAACCATGACGGGACCATGAGAATTCTGCGCTCAGACAGTTGAGGAGGGCTTCGCGAACTGGATTCCTTGCTGGATGAATATCCGCAGATACAAGAACACGAGATCTCAGGCTGTGGGCAGAGAAAAGTAAAAGACTGACCCCCGGCCGAGTTGGCTTGTGACGCCGATTTTTCCTCCGTGTAGTTCGACGATGGCTTTCGCGATTGGGAGACCCATGCCTGTACCCTGAATGATCATGCGTTGGTCTCGGCCGCGATAGAATTTTTCAAAGATCATTTCTTGTTCCATTTCGTCTATCCCCGGACCGTGGTCGGCAACGCTCGTCACCGCCTCAGAGTTACGCATTTCGGCCGTAACATGAATCGGAGTATCTGGCGGGGAATACCTGCCTGCATTATCGAGAAGATGGACTATCACTTCCGTGATCCGATCGAGATCCATTCGCACTGGGACGAGATTCTCCGGAATGCTGACTTCGACAGGATGGCGCCGCAGTGCCTGCTGTGAGGCTTTAATGGCTGCATCGATGGCGTCGCGAATCGAGTGTTTCTCAAATCTAAACTGGAGTTGATGGGAATCAAGTTGCGCTACCTCTCCCGCCTCACCCACAAGGCGATTCAAGCGGTCGCTTTCTTCATTGATAACTTGCAACAGGTCCTTGCGCTGCGGCTTCTCCAGTTCAACGTCCGACAGCAATGTTTCTGCGGATGCCTTAATAGCGGTCAATGGTGTGCGGAACTCATGTGTCACCGAGTCCAGCAGCACCGATCGCAACCGATCACTTTCTCGCGCAGCTTCGCTCCGGCTGAGCTTCTCGACCGTGTTAGCTCTTTCAATTGAGATTGCCACCAAGCTCCCAATTGCTTCCAGGCTCTCACGAGAGAGATCGCAACCTGCTAAGCCCAGGGCGCCGACCGATCGCACCCCCATGCGCACAGGCATGAAGCAGATCCTGTGTTCCCGGTCGAGAACAGGTTCTCCCCGATCACTGATTGAGTTCAGTTGATCGACCGGGAACAAGTTTCGGGATGCGTCATCGAGAAAATAGGCTTCTTGCTTGGCTTCCAGGAAAAGACCAACCGCGCTGACGTCAAAAGAACTTGCGATGTGTTTGGGAATCGTATTCAAGAGCTCGAACACGTTCTCGCTGAGCCACAATTGCTGACTGAAAGCATATAACCTCTCTACTTCGTGCCGGCGCTGGTCTGCATGCTGGGTGCTCCGTCGCGCGCGTTCGGAAAGTTGGCTGGCGACCACTGCCGTAAACAGGAAGGCAAAGAGTGCTATCCAGTTTTGCGGATCGGCGATGGTGAATCTGAATAGCGGTGGCAAAAAGAAATAGTTGTAAGCTACCGTGGCAAGGACCGCTGTAAAAAGGGAAAAGCGCAACCCCCAGGCTGCGGAGATCAGCAAGATGGCGAATAGCAGGCTGAATCCGACTGTCGTTGGATTAACGTGCAGCCATCGAAAGTAGAGAAATGTAATGCCTGCCACGATCGCACTTGCGGCGATAAAACGCAGGATCGGACTGTTGGTGAATCGGTTCACACGCGTATCTTTCAGTTCATTTCATTGATGATTGATTACTGAGGATAATACACAACATGCCGAAGACACCCGAGCAGTGGCTGGAAGAGGCGGCACCACAGAAGAAACCATCGATCTTCAAGCTTTTTCTGGGGTATGCGCCCGGAGTCGGCAAAACCTTCAATATGCTCAGCGAAGGTATCCGTCGCCACAGTCGCGGCGAAGACGTGGCTATTGGGGTGGTGGAGACGCATGGACGCGCAGGAATTGCCGAACTTGCCTCCAAGCTGGAAACCATTCCCCGGCGCAAGATCCAGTACAAGGGTGCATCCTTCGAAGAAATGGATGTAGACGCCATCCTCGCCCGCAAGCCACAGGTCGTACTGGTGGACGAGTTGGCGCACACCAACATAGAGAGCAGCAAGCACGCCAAGCGCTATGAGGATGTAATGGACTTGCTCGACGCTCAAATTGACGTGCTCTCCACCATGAATGTGCAACACATCGAAAGTTTGACGCCTACCGTCTTAGGTATCACCGGAGTCCAGGTTCGCGAGACCGTACCCGATTGGGTAATGCAGAGAGTCAACGAGATTGTGCTCGCAGACTTAACCCCGGAAGCTCTGCAGACGAGGATGCGCCGTGGTGATATTTACCCGCTTGAGCGCGCCGAAAAAGCGCTCGGGCATTTCTTCCGTCCCGGCAATTTGATAGCGCTTCGAGAACTGGCGTTGCAGCAAGTCACGCACGCAGTGGACCGGAGCCTGGAGTCATACCTGGAGAGAGAAGGCTTGGGCAAGAACCTGGCACTCCGCGAGCGCATCGCAGTATGCATCAGCTCCAGTCCGGCTGCGCAGTATCTCATCGCCCGGGCAGCCCGTATGGCGCAGCGCATCGAGGCAGAGTTGTATGTCATATATGTTGACATCGGCAGAGATGAGAGTCCGGAAGACCAGCGGAGTCTCTCTCAAAACTTCAGCTTTGCTGACAACCTGGGGGCCAAAGTAGTTCGTTGCAAGGGCAAGAGTGTGGCCGAGGAAGTTGCTAAGGTGGTCCGAGAAAAACATATTACACAGGTGGTGTTCGGGCGGTCAGCGCAAACTGGTTGGAAGAGGTACCTGTACCTTTCGGCAATACACAAATTCTTGCGTGATGCTCCACCCATTGACGTTCATATCGTTACTCAGGAGATGAGATAAAGCCTCCGTACCAGTCAGTTCCAATTGAGGGCGGCTGTGGGTCTTGAGTGCCTCGACTGGGCCTAGTTCCAAAGGAAAATTGGGCCACGATAATGGTTTGCAAAAGCCATGCGGCTGCTAGACTATTCGGGTGAGCTGGGTAATCGTCTTTTTAATCCGTGTTTTGGAAACGATCTTCGCAATCGGTATGCTTGGATCAGTGCTGGTTATCGTTCTGACTACAATCGAAGACGTCAAAGAATTGGTTCATGGCGATAAGGCATCGAGCCATTGACAACCTGCCTCTTTCTCCAACGCAGCTTATCTCGACATCTCCGCTTTGCGCGAACCTGAATGCCCACATGACAGCCTCAATAGCATCATGAACATGCGCTGAGAGAAATGCCCGACTCAGAACCTAAACGGAACATTCTGGTTGTGGATGACGAGGCGCAGATCACTCGTGTGCTCAAAACAACATTGGCCAGCCGGGGATATGGCGTTCGAATGGCCGCGGATGGAGAGCAAGCGCTTCGTGAGATGAAAGCCTGGTCGCCAGATCTGATCATCACCGACCTGCGGATGCCAAACATGGACGGACTGGAACTGTGTCGGCGGATCCGCGCGGAATCGCGCGTTCCCATCATCGTACTGTCGGTGAAGGGTGAGGAGAGAATCAAAGTGGAAGCTCTTGACGCCGGGGCGGATGATTATGTAACAAAGCCCTTCAGCGTCAATGAACTCATGGCACGAGTACGTGCGGCGCTCCGGCGAGGTTTTGTCTCCGACCAGCCGGAAACTCCGGTGATTGAAATAGGTGATTTCCGCATCGATATACCCGGTCGAACCGTCGCGGTGCGACATCACGACGTCCGGCTGACCCCGAAGGAATTTGACCTTCTGGTGTACTTTGCCAAACATCCCGGCAAAGTGATTACACACCGCTCCATTCTCGCGGCGGTCTGGGGTGCGAATAGCGTAGAACAGCCGGAGTACCTGCGGGTATTTATTGGGCATCTACGCAAAAAGCTTGAGGCCGAGGAAGGCAGTTCACACTATATCCTCACCGAACCGTGGATAGGTTATCGCTTTGAACCGGGAGACTGACCGACACCGTCGTCCCTCCTGTTCTGATGTCGCGTTCTCCCGAACCATTTCGGACTTCGCAGCATTCGAGGCAGTAGCAGCACGACGAGCACGAAGAATCCCAGTACCGTCACGACCTCGCTGATTTTGCGCCCCCAATCGACGTGCTGCGCGTCTTCCAGCTACTCTCATTTGATTAGTAAGCGCGCAAAGCTCGCATAAAAACTTCATAAAACCTTGGTAATGATAAGGACCGGCGTTTACCCTTTATGGACTTTTTACCCCCTTTTTATGCCGTCTCTTGTTGAATGAAACTCAACTGATGATGCAGTCTGCGCAACACTCGAGTTGGACTGAAAAAGTGGCTTCGGGCGCATGGAGTTTTGAAGTTTGCACGTCCAGATAGGCACGTTGGAACTGAATATCGAACTTGATGAACGGCACCCAACCAATAAACCAGCCAGGGGGCTTTATACGAGAAAGCATGCGGGTGACTAGGCCGGCGGGGCTCTGTTCTTCAGGAGTCGACATAACGGTTGGTGATCTAGGATGGTTGTTCGGAAAGAGCTCAGGTGATGTTTGCTTCTGACGGGGCTCCACACGTCCCACATTTGTACCCTTTCGAGATCAGGAGATCCGCCTGACGCATTATTAGCTCCCGCCTACGAGGGCGGTCATCCTGACCATGACGCCTGTAGTTTTCTGGTTAGCGCAATTGGCCAGAGCCGGTCCCTTGCTGAGATCGGAGATACCCTTGCATCATCGTTCGCCAGACGGGACCCTGGTACACCAGGAATTTCGGGTCCCACTAGAGAGGAGCAGAGGCAGCATCTGTGCCACTCATTCTGGCAGCAATTGCTGGTCACCAACGGCGTAGTGCCACGCCGCTCCAGGCGGCCTCAACAATTCCGAAGGGCCAAGCTCCTGGCAGAAACCCGCGAGCGAGATTCAGAGCGACAATACGTCGGGAAACGATCCGAATTATGAAAGGCCGGGGATACTGATCGAAGGACCACCTTGGAGGACGATGGTCAGTCCCTTGGGTTCGATTCCACACGCCAGAAGCGTCCGCAGGTTCAAACCGCGAAAGGTGTGTAGCGCTCAGGACAGACTCGAACTTCCGGAGGCAAGTCCTAAGACCTTATCTTTGGAGCCGACGATGTGGTCGTACATGAGTTTGCGGGCTGCCGGCGCGTCGCGGCGCCGTATAGCCTGCAGAATCTGCTTGTGCTCACGGGCTGGGACTTCACCGTAATAGCCAATATCAATGGCTGCCAACATGATCCGTTCCATCTGGCAGCGGACATCGGCCACTGCCCGCACCACCAGACGATTGCGGGTAAGTTGAGCGATGCCGATGTGGAATTCAGTATCCGCCTCAATGAAGCGCTCGTAACTCGCTCGCTCGTCGGTTTGGTACTGGGACTGAGCCAGGGCAGATAGCCTTTCCATTAAGGACTGATTCGTCCATCGGCGCGCTGCCATCTCGGCGCTGAAACCCTCCAGTTCAGCCCGATACTCATACATTTCGTTGAGTTCGTGGATCGTGAGATGGCTCACGAAGTAACCTTTGTTGGGCACCAGGCGCAGAAGGTTTTCCTGCTGAAGCCGCATCACCGCCTCGCGCACCGGTGTCCGACTACCCCGATATCTCTTAGCCAGTACCTTTTCATTGATCGCTTCGCCGGATTGAAACACTCCATGAATAATGTCGTGCCTTAGTTGCTGATACACACGCTCACCCAAGGTAATGCCGTTCGACGGTGCGACCAGCGCCGGTGTCGGCTCCCGGACTGATAGCGTTTTCCGCGGATCCGATCGCATAGCCTTCGCCAAAAGACCTCGCCTTTCAAGTGTGGGCTTTGCTGGGCTGGCAGCCTACCCATCAATTCAACCGAAACTGGTATACCGAATGAATACTAATATACATACAGTTGACATGCACCAGAATCTTGGGGTAGCGTTCTCCTCCATCTTCAGGATGGCTGACTGCACTTGTTGGTGCAAACCTAGACTTGGTGGTGATGGGCCGAGCAATCTGTAGCGCTAGAGGGAAGAAAGAAACGCGATGACACATTCCCACGCCAAATTCGCAGGCCCTGGACGACCGCGACAGCTCAGCCTAGGGAGCGCTCTCCTGGTGGTCGCAATACTGCTCAGCGCGGCGAAGTCGCTCCTCCACGCGCAATCGACTCCACAAACCACGGTCATTCGCGCCGGAAAGCTGTTCGATCCGGAGTCAGGACAGCTGCAGGACCGGCCGGTGATTGTTATTAGCGGAAACCGGATTGAATCTGTAGGCGGCAACACGGCGGTCCCTGCCGGTGCGCGCGTAATTGACTTGGGAGATGCGACCGTTTTGCCTGGGTTTCTTGATGTCCACACCCACCTCACTTCGAATGCGGGTGGCGGTGGGTATGAGGGCCTGGGCATCTCAACGCCACGGGC
>Ga0075433_10000047_pt1 | contig 50752 bp, 50 predicted proteins | sample RhiMethybrSRZTD2_FD_75299 | JGI IMG/M metagenome (GOLD analysis project Ga0075433, IMG submission 75299) | Populus rhizosphere microbial communities from Tennessee, USA - Rhizosphere MetaG P. TD hybrid SRZTD2 | ecosystem: Host-associated > Plants > Roots > Rhizosphere > Soil | place: USA... | reverse complement strand
TAGACGTTGTAGCCGCCGCGGATGATCAGGTCCTTCTTGCGGTCGACGATGTAGAAGTAGCCGTCCTCGTCGGTGCGGGCCATGTCGCCGCTGTGGAACCAGCCGCCGCGCATCGCCTCGTCGGTCGCGTCGGGGCGCTGCCAGTAGCCCTTCATGATGTTGTGGCCGCGGATCACGATCTCACCGACCTCGCCCTGCGGCACCGGGTTGTCGTCCTCGTCGACGACCTGCATCTCCACGCCCTCGATCGGGGTGCCGATCGAGCCGGCCTTGCGCTCTCTGTCGGGATGGTTGGAGCAGGCGACCGGCGAGGTTTCCGATAGTCCGTATCCCTCCAGCACTACCGCCCCGAACGCCTCTTCGAAGCCGCGCAGCACCTCGACCGGCATCGAGGCGCCGCCGGTGATGCAGGTGCGCAAGGCAGAAGTGTCGAAGCTCTCGCGCTCGGGGTGGTGCAGGAGCGCGCCGAACATCGTCGGCACGCCGTAGAAGTGGGTGACCCCGTCGCGCTGCATCGTCGCCAGTGCCTCGCCCGGGTCGAATTTCGGCACCAGGGTGAGGCAGGCGCCGACGCTCAGCGACGCGTTCATCGCGACCGTCTGCCCGAAGGAGTGAAAGAGGGGAAGGGAACCGAGAACGACGTCGCTGCCCCCGATCTCGCAGGTGGTGCGGGAGGAGACGTCCGCGTTGCGCGAGAGATTCGCGTGGGTCAGCTCGGCCCCCTTCGGCTTGCCGGTCGTGCCCGAGGTGTAGAGGATCACCGCGGTGTCGTCCTCGGCGGTGTCGGCGAGGCCAGGAGTGGGATCGAGGTCGGCAAGGGTTGCGGCGAAGGCCGCGGGCTCGACTTCGATCGACTCGGCTCCCGCGTCGGCGGCGCCCTCCCGCGCCTCCTCGGCGAAGCCGTGCCAGGTGAGGAGCAGCTTTGCGTCTGAATCCTCCAAGTAGAAGGCGATCTCGCGGCGCTTCAGCAGCACGTTCATCGGCACGACGACGCCGCCGGCGCGCAGCACGCCGTAGTAGGCGATCGGGAACTCGGGGACGTTGGGCAGCATTACCCCGACCCGGTCGCCTTGCTCCACCCCTCTCTCGCGCAGCAGCGTCGCCAGCCGCGCGCTGCGGTCGTCCAGCTCCGCGTAGCTCAGCTCGACCTCGCCGAGACGGATCGCCGGGCTCTCTGGCGCCCGCTCGGCGCTGTCCGTGAGTATCGACGCCAGATTCATCCCCGCCACTGGCTTCGCTATCCCTTGATGAAGTTGTGGACCGGGAACTCTTTGATGTTGGGCTCGCCCTGCGGCGCTCGGTCTCCAAGCTCCTGGATCGCCGGGCCCAGTCGGCCCTCGAAGAAACGATCGAAGTGCTCTCGCGACTCCCAGAAGTCGATCACGTCCCAGCCGCCGCCGATCGGCCCGGCGGCATGGAAGACGAGACCCTCTGGCGGGTTCTCCTCAACCCCCATTTGCTCGTTTACGGCGTCGTACTGTTCCTGAGTTCCATCGGCGAAATTGATCCATAGCCCAATTGCCATCGTGCCCTCCTCCTATCGAAGACCTGGCGAGCATACCCCTGGATAGCGCGCCGAGCTGGGGCTAGGATCGGTGCAGTCGATCGAGAGGAGAGCCCAATGCTCTGCGCACTGACAGTCCGCAAGTTGAAGCCCGGCTCGATGGAGGACTTCAAAGCCGCCTTCATGCCCGAGGGCGACCTGGATGCCCCCGCCGGCTGGAAGCGCTTCTACGCGATCCGCAACGTCGCCGACGAGAACGAGATCGTCACCTTTGGTTTCTTCGACGGCACCCTCGAGGAGCTGCGCGCCGGCCAGGACGACAGCGAGTACGGCGATCGCCGCACCGCGGCGGACGAGTACGTCGAATCGGTTGGCGCCGACGGCATCTTCGAGGTGGTCGAAGAACGCTCGATGGAGTAGTCGACCGCCCAGCGATGAGTCTCGTAGCAATTCGCGGGTAGGAGTACATGCAAACACCAGGCGCCGGCATCCCGGCGCGGAATGGAGATGACATGGGACAGCCAGTGGTCCACTTTGAGGTGGTTGGGAAGGACGGCGACAAGCTGAAGGGCTACTACGCGGAGCTGTTCGGGTGGGAGATCGACTCCAACAACCCGATGAGCTACGGGATCGTGCCGCGCGAGGGGAATCTCAGCCCCGAGGGATTCGGGATCGGCGGTGGCATCAGCGGCGGGCCGGAGGGCTACGACGGCCACGTCACCTTCTACGTCGCGGTGCCCGATGTGGAAGAGGCATTGCAGAAGGCCGAGAGCCTCGGCGGCACCCGGGTGATGGGCCCGGAAACGATCATGGATGACTTGGTACTCGGCCAGTTCACCGACCCCGAGGGCCATTTGATCGGCCTCGTCACACCAAGCACGTAGCGGTTGCGCGCTAGCCCAGCTTTGGGGTGCGCCAGGGCTGGGCTAGGCGGGATGCCAGGTCGTCGGCGAGGCCGGCGATCGGGACGCGGATCTGCTCGAGGGAGTCGCGGTCGCGGAGGGTGACCGTGTCGTCTTCCATAGTCTGATGGTCGACGGTGACTCCCCAGGGGGTGCCGATCTCGTCCTGGCGGCGGTAGCGCTTGCCGATCGAGCCGCCTTCGTCGAACTCGGCGGGGACTTGGCGGCGCAGCTCCTCGAAGATCTCGCGGGCCTTCTCTGGCATCCCCTCCTTTGAGACGAGGGGCAGGACCGCGACCTTGACTGGGGCGAGCCGCGGGTGGAGGCGCAAGACGGTGCGCTGGCGGCCTTCCACCTCTTCCGTGTCGTAGGAGTCGACCAGGAAGGCAAGGGTGGCGCGGTCGGCACCCGCCGCCGGCTCGATCACATGGGGGACGTAGCGCTCTCTGGTCCCCTGGTCGAAGTACTCGAGCTTCTCGCCGCTGAACTTGGTGTGCTGGGTGAGGTCGAAGTCGCCGCGGTTGGCGATCCCTTCCAGCTCCGACCAGCCGATCGGGAACAGGTACTCGATGTCGCTGGTCGCCGAGGAGTAGTGCGACAGCTCGTCGGCCCCGTGTGGGCGGACGCGGAGGAACTCGGGACGAATTCCCAGCTCGGTGTACCAGCGCTCGCGCTCCTCCATCCAGACTCCGTGCCACTTCTCCGCCTCGGCCGGCGGCACGAAGAACTCCATCTCCATCTGCTCGAACTCGCGGGTGCGGAAGATGAAGTTGCCCGGGGTGATCTCGTTGCGGAACGACTTGCCGATCTGGGCGATTCCGAAGGGCGGCCTCTTGCGGGCGAAGCCGAGCACGTTCTTGAAGTTGATGAAGATGCCCTGCGCCGTCTCCGGCCGCAGGTAGACGGTCGACCCCTGATCGGCCACCGGCCCGATGTGGGTCTCGAACATCAGGTTGAACTGGCGCGGCTCCGACAGCTCGCCGCCGCACTCAGGGCAGCCCAGCTCGGCGTCGGGGTCGCCGCCCGCCTCGGCGACTGCCTCACGCAGATGGTCCTCGCGCCAGCGCTTCTTGCACTTGCCGAGGCACTGCACGAGCGGGTCGGTGAAGCCTTCCAGATGCCCCGACGCCTCCCACACCCGCGGGTGCTGGAGGATCGCCGAGTCGATCGCGACGATGTCGTCCCGTTCCTGCAACATCGCCCGCCACCACTCGGCCTTGACGTTGTTCTTCAGCAGCACTCCGTAGTGGCCGTAGTCGTAGGTCGAGCCCAGCCCGCCGTAGATCTCCGAGGAGGGGAAGACGAAGCCGCGCCGCTTGCAGAGCGCGACGATCTCTTCCATCGATACTTCCGTGGGACGCGTTTCCTCCGGGGCGGCTGACATGCGGGAACCGTATCGGCTGCGATAATCCTGCCGCCCGTGCCGATCTACGAGTACAAGTGCGCTAACGGCCACGTCTTCGACGTAATCCAGAAGATGAGCGACGAGGCGCTCACCGAGTGCCAGGAGTGCGGCGCCCCCGCCGAGCGCGTCCTGCATCCCGTCGCTATTCACTTCAAGGGCAGCGGCTTCCACAACACCGACTACGGCAGGAAGAAGAGCGGGGCGAACGGCGCGCCCTCCGAGGGCGCGAAGGAGTCCAGCGACTCGAGCGGCTCGGACTCGAAGTCGAGCGACTCCAAGGCCAAGGCTTCCTCGACCAGCGACTGAGCGCCGCGCGCTACCCGTTCAGCAGCTTGTTAACCGCGCGCCGGCGCTCCGACTCGGGCACCTCGATGCTGCCGTCCGGCCCCGACTCGCAGCCACCGAAGTCCGCGCTCCCGCAGAGCACGTCGGCCTTCGAGTCGCCGCCGATCCCCGCCGCCAGCACCAGCTGCGGCATCGTCAGGAAGCCCATGTCGCTAACGAACGCCTTCGGCGCGTCCCAGCCGATGATCGGCCCCTTGACGAAGTTGTAGGGGATGCGCAGCGGGTCGGTGAGGCGATCCTTGATGCCGCTGATAACCGCCTGCTGGGCCTTCTCGCGGTCGATGTCGTCATAGCCGAGCGTGTAGGCGCTGCGCCCCGGCCCGGGGCAGGGGCTGGGCTTGCGGATGCGTGCGTAGGTGAGCGCCTGCTCCCCGTTCAGCGTCGCCTCTCCCTTGCCGAGGCGCAAGGTGGACCCACCCTGGCCGCCGCCGGCCCCGCCGGAGACGTCGGCGCAGAGCTTGTGGGGGACGTCGACTGTGACCCCCCCGACCGCGTCGATCAGCTTCTGGAAGCCGGTGAAGTCGATGATCGCGACGTGGTCGACCTCGATCCCAAGGAAGTTCTCCACAGCCTTGATCTCCGCCGCCGCGCCGCCGAACGCGTAAGCCGCGTTGATCTTCTGCGGGCTCTGGCCGGGAATCTCGGCGTAGACGTCGCGGGGGATCGAGAGTTTGCGGAAGGCGCCGCCGCCGGCCCGGATCAGCATCAGGGTGTCGGCCCGGAACTGGCCGGCCGAGCACTCGTCGTGCGGCGCGTCGCCGTGGGCCTGCTGGTCGAAGCACTCCTGCGAGGGGGCGGCGCCGGGCTCCTTGGTGTCGGGCGGGCGGGCGTCGGTTCCCAGCACCAGGATCGTCTGCGCGGTCGGCAGCAGCAGCGGGTGGCCATGCAGCGCCGACTTGGCGTCGCCGGAGAGCTTGAAGGCCTGCAGCTGGGCGGAGACGGCGAAGGCCAGGAAGCTGAGCAGGATCCAGCCCAGCGCCGCCAGCCCGACCCATTTCAGCGCCCGCTTGGCGGTCCAGCGGCGCGGCGCCTTGGGCCGCCCCGGAGCGAGCCGCTCGTCGCGATCCGCCCGTTTTGGGGATCGCCGGCGCAGCTCTCTGAGGCTGGAGAGGTCGGGGGCCCGTAACCGGGATAAGAGGCCCTTCCGGGACCGGTAGACCTTGTACTCGGGCGGCCCCGGGGGCTGCTGCTCGCCATTGTTGGCCATGAAAGACTCCGGGAATGATGCCGATGCCCGCGGCTGCCTGCCCCCAGCCCATCCCGACTTTCTCGTGAACGCAGGGGAAACGATCGGCGTCGACCTCGGTGGGACGAAGGCGTTGGTCGGCGTCCTCGACGAGGATCGCAAGGTCCTCTGGGAGGACCGGGAAGCCTCAACCGGGCAGACCGAGGACGAGCTGCTGGAGCTGCTGGTCGGTGAAGTAGCCGAAGCGCGCGCGGCGCGCCCCGAAGTGGCCGCTGTCGGGCTTGGCATCCCCGCGACGATTGACCGCGTGCGCGGCGTCGCCGTCTCGGCGGTCAACCTGCCGATTGCCGACCTGCCGATCCGCGATGCTGTCGCCGAGCGCACCGGCCTGCCCGTCTTCGTCGACAACGACGCCAACGTCGCGGCACTGGCCGAGTACCTCTACGGCGCGGCGCGCGGCGCGCGCAACATGGTGATGCTGACAATCGGGACTGGGATCGGCGGCGGCTTGATCCTCGATGGCGAGGTCTACCGTGGCTCAATCGGGGCCGGCGCCGAACTGGGTCACATGGTGATCGACATGAACGGCCCCCGCTGCCAGGGCAACTGCCCCGGTCGCGGCTGCGTCGAGACGCTTGCCTCCGGCACCGCCGTGGGTCGCGAGGGGCGCGCCGCCGCCGAGCGCGAGCCCGGCTCCGCCCTGGGGAAGTTGGCCGTGGAGGGCAGGGAGGTGGACGGCAGGGCCGTGACCGAGGCGGCGTTGGCCGGCGATGCGACGGCGATCGCGGTCTTCGACCTGATCGGGACCCGGCTCGGCGTCGCCCTCGCCAGCTTCGCCAACATCTTCGAGCCGGACAAGATCGTGGTCGGCGGGGGCGTGATCGCCGCCGGGGACCTGCTGTTGGAGCCGGCGCGCCGCGAGCTGCGCGAGCGGGCCCTGCCGCCGATGAACCGCACCCCGGTCGTCGAAGCGGAGCTCGGCCCCGACGCCGGGATGATCGGCGCCGCCGCGATGGCGCGGATCGAGCTGGAGAGAGGCGCGGGCTGATGCCGGGGAAGCTGATCGTCTGCCCGACCCCGATCGGCAACCTCGACGACGTCTCGCCGCGGGTCCGCGACGCGCTCGTCGCCGCCGACTACATCGCCTGTGAGGACACGCGGCGCACGGGCCTGCTGCTGGACCGGCTCGGCATCCACCCAGCGCCGCGGCTGGTCTCCAACCATGAGGGAAACGAGGCGGCCCGCGCCACAGAGCTGGCCCAGCAGATCGAACGCGGCGCGATCGTCGCCCTCGTCTCCGACGCGGGGATGCCGGCGATCTCCGACCCCGGCTACCGGCTGATCCGCCGCTGCATCGATCGCAGCCTCGAGGTGACGGTGCTGCCCGGACCCTCGGTGGTGCCGGTGGCGCTGGTCGCCTCCGGGCTGCCCACCGACCGCTGGCGCTTCGAGGGCTTCCTGCCCCGCCGCTCCGGCGAGATGGAGCGGGTGCTGCGCTCGGCCGAGACCGTCGTCGCCTTCGAGTCCCCGCGCCGGGTCAGCGAGTCGCTGGCGGCGTTGGCGGCGATCGCCCCGGACCGCCCCGCAGCGGTCTGCCGCGAGCTGACCAAGATGCACGAGGAGGTAGCGCGCGGCACGCTCGGCGAGCTGGCGCGGCGCTTCCGCGGCGACGTCAAGGGGGAGATCGTCCTCGTCATCGCGCCGGCCAAGTCCGATGAGCACGACCACGACATCGGCTTCGCCGTCGACGCGCTGCGCCACCTGGTCCAGTCCGGTGCCCGGCCCCGCGCCGCCGCCAGCGTCGTCGCGGCGCTGACCGGCACGCGGGCCAACGACCTCTACCGGGCGCTGACCGGCAGGGAAGCTCGCCGATAGCCTGGCCGCGGTGTCGTTCTACGTCACAACCCCGATCTACTACGTCAACGCCGAGCCGCACCTCGGCCACGCCTACTCGACGATGGCCGCCGACGTGCTCGCCCGCCACATGCGCCAGCGCGGCGAGGATGTCTTCTTCCTGACCGGTACCGACGAGCACGGCGAGCCGATCGAGACCGCCGCCGAGCGGGAGGGCATCTCCCCTCAGGAGCTGGCCGATCGCAACGCGGAGAAGTTCCGCGAGCTGATGCCGATCATCGACGCGACCAACGACTTCTTCATCCGCACCTCCGACCCGCGCCACAAAGAGAAGGTCGCCGAGATCATGCAGCGCGTCTACGACAACGGCTGGGTGACGAAGGGGGTGTACGAGGGCTGGTACTGCCCGCGCTGCGCCGACTTCAAAACCGAGCGCGAGCTTGGCCCCGGCCACACCTGCCCGATCCATGAGATCCCCCTCGAGCAAGAGCGCGAGGAGAACTGGTTCTTCCGGCTCTCCGCCTTCCAGGAGCGGCTGGAAGCCCTCTACGAGGAGCGGCCCGACTTCGTCGTCCCCGAGTTCCGCCGCAACGAGGCGGTCGCCTTCATCAAGGGGGGGTTGGAGGACGTCTCCCTCTCGCGGCCGAAGCTGAAGTGGGGGATGCAGCTTCCCTGGGACCCTGGGCAGCGGATGTACGTGTGGTTCGACGCGCTGCTCAACTACGTCACCGCGCTGACCTTCGCCCGCGACGGGGAGGACCTGACCGACCGCTACTGGCCGGCCGATCTGCACGTGATGGCGAAGGACATCCTCAAGTTCCACGCGGTGATCTGGCCGGCGCTGCTCTGGGCGGCCGACCTCGAGCCGCCGCAACGGATGGCGATCCACGGCTATCTGCTGATGGGCGAGAAGAAGATGTCGAAGTCGCTCGGCAACGTGCTCGATCCGTTCGTGGTGATCGACCGCTTCGGAGCCGACGCACTGCGCTTCTACTGCTTCCGCGAGGTCAGCTTCGGCCAGGACGGGTCGATCTCCACTGCCGGCTTCGAGGCTCGCTACGAGACCGAGCTCGCAAACGACTACGGCAACCTGGCGAGCCGCGTGCTGGCGATGGTCGACCGCTACCGGGCGGGAATCGTGCCCAAGGCTGCGGTCGACGTGGTCCTGGCCGAGGACTTCGACGGCATCGTCGGGCGCTTCAGCGAGCTGCTCGACCATGCCGAGCTGAGCCAGGCGCTGGACGAGGCCTGGAAGCTGGTCCGCCGCCTCAACCGCTACGTCGAGGAGACGAAGCCGTGGGAGCTGGCCCGCGACGAGGCCGACCCCGAGCGCCTCGACGAGGTCCTCTACAACCTGGTGGAGGGGCTCCGCGTGACGACGCTCTTGCTCGTTCCCTACCTGCCCGCCACGAGCGAAACGCTGCTCTCCGCCCTGGGAGAGGAGTCGCGCGAACTCGGCGAACTGGGCTCCCGCCCCGGCGGTCAGCAGGTCGAGCGCGTCCCACCACTCTTCCCCAAGATCGAAGCGCCGGCATGATCGATTCCCACACGCACCTCTTCCTCTGCGAGCGGCCAGAGGGCCAAGTCGTCGCAGCGGCGCGCGAGGCCGGGGTGGAGCGGATGCTCAACGTCGGGTTGGGGGCAGACTCGAACGCGGAGGCGATCGCCGGTGCGGAGCGCCACGAGGGCGTGTTCGCGACGGTCGGCTGCCACCCGACCTCCGCGAAGGGCTTCGACGACGCGGCCGTGGCGGAGATCGCTCGGCTCGCGGCGCACGAGAAGGTGCGGGCGATCGGCGAGACGGGGATCGACTACTACCGCGACACGGCCAGCCCCGCCGACCAGCGGCGCGCCTTCGAAGCCCAGATCGAGATCGCCCGCGACAGCGGCCTGCCGATCGTCATCCATGCCCGCGACCCGGACGGCGAGACGGCGGGGTCGGATGAGGTCTTCGAGATCCTCGACGCGCGTGCCGACGGGCTGCCCGTCATCCTCCACTGCTTCCTCGCGCCCTGGCGCGTCGACGACGCGATCGAGCGGGGCTGGCGCTGCTCCTTCTCGGGGATCGTCACCTTCCCCAAGTCGGATGCGTTGCGCGAAGCGGCCGCGAAGCTGCCCGACGACCTGATCCTGGTCGAGACCGACGCGCCCTACCTGGCGCCGCAGCCGGTGCGGGGCAAGCCGAACGAGCCGGCGCACGTCGTCGTCACCGCTCGCGCCGTCGCCGAAGCCCGCGGCGTCTCCTACGAAGAGCTGGAGCGGACGGTGGAGGCAAACGCGCGGGCGGTCTTCGGCTGGTAGCCGCGTGGTCAGGCTCGGTCAGAACTTCCTCGCCGACCCCAACCTGCTCGACGCGATCCTCCGCGACGCCGCCCTTGCCCCAGAGGACGTCGTCTTGGAGGTGGGAGCGGGGGAGGGAGTGTTGACTGAGCGGCTGGCGGGGGTTGCCGCCCACGTTCACGCGGTCGAGATCGATCGGGGGCTGGAACCTATGCTCGCGCCGGTCGCATCGCGCTCCAATGTCGAGTTGCACTGGGGCGACGTTATGAAGATGGACTTCGCGGCGCTCGACCCCGCGCCGACCGCGGTCGTCGCCAACCTGCCCTACTCGGTGGCGACCCCCGTGATCCTGCGCACGATCGAGGGCCTGTCCTCGGTGACGCGCTGGACGGTGATGGTCCAGCGCGAGATCGCCGACCGGCTGCGGGCGGCGCGCGGCAGCCGCACCTACGGTTCGCCGAGCGTGTTGGCACAGCTGGCCTGTGAGGTGAGACTGCTGCGCAGCGTCGACCCGGCCGTCTTCAAGCCCCGGCCGCGGGTCGAGTCGGCGATCCTCGGGCTGCGCCGCACCGGGCCGGCCGCCGACCCGGCGACGCGCGAGGTGGTGCGCGCCGCCTTCGCCCACCGGCGCAAGTCGCTGGCGCGGTCCCTGGAGCACTCGCGGCCGGGCTCTCTCGAGCCCGCCCGTGCCGCCCTGGCGAAGCTGGGTCTGCCCGAGAATGCCCGCGCCGAGGCGCTGCGGCCCGAGGATTTCGCCGCCCTTTCGGGGAAGCTGCGGGCGGGCGGCTGACACCCACCCTCCATGTCAATCCTCGCTCCCGCCAAGCTCAACCTCTGTCTCTACCTCGGGTCGCGCCGCGGCGACGGGCTTCACGAGCTCTGCTCGCTGTTCGAGCCCCTGGCGCTCGCCGACCCGATTGAGGTATCGGAAGGGGAGCGGGACGAAGTGGTCTGCCCCGAGGTCGACGGTGAGAACCTCGCGGCGCGGGCGCTGGCGGCCCTGCGCGAGCGGGGCTGGGACCACCCGCCGCTACAGGTCGAGATCGAGAAGCGAATCCCGGTTGCGGCCGGCCTCGGGGGTGGCAGCGCCGACGCGGCGGCGATCCTGCGCCTCGCCGCCGGCGAGGTGGATGACCTCCCGGCGCTTGCCGCTGAGTTGGGCGCCGACATTCCCTCCCAACTGGTTCCCGCCCTGTCGCTCGTCGAAGGCGCGGGCGAACGAGTCGAGCGGCTTCCCGACCCTCCGCCACATGCGGTGGTTTTGCTCCCCGGCGGCGGTGGGCTGAGCACCGCCGAGGTCTTCGCCGAAGCCGATCGTCTCGGTCTTGGTCGGGACGCAGCCGAGTTGGACGACATCGCCGCCAGGCTGCGCGCAGCGGCCGGCGCCGGCGCCTCGCCGCTCTCTTATCCCGACCTACTCGTCAACGACCTCGAGCCCGCCGCCCGCTCCCTGCGCCCCGAGATCGGCGACGCCCTCGATGCCCTGCGCGATGTGGACGCTCCACTCGCCCTTCTCACCGGCTCCGGGCCGACCGCCTTCGGGCTCTTCGAAGACCTGGCCGCCGCGCGCGCCGTGGCCGACCGCCTGGATCGCGACGACACGATCGTCTGCGAAGCTGGCCCCGCCCCGTGAGGCTCCAACTCCCCGAAGATCGCCGCAAGCGCCGCCTCGTCTTCGCCGCGATCGCCGCGGCCATCGTTACCGGCTACTACCTGATCAGCCGCGTCATCCCGCACGAGGACCTCCAGCAGGTACTGGAGGACGTCTCCAACACGCTCGGCGCCTGGACCTATCTGCTCGTCGGCTTCTTCGCCTTCGCCGAGACGGGCGCCTTCGTCGGCCTAGTCGTCCCCGGAGAGACCGTGATGCTGCTCGGCGGCGCCGTCGCGGGGCAGGGAGCGATCGACATCTACCTGTTGATCGCGATCGCCTGGTTCGCCGCCTGGGCGGGGGACACGACCAGCTTCTTCATCGGCCGCCGCCTCGGCCGCGAGTTCGTGATGCGCCACGGCCCCCGCTTCGGAATCAGTCACGAGCGCTTCGAGAGAGTCGAGGATTACTTCTCTCGCCACGGCGGCAAGACGATCTTCATCGGCCGCTTCATCAGCCTGGTACGCGCCTTCGCCCCGTTTATCGCCGGCAGCTCGGGGATGCGCTACCGCGCCTTCGTTCCCTACAGCATCCTCGGGACCGGTCTCTGGGCGAGCGCCCACATCCTGATCGGCTACTTCTTCTCGCGCAGCATCGAGACCGCCGCGAAGTACGCGGGGAGGGGCGCCTTCCTGCTGGGGACGCTGATCGTCGTCACGGTTGGGACGGTCCTGCTGGTCCGCCGCCTGAGGGTCGAGGAGAACCGGCGCGCGGCGGTGCGCTGGATGGAGGCTCACGTCGCCACGCGCTGGCTCGTCGTTCTCGCTCGCCGCTTCCAACCTCAACTTCAGTTCCTCTGGGACCGGGTCACGCCCGGCGGCACCTTCGGGCTGGAGTTCACCTCGCTGATGGCGATCCTCGCCGTCGCCTCCTTCGTGCTGGTCGCCTACACGGTGATCGTCGGCGACGACCCCGGCCCGACCCCCGGCGACATGACCGCGATCGACGTCGTCGACAGCCTCCGTGCCGGCTGGCTCACCGACCTGGCCAAGGCCGTCAGCGCCCTCGGCTCCGCCGCGGTCACCTGGTCACTGGCCCTGATCGGCGCCGGGTTACTCGCCGGCCGCCGCCGCTGGGCCGAGTTCGGCGTGCTGGTCGCCGGGATGACGATCACGATTCTCGGCGTCCACGAGCTAAAGGCGGAGGTCGACCGCCCGCGCCCCGCCGGGAGCCTGGTCGACACCGCCGGCTCCTCCTTCCCCAGCGCGCACGCCGCCTACTCGACCGTCTACGTCTGGGCGGCGGTGACGGTCGTGATGCGCCTGCGCCAAGGGATGGCGCGGGGCGCGGCCGTGGTCGTGGCGGGGATCGTCCTGGCCGCGCTGATCGGCCTCTCCCGCGTCTACCTCGGCGCCCACTACCTCAGCGACGTCAACGCCGGCTGGGCGCTGGGCGCCGCCGCCTTCTCGCTCTGCGCCGCGGTGGGCCTCGTTATCTCCACGTTGCGCCAGAATGAACGCGATGCCCCTGCTGAACACGCTGCCGCTGGCGCTGCAGAGAATCGAGAATGAGTACCTGCTGTTCGGCGCCGCCGGGCTCGTCTGCCTGGTTGCCTTCGTCGCCCTGATCCTCGTCCCCGCGGTCAGCTCTTACGGCCGGATCTGGGAGAAGGCGGCCGCGGGCTTTCTCTCCCTGTTCGTGCTGCTCGCCCTGATGCTGGTCGGCGTCGTGGTCGGCCTCGCCTTCGTCTACTACTACGACGAGATCATTCACCTGCTCAACTGAAACGGCAGCTGGGGATAATGATCGGATGCCGGCGACCGAGAGAAGGCAGAAAATCCCTGCAAAGGCGGGAGAAACGGGGACGCTTGACGCGCTTGCGGAAGCGGTCGAGTCGGGGGCCGGCCTGCCGGCTGTGGCGCGGGCCGCGGCCAAGGTACTCGGCGCCAGCGTCGCCCTGATCGACCGCTCCAGCGCGGTTCTGGCTGTCGCCGGCGCCTCCTCGGACCAGGAGCAGAAGCTGCTCTCCGGCGGGGAGGGCGTTACCGCTGTGGAGCTGCGCGTCGCCGACAGCGCCGTCGGCGAGTTGCGCTACCGCGCCAAGGCCGACCCCGACCCGGCGATCGCCCGCATGGTGACGACGCTGCTGGCGCTGGAGCTGGAGCGCTCCCGCTCCCCCGAGTGGGAGAGCGAGGAGGTGGCGGGCGCCTTCGTCGGCGCGGTGCTGGGGCGGGAAGTGACCGACCGCGGCGACATCGTCGCCCGCGCCGCCGAGCTGGGCGCCGACCTGGAGCGAGGGGCGGGAGTGCTGATCGTCCGCGCCGCCCCGCGCGCCGCCCAGACGGGGGAGTGGCGGGCCCGGGCGATGACCCTGGCGCTGCGGGCGCTGCGCTCGCTCGCCCCCGGCTCGCTGGCGACGACCCAGGACGGCGGCGAAGCGGCGGCCGAGATCGCGGTAATCGTTCCCGCCGAAGACGATGAGCGGCTGGCGCGCGCCGCCGCCGGGCTGGCGCGGGAGCTGGAGGACAGTCTTTCCGGCTTTCACCTGACGATCGGCCGCAGTCGCCGGGCGAATGACCCGGTCGATCTCTACCGCTCCGGCAACGAGGCGCGGTTGGCCGTCAACGTCGGCGAGGCGGAGGGCCGCGGCCTGCTCGCCTTCGAAGACACCGGCGCCTATCGGCTGCTGCTGCCGGCGATGAGCGAAGACCCGCGCGAACTGGAGCGCTTCTACGCGGAGACGATCGAGCCGCTGGCGACCTACGACGACCAGTACGAGACCGAGCTTGTGGCCACGATCGAGGCCTACCTAGACAACGACGGCAACGTCGCCGCAACCGCCAGACAGCTCTTCACCCACCGCCACACGATTCGCTACCGGCTGGAACGCGCCAAGGAGCTCTGCGGCCACGACGTCTCCGCCACCGAGGGCCGCGAGAAGCTCGGCCTCGGCCTCAAGGCGATGCGCGTCCTCGGCATCGCCTCCCCCCGCGGCCCCGCCCTCGAGCCCGGCGCCGAAGCCGGCAAGGTTCCCCGCTCTTCGGAGGAGTAGGGGCGTCAATTCCGGGGGGAGGACTTGAACCCCCGCTTCCTGGACCAAAACCAGGCGTGCTAGCCAACTACACCACCCCGGAGCGCAGGGGCGACGATAGCGCTGCGCTGACGTCGCTGGGTTGATTCGCGTCCGGGTGGGGGCTTAGGGTCGGCGCATGGAATACGGGGGAGTTGAGATGGATCCGGAGGTTCGTGCGGGGCTCGCCGGCGGCTGGAAGGGGCTGATGGCCGTTGGGATCCTGGCGATCTTCGTCGGTTGCGTGGCGATTCTGGTGCCCGCTGTCGCCTCTGTCGGGACGGCGATCTTCATCGGCTGGATCCTGGTGATCGCCGGGGCGTTCCTGATTGCGGCGGCGTTCAGCGCGCACTCGATCGGGACGGTCTTGCTGCGGTTGATCTGGGCGGCGTTGACCGTGATCGTCGGCGTCTGGCTGATCGTCGAGCCGCACAACGGCACGCTGACCCTGACCCTCGTGCTCGGCATCTATTTCCTCTTCATGGGGATCACGCGGATCGCTGTCGCCTTCGCCGGCCGCGGGCAGGCGGGAGCCGGCTTGGTCGGCCTCAGCGGCGTCGCGGGCCTCCTGATCGGCATCCTGGTCCTCGCCGAGTTCCCCAGCTCAGCCGACTGGGCGATCGGCCTCCTGGTCGGAATAGACCTGATCTTCGCGGGGTGGACGCTGACCAGCGTGGCGCTCGTCGGGCGCGACCTTTCGCGCGCCTGATTCGACTACAGAACCTGCGCGCCGCGTCTACGATTCCTGGGTGAGTTCGCCCTTGGTCCTGGTCATGGCGGCTGGGGAAGGGACGCGCATGCGTTCCTCCCTGCCGAAGATGTTGCATCCCGTCTGCGGGCGGCCGATGGTTGCTTGGCCGATCCTCGCCGCGCGCGAGGCCGGCGCGGGGCGGGTAGCGGCGATCGTTTCGTCGGGCCGTGACATCTCCGCCGGGTTGCCCGAAGACGTCGAAACCGTTGTCCAGCGCGATTCGGATGGCACCGGCGGTGCGGTGCGCGCCGCGCTGCCGCTGATCGAGCAGAGCGAGACGGTGCTTGTTCTCTCCGGCGATCACCCTCTGATCTCTGCCGAGAACATCGCCGACGTGCTCAATGCCCATGCCAAAAGTGGAGCCGCAGCGACGATGCTCTCAATCGAGCTTGACGATCCCGGCTCCTACGGCCGCATCGTGCGCGGGCCCAATGGTGAGGTCGAGCGCGTGGTCGAGGCCAAAGCCGACGGCGATGCCAGCCCCGAGCATCTCGCGATCCGCGAGGTCAACGCCGGCACCTATGTCTTCGACGCAGAGCCCCTTGCCGCTGCGCTTGCCGGCCTCTCCAATGACAACGCTCAGGGCGAGTACTACCTGCCCGACGTCTTCCCGGCCCTGTGCAAGGCCGGCCACTCCGTCGCCGCCCACCCGACCGACGACATCGCCGTGACGATGGGGGTCAACAACCGCGTCGAGCTGGCTGCGGCCGAGACGATCGCCCGCCGTCGCATCCTCGAAGCCCACATGCTGGCCGGCGTTACCGTCGTCGACTCCGGCTCGACCTGGATCGACGCCGACGTCGAGATCGCCGCCGACGCGCGGATCGAACCGGGCACCGGCCTGCGGGGCCGCACCGAGGTCGGCGCCGGCTGCGTCGTCGGTCCGCTCACCACGCTGACCGACACCAAGCTCGGCGCGGACGTCCATGTCCCCCACTCTTACCTCGTCGAGTGCGAGGTTCTCGACGGCTGCGTCGTCGGCCCCTTCGCCTACCTGCGCCCCGGCGCCCACCTGGAGCGCGGCGCCAAGGCCGGAACCTTCGTCGAGATCAAGAACTCCCGGCTCGGCGAGGGAGCGAAGGTTCCCCACCTCGCCTACGTCGGCGACGCCGAGATCGGCGCTGGCAGCAACCTCGGCGCCGGCACGATCACCGCAAATTACGACGGATTCCGCAAGAACCAGACCGTGATCGGCCGCGACGCCCGCATCGGCGTTGACACGATGCTGATCGCGCCGGTAGAAGTCGGCGACTCCGCCTACACTGGCGCTGGCGCGGTGATCAAGGAGGACGTGCCCGAAGGGGCGCTTGCGGTGAGCGAGAACGACCAGCGGAACATCAAGGGCTACGCCGGGCGCAAGGCTGCCGAGATGAAGGAAGAAGAAAACTCGTGAGCACGATCGAGGAACGTCCCCAGTCCCAGGCAGCGGCGACCGCCATCCCGCACGACTACTCGAAGCGGCTGATGGTCTTCGGCGGGCGCAGCTCGATGGAGCTGGCCGCCAAGGTCGCCGGCAAGCTCGATCTCGACGTCGGCCAGGTGACGCTGAAGACCTTCGCCAACGGCGAGGTCTACTGCCGCTACGAGGAGTCGATCCGCGGCGCCGACGTCTTCCTCGTCCAGTCCACCTGCGCCAACGAGCAGACCGGGATGACCCCGAACGACTCGCTGATGGAGCTGCTGACGATGATCGACGCGGCGCAGGGCGCTTCCGCCCACCGGATCATCGCCGTCATGCCGTGGTACGGCTATGCCCGCCAGGACAAGAAGTCGGCCCCGCGCGAGCCGATCTCCGCCCGCATCGTCGCCAAGTGCCTGGAGGGGGTGGGCGTCGACCGCGTCCTCACCATGGACCTCCACGCGGGCCAGGTGCAGGGCTTCTTCCACGTTCCGGTCGACCACATGACCGCGATGCCGATGCTGACCCAGTGGTTCGCCGACCAGCACCTGACCGAGGAGCTGGTGATCGTCTCCCCCGACGCCGGCCGGGTGAAGACGGCGCGCAACTTCGCCCGCCGCATCGGCACCCACTGGGCCGTGATGGAGAAGGAACGGCCCGCTCAGCAGGTGGCCGAGATCGGCTATGTGGTCGGCGACGTGAAGGGCCGCACCGCGGTCCTGGTCGACGACATGATCGATACGGCCGGCACCCTCTGCGCCGCCGCGCAGACGGTTATGGACGAGGGTGCGGCACGGGTGATCGCCTGCGCCACGCACGGCGTCTTCTCGGGTCCCGCCTACGAGCGGCTCGCCTACGAGAACTCCGGGATCGAGCAGATCGTCGTCACCGACACCCTGCCCCTGCGCCCCGGCGCTCCGGACAACATCAAGGTGATCTCGACCGCCGGCACCTTCGCCGACTCGATCCGCCGCATCTTCACCGACGACTCCGTCTCCGAGATCTTCGCCGGGGAGAACCAGCTCTTCTGATGCCCGACGGCCTGCGGCTGGTCGGCCACAAGGGCGCCGACCTGATCGCCCCCGGCAACACCTTGGAGAGCTTCGCCGCCGCCGTGGAGGCGGGAGTCGACACGATCGAGATCGACGTGCTCTGGCGCCGCGACGGTCACCCCCGTATCGACGCCGCTGAGCGCACCCCGCTGGTCGTCGCCCACGACTGGCACGACGCCGAGCGGCTCGAGCTGTTGACCCTTGCGAAGGCGCTTGATGCGTTCATGGCGCCGCCGCTCGATCGGGTCGAGGTCGACCTCGACATCAAGCTGCCGGGTCGCGAGGAGGAGATCGTCGCGGCGCTGCGCGAGCGCGACCTGTTGAGCCGGGGAATGGTCTCAACGATGGAGCTTTCCAGCCTTGCCCGGATCCGCGAGCTGGAACCGAACCTGCGCCGCGGCTGGACCTATCCCAAGGTCACCCGGGACTGGACGTCGAAGCGCTGGGCAAAAGGGCCAATGCTGGCGGCGATGGTGGCGATGCGACGCACCCTGCCGGGGCTGGCCGCCCGCGAGCTGCCGAAGCTGGGGGTCGAGTCGATGTGGGTCTACCACCCACTGATCACCCGCCGCCTCACCCGGATCGCCAAGCTCGCGAGAGTCGAGCTGATCGCTTGGACGGTCGACGACCTGCCGCGGATGCGCAAGCTGATCGATGCCGGCGTCACCGGCCTCTGCTCAAACGACCCCCGCCTCTTCGCGGAGCTGTAGAGCTAGACCGTGCCGGGGGTGGCGGTGGGCGGTGCGTTGCGACCGCCTTTGGTCTTCACCGCCGACTCCAGCTCCCCTGGCGAGAAGCCGCCCACAGCCTCGCCGTCGAGCGCGTAGCGGTAGAGGGCAACGCCGAAGATTCCTCTCAGCGCATTCAGGACCAGCAGGGCGATCGCCATCCCGATCACGCCGACGACCACCAGCAGCGCGCCGGCGAAGCTCGCGGAGGACCAGATCGCGATGCCGATCGCGATCAGTGCCGCCGACGGCAGCACGCCGAGCAGGCCCACGGCGCCGCCGATCGCGATGTTGCCGGTTACCTGTTGGCCCCAGCGGGATTTGAACAGGCTCGCGGAGCGCTTCAGCGTTTCGATCGGACCGGTTCCCTCCAGCGCGATCACCGGCACCGCGAGGAAGGTGACCAGCGACCAACCAATATCCAGCAGCCGTCCGGCGATCGCGCCGCCGACCCCGGCGCGGCTCTGGATAGCGCTGATCACCAGGCCGACCACTGTCGCCACCACCGCCCAGCCGCAGATCTGGCTGAAGCGGCTGCGCGCTACCGCGAGCCCGTCGCCGACGGTCGCCTCTCTGCCGTGGAAGATCATGTCCGCGGCCGCCGCCAGCCCGACGCTGAAGTAGAAGCCGATCACCGTCAGCAGGTAGAAGCCGATCACGACCAGCGGCCCGCCGAGCGCGACCGAGTCGTCCTCGATCAGGAACAGCCCCGGGCCGACGACGATCGCCGCCGCGGCGATCGTCGCCGCGCCGCCGTAGAGCGGAAAGCGGAGCAGGTCGCGGTGCTCGCGCAACAGGCCCCAGCTCTTCTTGGTCAGCTCCCACCCGCGCCGCATCCTGCTCATCGCTGATCTCCTTCCAGGGATCGTTCGACAATCGGGGTTTGCACCACACCCCTTCCCTCGAAGTACTCCCATTCCTGCTCGCCCAGCTCGGTCGCCGGTGGGTCGGCGTAGATCCACTCGCGCATGATCCGGTGCCAGTTGCGCTTCGCCCGCAGCTGGCCGAGCACGGCGACGACGCCAATCTCCATCCGCCGTCCCATCAACTCGTCGGCCGGAATCGACTCGCGCCGCATCAGGTCGTAGTACTCCGAGCGCGGATCGTTGGTCGACTCGATGATCTTCATCACCCGCCGCGGGCTGATCTCGATCTCGCGGTCCTCCACGTACCAGCCGCCGATCGACCGCATGTGGTCCATCAGCCGCTCGGCGTCCAGCTTCGAGGGGTTCTTGACGAAGCCGAGGTCGTGCAGGGCGGCGCGGAACGCCTCCGGGTCGTCGCGCGAGGCGGCGTCGAAGGCTCTCTGCTCGAGCACGATCTGCTCGTGGTCGAGCTTCTTCGTCATCCCGAAGTCGAGGAAGGTGACGCGGCCGTTCTCCATCAGGATGTAGTTGCCGGGGTGGGGGTCGGCATTGAAGTGCTGCAGGTGGTAGATCGAGCCGAAGCTGCCGCGGAAGACGATCTCTCCGAAGCGGCTGCGCTCCTCGTGCGGCAGCCCCTTGATCTCTTCGAATCCCATTCCCTCCACGTACTCGGTGACCAGAACGCGGCGGCGGGAGAGGCGCGTGACCACATCCGGCACGTAGATGAAGGGATGCTCGCGGTAGGCGCGGGAGAAGCTGCGCTGGTTCTGAGCTTCGTACTCGTAGTCGAGCTCCTCCATCACCCGCTCGCGCAGCTCGTTGGCGATCGCCTTCGCGTCGAGCCCGGGGGCGAGGGCGCGGGCCAGCCGCATGATCGTTCCCGCGTTGCGCAGGTCCGCCTCCAGCGCTTCGGCGATTCCCGGGTACTGGATCTTCACCGCCACCCGGCGGCCGTCGATCAGCTCGGCGCGGTGCACCTGGCCGATCGAGGCGGCGGCGAACGCCTCCTGCTCAAAGTCGGCGAATAGCTCGGAGATCGGCTCGTCGTCGTACTCCTCCGCCAGCACCTTCTCCACCTTCTTCCAGGGCATCGGCGGCGCGTCGGTGCGCAGCTTCGCCAGCTGCTCCTGGTAGATCTCGCGGTACTCCTCGGGAAGGAACTCGGTGTCGATGAAGGAGGCGAACTGGCCGAGCTTCATCGCTGCGCCCTTCATCTGGCCCAGCGCGCCGACCATCTTCATCGCCGTCTCCAGGTGGCGCTGCTCGAGCCGTTCCTTGCCGCCCTCTTCGGAGCGGGCGACGTTGGCCGCCTTGGTCCCGGCGTAGCGGGCGCCCTGCACGCCGACGATCGACCCCAGCTTCGCCGAGCGGCGAACTCGTCCCTTGGGAATCTTCGAGTTGTCGGCCATGGGCGAAGGGTGCCACACGCCCCGTTTCTCTATCCTCTCCCGTCCGATGGCCGCCGCACGCGAAACGCTGAAGGCCGCTCCCCGCGCGGAGTTCGGCTCGCGGACCTCCCGCCGCCTGCGGCGCGGGGGGCTGGTGCCCGGCGTCGTCTACAGCGGCGGGGCCGAGCCGCGCCCCTTCCAGGTCGCCGAGCGCGAGGTGCGCACGGTGTTGGCCGACGGCCACGCGCTGTTCGACCTCGAGATCGAGGGCGCCAAGGCGGTGCCGGTCGTCGTCAAGGAGCAGCAGCTCCACCCGGTGCGCGGCGACCTGCAGCACATCGACTTGCAAGAGGTGAGGCTCGACGAAGCGATCCAGGCCGAGGTCGCGATCGAGCTGGAGGGAGCAGAGGGGGCACCCGGCGTCAAGGAGGGCGGCGTGCTCGAGCACGTCACGCGTGAGGTCACCGTCGAGGCGTTGCCTGCCGAGATTCCCGACCGGATCGTCGTCGACGTCTCCACGATGGAGATCAACGACACCTTGCAGCTTTCCGTGGTGAGCGCCCCCGAGGGCGTCAAGTTCGTCGCCGAGGACCCCGAAGAGGTGACGATCGCCACCCTCTCGCCGCCGCGCGTCGAGGAAGAGCCCGAGCCCGCCGTCGAGGAAGAGGCGGAGCTAGTCGGCGAAGAGGGCGAAGCGCCCGAGGGCGAGGCCGCACCCGCCGAAGAGGGCGAGGGCGGCGAAGACTCGGGCGGCGACTCCGAAGGGGAGTAGCCGCTGTCCCTGTTCCGCCGCCGGGGCGGACGCGACGGCGAGGGCGAGGCGGGCGACCGCATCCTCATCGTCGGTCTTGGCAACCCGGGGCGCGAGTACGAGGGAACCCGCCACAACGTCGGCTTCGAGGTCGGGGCCGAGTTGTCGCGGCGCTGGGAGCTGCCGCGGGCGAAGCATAAGTACGGCGGGCTGTTGACCGAGGGGCGCGTTCGGCCGGGCGGGCCGCGGGTGGCGATCCTCCTGCCTCAGACCTACATGAACGAGTCCGGCGGCTCGGCGGGGCCGGCGCGCGGCTCGCTGAAGGCGCCGTTGGATCGGGTGGTGGTCCTCCATGACGAGATCGACCTGCCCTTCGGCGAGGTCCAGGCCCGGCTAGGCGGCGGGCTGGCCGGCCATAACGGGCTGAAGAGCCTGAAGCGCGGCTTCGGCGACGCCGAGTTCTGGCGGGTCCGGGTGGGGGTGGGACGACCCGACACGACCGACCCCGAGGTCGTCTCCTCCTACGTTCTCTCGCGCTTCCGCGAGCCGCGCGACGAGGTCGCCGCGCTGATCGGTCGCGCCGCCGACGAGGCGGAGCGCTTGGTCGAGAGGCTAGGTTCCACCGCGTGAACGAGTCGAGCGAGCTGACCTCTTATGAAGTCGACGAGCAGGGAATCGGGGTGCTGCGCCTGCAGCGGCCCAACTCCCGCAACGCGATCAACACCCAGATGCTCGCCGAGGTGCTCGAGCACCTGGCGGTGGCGCGCGTCGACGACGCGGTCCGGGTGCTGGTCGTCACCTCCTCCGACCACATGGGCCTCTCGGCGGGGGCGGACGTCAAGGAGGAGCTAGACGACGAGGGCAAGGTGCGGCGCATGCAGCTCTTCGCCGACCTCTACGACGGGATAGTTGCCTTCCCGAAGCCGACGATCGCGGTCTGCCACGGCGATGTGGTCGGTGGCGGGGCGGAGATCGCGGTCGCCTGCGACATGCGGGTCGGCGGTTCCAACCTTCGGATGCGCTTCCCCGGCGCGGCGCTGGGCGTGCCGGTCGGCCCGGCCCGCCTGGTGACGCTCTGCGGGCTGGCCGCCGCCAAGTACCTGCTCCTCTCCTCCCGCACTGTGGGCGCCGACGAAGCACTGCGGCTGGGGCTCGTCAACCGCGTCGCGCCCGCGGCGGGGACGGAAGAGGCCGCCATGGAGCTGGCCGTCCAGGTCGCGGCCCACCCGCCCGAGGCGGTCGCCCGCCTGAAGCGGATGCTGCACGAGTGGGACGACGTCGAGGGCCGCTCCCAAGCGGAGGGCGTCGGCCAGGTGGAGTGGCAACGCAGCGGTCCCGGCCTCCCCTCCCGCCCATAACCCGCTCCGCTGTTCCTTTGCTGCGTTATATGGAGCAAAGGAACAGCGGAAGATTGATGTCATGAGTCTGCGCCCACTGGTTGAAATAGCCGCCGAGAACGAGCGCGTCCACGCGCTTGCTGGCCGTGCGCGCGATGCCGCGGACGGCGGCGAGAAGGTGACGGTGCGCGCCTCGGCGATGCTGCGGCCGCTGCTGCTGGCGGCGCTGCTGGAGGACGATCGGGGCCTCGCCGATCGTCCCGCCCTCTTGGTCGCCCCCGACGACCGCTCCGCCCGCGACCTCGCGGCCGACCTGCGCGCCTACCTGGCCCCGCGCCGCGTCCGCTTCTATCCCTCGCGCGGCACCGGCTACGCCTCCCACGTCACCCCGCCTCCGCACCTGGTCGGCCTGCGGATCGATGCGCTCGACGCGCTCCGCTCCGAGGACGACGCGGTGGTCGTCGCCGGCGCCGCGGCGCTCGCCGAAGCGGTCCCCGACGCCTCGCTGCGCCCCGCCGGCTTTGCGATCTCGAAGGGGGACGAGATCGACCTGACCGCCGTCGCCGGCGACCTCAGCGCCGCCGGTTACGAACGAGTCGAACAGGTCGAAGAACGTGGCCAGTTCGCGATCCGGGGCGGCATCCTCGACGTCTTCCCGGCCACCGAGGAGCGCGCCGTGCGGATCGAGCTGTTCGGCGACGAGGTCGACTCGATGCGCTGGTTCTCGACCTTCACCCAGCGCTCGCTCGGCGACGCCGAGCGGGTTGAGCTGGCCCCCGCCGCCGAGCTCGACGTCGAGCACCGCGAGCTTGCCGAGCTGGCCGCGATGGAAGCCGCCGAAGAAGGAAAGGGACCGCCGAGCCTCGCCGACGTGCTGCCGCTGGAGGACTTCGGCGCGCCGCTGGACCTGGTTCCCGACTCCGCCGCCGTGATCCTCGCCGCTTCCGAAGAGATCGAGCCCGCCCTGCGCGACCACTGGGAGGACGCGACGACCGCGATGCACGCCGACGACGCCCGCCACCTCTACGTCGACGTCGCCGAGCCGTTGGCAGGGCGCGCCGCCCTCTCCCTTACCGGCGCCGGCGAGGACGACGCCGACGCCTTCCGCGCCGCGCGCGCCGAGTCCCCCGCCCGCAGCGTCAAGGAGGCGGAGGGGGAGCTGGAGAAGCTGGTCCGCTCCGGCTACCGCACGGTCGTCGCCTTCGACAACCGTGGGGAGGCCGAGCGCGCCCGCTACAACCTGGACCGACTCGATGTCTCCCTGCTCGACGGCCGCCTCTCTCCCGATCCCGGCCTCTCCTTCGCCGAGGCCCGCCTGCGCGAGGGCTTCGTCAGCCCCGAGCTGAAGCTTGCCGTCTATCCCTTCCGCCGTCTCGTCCATCGGCGCCGCCGTGCCGAGGAGCGGGTCCCCGGCGCCGCCCGCGGCCGGCTCGCCTTCAGCGACCTGCGGGTCGGCGACTTCGTCGTCCACGAGGACCACGGCGTCGCCCGCTTCGCCGGCTTCGAGACGCGCGAGGTCGGCGGCGTCACCCGCGACTACCTCTACCTCGAGTACAAGGGCGAGGACCGGGTCTATGTTCCCACCGACCAGCTCGCCAAGCTGAGCCGCTACGTCGGCGCCGGCGGCGAGCCGGTCCTCTCGGCGCTGGGCGGCAAGCGCTGGCAGAACATGAAGGCGCGCGCCCGCAAGGCGGCGGGCGCCCTGGCCGGCGAGCTGCTCAACCTCTACGCCGAGCGCCGCGCCCGCAAGGGTCACGCGTTCGGCCCCGACGGCGAGTGGCAGATCGCGATGGAGACGGCCTTTCCCTACCGCGAAACCGCCGACCAGCTGGAAGCGATCGAAGCGGTAAAGGGCGACATGGAGGCGGAGCGGCCGATGGACCGCCTGGTCTGCGGCGATGTCGGCTTCGGCAAGACCGAGGTGGCGTTGCGCGCCGCGGTCAAGGCCGCCGCCGACGGCAAGCAGGCGATGATCCTGGTGCCGACGACGATCCTTGCCCAGCAGCACTTTGGCACCTTCCGCGAGCGGCTCGCGGACCTTCCCTTCATCGTCGAGGGCGTCTCCCGGCTGCGCAAGCCGGCGGAGGTGAGGGCCGTTCTCGCCGATTTCGAGGCCGGCAAGGTCGACATCCTGATCGGCACCCACCGGCTGCTTTCCCGCGACGTCCGCGCTAAGGACCTGGGGCTGCTGATCGTCGACGAGGAGCAGCGCTTCGGCGTCAAGCAGAAGGAGCTGCTGCGACAGCTGAAGCTGAAGGTCGACGTGCTGGCCCTCTCGGCAACGCCGATCCCGCGCACCCTGCAGATGAGCCTCGCCGGGCTGCGCGACATCTCGGTGATCGAGACGCCGCCCGAGGGCCGCCGCCCGGTTCGCACCTACGTCGGCCCTTACGACGAGGACCTGGTGCGCCGCGCGATCGAGCGCGAGCTGGAGCGCGGCGGCCAAGCCTTCTTCCTCCACAACCGGATCGACTCCCTGCCCGAGGTCGCCGAACGCCTGCGCGGCCTCGTTCCCAGAGCCCGCTTCGCCGAAGCCCACGGCCAGATGGAGGAGGAGCGGCTGGAAGAGACGATGCTCGACTTCCTGCGCGGCGGCGCCGACTGCCTGGTAACGACGACGATCATCGAGTCCGGGCTCGACATTCCCTCCGCCAACACGCTGATCGTCGAGCGCTCCGACCAGCTCGGCCTCTCCCAGGCCTACCAGATCCGCGGCCGGGTCGGACGCTCCCGCGAGCGGGCCTTCGCCTACCTGCTCTATCCCTCCCCCGAGGCGCTCACCGAAGAGGCGGCGGCGCGGCTCTCCACCCTGGCAGACCACACCGAGTTGGGCTCCGGCTTCCGGATCGCGATGCGCGACCTCGACATCCGGGGGGCGGGGAACCTGCTCGGCGACGAGCAGTCCGGCCACGTCGCCGCGGTCGGCTTCGAGCTGTACTGCCAGATGATCGACGAGGCTGTGGCCGCGGCGGATGGCGCCACAGGGGTGGGAGAGGAGATGCCAGAGCCGGTTCGCCTCGACGTGCCGGTCGACGCCTACCTTCCCGTCACCTACATCCCCTTCGAGGCGGCGAAGATCGACGTCCATCGTCGCATCGCCGCCGCCCGCGAGTCGGGCGAGCTGCGCGCGATCCGCGACGAGCTGAGCGACCGCTTCGGCCCGCCGCCCCCGGAGGCCGAGAACCTGCTCGCCCTACAGCGCGCCAGGATCGAGCTGGGCCTGGCCGGGGCGCGCAGCATCGAGTTCCGCGGCGGTCGGCTCAGTGTCACCGGGGTGGAGCTGGATTCCGACGGGGCGGCGGTTCTGCGCGAGCGCCTGGAGGGGGCGCTGTACGAGTGGCGGGAGAAGACCGCAGGGGTCAGCGTCCCCAACGAGCCCGAGGCTCGGCTCGCCGCCGTGCTGGCGATGGCGGACGCTTTAAGAGAGGCAAAGGTTTCTTCGGATATGCTCCCCGCCTCGTGAGTCCCGATCCGAGCAAGAGACCCACGAAGGGCAAGGGGAAGAGCGGGGGCGCGGTGAAGCGCTCCGGCCTCGCGCCCCTGCAGCGCTTCGGCTTGGTTGTCTTCGGCGCCCTCCTGATCCTGCTCTTCGCCGGCTTGGCGATCGCCGAGGGGATCGGCGACCCCAGCATTCCCAGCGGCGACATCGTTCTCGTTGAGGACACCCCTGACGACATCGGGGAAGTGAGCAAGGCGGACTTCGACCGCGCGCTGGTGCAGACGGCGGCGGCGGCCAGATTGCCGAGAGCCCCAGTGCCGGGGGATCAGCAGTACGAGGACGTGAAGAGAGCGGCCATAGGCAGCCTGCTCGACTCGATCTGGATCCAGGGCGAGGCGGATGAGATGGGGATCGAGGTGACGCAGAAAGAGATCGACACCGCGCTCGCCAACATCAAGAGACAGCAGTTCAGAACCGAGGCCGAGTACCAGAGATTCATCGAGGAGTCCGGATTTACCGAGGAGGACGTGAACGAACGGGTGAAGCTGCAGCTGCTCAGCACCCAGATCCAACAGCGGATCACCGAGGGGGTGGCCGAGCCATCCGACAGCCAGGTTGAGGAGTACTACGACGCGGCGAAGGCGACCCAGTTCACCACTCCGGCGACGAGAGCGACGAGAACCACGAGAGCTAGACCGGCGGAGGTCCAACCGCTCTCCGCGGTGAGATCGCAGATCGTCATGCAGCTGACCCAGCAAGCCCAGCAGGAGGTCTTAGCGACTTTCATCGCCAACTACGGCAGCAAGTGGCAGTCGCGCACCTTCTGCGCATCCGATTATGTGATCGAGCGCTGCGCCAACTTCAAGAGCAGCGGGCACCCGGCCATGGCGCCGTCCGCCTGCTACGAGGCCGACCCCAGAGGCGGCCTCCCCGAGGCCTGCCCAGCGCCAGTCCAGCAGATTGCCCCGGCGCTGCCCGGCACGGTCGGGATCCTCGCGCCGCAGGGCCAGAGACTGCCGCAGCGCCCGCAGCCGGCGGGCCTCAGACCGGTGCCCGCCGCGCCACCCGGCCTTGGCGGCGCCATCCCCGGCGTCACGCCCTAGCGGCTTTGGCCACAAGCGCGGTGAATAGACTGGCGCGTCCGTGAGCGCCATCGCATCCATTCACGCGCGGCAGATCCTCGATTCGCGCGGCAATCCGACGGTCGAGGTGGGGGTCGTGCTCGACTCCGGCGCGCGCGGGATCGCGGCGGTGCCGTCCGGCGCCTCGACCGGTGAGTTCGAAGCGGTTGAGCTGCGCGACGGCGGAGATGCCTGGCTCGGCAAGGGCGTCTCGCGGGCGGTCGCCAACGTCAACAGCGAGATCGCCGCGGCGCTGACCGGTGCCCGCGCCGCCGAGCAGGGCGCCCTCGACGAGACGATGATCGAGCTTGACGGCACCCCGAACAAGGGGCGGCTCGGCGCCAACGCGATCCTCGGCGTATCGCTCGCCGCCGCCAAGGCCGCCGCGGCGGACGCGGGTCAGCCGCTCTACCGCTACCTGGCGGAGCTGTACGGGGGAGGCGAGCCGGCGCTCCTGCCGGTGCCGATGATGAACGTCCTCAACGGTGGCGCCCACGCCGACAACTCGGTCGATTTCCAGGAGTTCATGGTGGTGCCGGTCGGGGCGAGCAGCTTCTCAGAGTGCCTGCGGGTAGGCACCGAGGTCTTCCACGCCTTGAAGAAGAGCCTCGCCTCGAAGGGGCTCTCGACCGCGGTCGGCGACGAGGGCGGCTTCGCACCGAACCTCGAGTCCAACGAGGCGGCGCTGCAAGCTGTTCTGGCTGGAGTCGAGGCCGCCGGGTACGAGCCCGGCGCCGACGTCTTCATCGCCCTCGACCCGGCGACCAGCGAGGTCTTCAGCGACGGCGCCTACGTGCTCGAGCACGAGGGCCGCACCCTTACCCCGGAGGAGATGGCGGCCTACTGGGAAGACGCCTGCGCGCGCTACCCGATCGTCTCGATCGAGGACGGAATGGACGAGGAGGACTGGGACGGCTGGAAGCTGCTGACCGAGAAGCTGGGCGAGCGCGTCCAGCTGGTCGGCGACGACCTCTTCGTCACCAACCCCGAGCGGCTGCGGCGCGGCATCGAGGCCGGAGTCGGCAATTCGATCCTGGTCAAGGTCAACCAGATCGGCACCCTGACCGAGACGCTGGACGCGATCCGCATCGCCCGCGAAGCGGGCTACACCGCAGTCATCTCCCACCGCTCCGGCGAGACCGAGGACACGACGATCGCCGACCTGGCGGTCGCCACCGGGGCCGGCCAGATCAAGACCGGCGCCCCTTCGCGCTCGGATCGCGTCGTCAAGTACAACAGGCTGCTGCGGATCGAAGAAGAACTCGGCGACGCCGCTCAATTTCCCGGTTTGCAGGCGTTCACCCAAGCGTCCAAGTAGATGCAGGAATGCGGGGCCCGGCCGCAAAGGACCGGGCATGGCTGCGCGCGCCTACGCGGGAACAGCGACCGTCCATCGGGCCCGGCGCCGTCCGGCCGCTCGCAGGCGCCCCGCCGCCCGTCGCGGCGCCAGTCGCATCCACTGGGATCGGGTCGGCCGCGTCGCTTTGACGCTGGTCCTAGCCGCCGTCCTCTACTCGTACCTGAACCCGGTCATCGACTTCGTCAAGACCTACACGGCGACGACTGCGGCCAAGGCCGAGCGGCACGACCTCCAAGCCGAGAACACCAGCCTCCACAATCGGATCCAATCCGCGGACGACCCCATCGTCATCGCCCGCAAGGCGCGCGCCCAGGGAATGGTCGTGCCGGGCGAGATCCCCATAGTCGTCCGCGGCCTCAACTGACCCCCTCTAGGGTCGCCCGGTGATCGGCGCCGGCTCCTACATCCTCTCCGCAGCGGCCCTCGCAGCCGTAGCCCTTTCCCTCGGCTTCACCGCCGTCCGCCTCCGCCAACGCCTTCTCCCCACCTGGCAGGGCGCCCCCGCTTACCTAGTGGAGGCCATCACCGCCATCGCACTCCTCATCTGGCTCTCCGAGATCCTCGGAACCTTCAATTTCCTCTACGCCTGGTCCCTCACAAGCTTTTCTCTCCTCTTGGCGGCCCTGTGCTTCTGGCAGGTAGGGGCAGGAAAGGCTGAAACCCCGCCCTCTCCGGCGGGTGGCGCGGTAGGGGGGACCACCCCTGAGGAAGCTTTAGCTACCGGAAGGGGTGGTGGGTCCCCTACCGCGACAGGACCCGCCGGCCTAGGCGTCTCGTCCCTAATCGCAATCGCCGTCATCGCCCTCGTCTTCGCCCATTGGGGCCTGACGACCGCGGATGCCCTCAACCGAGGGATCTTCAACTTCGACTCGCTCTGGTACCACATGCCCACCGCGGTGGACATCGCCCAGAGCCACTCGGTGACCGGCGTCCACCACACCGAGACTGTCTTCACCACCTGGTTTTACCCGCAGAACTCCGAGCTGCTGCACGCGGTGGGGATCCTCCTCACCCACCGCGACACACTTTCTCTATTCCTCAACCTCGGTTGGCTGGCGATCGCCTTCCTCGCCGCCTGGTGCATCGGCCGGCCTTACGGCCGCGGACCGCTCAGCGTCGCCGCGGTGGCGATTGTGCTCGAGTGCCACACGCTTGTCGTCCGCGAGCCAGGGGCAGCGAAGAACGACCTCGCCACCGCCGTCCCCCTGCTCGCCACGATCGCGATCCTCATCACCGCCTGGTCCATGCGCGAGGAGGATGGGGACTCGCTGGCTCCGGGCTGGCCACTTGCCGCCGCCGGTCTTGCCGTCGGCATTGCCGCCGGGACCAAGTTCACGATCCTGGGGATGGCCGGGGCGCTGAGCCTCGCTGTCATCGCACTCGCTCCCGCGGGCCGGCGGCGGGCCGCGGCCGCCTGGTGGTTCCTTCCAGCTTTGGCCGGCGGCGGCTTCTGGTACCTGCGCAACCTGATCGTCGCGGGCAACCCACTGCCCATGGTCGCCCACCTCGGGCCGATCACGCCGCCCCATCCCGAGGGACTCCACACTCTGCGACCGGACTTCAGCATCGCTCACTACGCAACAGACACCGGGGTCTGGCAGCACTACTTTGCACCCGGCCTCCACGAGCAATTCGGCACGCTCTGGCCGCTGGTCATAGGGGGAGCAATCCTTGGTGCTCTGCTGGCGCTGATCTGGGGAAGGGACCGGGTCGTGCGCTGGATGGGTGGCGTCGCCCTCTTCGGCATGGTCGCCTACGTTTTCATGCCGCTGAGCGCCGCAGGCGCCGAGGGGGCCCCGGACGCATTTGCCATCAACGTCCGCTACGCCGTTCCCGCCCTCCTCGTCGGTTTGGCCCTTCTCCCCCTTACTTTCCCCCGCGACAGGACCCGCGGCCAGAGCGCTTGGTCCTGGGCCTTGCTGGGAGCCTTTTTCTTGGTCTTGGTTGTTACCGACCGCTCCGACGCCGTCCTCCGCGATCCTGATCGCGTCTTCGGCGTTCTTCTCACATTAGTCCTGGTCCTGATCCCGGCGGGAATCGTCTGGACTTCCAAACGCTCCCGTCCGGCGGGTGGCGTCGCAGGGGGGACCACCCCCGAGGAAGCTTCAGCTACTGCAGGGGGTGGTGGGTCCCCTGCGACGCCACCCGCCGGCCCGAGCGGCTGGGCCCTCGCCGTGACTACCTTGGTCCTCGCAATCGTCGCCATCGGCTATCCGGTTCAGCGCGACTACCTGCGCGACCGCTTCGCAAACGCGGACCCGGACACCAGCATCCCCGGGATGAACCTCGACTCCGCCTACCGTTGGGCGCGCGGCGTCTCGGACAGTCGCATCGGCCTCGCGGGGACCACCGCCGGCTTCCTCCAGTACGGCTTCTACGGCACCGACCTCTCAAACGAGGTTCGTTACCTCGGCGCCGAGGGCCCACACGGTGCCTTCAACGCGATTCCCGATTGCCGTGCCTTTCGCGCTGCCGTCAATGCCGCGGACCTGGACTACCTGGTCACCGCGCCCTTCCTCAACTTCATCCACACCGACAGCCCAATCCCCTCACCCGAGGCCGGCTGGCTCCGCGGTGAGCCGGCGGTCATCCCGATTGACCGCAGCGGCCCGGTCACGGTTTGGCGGGTGCGCGGCAGGCTCGAGCCCGCCGCTTGCGGCCCAGTCAACGCGCCTCTACGCCGCATCCCCAACGCCCCCGGCGCCTGACCGGGGAAAGGGTTCAGTCTTCGTCGCCGGGTGAGTCTTCGGACTCGGTGGATTCGGGCGCCGGAGCGCCTGGGCGGCGGATCACGATCTGGTCGGGGTCGATCCTGACCGTGACTTCGCGCTTGCCGGCCCAGTGCTCGGCGTAGACCGGGTTGTCCTTCACAGAGGGGTCGAGCCAGAGGCCGTAGCCATCCCGCTCGCCATGGTCGAAGGTCGCCTCGTACTCGGGCCGTCTCCGCCCCCGGCCGCCGCGCCGTCCCCGGCGCCGCCTGCGGCGCGGACGACCCTCGCCGCTCGGTGCGCTGCCGCCCTCGCGACGCGCGCCCCCTTCAGCCTCGCCCTCGGAGTCGGATTCCTCCTCGTCCGGGGTCTCTTCGGCTGCTTCCTCCTCTTCGGCCGCCGCCGCTTCGATCTCGGCCTCGATCTCGTCGCGGAGGTCGATCTCCCCCGAGCCGGTGTCTTCCTCGTCGGCGGTGAGGTCGTGCTGGGCGCGGAACTCGCGCAGCTCAGCGGCGCTCACCTCGAGCTGGTGGGCGATCCAGGCGTCGGTTCGGCCCTGCCGGACCCAGGCGCGGATCTGGTTGAGCTGCGGCTTCAGCGAGCGTCGTGCCATCGGCGGGCGAGTCTATTCAACGGCGGGGGTCGGCAGCCCGCTCAGGCCATCAGGAAGGCGAGCGCCTCGAACATGGCGACCACCACCACGACGACGGTCACGGTCAGGCAGACGGCGAGGATGCTGAACCGCACCTTGCCCTGCTGTTCGGTGCGGTCGATTTTCCGCGCCCGCGAGCGGTTCGCGGCGCGGCGCCGCAGCTGCTCGCGGCGATGACGCTCGAGCAGCGCCTCCTGCTCGAAGGCGGTCTCGAACTGGGAGATGCTCTGGCGCATTCGCATAGCTCGGGCGGCCCGAGAACCATCCGGGCCGCCGGGCACCGTAGCAAAGCTCCATGAAGGCGATCAGGGAGGGCAGGCTCCCCAGAGGCCGCGCCCCGCCCGCGCGGCGCGCAGCTCCAGCCGCCGGAAGAGCGGCGCGAAGCGGTCGTTGGGCGGGATCGTCAGCGAGCGCGCCAGCCCGCGTCGTACCAGCATCGCATTGACGAAGCCCCGCCCCAGGTGGACGTAGGCGAGCAGCCGCCCGTAGTCATCGCGCCGCTCCACCCCGAAGACGAGCCGCACCTGTTGTCCCTCCACCAGCCGGTGGTTGAACGCCGAGGCGCGCGGCCCGAAGCACTGCACCGGCGTGTCGGGCTTCACCGTTTCCGGCGTGTCGACCCCGATGTAGCGGACATCCTCGACCTCGCCGTCGATCCGCGCCTCGATCGTGTCGCCGTCGACCGCCCGCACGACGAGCGCGGTGGCAGCCGCCGGTTCGTCCTCTTCGAAGAGCGCGCCGAAGTCCGGCCGCAGAATCGCCAACCCCACGAGAACCAGCAGAACCGCGCTGCCGACCGAGCTGCGCTTCAGGGGACGCGCTGCACGCTGGAGAGCAGCGTCTCTTTGATCTGCCCGATGATCTCCAGCGCGTCGTTCCACTCGCGCTGCCAGACGTTGCGGCCGAAGATCACGCCCGAGCCGCCCGCCTCCATCACCGAGCGGGTGTTGGAAAGCACCGTCTCGTCGTCGACCTTCGAGCCGCCGGAGAGCACCACCAGCGCCCGCCCGGCCGACTCCACGCAGTGGCGGATCGCCTCCTCCTGGCTCACTTCCATCTCGTTGTAGGGAGGCTGCGCGTCCTTGTCCTTCTCCAGGTCGATCTTCGGCATGTTCAGCTTCACCACGTCGGCGCCCATCTCCATCGCCAGCCGCGCCGCGTAGTCGATCGCGTAGAAGGAGTTGGCGCCGCCCTTTGCATCGACCGCCTCGCCGCGCGGGTAGGACCAGATCACCAGCGGCATGCCGAAGCGGTCGCAGTCCTGGCGCACCTGGCGCAGCTGGGCGAGATCCTCGTCCTGGCGCGGCGAGCCGACGTAGAGCGTGTAGCCGACGGCGTCGGCGCCGAGCCGCACCGCGTCCTCCACGCTCGCGTTGCAGGAGGAGAACGCCTTGGCTGAGGACGGGATGTCGGTCTTGCCGTTGACCTTGAGGATCAGCGGCACCCGCCCGGCGTAGTCGGGGTAGTACTTCTCGGCCATCCCGATCTGGCAGGCGAGCGCCGAGTAGCCGGCCTCGGCGGCGAGCCGGAACTGGTAGTCGGGGTCCTTGGAGTCCGGATTGGGGAAGAAGTCCCGCGGGCCGTGCTCGATCCCCTGGTCGATCGGCAGCAGCATCAGCGTCCCGTTGCCGGGGCCGAACTCGAACAGCAGCCGGTGCAGGCGGGCTCGTTTGCCGGCCGGCAGGGTCGCGAGCAGCGATTTCTGCTCGGTCAGGCTCTTCACTTCCACGCGGTTTCCTCCTCGAAGACGGGTTCGGCTCGCAGTATGCCACCGGAAGGGTTTCGAGCGGTCGGGAGCGGGCGGTTATCCTCGATTAATCGTGAGCGAGACCGAGCTCAGCGTCATCTGCAAGAACTGCGGCTCCGAGGTCAGCCCTTACGTCACCGAGTGCCCCTACTGCGGGGCGCGGCTGCGCAAGCGGGCGCCGAAGCTGGAGCGGCGCGGCGACTCGCTGGAGGCGAAGCTCAAGCGGCGCGTCAGGCGACCCCGCTTCGGCCGTTTTCGCGCAGAACGCGAGGCGGGCGCGGGCCGGCCTTACGCGACGCTGACCGCGATCCTCGGCTCCGCCGCGCTGATCGTTGTGCAGAAGGCGAGCGGCGACCCGCTCTCCACCTTCGGCGGGCTGGTCGTGCCGATTGCGGGGGAGTGGTGGCGCTTCCTCACCGCGCCCTTCGCCTACGTAGACATCGGCTACCTGTTCGTCGTCGCGCTCGCCCTGGCGATCTTCGCGATTCCACTGGAGCGGCGCCTGGGCAGCTTCGCCACCGGCCTGCTGCTGATCGCCTGCGGCTCGCTGGGGATGCTGGTCGCCGGCGGAATCGCCGACGCCCGCGGGGGCATCGAGGTGATCGCCGGCGGCAACGGGATGGCGCTCGGCACCGTCGCCGCCTGGTTCGCGATTCGCCGCTCCGAGGCGCACGGCGCGGTCGACGACGACTTCGACCTGGTCGGGGTGGCGGTCGCCGCCGCGGTCCTGCTCGCCCTGCCGATCTTCGACTCCACGGCTAACGTCTTCGCGGGCCTGGCCGGCGGCGCCGTCGGCGGCCTGGCCGGCCTTGCCGCGGCCACCATGCGCCCACACCACTAACCCAGTCAATAAAGGAGAGACCCGAACGATGGAGATCCGCTTCCACGGCCACGCGTGCTTCGAGCTGAGCGAGGGCGACACCAGCCTCCTCATCGATCCCTTCCTCAAGCCCAACAACCCGGCGGCGGTGGCGACCGCCGTGGACGTCAATCCCACCCACATCGCGCTCACCCACGGCCACGCCGACCACATGGCCGACGCGGTTGCCGTCGCCACTCGCACCGGCGCCCATTGCGTGGCGATCGTCGAGCTGGCCAACTGGCTCGACTCCCAGGGAGCGGACGCGGTCAGCGATCCCAACCTCGGCGGCACGGTCGAGTTCGACTGGGGCTGGATCAAGCTCGTTCCCGCCTGGCACACAAACACGATCCCCGGCTCCGACGAGGCGCCGTTCAGCGCCGAGCACGGGATCTCGATCGGCACCGCCACAGGCCTCCTCGTCAACATCGGCGGCGTCACCGTCTACCACGCCGGCGACACCTGTCTGTTCGGCGACATGAAGCTGATCGCCGAGCGCAACCCGATCGACGTCGCCCTGCTGCCGATCGGCGGCCACTACACGATGGACCGCCACGACGCGGCCGTCGCGGCGGAGTTCGTCGGCGCCGGCACGGTGATCCCGATGCACTACGACACCTTCCCGCCGGTGGAAACCGATGCGGAGGCCTTCAAGACCGAGGTAGAGTCGAGAATCTCTTCCAGTGTGCTCATACTGAATCCGGGGGACACGCATGCCATCTGAAGCGACCAAGACTCAGTCGAGGACAGAGCGCGAGGACTTCCAGGCCACCGCCGACCCCGCCCTGATGGAGGCCGCGGACACCACCGCGGACGTCAAGCTTCTCGACTACGAGGAGCTGTACATGCTTTGGGAGCGGCAGCAGTGGCAGACCCAGGAGTTGGACTTCACCCGCGACCGCGAGGACTGGCACGAGCGGATCAGCCCCGAGGAGCGTTTCCAGCGCATGTACGGGCTGTCCTCCTTCTTCATCGGCGAGCAGAAGGTGGCGGAGGAGCTTGGCCCGATCATGCGTGCCGCCCCGACCGAAGACCAGAAAATCTTCCTCTGCACGCAGATCGCCGACGAGGCCCGCCACGTGCGCTTCTTCGAGCGCTTCTACCGCGAGGTCGGGGTGCTGGAGTCCGACGGTCTCACCGAGATGCTCGAAGAAACCTCAGAGCACCTCAACGAGAACTTCGGTCGGCTCTTCGACGAGATGCTGAAGCAGCGCACCGAGCGGCTCTCGGCCGAGCCGGAGGACACTGAGGCCCTGGTCGAGGCGATCACCCTCTACCACATGGTGATCGAGGGAATGCTGGCCCTCACCGGGCAGCACTTCATCATGGACTACAACGAGGAGCAGGGAACGTTGCCGGCCTTCGTCGAAGGCTTCGGCAACGTCGCCCGCGACGAGCATCGTCACGTCGCCTTCGGCTCGGTCTTCCTGCGGGACAAGGCGCGCGAAGACGAGCGCTATAAGGCAGCGATCCAGCGCACGCTCGAGGAGTCGCTGCCGGTGGCCGACGGCGTGCTCTCGCCCCCCTGGGCGCCGGAAGACGAGAGCTACGAGCTGTTCGGCTACTCGCTGGCCGACACCCGCGCGTTCGCCGGTAAGTGCCTGATGCGCCGGCTCAAAGTCATCGGCCTGCAGTAGGCGGGAACGGGGGCGCAGCGCCCCTGAACTACTACTCAGCAGCCGGGGGTGGGGAGGAAGACTCCGAAGGCGGGGGCGACTCGCTGCTCTCCGGCGGCGGAGGATCGGCGGGGGGCGGGGTGCTCTCCTCGGGTGGCGGAGGCGGTGTCGACTCCGCTGGTGGGGGAGCCGTCGAAGCTGTTCCGCCGCCGACGGTGACGACGACGGTTGTAGTCCCACCGCCCGCCGGGTGCGCACCGGCCGGCGGCGTGCCGCCCCCGACGGCCTCGCCGTCAGGCAGGGCCGCAACCGCGTCGGAGCCGTCGGCCTTCGCGCTCGACCCTTCGCCCTCGGTCGAAGGCGCGGGCGCCTCCGCGACCGGACTCGGCGCCGGGTCCGGCACGGGCGCCGGCTCAGTCGTCTCCGGGATCGCCGGCGGCGTTGGCGCTGGCGGGGAGGGATGGGCAGAGGCAAGGGCTGGCGCCGTGTCTCGCTTGATGTGAGCGACCTTGGCGCTCGGGCCGCCCGTGCTCGGAACGACTTGCTGCTTCACCTCGACCGCGCCGGCGGTGAGGACCGCCGCGGTGACGACGCCGGCGACGGCCTTGGTCCCGATAGCAGCGCCGACCGCGCCGCCCGCTCCGCCACCGCCGAGGGCCGCGCCGCCGACGCCGACGGAGCCGACGGCCCCAGCGCCCGCCGCGCCCGCTCCAGCGGCCCCTGCGCCGCTGCTCGCCCCGGCCCCTCCCAGGCCCAGCTTCGAAGCGATGAAGCCTTTCAACGCCAGCAGCGGCCCGACCGGGTACAGCGCCGCCGCCAGCGCCTTCTCGTTGGAGCGCACCTGGGCGCGGAAGTCGGCGCACTCGTCGCACTCGCGCACGTGCCGCCGCACCGGGCCGGAGACCTTGCGCAGTCCCTCCGATGCTTCAGCCAGCTCCAGCCGCACGTCGCCGCAGGTCAACAGCCGCGCCTGGCTCGCCTCCGCCAGGCTGATCCGCGCCCTCACCAGCAGCGACTTCACCGAGGGCACGCTGGTGTCCATCGCGTGGGCGATCTCCTCATAGGAGAGAGCGTCCATCTCGCGCAGCAGCAACGCGGACCGCTGCGTCTCGGGAAGCTTGCTGACGTCGGTCAGCAGCTGGCGGAACTCCTCGCGATTGTGGACCTTCTCCGCCGTCGAAGACGCTTCGACTGCCGGCACCATGTCCATCGACTCCTGGGCGTCGGCGGTCGGCTTGCGCAGGTGGTTGAGGCAGCGGTTGCGGGCAATCCGGTACAGCCACGGCCGCAGGTTGATCTCGCGGTCGTCGGCCAGCATCGCCCTGTAGGCGTTTACAAAGACCTCCTGCAGGACGTCTTCCGCGTCCTCGGTCGAGCCCAGCATCTGCCGGCAGAAGCCAAGCAGCCGGCCCTGGTAGCGGTCGACGATCGTCTCGAACGCGCCGGGATTGCCGTTGCGCGCCATCGAGATCAGGCGGTCGTCGCCTTGAAGCTTGAGCAGTGGGGAGCGCCGGGCTAGAAGTCCACGTTGACTGGCGGTTGTGAGTGCGGATGCCTCCAAGCGACCTCTCCAGGGAAGGCGTGTTTCCTACTCTGGAGACACCGTAGCAGCGGCACAGTTGCGGTCCTACAGCATTTATTGAGGATTTAAAGATCCCCTTGCAAGGCGGCAGTGCCCGGGGCGGGACTCGAACCCGCAAGCCCCCGAAGGGGCAGCGCCTTTTAAGGGCGCCGCTTTTGCCAGTTTCGCCACCCGGGCAGATCGATGGTAGTCGGGCTCATATACGCTCGTGCGATGGCGACCGAAGTCGGGAAGAAGACGGCTTTGCACGGCGGGCGCCTGGTCGCGAAGACGATGGCTTCGCGCGGGGTCAGCCACCTCTTCACGCTGTCGGGGGGACACTTGTTCTCCATTTACGACGGCTGCAAAGAGGAGGGAATCGAGCTCGTCGACGTGCGCCACGAGCAGACCGCGGCCTTCGCCGCCGAGGGGTTCGCGAAGGCGACCCGACGGGTGGGGGTGGCGGCGCTGACCGCCGGCCCGGGGGTGACCAACGGCGTCAGCGCGATCGCTGGCGCCCAGGCCAACGGCTCACCGCTCTGCGTACTGGGCGGGCGGGCGCCGGAGCTGCGCTGGGGGTCCGGCTCGCTGCAAGAGATCGATCACCTGCCCTTCGTCTCGCCACTGGTCAAGTCGGCGGAGACCGTGAAGGAGCCAGGGCGGATCGCTGCGATGACCGCGGCGGCGCTCGACCTGGCGTTGGCGGCGCCGAGCGGGCCAACCTTCATCGACTACCCGCTGGACGTCGTCTTCACCGAGGCCGAGCCGGAGATTCCAGCGTTGTCCGGAGGCGGGGTGGGAGAGGCCGCCGCCGGCGCAGAAGAGGCCGCCGCGCTGCTCGCCGCCGCGGAACGCCCGGCGATCATGGCCGGCACCGGCCTCTACTGGGCTCGGGGTGAGGACGAGCTGCGCGCCCTGGCGGAGGCGCTCGGCGTTCCCGTCTTCCTCAACGGACTTGGGCGCGGCTGCCTACCCGCCGATCACGAGCTTTCCTTCAGCCGCGCCCGCGGCGCCGGCCTCAAGGGGGCCGACGTGGCCCTGGTAGTCGGCGTGCCGATGGACTTCCGGCTTGGCTTCGGCGAGAGTTTCGGCGAGGAGACGAAGATCGTGCGGCTGGATGTCGCGCCCAACGCGCTGACCGCCAACCGCGCGCCGGAGGTCGACCTGGTCGGCGATATCGCCGCCGGCCTGGCGGCGATCCGTGAGTCGGCGGGGGGAGGGAAGCGGCGCACCGGCGCCTGGCTCGCCGAGCTGCGCTCGGTGGAAGACGAGAAGTGCGCCGCTGAGCAGGAAGAGCTGAACGACCCACGCTCGCCGCTGCACCCGGTTCGCGTCTACAAGGAGTTGGGTGAGGTTCTCGACCGCGACGCGATCGTCGTCGGCGATGGCGGCGACTTCGTTTCCTACGCGGGCCGCTTCATCGAGACTTACGAGCCCGGATGCTGGATGGACCCTGGGCCGTTCGGCTGTCTCGGCGCCGGGCCGGGCCAGGCGATCGGCGCCAAAGTCGCCCACCCCGACCGCCAGGTCTGCCTCTTGCTCGGCGATGGCGCCTTCGGCTTCGCGGGGATGGAGTTCGACACGATGGCCCGCCACGGGCTCGGCGTCGTGGGGGTGATGGGCAACAACGGGATCTGGGCGCTCGAGCACCACCCGATGAAGTTCCTCTACGGCTACTCGGTCGCGGCGGAGCTGCGGCCCGAGACCCGCTACGAGCAGATGGTCGAAGCGCTTGGCTGCGACGGCATCCTGGTCCGCGAGCCCGGCGAGCTGCGCCCGGCGCTGGAGCGGGCCTTCGAATCCGGCCGCCCAACTCTGGTGAACGTCCTCACCGACCCCGAGGTCGTCTACCCGCGCAAATCGAATCTGGCTTAGGGAGCCGCTCGAGTCCCTAAAAAAGAATCGACCGCCATCTCTGGCGGCCGATTCAAGCTGGCCCCTCAGGACGGGCAGGGGTACGTCTTCAGGGACCATGGGTATTCGGTAGGCTCAGACGGCGGGAGGCGCCATGATGCGGCAATCGCCTAAGCCCTAATACTGGGTCGGTGGTAGGTGTTTGTTCCCACCTCTTCCCAGTGCGAGGATTATGGGGGTGCCTGTCCGATGCGTCTAGCTGGCTCCCCGGTGGCTACACAAAAATAGGTAGGTTCAATCTACCCACTTCTATGGGTTAGCGGCCCAGCTTTGCCCATCTGTAGTGGTTGCCCTGGGAGAGGTGTCCATCCGGTCCCAAGGGAATTCCACAGCGTCTGTGTCCGTAGTTTTCCGCTTTCTCAGGCGATAGAAGCGGAGTAAATCGCTGCTCCGTAAAGGATGTCGTGTTCGGACACCGTGATCCGGTCGATCCCAAAGGCGCGCATCGTCTCGATCAAGATCACCACGCCGGCGACGATGGTTGGAGCGCGGTCCGGATGCAGTCCAGGGATCTTCACCCGCTCCGCCAGCGGGGCCGATGCCAGCCTTGAGAGCATCCTCTGGATCGAGTTGATGGTAAGCGAATGTTCATGAACGCGGGCCGGATCGTAGGGGTCAAGCTCCATCTCGACCGCGGCCAGCGACGTGGGAGTCCCCGCGACCGCGATCCCGTCGCGGACATCGGTTTCGGGATGTGCGGCGGCCGCGGCTTCGATCGGCCCGCGGACGTCGGCTGCCAGGGCTTCCAGCTCGGCAGTGGCGGACGGGTCGGAGGCGATGTGGCGCTCCGTGTGGCGGACGACGCCGGCCTGCAGCGAGGCGTGGAAGGCGATCTCCTCGCCGGTCCCGACGATCAGCTCGGTCGAGCCGCCGCCGATGTCGATCACCAGAGTCGGTTCTGCCGGGGGATGCTCGAAGGTGGCGCCCATGTAGGTGAGCCGTGCCTCCTCCTCGCCGTCGAGCACCCGCGCCGAAAGCGCGAACCGTTCCCGCAGCTCGGCGACGAAGGCGCCTCCGTTTGCCGCATCGCGAACGGCGCTGGTCGCGATCGCGACGACCGTCTCGGCGCCAGCCTCCTGGTAGAGGGCGACGTAGTCTGCGATCGTCTCGCAGGCGGCCTCGATCGCTTCGGCCGAGAGCCGCCCGGTGAGGTCGACCCCGCGCCCCAGCCTGGTCACCCGACTGCGCCGCTCGACCTCGCCAACCCGCCCGCCGCCGACGTCGGCAACCAGCAGCCGAGTCGAGTTGGTACCGATGTCGATCACCGCGACCTTGTGGGCATCCCCGCTCATGAGGCCCGGCACTCTAGACATGCTCCGCCCCGTTGCTAGCATGAGCAGACCGCCGCGGGGTGGAGCAGTCAGGTAGCTCGTCGGGCTCATAACCCGAAGGTCGCAGGTTCGAATCCTGCCCCCGCTATAGGACGAAAGCCCGCTTATCAAGCGGGTTTTCGCGTTTTTGGGGGACCTCAAAAACGGCCAAAAAACGCCCTGGGGCAACGCCTGGGGCAACATGAGGTCTGAGAGAGGCCGGCTCCAGCCCTTGCGCGGGGCCGCCGGTCCACCTACGTTCGCCCGCGAGAAACGCGAGTAAGCGGCCCTGCGCCAACGGAAGAAACAGCCGAGTAAAGGACCAAGCGCTTCTGACGTGCCTCCAGCACTCGCTGCGACAGCGGCTGCTGGTGCTCTGCGTCGAAGCGAAGGAGAAACGAAGTCCGAGAGAGAACTAGCCGATGTCACCGGCGAGCACCTGTCGAAGGTCAGTTACCACGTCCGCGTCCTGGCTGAAAACAAGGCGGTAAGGCGGGTCGGGACCAAGCCTCGGCGCGAATCGGTTGAGCACTTCTACAGGGCAACGCGCCTCGTTGACGAGGTGCCCTGGGGGCGGGAAGCGCTCGGGTTGCCTGAGACCGGCTAGCCGACGAGCGTGAGCTAGCGGGAAAGCAGTGTCGGCGTGCGACCCTACGCTTGGACAAATGGTCTTCACGCCCCTCCATCGAGCGCTCGGGCTCGAGCCTGGCCCGCTAACCGATGAGGTCCTTGACGCTGCAGTAGCGGCTGGCGTGAGGGAGGGCGACGAGCTGGATTGGAAGTCTGAGCTGCCGCCCGCGAAGGGGCTGTCCCAGACCGATTTCCCCAAGGATGTCGCGGCGATGGCAAATGGCGCGGGCGGCCTGATCGTCTTCGGCGTCCGCGAGGAGCAGAAGGCGGCGACCGAGCGCGTCGATGTAGTCGAGTTCGATGAGACGTATGAGCGAGCGTTGCGTAGCGTTGCGATCACCGCAATCTCCCCGCCTGTGTTCGGCCTGAATGTGCACCGTCTCGGGTCCGAGGGAAAACGGGCGGTAGTAGTAGAAGTGCCCGCCAGTGTCGAGGGGCCGCACCTGATCTACCGAAACCAATATTTCGGTGCACCCTTGCGTAGCGACGCTGACACGGTATGGATGAAGGAGCGCCAGATCGAGGCCATGTACCGTGCCCGATTTGAGGAGCGCCGCCACGCTACCGAGGCCTTGGACGCGCTATCCACAGAGGTATTAATCGGCCGCGACACTGACGAGAGAGCGTGGCTCATCGGAGTCGGTCACCCGCGAGTCCCTCGTCTTGCAGGGCGTCTGACTCGTGATGAGGCGCGAGGCGTACTGGCGACATCCGAGAAGCTGACGTTGCAGTATGCGGATCGCGGCGGGGTCCATCCCCTCGAAAATGTGGACCAGCTCAACCCGCGTCCTGGACTCCGCCGTTGGGTTGCGGTCAACACGGCTACCGAGGAGTACTCACGGTGGAGGGAGTCGTGGATCAGCATTCACCACGACGGCTCGGTGACGCTCGCCACCGCAGTCGGTGGGCACCGAATGAGCAGCGACAAAAATTTCGGGGGATGGCAGATCGAGTCGGTGGCCATAGAGTGCGCCATCGCGGACCTCATGGCCCTGGTCCGGGCAACCGCAAGGGCGACCAACAACGATGAGTACGACCTGCGCATCGGGATCGACTGGACTGGGGAGCAAGCGCTGACGATCCTGACGAAGGATCAGATGGGTCACACCTACGACGGCGTTTCAACCCCTCTGCGCCGATACACGCCAGTTGAGACCACCGTCAACGCGGTCGAGTCCGACTCCGATTATCTCGGACATGTTCACGACCTGGCCCAAGACTGCCTAAACCAGGGCGGCATCTCGAACGTCCTGACGATCCGCGTGCCGGAAGGCGACCAACGCCCGTAGGCCTAGCGAACGACCGCATAGAAATGCTGGCCGCGAGTGCGGCACGCTTTTTTAGCCGAACAGCGAGTCCTCCCGAGCGGCTGCCCATGTAATAGCCGTGGCGGGTCACGCCGCCGCGCTTCCTAAGGTCTTTTGCGTGAACCGTCGCCAGCAGAAGCGCAAGCAGGCCCGCCGCACTCAGCACGCGCTGAAGACCCGGACCCCCGACCGCCCGGGCCTGCTGATCTCAGGCTCGGACTGCCCGAAGGTCGACAACGGCCACATCGTCCCGCGGACCTATCAGCGGGCCTGGGAGGGAGAGGGCAGGCAGGTCGCCGTCCACGCGCCCGGCAACTCCGCGTGCGAGCTCAAATCGACCAAGACCGCCGGTGCTCGCGGCCCCTTCTACCGGCGCACCCGCCCCCGGCACGGCACCGAGATAGATGACATCGAGGCATCGCTTGCCCACGTCGAGAACAAAGCGACCCCGGCGCTGCGCCAGATCGTCGCCGGGGAGCCACTGACCGAGGAGCGGAAGGCGGCGCTCGCCCAGCTCTTTGGAATGCAGATGATGCGCGGCCCGGCCTTCTTCGCCAAGCACGAGGAGATACAGCGCTCGGTGCTGGAGGAGGCGAAGGCGGGCGACCTCAAGCCGAAGCACCTGGCCGCCGTCGGCGGCGATGTTGACCTTGCTCGCAGCCAAATCATCGACGTTCTTCTCGATCCGACCAACCGCTTCATGACGATGCTGAGCTTCACGGTCAAGGTGGCCGGAATCCTGTCGCTGATGCGCTGGCACGTCCTGCGCTTCGACGGACCGCTGTTGGTCTACTCCGACCATCCCGTCGTACTGTGGCCGATGAACGTCGAGCAGACCCGACCCTTTCCCCGGCAGATTCTCGGGCCGTTGACGATGTTGGAGATTCGCGTGCCGATCGCCCCCGACGCGGCGATCCTCATGAACTGGATCGACCGCAGCGACGAGGTCGGCATCCCGATGAAGCGGCGGGCGGCGGTCGAGCTCAACGCCTTCACGATCGGCCAGGCGGATAAAGAGTGGATGCACCGGCCGGGTACCGAGCCCGAGATCGCCGACGACATCTTCTCGCCGCTTTCCCGACTCGTTGACCCTTCCTATGACCGAGCCGCCGCCCAGGACTCGGCCCGTCGCGCGCACGCCGACCGATTCAACGAGCGCGCGAAGAAGCGGACATGGGTGAACGAGCTCGAAGTGCTCGTGGACATCGGGCCGGGCTCCTCGTTGCGGGCGGCGGCGTAGCCGAACCTCGCCGGGCGAGGGTCACCCGCAGGCGCAGCCCCGACTAGGACGCCGGCCGCGAAGACAACGACGAGTAGCGCGGCCGCGGCCACGAGCGCGAAGTCCTGCAGCAGCGTCCAGACTGTTGCCCTGCCTGGTCGCCTTCGGAGAGGCAGCCGGGGCCCTAGAGCGAGCGATGGACGCCGGGCTGCTCGATGTCCTCGGCGCGGTGAGCAGCCGCGACGAGTTCTCCCGTCGCCTGATCGCGATCGGGATGACCGACCGCTCTGACGAGCCGCTTCCCCGCGACTGATTTCACCGAACGGGCTCGCCCGTCTGCATCGCTACCGTTCGCTGTCATGGGCGAGTTCGATCACATAGTGGCGGCGATGCGCGAAAGCCCCGTGGTAAGCGCGTTTGAGGAGATGTCTATCTCCGGCGATTTCAGCGCGCTCGACCAGAACCCGGCTAAACGCCAGCATTTCCTGTCCCGGTTCCTATTGCGGAAGTTCTCGTTCACCCGCGACGGTCGGGAGGGCATCTTCCAGATGAAGGCCGCCGGCCGCGCGGCGCCCCAGCGGGTCGGGTTGAAGGGCGCTGCCTCCCGGAATCTTCTCTACGCCGGACTCGATGAGAACGGCGAGCTCTCGAACCGCAACGAGGGGTATCTCGCCCTGATCGAGACACACGCCGCGCCGGCGTTGAGATGCCTGCTGGAGGACCCGGATTCGTTGTCGCCGGGGCAGCGGGCGACGATCGCCTTTTTCATCGCGGTGCAGACGATGCGAACCCCCGCCGCCGCCGCCCAGGTGACGGCGCTCGCCCAGACTGCGTTTCAGAACGCCGCGAGCGAGATGTTCTCCGACCGAGAAGCCTTCGCCGAGCGCCACCGCGAGTTCTACGGAAGGGATGCCGGGGAGGAGGAGATCGAGGCTTTTCGGAGAGAGGTCATCGACAGCGTCCGCGAGGAAAAGGTGCGGCTGGTCGGCGCGCGCGGCGCCGCCTTCGGTGAGGGGTTGCGCCACGCGGTGGAACTGGTGCCTCAGATCATCGCCTTCGACTGGACGCTGCTCCGGGCTCCCGATGCGAACTTCATTACCTGCGATCGTGGCTACGCGATCCACGATCCGACCCCTCCGGTTCCGTGGGCCGCCCAGGGTCTGCTGAGCTCGGAGAACACCGAGACGACCTTCCCGCTGAGTAGCGACGCCTGCCTGCTTCTGCGGCCTGTGCCGGCGAGCGCGGGCCTGTCGATCGCCGAGGCCGACGCCCGGCAGGTCGAGTTGATCAACCTCCGCACCTATGGCTGGGCCGAGGAATACGTGTTCGGGGAGACTCAGGCCGCCCTCGTCGCCGTTCGCACGGCTGCACGTCAGCGGCCCGCTGACGTGATCCGCCCCCGGCCCTTCTCGCAGGCAATCGGGATCGAGCCCGATCCTGATGACGATTCGCTGGCGCGGGAGAACCTTCGGCGCGGCTGGCCGGCGCAGATCACCAACTCCGAAGGGGAGATACGCGACTACATGGTGTTCGAGGTCGGAGAGCCCGAAGGCCGGCGGCGGAAGCGGCTCGACGAGCTGATCGAGAGCCGAGCTCGCAAGCGGGCCGGTGTCGGTCCCGACGACCCGTTGCCGGGGCGGATCGTCAGCTCGATGGTCGCCCCGGTCTAACAGCCCTCTGGGGCAACAAACGGGGGACAGGGGCGTTTGGATGCCGGCTAAAGGTAGGCGTCGATGTTGATGAGCAGCCCGCGCTGCCGGATCACGATCCGCTCGGGCTCATCGTCCCTATCGGTGCCTTCATAGCCATCGCGCCAGATCGTCAGCGAACCGTCATGCGGCCTGTTCGGGTCGTGGACGAACGAGATGGTCCAGTGCTCCCGTTCGCCGGGCCAATGGCTCATGCGGTCCACAACGCCCGAGAAGGCGGCGAAGTGCTCGCGGTCTGGGTCGTCGTCACCTTCGCCTTGGGCGACGGCTACCTCGATCTTTTTGCCTCGATAGGAGGCCAGCGCCTCGACCGCGTCCTCGACGTTGTAGAGCGATTTCAGCATTGTCGGTCCGAGGGTAACGCGCCGCTCAGTCGTCGTCCTCGGGAGGCTTCCAGGGAACCTCGAAGATCGCCTCCCAGTTGTGCTGTAGCGCTGGCGTCAGCTCGGCCCAGGTCGCGGCCGTCAGCAGGTTCTCGTACTTGACGAACAGGCGGCCGATCAGATCGATGGTGTCGTGAACGTCGTCCAGCGTCGGCAGCTCGGTCCCCTTCCGGGTCGGGGCGTCCTCCGGGTCAGGCTCGGGCGGTCCGCCATCGCGCCGGATCGTCCGGGCGTCGAAGTGGGCTACGTGCATATCCACGTAGTCGCGGACCTTCTTCGACCCGTCGAGCAGGGCGGTAAGGTCGGCCTCGGGGATGGAGGGGTCGAGGTGGTCCCCTACGTCGCCGCCGAACTGCGAGGCGAATCCCGCCTCGGCCCGTTGGCGCCAGTGGGGGTCGTTGCCGTCGTCGCCGGTCCACAGCCCGACCCACCACTCGCGGGTCAGCAGGGTCGGCGTCTCCTTCATCTCGAAGATCACCCGCGCCAAGCTCGCCACGTCCTCGTCGTGGGCCTCCGTCTGTCGGCGGACCGCCGACGCCTGGTCCTTCGTGTAGACGTTGAACAGGAACTCCCAGAAGTAGGACTCAGTGCCCCGTAGGCGATCGTTGGCCTCGATCATCTCGTGCAGGCGTCGCCACGCGAACCGCTGTAGGTGCATCGTGAAAACGTCGTTGGCGACCCCTTGTTTCATGCGGTGTCGCCATTTCTCGATCCGCTGATCGGTCACGGTCGGATCGTCCCCCAAAAACCGGACGGCCACGACGCAGCGGCGATTCCCAGTTCGCTGGTTCTCCGTCGCGACTGAGGCATGATTCTCTCTCATGCAGCCAGTCTTTGAGGACCTTTTTCCGTTCGCAGGGGGCCTATGCCATCTGCGCGTCTATGAGGCAGGCGATGATTCGGGAGTGGCCCTTGCTGTCAACCTGGAGGACAATCCAGGCGCATCCGTCGTCAACGCCGCGGAAGCCCTGCAGGATCGGATCGCCGCGGTCTTCGGTGGCGACCACCGACTGTTCTCCATCTTCCCGGAGTACGGAGACACCTGGACCGAGGCGATTCCCCCGGTCGATGGTGATCGGGTCGCTTTTCGCAACGACATCGCCCAGGCCGAGATCGAGCGCCTGGTCGGGCTTCCGGTCCCGGTGCCCGCTCCGAACGAATGCCGTGCGGCCGATCTGGGCGGGGACGGCCATCCTCTCTTGGCCTTGGTCCCGGAGCGGGAGGACGAGCCAGGGGTGCTGGCCGAAATGGAGGTGGTGGCCGTAGCCGACCTGCCCTGGGCGCACCTGCCGTCGAAGTGCGCAAACTTCGCGGACTTCGAGGCGATCCGGGAGTTGTACGACGACGACTGGGAGGGCGATGTCCCGGCTGGCGCCCACTTCTTCCTTGCTCTCGATTCGGACCGATTCGCGGATTGCCACTATCACCGGCACGACTGGCGTGCGATCGCGGCGGCAAGCGTCGAGCTGCTTGGCCGCCTCGATCCGCAGGCGGACGGTGACGATGTCCGGCGCGAGGCGTCGCGCCTGCTGCCGGAAGGTCCCGACCGCGACGAGCTCACCTTTCTCTTCTTCGATCCGATCATCTGGAGCCCGGAGGCGCCGAGCGTCACCAACGGCCAGCACAGGACGTGCGCTTTGAAGGCCGCGCGTGCCCCAGAATGCGCCGTCGTCACCGGGCGCCAGGTTTGGGGCGAGGTGCGACCCGGTGACCCACGGCGGCGGGCCGAAAGCGCCCTTGCGGGGTATTGGGCGCGGCGACTTGGTCGCGGACCCTAGCTATGGCTGTATTGCGCGGTGATCCCAATGCAATGTTTTCCTGGGGCAACAAATGGGGCAACATGCCCCACAGATTCCAGCCGATCTCCACCTAGCTCGATTTCACGAAATCCGCTTGAAACCTAGCTCCACGTAGTCCAGCCGAACTACAGGCTCGGGCTCATAACCCGAAGGTCGCGGGTTCGAATCCCGCCCCCGCTATTGGAAAAGCCCCGCAAACGGGGCTTTTTCTGCGTCTGGACCTCGAATCGAGGCCGTCGGGCGGGGACCAATCGGGTACCAATTTGCCTAGAAAAGGACGCGACGCTGCTGTTCGTCTCGGACCCTTTTTTCCATGATCCGTAAGACCAGACTTGGTGCAAGGCGGGTTGCGTACCATGCGATCCGCGCTCGCCGTGGACGCCGGGCGATGAGGATCGCTCGATTGCGCTCAATCCCGCGGAGGAGATCGCGAGCCAGAGACTGAGCCGAGTAGGGCCGTCCAAGCCCCTTGCTCACCCAATCGCGTGGGTTCGGCGCTGATCTTGCTGTCGGCAGACCCTCCGGGGCCGTTCGCTTCAGCAACGAGGTCTCCACCGGTCCAGGACAGAGAACACTCACGCCAATGCCGTGCGTTGCCGCTTCCGCGCGAAGACTAAGGCTGAGGCCCATGACGCCGAACTTAGATGTCGCATAGGGCGTCAACAAGGGAGTTGGAGCGAAACCGGCGAGCGAAGCGACGTTTCACGATGTGTCCTTCTCCACGCTTGACCATTCCGGGATAGACGGCTTGCACCCCGTTAACGGTGCCCTTGAGGTTGACATCAAGGACCCGGTCCCAATGCTCGATCGACAGGTCTTGGACCTCGCCGCCTACCGCGGTGCCAGCATTGTTGACCAAGAAGTCAAGTTGACCGCGCTCACCGATAATTCGGTCGACCAGCGCTGTGAAAGCCTCTGGGTTGGTGACGTCGAGAGGGGCGGCTGTGGCGCCTCCAGTCCGGTCCGCGATCTCCGTGGCCGCTTTCTCAGCCCTGGAACCGTCGACATCAGCCAAGACGACCCATGTGCCGCGGGAAGCGAGAGCCTCCGCAATTGCCTTTCCGATGCCCGATGCGGCGCCGGTCACAAGGGCCGTTTTGTTGTGGAACTTGTCCCCCTGCATGGAAGCCATCACACCTTCTCCCGTTTTCAGTCCCCAATATTTCTATATGATGTGCAATATAAATATATTTGAGAATCAATGGGGAGGCTTGAATTCACTGTGCTTGACATGTTGGTGCAGGCCTCCGATCTAACCCCAGCAGCGCGCATCCGCAATTCAGCTCTCGAGGGGTTTGCAGAGAAGGGAGTAGCTGCGACTTCGATCGGCGATGTGGCGGAGGCAGCGGGTGTCTCTCCGGGACTTGTCCAGCATTATTTTGAAACCAAGGCGGGTCTACGTCAGGCCGTCAACGCCTATGTCCTGGCAATAGCCCAGGAGGCTTTCGGCGAGTTGCTTGGCGCGGGACCGGTGGCAGATAGCTTCCAGGAGGCCGGCGATCGCATTACGAGCGTGGTCCGCAATCACCGCACAGCGGTGCTATATCTGGCTCGCTCGGTAGCGGAGCACGATGAAGCCGCTCTCGATCTCTTCGATGGCTTTGTCGACATTGCTCTCACCCAGCTGAGGCATCTTGCTGAAACTCGAGAAGTAGACCCAGACATTGACTTTGAGTGGACGGCCTTGCACATCGTCACCAACATCATCGGCACCGTTCTCTTCGAGTCGGCAGTCAACCGCCATCTGCCCGAGCCCCTCTTCACTTCCAATGGCCTCGCTCGATGGAATCGCGCTACCACGGAACTGTTCCAGCACGGGCTGGCCACGAGCGCGTACCAGCAGGAGGATTGATCGTGCGGCTGTCCTGGATCTGCAGGCTCAGCCCAGCCCAGCCGCTCCAAGGTTTCCATCTCACAGGGCTTATAGACAAGGTCTTTTCGAATCAACGTCGACCAGCTGAGGTGGGCGCGTGGTCCCGTTCGTGGTCCCGTTTTGAGCAGAGTTCACCCGAACCGACTCTGCATTACAGAGCCAAATCTGCCCCCACCACACCACGCCTGGGTGGCTCATAACCCGAAGGTCGCGGGTTCGAATCCCGCCCCCGCTATTTCACGCCATCTCAGGAAGCACCGCAAGGCCCTTCAAGACCAGATTGCGCTCGTCACAGCTGACGAGGCGATGGCCGCCTTCGTTGGCGGCGGCTGCGTAGGCAGCGTCGTAGACGGAAATCGTGTGGCGCTCCGCGACCTCGGCCGCTCTCGCTAGGAGGGTGCCTGTGGATGCGAGGACCCCTCCATCGCCGGCGAGCCTCTCGATCGCGGCAAGCAGCGGTGCTACGGAGTCTGGCGAGCGCCACGCTCGCACCGCGACGTTGGCGACCTCATAGCGGGCGAGGTTTAGCGTGGCGAGGGTGGTCTCCTCGTCTTCCAGCAAAGCTCGTGCAGGTTCGTGGTGGTCGTCCTCGGGATCGAAGGCAGCGAGCAGGACGCTCGCGTCGAGAAGCAGCGTCGTCACGGACCGGGCCGCGTTGCCTTCACCTGCTCTGCGGCGCGCCCGCCATGGGGTGAGATGTCGCTGAGCAACGATCGCATTGCTGCCGCTCGGCCCTCGCGGCGTTTGCGCAGTGCCGCGTCGGCAAACTCACGCATGACGGCGCTGCGGGTCGTGCCACCGCGCCGCGCTTCGGCGTCCACTTCGGCGAGGAGATCGTCTGGAAGGGAGACCATGACCTTTGCCATGGAAGTCAGTATACCCAGGTATACCAACGGTTCACTGGGCAACAAATGGGGCAACGTGCCCCACAGATTCCAGCCGATCTCCACGTAGTTCGATCTCGCGAAAACTCGTCGAGGGCACGGTACCCGGCGCTAGGGCGTTGGACTCTCGACTGGGCTCCCCATCGCTGCCGTTGCCGGCGGCGGGGCGGCAGGCAGATGGCGGATGTCGGGCACGCTGATCAGTGCGAGGGTGAGGACGACGGCGAGCCCGAAGGCCAGCCACAGCGAGAC